>Ga0209006_10000616_pt1 | contig 33026 bp, 30 predicted proteins | sample JacPin_JW_Ref_O2_FD_188567 | JGI IMG/M metagenome (GOLD analysis project Ga0209006, IMG submission 188567) | Forest soil microbial communities from Algoma, Ontario, Canada - Jack Pine, Ontario site 1_JW_Ref_O2 (SPAdes) (version 2) | ecosystem: Environmental > Terrestrial > Soil > Boreal... | reverse complement strand
AGGCGGCTGCTAGTGATTCGACAGTCCAAGGACGCTCCACTTTCTCATGCATGGCTTTGAGAGCAACCCCAATTTGCGGATCGAAAATCGCGCGCAGCAGACCGTTCTTGCAGGCTTCCGACCGCGATCCGATGTGCGCACGGATCGAGTGTATGAACAACATATCGGCCAATCGGTTAACGACCAGTTCCGACCCCGGCGCCGAAACCGCCATTTCGGAAGCAAGCATATTCAGGGTTGTATGTAGCGCCAGGCTCTGCGCTTGATCGGCCTTTATAAGTATGAGCGGAGGAAGCAAGCGTGTCAGGGGTTTCACGCTCGTCGCGCCGAATCTGAACCATCCCGAAATGATCGTGGTCGGAGCTCCTCCGCCACCATACTCGATCACCTGGCTTCCATTTTTCGGTGCGACCTCACACAAGCCGCGTGTGCGCGTGCGCGGATTGTCCCGCAGCGTGGTCGATCCAGGTGGAGGTATCCGCGAGGATCAATTCTGCCTCGTCCTCCGGGGTGGAGGGTTCTTCAATCCCGGCATTGTGCCTCCCAGGGGTGCCAAGCGACCGGAGCTTTCGCGTTCGATGAGGGCTTTGAGGGCTTCCCGGATCAAGGCCGTTTTCTCCGCAACGCCGGGGTACTGCTGGGCGAGACGTACCAGATCGTGATCCAGCGCGACAGTGGTTCGCATAAAACTAGCATCAATTACGGCATCAGATAATGTCTTGATCCGGGCTTCAAAATGAATCACATTACGACTTAAAACGGTCGTAAAAGCAAAGGGCCCTTCCGCGGAGGAACCTCGGCGGAAGGGCTTGGCTGTTGGTGGCAGAGTTTACTGCTTGTCGTAGACGGAGGTGCTGTGCATCTTCTTGCCCGACGCATCGGTTCCGCTCGCCGTGAGCGTACGGCTCTTGCCGTCGGCAGCGATAGCGATTCGACCGGTCGTCAACACTTTGCCGCCCTTCTTGACCGTCAATTCCAGGGTGTGTTCGTCGATCCTTTTGACCGATCGCGTGTCTGAGTTCGGGTCGCCGGTGACCGGATAGTCTTTGCCGTCAAACTTGCCCGTCCAGACGCTGTGCACAGGGTTCCCTTTGCCGTCGAACCCATCTACGGTTGATTTTATGCTGTCGCCCTCGGCCTCATAGACAACGGTGACGTTCTTGGGTAGTCCGGGATCTATCTTCGACTTGGCTTCGTTGAGCTTCCAAGTCCCCAGGCTTGGGTCAGCGGCGAAGCACAGAGTAGCGCCGATGCAGAGCATCAGCAGCAGCAAAACGGTTGTTCTTACTTTCATGTGTAGCCTCCAGGGTGTGAAACGGATGTCTAGCTTAAGCGCTAGCAAAGATGAGCAGCTAGAAGGAGCACATGTTAGAGGGACGGAATTTTTTCCGCAATAGGCAAGTTCTGCGTAACGTCAACTTCTACACTATTCTGACCGTCCTGGCCGCAACCTGGTATTAGAGCTCTCCATCCGACTGTATAATCGAAGTTTGGGGTTCTGCCTCATCTCGCATTTTATATCTGGAGTGTGATTCTTTGAACGCACATATGCCGCATCAGCACGGTCCAACGCCACAGGGGCCGCAACCGCTACCGGGCGTCGAGGCCATCATCGCCGTCGGATCGGGAAAGGGCGGAGTTGGCAAGACCACGCTGTCCGTGAATCTGGCCGTCGCTCTCGTCAAGATGGGACACAAAGTCGGCCTGCTCGATGCCGACGTGTACGGTCCCAACGTCCCGCTTATGTTGGGGGTCAGCGACCAGCCGCGAATGGTCGGCGAGAACCGCATTGAACCGATCCAGGCGTTTGGGCTGAAAGTGATCTCTGTCGGATTCCTCAATCCCGGCGACAAGCCCATCATCTGGCGCGGGCCGATGCTTCACCAGATCGTGCGGCAGTTTCTGGGCCTCGTGGAGTGGGGACAACTCGACTATCTCATCGTTGATCTGCCGCCGGGCACCGGCGACATCGCGCTGTCTCTGGTACAGACCGTGCCGCTGACGGGCGCGGTGGTGGTCTCGACGCCCTCTGACGTTTCGCTGCAGGATGCGCGCAAGGCCATCGAGATGTTTCGCCAGATGAAGGTGGACGTGGTGGGCGTGGTAGAGAACATGAGCTATTTCACCTGTCCGCATTGCCAGCATGAGGTGGACATCTTTTCCCGCGGCGGCGCCGAAAAAATGGCGCAGCAGTTTGGAGTCTCGTTTCTGGGAAATATCGCACTCGATCCGGAGGTGCGGAAGTCTGGCGACGGCGGCACGCCGATCGTGCTGGAAGGCGAGAATTCGCCGCACGCAAAGTCGATTTACGAATTCGCGCGGAATGTTGTGAAGCGGTCGGATGAGATCAGGGCTAGCGCTGCGCCCAGCGTGATTCAGATTCAGTAAGACTGAACCCACAGAGGACAGAGAGTTTCACCGAGGTTCGCCCGGTGTTGCTGTGTGCCATCTGTGGTTATCGCTCTTTTGGGAATCTTCCCAACTGCCACATCGCCTCAGGTTGGCGGCCTTTTAGAATTAGCTCAGCTATCATCTCCCCGACAGCCGGACCGTGCTTGAAGCCGTGCCCCGAGCCGCCGCCCACGAGCCACACATTTTCCATCGAAGGATGCCGGTCGATGATGAAGTGACCGTCCGGAGTCTGCTCGTACTGACAGACGCGGGTCTCGACGAGCGGCGCATCCTTCAGGGCAGGGAAGCGAAAGCCGACATATTCGCGAATGTCGCCGAGCGTTTCTGGAGTGATCACGCGCTCGCCATCGGTCGGATCGAATGAAGGGCCGCGGGTGTCGTCCGCGATCTTGAAACCGCGGAGATCGCGGCCCGGAATTCCATAGCGAAAGCGTCCCCGGTGATCGGCCCATACCGGTAGATTCGCGTCGGTGAAGCGATCATCCCCCGCAGGGGTGCCAAAGAAGAAGACGTCTTGCTTGGTAGCCTGCACCAGTTCTCCGATGGTGTGAGGGAACAGTTTTCCTAGCCACGGACCGCAGGCGAACACGTAACGGTCGACCTTGATCCGCGAGCCGTCCGAGAGCGCAATGTTCTGTAGCGGTTTGTTCCCGGCATCGTCCGCTTCCAGACCAGCGGGCAGAACCGCGAGTTGCCGGTACCGTCCTCCGGCTCTGACGAAGGCTTCGACGACTGCTTGGCAGCTTGCGCGGGCGTCCAGGTACCCGCACTCGGGCTCGAAAATGCCCCATTGAATTCCTTCAAAGTTGATCTGGGGCCAGCGCTTCTTCATCTGCGGCGACGAGAGTTCCTGAAACTTGATCTTCGCTGCTCGCAGCCGTCTCACCGAACCACTCTCAAAGGCGTCGTCTTTCCCGGAAGCCATCCAAAGTACGCCGCTGCGGTGAAGGAGCTGCCGCCTCCAGCGCCGCTCATACTTCTGCCAGAGCTTGAGGGCGCGGGAGGCCATCTCTGTGTAGGGCTGATCGGGACCGTAGGTGCCACGCATAACCCTGGTCTCGCCGCCCGATGACGCTCGCGAATTGCCCGGGCCCCATGCATCGAGCAGCGTAACCGGTGCACCGCGTTCCAAAAGTTGAAGCGCAGTCCATCCGCCGAAGGCGCCCGCTCCGATCACCGCAATGTGAGGGTTGGTTCTCATAAATCCCGCTACATGATAGCGGTACGGCGTAACCGAAAACTACAGAAGCACTCGCCGGCAAAGGTCGCAAACTACAACCGCAAAAGGGCGCCAAGGAGACTGGCTGATCCTTTTCCTTCTTCTTTCGTGTCCTTCGCGGATCCCTTTCATGCTTTGCGGTTCACGGTTTCGGCGGTGCCCACCGGTGGTGCACGGTGGTGCCGCCAACAGACTCCGCCTGCCGTTCACTTGCGGACACCTAATTTCGCAAGCGAACCCCTCCACAAGGACAAGGTAAGGTTTGACCTTTGCCATCAAAGCCTTACAGGTGACCTCCCTGGCCCTTAAATTGCACAATTACTATGCGGGACGAGTTGGCCGCGCAAATTGCGCACTGTGGGTTTGGTGATTTCTGTGATCTTGCTTGGCAGTCTCAATGTCTAGAGCATTGCGCGTTTTTCAGCACTGTTAAATCTTGGGCTCCCCGATTCCGCCATAGGGTTTCGGGAGGGTTGACCGTGCCATCAGCAGGGGCTGGCGTCGCAGGATCGGAATATGAACAACATGAGAACAGTTGCGATTCTGGCATTTGTGCTTTTGTTGCTTCAGGGTAGCTTCTTTTCGATATTAGGAGCCGCCCAGGAAATCGCGCCAGCCACTCAGTCCCCGGAAATCACATTCCACAGTTCATCCAATCTCGTCCTGGTGGATGTGATCGCCCGGAACGCTAAGGACGGACTTCCTGAAAAAACGTTGAAGAAAAGTGATTTTCAGGTTTTTGATAACGATCAGCCAGTGGCAATCAAGACATTCGATAGCGGGGCACAATTTACAACCCGGCCTCTCGCCCTTTGGTTTGTGGTGCAGTGCAATATGCAAGGGAACGAGGGGAAAGGTTCCGGCCTGTTCACCGGACAAATCAGTCGTTTCGAGCCTGCGCTGAAGTACATCGAGAAACAAGATACGGTGGCTGTAGCGCACTGGTGTGATGATGGTCGATCGAACCTTGATCTGTTGCCAACCCGGATCATTAAGGATGCGCCTATATTGCTGGAGCAAGCACTCGCGACCGGACCTGACACAAAAACTCATGATCGCGCAGGTGAGCTAGCCTTGCAGAGTACTCTGCAACACATAGTCGATACCACCCGCTCGTCAAAGCCCGAGCCCTTACCTGTCCTCATCTTTCTCTACGGGGACTACAGCAGCATGAACAAGTCTGAGGCCAATCACTTCATTGACGAACTGCTAGAAACCTCGGCCATCGCGTTTGGGGTGAGGGATTACCGTTCAGAGCATCTACTGTTTGCGCCTGGGGAACAGAGAGCAATCGCGCATTACATGGCCACTCAGACTGGCGGCCAATACTTTGATGCTTCGCCCGAGACCTATGCAAGCGCCCTGGCCGAAATTCTACAGCAGCTGCATTTCCGCTATGAGTTGGGGTTCAAACCAGAAGCGCTGGACGGAAAGCGCCATAAGCTCCGTGTGCAGTTCGCCGATACTGCGAAAAATCAGCACAAAGGTGTACGCTTGCGATGCCGCCTCGCCTACGTTCCAATCCCCCCTGGAGTCAGGTAGTCGTAGGCCGGCTTTGTCAAGGATGCGTGTGCAACCTCACACAGAGGCTGGCACTCAGCTGGCGATGAAAGGCCTCTACCCCGTTCCACTCACAAAACTGAAACAGACGCTGGGTGGAGTTGCTGGTAACCCGGAAACCACAAAGCCGCCTCAATTGGCGAAAAACACCATAGCACTCATCGAGGGATGGCTGTAAGCTGTTTTAAACAGTTGCCTTCAGGACAGGCGTTTTAGAGGTATTGTGGGCACGGTGGTGCCCTCGGCTTGACACCTGCTCTCCTCATTCCTAGAATCCGAACAGGACCGCAACTTTGATCCGAAAGCCAACCTTTTGCATCTAAAATAGTTAGGTAGAATGAATCGGAGCCAGTTTCTGCCCCCGGCTGCCACCGCTCGGACTGAGGCAACTGACACAGACTGTGTATGCCTGCTGACCCTAACATCGGGAATCGCGAACGCGAAATCCTGACCGCGATCGTGGAGACCTTCATTACCACGGGAGAGCCGGTCGGTTCGCGCACGCTCGCGCGTTCCAACCGCGAGGGGCTGAGCCCTGCATCCATTCGCAACGTGATGGCCGACCTATCTGACGCCGGTTTTCTCGAGCAGCCGCATACCTCCTCCGGCCGCGTACCCACAACCGAGGCCTATCGCTACTACGTCGAGCAGATCTCCGGCACGGCACGGCTAGCGCCTCAGGAAGAAACCATGATCTCGGATTCGCTCGCCGGCATCACCGACGTGCAGGAGTTCATGGAGCGCACCTCGCATGTCCTCTCGCTGATTTCGCACAATGTCGGAGTGACGGTGGCCACGCGCGGTTCGAAGAACGCCCTGGAGCACGTATATTTCTCCCGCCTGGGCGAGCAGAAAGTGCTGGCCGTGCTGGTGACGCGTTCCGGCGTGGTGCGTGACCGCGTCCTTCGCCTCGATTTAACGCAGTATGAATTGGACTTGGCCGCCCGCTACATCAACGAGAATTTCCGTGGCTGGACCATGGAATCCATGCGCGCGGAACTGGCTCGCCGCCTGGAGCAAGAGCGGAGCGAATACGATCGCCTGATGCACTCGATCGAGCAGCTCTACAAACAAGGTGCGTTGGCGGCCGAGCAGGGCTCGCAAGTCGTTTTTGTTGAAGGCGCATCCAATCTGGTTGCGGGCGACCATGACCGGCAACGTCTTCAGGAGATGCTCAAGACGCTGGAGGAAAAAGAGAAGGTCGTGGAGCTGTTGAGCGCGTACCTCGACGTAAAGCAGGAAGCGGTTCGCGTTGTCATCGGACCCGACCAGGCATTCCCATCCATGCAGAATTTCGTATTGATTGGAGCGCCCGCACACTCAGGAAATGAAGTCATGGGGTCCCTGGCTGTGATCGGCCCTACGCGAATGGATTACGCACACACGATCACCGCGGTGTCATACATCGCGCGTCTATTTGACAAGATCTTGAATGAATCGGAGTAAGGCACACGGTGTTATGAAGAAATCAAACGGAAAGTCGGAAAAGGAAATGGCAGGCCTTGATCTTGAACACGAGCTCACAGCCGGAGATGGCGAGGAAAACTCCTCGCAACCTGCGGGCGGAGTCGCGTCGCCAGACGCATCCGAAACAGAAAAGCTAAAGGCGGAGCGGGATTCCTTGCTGGACCGCTTGGCCAGGGCGCAGGCTGAATTTGAAAATGCCCGACGCCGCAGTGTCAAGGAGCAGCAGGATTTCCGCGACTACGCAGCGGCGGATGCGGTGAAGACCCTGCTCCCTGTGGTCGATAGCTTCGACCGTGCTTTGCAGGGGAAGTCCGAGCCCGCCGACTTCCGCAGTGGCGTCGAACTCATCTACAAACAACTGCAGGACGCTCTGGCAAGGCTTGGGGTACGTGCCATTGCTGCCAAGGGCGAGCCATTCGACCCGCATGTTCATGAAGCGATCGAGATGGTGGAAACCTCCGACGCACCAGACCACGAGGTGCTTGAGGAGTTACAACGCGGCTACAAGATCAAAGACCGTCTGTTGCGCCCAGCTATGGTAAAAGTTGCAAAGAATCCCTGAAGCTTTCGGTGGGCCCGAACCATCCGACCCCGCGGTCCCCCCTTGTCTGCATTTTTGCTACTGAAGAAAGGTTCATTCTGACCACGAACGCAAAACGCGATTACTACGAGGTTCTGGGTGTGAGCCGGACGGTTACCGAGGTCGAGCTCAAGAGCGTCTATCGCAAGCTCGCGCTGCAGTTTCATCCCGACCGCAATCCCAACAATCCCGACGCAGAGGAAAAATTCAAGGAAGTCAGCGAAGCCTATGCCGTGCTCGCCGACTCCGATAAGCGCGCCGCCTACGACCGCTACGGCCACGCCGGCCTCGGCGGAAGCGCGGGACAGGCTGCGGGATTCGATCCCACCGTCTTCCAGGACTTCAGCGACATCTTCGGCGAGTTTTTCGGCTTCGGCGACGCGTTCGCCGGAGGCGGAGGTGGTGGACGCCGCCGCAGCCGGGTTCAGCGTGGCGCCGACCTTCGGGAAGATCTGACACTCGAGTTCGAACAAGCATTTTTCGGCACGGAGTCCCAAGTCGGCGTTCGCCGCCACGAAGCCTGTGAGGACTGCCGGGGCTCCGGTTCGGCGCCAGGCAAGGGGCCAACAACCTGCCGTTCTTGCGCTGGCCGCGGGCAGGTGCGCTATCAGCAAGGGTTTTTCAGCATCGCTCGCACATGTCCCACTTGTCAGGGAAGCGGGAACGTCATTACCGATCCATGCCCGAAGTGCAAAGGGGAAGGCCGCATTCTTCGCCAGCGAACTGTAGACGCCAAAGTCCCTGCGGGTGTGGAGGATGGAACTCGGATTCGCTTTTCTGGCGCGGGAGAAGTGGGTGCTTTCGGTGGGCCTGCCGGAGACTTGTACGTCGTGCTGCATGTGAAGGAGCATCCTTTCTTCGCACGCGAAGGCAACGACTTGCACTGCGTGGTTCCGCTGTCGGTGGCCCAGGCCGCGATGGGTGCGGAGATTCGAGTGCCCACCATGGACGGTGAGCATACGCTGAAAATTCCCGATGGCACTCAGCCGAACTCCGTCTTTCGCATCCGCAACAAGGGCGTGCCCGTATTGAACGGACACGGCAAGGGCGATCTGTACGTCGAAGTTCGCGTCCAGATTCCCGGCAAGCTCAACAAGCGCCAGAAAGAATTGCTGCAAGAGCTGGACGCGCTCTCGAAGGTCGATAACCAGCCCATGCTGCGCTCACTGCTCGGTAAGATGAAAGACATGTTCGGGTAGAGACACCTCTCGAAGAGAAGGGCACGACTTCCGGTCGTGCCGAAATCGCTTCCGATCTCTCTCGGCTTCAGCCGTTGCTTTACCGCGCTGCTCATCTCATGACCCACCGTCGCTGGATTGCGGACGAATTCTCAGGGAACCGCGCCGCCCTCACCGGCGATCACGCTGACCATCTGATCCGCGTCCTTCGCGCCCGAATCGGCCAGGAATTCGATATCGTTACGGGGGCCGCAATCCGCCGAGGGCGGATCGTCGCTATCGCCGAAGGCCGGGTCGATTTCGAACTGGGCAAGGAAGTGACCGCGGCTCATTCGCTCGACCTCACTCTCCTGCTCGCCATCTTCAAATTCGAACGCATGGAATGGGCGATCGAGAAATGTACAGAACTCGGAGTATCCCGAATTGTGCCTGTGATCGCGCGCCGTACCGACGCGCATTTGGCGGTGGCAGCGGCGAAACGCGTCGACCGTTGGCGCAGAATCGCGTTACAGGCGTCGGAGCAATCCCGCCGCTCCGCCCCGCCCGAAATCGTCTCTCCCGTCAGATTGCAGGCAGCGGTGGGGCGAACCGGCGCCTTGCGGGTTGTCCTCGCAGAGTCGGAACAGCAGAGATTGCTGCAGGATGTTCTCGCCTCTCCGGCGGGAGGCGAAGTTTTGCTAGGGATCGGTCCGGAGGGCGGTTGGACGGAGGATGAATTGGAGCTTTTTCAAAGTGCGGGATGGATTTCTGCTTCCCTCGGCCCGACGATTTTGCGCGCCGAAACGGCCGCCATCGCGGCCACCGTTATCGCGGCGTCAGAACTTGTGGGATGATTATTTTCTGAGCTGTATTTAGGAGACGGTTAGTCATGAATAAGGGTCACATTTACTTCGAAATTCAGGCCGACGACACCAAGCGAGCCATTGATTTCTATTCCGGGGTTTTTGGATGGAAGTTTTCCGAGGTCCAGGGGCTTCCCATTCCCTACTGGACGATAGAAACAGGAGGGTCGAGAGGTGGTTTGCTGAAGCGTCCTGCTCCAGCCCCTCCTCCGGGTTCCGCAACGAACGCTTTCGTATGCTCGCTAGAGGTTGAAAAGTTCGACGCAACCGAGAAACAAATCCTGCAGCTGGGAGGAATCGTCGCACTCCCCAAGTTCGCGGTACCGAAGACATGCTGGCAAGGCTACTTTGTGGACACTGAAGGGAATACTTTCGGCATTTTCGAAGTCGATCCGAATGCCGGTGTCTAGATAGTCTGAGGCATTCGTCAGGCAGCCGGACAAGATCTTCCTGATCGTGCCCGGCTGTTCTCCTTCGACAACTCTGCAAGTGATATGCTGGCCCTAATGCCGTCGAAGTCTAACTCCCGTTCCGCCCTTTTTACTCCAGACGATCGTCAGCGCGAAGCCATCGAGCAGGTTCACGGGCCCATGTTGGTGGTGGCGGGAGCTGGTACCGGCAAGACTTCAGTCCTGACGCACCGCATTGAGCGTCTGGTTCGCGAGGGCTATGCCGAACCCCACGAGATCCTCGCTCTCACCTACACCAATAACGCTGCCAAAGAAATGCGCGACCGGGTGAGCAAGTTGCTGGGCGGCAAAGTGGTGAATGCAGCCACCTTCCACGATTACTGCCTCGACCTGCTCAAGCGCGTGCACAAAGATTTCGGAGTCCTGGACGACAAAGATCTCTGGATCTACCTGCGCCGCCGCCTCCGGGATCTGCATCTCGAACACTACGTCCGGGCTGCAAATGTGGCGCAGTTCCTGAACGACCTGCTGGACTTTGTGAGCCGCTGCCACGACGAACTGGTCACGCCCGAGAAATACGCGCAGTACGTTGAACGCCTGGAGCGCAAGGAAGTTCCCATTCCGCGCGTTGCCAAGTCTAAGAACGTCCTGGACGACGCCGAGGTGCTCGGCCGCTGCCGCGAGATAGCCAACGTATTCACCACCATGGAGCGCTGGCTCGGGGAAGAAAATCTGGGCACGTTCAGCCACATGATCACTCGCGCGCACGCCTTGCTGCACAGTGACGAAACTGTTTTGGCCGAAGCGCGTGCTCGAGCCCGCTTCATCCTTGCCGACGAATTTCAGGACGCGAACTTCGCCCAAATTCAGATTCTTGCTCGCCTCGCCGGGGAGGATGGAAACATCTTCGCCGTCGGAGACCCTGACCAGGCCATCTATCGCTTTCGCGGTGCATCGAGCGCCGCCTTTGAGCTCTTTCAGCAACACTTTCCGACTGCCAAGCGGGTCGTTCTCGAAAAGAACCGCCGCTCGACGACCCCGATCCTGCAGAGCGCCTTCGCGCTCATCGACAAGAACCCTCCCTTATTCGCCGGTCCCACCGATGCCGCATCTGCGTACCAGCGCACGCCACTCCGGTCTGCCCGCGAAGAAGATGCCGAGAAGGCAGGAACACGGCTTTCCACCTCTCCGGTTTCGGTGGTGGTTCTTACCAGTAAAGATTCGGAGGGGCCCGACCTGGTCAGCCTGATCCGTGACACGCAAAAAAAATCAAAGGGCAAGTGGTCGGACTTCGGCATCCTCTACCGCTCTCACTTCCATCGCGACGACGTCGTTCATGAACTGGCCGAAGCCGATATCCCGTTTGTCATCGAGAGCATGGACATTTCCGACACTCCCGAAGCTCGCGACCTGTTTGCCTGCCTGAATGCGGTCGTGTCCGCTGGCGACGATGTCAGCCTGTTTCGCGTGGCCGCTCTGCCGCGTTTTCAGGTAAATCCAGAGCAGCTTCGCGGGGTCATGCGGGCCATCGCCCGGGACAATCGCGAAGCCCACGTTGTTCCTCTCTCCTCTGCGCTGGACCGGGTCGATGGAGGCGCCGACGTTCTCGCCGCCGTGCAGCGCACGCGCGAAGAAATTCGCCAGCGCGGAGCGAAAGCCCGTGCCGCGCTCGACATCATCGTGAATCAGTTTGGCCTCGATACAACGTCGCCGATTCTTCAGGCCGCCCTCGACTTCGTCGAGGATTGGGAAAGAAAGAAGCTGAATAAAACCACGGAACTGGAAGAACTGGTCGACTACCTCGGATACTTTCGCGAGGCTGGCGGGGTGATTCCAATGGAAGCGAACGAAAGCGAAAACGCGGTTCGTCTGATGACCGTGCACGGCGCCAAGGGTCTGGAGTTTCCCCATGTCTTTATTCTGCGCGCCAATTCAAACTCGTTCCCGTGCTCCTACAAGGAGACCCTGGTCGCCTTTCCGAAAGACTTGCGCGATGCGGGCTTCGCAGCCGAAGCCGACGATAAGACGCTTCACGACCAGGAGGAGCGCCGTCTGTTCTACGTGGCCATGACCAGGGCTCGCGACACACTGCACATCTACGCCCGCGAGGGAACCGGCAAGATTAACAAGACGCCCGCTGGCTACATGAGGGAGCTGATCGAGAACAAGGGCCTCGCTCGCTGGCTGAGCGCGGTCCCGGCACGCGGCACGCAGACCAGTCTCGACATCTTCGCCGAAACCTCCCTGGCCTATCCTGCCGAGTCGCAAACGAACGTGTGGTTTGAACTTCCGGTGCTCGACGGGCTGCATACTCGCCTCAGCGCGTCCGCCGTCGACACCTACGAACGCTGCGGCTTGCAATTCAAGCTCGACCGCGACTGGCGCTTGTCGGCAAGACCAGCCGCGGCCATGCAGTATGGAGCGGCGATCCATCGCATCCTCAAGACCTATTTCGATTCCGTAAATCTCGGGCGCGCCAAGACGGACGACGAACTCATCGACCTTTTCCGCCTCGATCTCGCCGACGCCAAGATCCAGGAAACCTACCAGTCTGAACTGTACGAGCAGCAGGGCGTCGATCAATTGCGCGAATTCCTCGCCTCGGCCCGAACCCTCCCGCCTGTCGAAGTCCTGCACACCGAGCAGTCCTTTGAGATTCGTGTGGCCGAAACGGCGGTTGTGGGTCGCATCGATCGCATCGACATGCGATCTGACGGCACCGTGGCCATCGTCGACTACAAGACCGGTAATCCCCGCGATCAGGAAGATGCCGACGAGAGTCTGCAGCTGTCGCTTTACGCGATCGCAGCCCAGCAGAAGTGGGGATACAAAGTGGGCGCGCTTATCTTTTACAACCTGGCTGAAAATGTTCCAGTCGTCACAACCCGAACTGAGGCGCAACTGGTTGGCGCCCGCAATCGCGTGGAAGACGCTGCCCAGGGAATCGCCGACGGCAAGTTCCAGGCGAAACCCGGCATCCATTGCAATTTCTGTTCGTATCGCAGTCTATGTCCGATGAAAGAGAAGCGGATTCCGCACCGCTTGGAGAGCGTCGCGAAGAGTTGAACAGGTTGGACTCTTCGCGCCCTTTTGCGGGCTTGCTTTCCGATCTTTGCGGTTAAGTTGTTTGGAGTTTCTTGCCGCCCAAAAACTTAGGGGACGCTCTTGAGCGTCCCCTTGTAGCTTCTTACTGAAACAACCTAGTGCTTCTTTTTCTTCTTTGCCTTTTTCTTGGTTGCCATTGTTCCTATTCTCCCTTCCATTTTTCATGGAAAATGTCGCAGTGGTCTTTTACTGCAACTAGTTGATGTATAGAGTTAATGAAAAATGAAGTCAAGAAAAAAATGATGATCAAACTGAGCAAGTCGTGAACCAAAGTCACGGCGAGCGAGTTTTCGAAAGCAAAAGTCAAGAAGTTTTTCGAAGCCGGCATCGATTCGTCCTCGGTTTTCGTTCCTCGATGAGCATCGTGACTCGCGTTGAAATCACGCGCGGCGAAATATTTCGCACCAAATGTGTTCAACATCGCCTGCTCTCACACTCCCCGGGACGCGACCGATTCCCCGGCTCATGCATCTATAATGAAGATCGCGAAATCTTCGCGGGAGCTTGATCATGGCCTCATTTGACGATGTTGTTATTATTTCCGGCTGCCGCACCGCGGTCGGAAAGTTTCAAGGCAGCCTGTCTGACTTCGGCGCACCGCAACTCGGGGCCATCGCAGTGCGCGAGGCAGTGAAGCGCGCTGGCATCGATCCCGCACAAGTCGACGAGTGCATCATGGGCAACGTCATCTCCGCTGGACTCGGCCAGAATCCGGCGCGACAGGCCGCCATCTTCGGCGGACTGTCACCGGCGGTAGGTGCCATGACAATCAACAAGGTTTGCGGCTCAGGATTGAAATCCGTGGCTCTGGCGGCACAAGCGATCCAGACCGGAAACAGTTCCATCGTCGTCGCCGGTGGAATGGAATCGATGACCAATGCACCCTATCTGCTGCCGCAAGCACGCAAGGGATACCGCCTGGGTAACGCGGAGATCGTCGACTCCATGGTCCGCGATGGGCTGTGGGACATCTACAACGATTACCACATGGGCATCACCGGCGAGAACGTCGCCGAGAAATATGGGATCACCCGCGAAGAGCAGGATCAGTTCGCACTGAACTCTCACCGCAAAGCGTTGTCCGCGATCAAAGAGTGCCGCTTCAAGTCGCAGATTGTTCCGGTGGAGATTCCTGCGAAGAAGAAAGGCGCTCCAGCGACCATTTTCGAGAAAGACGAGAGTCCGCGCGAAGACACCACCCTTGAAGTGTTGCGATCGCTGAAGCCCGCCTTTAAGAAAGATGGCACCGTTACGGCCGGCAATGCGCCTGGGGTCAACGACGGTGCGGCTGCCTTGGTCGTTACCAGTGCGAAGCGGGCACAGGAGATCGGAGCGAAACCCATGGTCCGCATCGTGGCGCAGGCGACGAGCGGAGTCGAACCGAAGTGGGTGATGATGGCTCCCGTCGGCGCCGTCCGTACGATCTGGGACAAGACTGGCTGGAAAAACGAAGACGTCGATCTCTACGAACTCAACGAGGCTTTTTCTGTTCAGGCGCTGGGCGTGATGCGCGAGTTGGGCCTGAATCCCGATAAGGTCAACGTGAACGGCGGAGCTGTCGCGATCGGACATCCTATCGGTGCCAGCGGTGCCCGGGTCCTGGTTACGCTGATCTACGAAATGATCCGCCGCGACGTGAAACGTGGAATTGCCGCCTTGTGTCTCGGAGGGGGCAATGCCGTAGCGATGGCCGTCGAGCGCTAGACCGTCTAGTTATCTTCTCGGCTTTTAGCCGGCATCCCCGCCGACCGGCGATACCGGCAGAGTCACCGTGAACACCGCGCCCCCGTCCGGGGAATTTGCGGCTTCGATGCTGCCCTTATGCTCTTTCATGACTGACTTGCAGATGCTGAGGCCCAGGCCGGTGCCCCGCCCAGGCCGCTTGGTCGTGTAGAAGGGATCGAAGATGTTGGGCAGGTTCTCCTTGGTGATGCCGGGACCGTCGTCATGGAAGCTGACCCACACGGAATCATGGCCTTTGCCTAGCCGAATCCGGAGCGTCCCTTTATCACGCGCGTCGCGGATCGCGTGCTCCGCGTTGAGAATCAGATTCAGGAAGACCTGCATCAACTGATGAGGATCGCCCAACGCATAAGGCATGCCGGCTTGTTTCAAAAAGTCCACGGTAACGTTGTTCTTGCGGAGAGAATAAGCATGCAAGTTTAACGTGCGCTCCACGACCTCGACCAGATTGATCCTGCTCTTGCCCGGTGCCGGCGGCCGCGAAAAATAAGTCAGGTTCTGGACGATCTCTGCCGCTCGACGCGCCTGCTGCTGCAGCATGGCGAGCTGCTTGCGGGAGGTTTCGTTCGTTTCGGTGTCCTGCAGCAGTTCGCTCACTCCCATGATGCTGGTTAACGGATTATTTAGTTCGTGGGCAACGCCACCGATCATCGCTCCCATGGCGGCCAGACGCTCGCTCTGCACGATCTGCTGCTCCAGTTTTCGTTCGACGGTAATGTCACGCACGGAAATAATGACTCCGCTGATTTTTGCGTCCGCATCCACCAGTTGACTCCCTGCGGCGCGCATGGTCCGGAAGCTTCCATCGCGGTGGCGCACACTATACTCTGCGGAGGCGAACGACTGCTTGCCGGAAACCACCTGGCGGTAAAGAGCAGCCATTTCCGGCGAATGATCTTCGATGTCGGTAATCTTTTTACCCAGCATGTCTTTCGGTTCGCAACCCAGAATATCCCGAGCCCGGGAACTGACAAAGGTGTAGCGTTCCTCTAAATCCACCACCAGGATAAGATCGGGGAAGCTTTCGAGCAGACGGCTGCGGAATTCCTCCTGCTGCGCCAGTTGCCACTCCATCTTCCGCTTTTCGGTGATGTCAACCAGAGTTCCTTGATAGCGAATGATATTTCCAGACGTGTCCCAGACCGCGCGCGAGGAATCGAGAAAGATTGCGGCAGTGCCGTCCTTGCGCCGAAGCTTGATCTCGCGCGTGCGCACCCCTCCGCGATCGTCGATCGCGCGTCCCAGCACTGGCTGACCAGAGTCGAAATTCAACGCCGCCGGTTCCAGCGCCAGAAGATCTCTTTTTTCCGCATATCCCAACAGGCTCACCAGGGCTGGGTTGGCATCCAGCAAACCGCCGTCGGGAGTGCTGAAATAAACGCCCTCCTGCAGAGTTTCGAACAATTCGGTGAAGCGCAGTTCCTTTTCGCGCTGCTCGGTAACGTCGCGTCCGAGTATGCTCGCGCCTACGACTTCGTCATTCTTCACGATTCCGTTTAGCACACATTCAAAAAAGAGGGGGCGGGAACGATTCTTCATTCGAACCTGCACCGTTCCAGACCATCGCTTCTTCTCCAGGAAGCGCCCTAGGCCGCTTTCCAAGTCGGCTTGGGTTGGCTCGTCGACGAAATCGTAGATCTTGCGCCCAATCAACTCGGAATACGTCAAGCCAGTAATATCGGTGATGCGCTTGTTCACCGTTCGCATGGTGCCGTCGAGCGAAACCGCGCACGCCGGGTCGTCAAAGGAGTCGATCAACTCCTTAAAGTTGCGCTGCGAGCGCATAATCACCTGGCTGAGTTGGTCGAGTTGCTCTTCGGATGGAGCCGCCCCCACGTGTTCCCGCAATCCGTGCAGCAGACCTTTCAGTTCGCTGACTTCGCGCCGCCGCCCGTAGGCATATGCCGCGAACAGGAATGACAAGACGAGCACGCCGATTGGAATGGCGCGTAACTCAAAGGGGACATTTTGCAGCCGCTCCCACAGGAGTCCGGCTAGCGCAACCGCCAGCAAAATCATGAATCCCAGCGCCCATCGCCATAACTGAGATTCCTCTCGTTCAAAGCGTTCAGGAACGCGAGGCTTATGCGGAGAGTTCAAGGGGTCCTGCATCATGGATACATCTGCCGATCTTTAACCAAAAATCATCCTACATTCTATAGACGTTGAGCGATCAGGCAGTCTGTTGGACATCTTGGTACGGATTTCCGAAACTCGGCCTCGCGCGACGCCTAGGGCCGTCGGGAATGTATCCATATCTATCTATCTGTCTATCTCTATCTATCAGGCTTTGCGGTTGTCAGTGTCATTTGGGGTACCTCCCCTCCCTCCTCGGTCTATTGCAATCATCGAGTTAGGGGGGAACTGAAAAATTCTGAAATTTAATCGATGGGCTGCAACAACTTAGGGGCAAAATCTTGAGTCCCAAGGAGTTAGCTGGCAGCCTGGTTGCTGAGGTATGAAGTGATTTCAGGAATGAGATTGCTCGGTCAAGGTGGGGTGAACCTGCGGGAGAGAAAAGCTTGTGGAAATCACCTTGGCTTCGCGAATCGAGATTAAACCCGAGAACGATTCGATGGGTGGTGCCCTCCTTCGAAAACCGCGAAGATCCGGGCAGGCGCATTCGGGCGGTTGACGGGAAATCAAAATCAAACGGGGAGAGCCTTCTAAGTCTTCTGCACTCTGCCGACGGAGCTTGGGTGAGCAGAAGTGAGCAGTTTGCGAGTCGAAGGTCAGGATACAGTCTATCAATCTGAAGTCTGAATCAGAACCTGAAGGTTGAGAGATGGCATGCCTTTGGCAAGACTCAGCGACGCCGAACATATTGATGGAAGGGTACCCGGTGGGGCTCGGTCCAAGTGGGTAACCTTGGAAGAGTTGAAGCAGGAAGTTGCGCAAAGGTCTCAATCCCCGAGCAGAAAGCAGAGATTGTTATCTCCGACCTCCCGGACGCTAAGTGGACACCTGTGTAGAGGGTATGAGGGCCGTCGATGCCGCATCGAGCGGCTGATCCCGCTTGGATTACTCCCGCAAACTCTGCTGAAATGCACCGAGATTCCGTCGCCCCTGACTTTTAATTTGTCCCGCCTCGAGCGTACGTTCCTTTCGTTCGGAGTCGGATGGTATATCCGGTTATGGTTGGCCAGGTCGACGAATCGCTGAACCGATCTGGATTGAGTGACAGATGAAGATAAAGTTGCAGCTAATTCGGAAAATGCAATTTGGATTCGGCTCCGCCATGGCGATCCTACTCGTTGTGGGTGTGGTTTCGTATCGCTCAGTCCTCGCTTCGCGGGACAGCGATCGATGGGTGGGGCATACGCACGACATGCTTGAGAATCTCGGGGGCTTGCTCGCCGGGGTGCAGGATGTACAGGCAAGTTATCGCTCATTTGCTCTGATGGGCGACGAGAGATTTCTTGAACCCTACCGCCTAGGCGTGTTGCACGTCGGACAGGAACAGAAGACGATTCGCTCGTTGACGTCGGATAATCCGAATCAAAGGCGTCGACTCGCCACGCTGGAAGGTTTGACGCAACAAGAAATCCAATTTGGCGACGGCGTGATTCTCGATCGCCAGACCAAGAGCGAAGCAGCGGCGCTTCAGCAGATTCGACTAGCGGATGGGACTGGGATCATGGAGAAGATCCGGGTAGTCGTTCGCGATATGAAGGATGAAGAGCACACATTGTTGTTGCAGCGTGATGCGGAGGCAGAGCGACGTTCGCGGCAAACCAAGGCTGTTCTGATCCTGGGTAGCACTTTGGGGCTACTAATTGCGGCCCTTGCTGGCTGGATGGTCAAGCGCGACTACGTCGCCCGAGTGTGCGCCGAACAGCTAAGTAAAGAAGCTGGCGCAAAGTATCGTGGCTTGTTGGAAGCAGCGCCAGATGCGATCGTGGTGGTGGACAAAGGCGGAGAAATCGTTCTTCTCAATGTGCAGGCGGAGAAACAATTCGGCTACCGCCGCGATGAACTGCTACGGCAAAAGGTGAAAAACATCATCCCGGAGGGCTTTGCGGAACGGCTGATCGCGGACGGCACACGAAGCGCGGCGGAGGCTTTGGCGCAACAGATCGGGACCGGGATTGAGCTCTCAGGACGACGAAAAGACGGAAGCGAGTTTCCCATCGAGATCATGTTGAGCCCTCTGGAAAACGCGGCGGGAATCCTGGTGACGGCAGCGATCCGCGACATCACTACCCGCAAAGCAGCCGACAAGCATCTTCTGCAGAAGATCGCAGAACTGAAACGTTCGAATGAGGAATTGGCGCAATTCGCCTATGTTGCTTCCCACGACCTACAGGAGCCCTTGCGCATGGTGGCCAGTTATACGCAGCTCTTGGCCAAGCGTTACAAAGGACGGTTGGATGCGGACGCTGACGAGTTCATTGCTTTCGCAGTAGATGGATCGAATCGTATGCAGGGGTTGATTCAAGACCTGCTCGCGTATTCTCGCGCCGGGAACAATGAAAGATCGATCGGTCAGATTTCCAGTGAAAACGCGCTGCGAGAAGCACTGGTGAACTTGCGAGCAAGAACTGACGAGAGCGGTGCACTCGTCACTCACGATGTGCTGCCAAAAATCAATATGGATCATTCACAGTTGGTACAGTTGTTCCAGAACCTGATTGGGAATGCCATTAAGTACCGCAGTGCCAAAGTCCCGACGGCCCACGTCTCAGCCAAGAAAGGCATTGGCGGCGAATGGATCTTTTCGGTGCGCGACAACGGCATGGGCATCGATCCCAAGCATTTCGAGCGAATTTTTGTGATTTTCCAGCGCTTGCACGGACGAGAAGAGTTTGCCGGGACCGGCATCGGATTGGCCATTTGCAAGAAGATCGTGCAGCGGGATGGCGGAAGAATTTGGGTCGAGTCAGAACCGGACAAAGGTTCCACTTTTTACTTTGCTATGCCTGAAGGGAAAGCACCTGATGGAAACATTGGAAGGGAACACCATGCCAATTGAAATTCTACTGGTGGAAGATAGCCCCGGCGACGTCCGCCTTACGCGAGAAGCCTTCAAGGACGCTAGGGTTCTCGTTAACTTACAGGTCGCAGTGGACGGCGAAGAGGCAATGGCGTTCCTAAAGCGCGAGGGAAAGTATAGTAGCAAGCCACGGCCTGACATTATCCTGCTCGACCTAAACCTGCCGAAAAAGGATGGTCGCGCAGTTCTTGCCGAGATCAAGGAAGACCCCAAGCTACAAACAATTCCTGTGGTGATATTGACGACGTCTGCCTCTGAGGCGGATGTTCTCAAGAGCTACTCGCTTCATGCCAACTGCTATATCACCAAACCCGTGGATCTGGATGGGTTTTTGAAGGTCGTAAAAAGTATCGACGGTTTCTGGCTGTCAGTAGTCAGGTTGCCGACCGGAATACCCTCATGACAGAAAAGCCACTCAGGGTTCTCCTAGTGGAAGACAGCGCTGGCGATGCCCGCTTGCTGCGCGAGATGTTCCGCTCCGAAGGGCCAGGCAGTTTCGTACTCACCCATGTCGAGCGCATGAGCGAAGCCCTTAGACACCTTGCGGTTGGCGGCTTGGACATCGTCCTGTTAGACATGGGATTGCCGGATGGCCACGGCCTGGACACCGTCCGACGGGCGCTGGCAGCCGCCCCGGGCGTGCCGGTAATTGTGTTGACCGGACTGGATGACGAAGCCTTAGCGGCTCAGGCAATGAAAGAAGGAGCCCAAGACTACCTGATCAAAGGCCAGATCGAGAACCGCGCACTCCCTCGGGCGCTTCGCCACGCCATTGAACGCTACCGCATGCAGGCGGAAACCGACTTCCTGCGGAAGCAGCAGCTGCAGCTAAAGGACGAATTCCTTTCGCATGTCTCACACGAACTTCGTTCGCCTCTCACCGCCATCTACCAATTCGTCTCAATCGTCCTGGACGGCCTGGCTGGGGAAGTGAATCCAAAGCAACATGAGTATCTGCAAAACGCTCTGAAAAACAGCCGGCAGCTGAAGTCGATGATTGATGACTTGCTTGAAGTCACTCACGCGGAAGGCGCCAAGCTTAGAATTGATCCGCAATTGACTTCCATTCCCGACTTGATTGTGGAGACGGTAACCACCCTCCAGGAGACTGCTACCGCCAAGGAGATTAAATTATCCTGGGATGCCGCGCCATCCGTTACCTCCGCGTATGCCGATCCTACTCGCGTTCGGCAAATCCTCATCATTTTGATGGACAATGCGCTCAAATTCACGCCGAAGAATGGCACGGTCAAAGTGCAGTCTCGTGTCTCCGAAGAAGATTCCGGATTTGTTCTTGTGGAGGTTATCGATTCCGGATGCGGCATCCTTCCGGATATGACAGAAAGGATTTTTGAACGGCTCTACCAGGCCCCCGATACGGGGCTGGCAGGCCGCAGAGGTCTCGGACTTGGACTGCATATTTGCAAGGAACTCGTTCTGCGACAAGGCGGAAAAATCTGGGTTACCAGCGAACCGGGTCACGGCTCCACCTTTTCTTTTACGTTGCCCATTTTTTCGCTTGTGAAGCTGATCGCCCCCACCTTCATGGTTGAGCAGCCCGAGCACGACTCCATGGCACTCGTGGTCATCGAGCTGGGGTCCCAGAGCGGCTGGCTTTCAAGGGACGCACAAATGGAATCGTTTCAGCAGGTACGGGATGTATTGGGCCGATGTATGCACTCGGAGCTGGATGTGCTCTTACCAAAAATGGGCACGCCGGCGGCCACGGAGTTCTTTTTTATTGTCGCTGCTACCGATGAAATTGGCGGAGAAGCGATCACCAAGCGGGCACGACAGAGACTGAGTAGATATGGGCAGGGTCAGCCCGGCTTGACCTATACCGTTTCGTATCGTGTGATGCGGCCAACCAATAGAATTCCGAACGAATCAGTCGAAGACTATACCGAGAGGATGGCCATAACAATTCAGGAAATGGTGGACGAAGAAGGTTCTCGCAAGGTGACCACAATTGCCCAATAAAAAGATTCTGATCGTCGAAGACGACCCTGATGTACGCCTGGGGATGCAGATTCGTCTAGAAGCAAACCATTACGAGACGTTTTTTGCGGGCGACGTAGAGTCAACCGTGCCCGCAGCACAAAAGCACACGCCAGATTTGATTCTGCTAGATCTGGGGCTGCCTGGCGGGGGTGGTTTCAAGGCTATGGAAAATGTTAAGGCAGATCCAGCTCTGGCGGCTATCCCAATCATCATCGTCTCAGGCCGCACGGGTCAGGAAACCCGGGCACGGGCCTTAAAGGATGGCGCGAAGGCCTTCCTCGAAAAGCCGGTGGACAACCAAGAGCTCTTGGCTGTCATCCGGCAAGCGCTCGGCCCAAACGAAACCACGCATCCAAAACCTGGGGCGCCATAGGTGCCGCGATAAAAACAATACTACGAATGATTGTTACATCGGAACGCCACTTTGGTTGGCGGATTAGGTTCGAGCGACCACACGTGAATTTCCTGGAGATCCAATATTCGCCCTGCTCGTCCCAGGGGTTCTAGGATGGCAAGTTTCGGTGTCCCGCCCGCAGGCATTCTCGAATGGCTTCTAACAGTTTGGCGTCGGCGGTAGGCTTCTGAAAGAAAGCAACTGCTCCCGATCCGAGGGTTAGTTTTTTGTAGTCTCGTGAATCCCATCCGGTGAGAATAAACACAGGAATCGGAGCGAGCGACGGAAACTCCTGCAGGTGTTTGAGCACGGCAATCCCGGTCTCCCGCCCCGGCAACCCCAGGTCGAGCAGGATAAGATCCGGTAGTTCCTTCTGCGCTAGTGCGAGTGCCGAGTAGCCATCGCCCGCGCTCACGGTCCGGTACTGATTCGCTCTGAGACGCACCATCAGAGCTTGGCGAAGGGACGGATCGTCGTCCACGATCATGATTTTCGGGTTATGCATAAATTGGGTCGCCGGTTTTTCAGCGATCGCCGTCAGGAGTTCCATGCTGTTCGCTATCCTTTTTTGAATAGGTGTCTGGTGGGTACGAATGCCGCTGCTCAACGAATGCGGTGAACACCAGCGGTTGTGACCTTTTTCCCCGTCAGTATTTCAGCGGGCAGCAGCATGGCAAATCACGAGGTCAGCGATTTGGCCACGTTTTAGCACAATGGGTTTTGCGCCGCTATCCCCACCTTTCGATCCTATCGTTCTCCGCCCAAGGCCAGTCACGTCCGCCGGATCGCCGGCTCGAGCGGTGAAGGTGCTCATACTTGTCGCGAACTAGGTCGCCCGGTTGGGCAGGAACGAGGCTTGCGAAAACTCGTCGTAACGCGGAAGGATCAGCGCGTAGTCGACGGCGTGTAGCAGAGCCTCGGGCTCTTCCAATCGGCTCTTTTCCAAATAGCTCACGGCCCCTTCCTTCAACAGCTTTGCTTCATTACTCTGGGGAAGCCCACTCAAAGCGATTACAGGAATCTGCCGTGTCGCGGGATCGCTTTTCAAGCTTCGCAGTACTTCGACCCCACCCATTTTCGGCAAAAGCATGTCTAGAAGAATGATATCCGGAATATTTTCTTGAGCCAGGCGCAACCCTTCTTCTCCATCGCCCGCAGTTCGAGTGAGATAACCTGCGGTGGTCAGGATCTTCTTGAAAGCGACCTGCAGATTCAAATTGTCGTCAATTACTAAAATACTCAACATAATCCGAACCCTCCCCCGAGCGCGTGACTTTGTAGATTCAATCCTTGAAGCGTACTCCGCCCCGCGCAGTATCCAGCGCTTTCCAGATGGCAAGTAACAACTCGCCGTCTTCCACGGGTTTCTGGAAGAAGGCTACGGCTCCTGCCTGCAGAGCACGGTCCAGGTTCTTCGACTTTCCACGCCCTGTTAAAACGATTATCGGCACATTGGCGAGCCGGTCATGCTTCTGCAACCGTTCCATCACCACAAACCCGTCCCCACACGGAAGGCCTAGATCGAGAATGACGAGACATGGTTCCTGTTTAACGGCTGCGGCGGTAGCGGAAAGCGCGTCACCTGCCAGTAGGACTTCATAGCCATTCGCCCGCAATCGCAAGCTGAGAGCTTTCCTTAACTCCAGGTTGTCGTCTACAACCAATATGGTGTTGTTCAAGGTGCCATCCATTTAGTTCACTCCATTAATCGAAGATACGTGGGTTGTCTCATCCGTGTATTCGGCGCCGTTGGCTGGAACGGCGTCCATGAGATCGGCGACGACCGATCGAATGCGCGAAGCATTCTGTACCATGATGCCGACATATTCGCGTTGTTCTTCGGAAATCGGGCCTGCCAGACCGTCGAGCAGAATGTTTCCAAATTGGTGGATGCATGCCAGCGCATTCCGTAACGCATGGGAACCCCGGGCGACTGTTTCCTCTCGATCCTTTGTTATGAGGCTCCTGCCGTCCTCTATCGCCGCCAACAACTGGTTCCGTTCGATCGCGTACTTTATGGCGCGGACCATACAGTCGCACTCGCATCCCTTTAAAACGTAGTCCCGTGCGCCCAGGCGTAAGGCTTCTGACACCTTGGTCGTATCAGCTTCACTGATCAGCACGATAACCGGCAAACCCTTCGCCACCCGCAGAGTCTCGCTCAGCGACTCGATCGAAGCGGAACTGGAAGGAGAGAAGTCTAAAAGTACAATCTGAAAAACGGAGCTTTGCAATGCATCGAGTCCTTCCGCTAAAGTCCGCTTCCGCGTGACCTCGAATGGCTCCAGCGAACCCCATCTCGTGCCATTGCGCAAGGTAGGCACAGCGTTGGAACTGCCATCAATCAGCAGCACTCTTACCTTATTTGGATGGAGCGGTTCGGCGACCGCCCCGCTCGTCGATTCCTGCTTAGCATTTTGTCTCACTGGATCACTCTATACGGAATATGCTTCCGCCGCTCCGAACGAAAGGAGCGTAGAGCCTTGATCGGGAATCCGCCAGTAGTAACAGGAGGACTTGCTCGACGCCTTAAGCCTGCGGAACCGGTATTGGACCACGTCTACCATAAAACTCAAGGCCTACAGCACGGACTCTATACGATCCGCCCGAAACGATGCCCTCACTTTTCAGAAGCCGACCGATCGCACGAGTCTCACCGGGGCGGACAGATGGCTTCCGGTTCGTCGACAAATGCATCCAGAACCAAGAACTACATTTGATGGCGTATCTGGACTCCGACTATGCCCGGTTGACGATGATTCCCAGAAGGTAGAGAACCGCAGCCAACACGATTCCGCGAAACGGAGCGGTGAAAAAATAGAGCCTGGCGATGACGGCATAGCCAAGCAGCAGTGCGAAGCCAAGTGCCAGCAAGAACCAGGAGCGAAAGAGGAATTCGCCGTGGCGCATCGCCAGGTAACCGTACAGCGCGCCAAAAAGAATAAGGCCGAAACTATGGGTCGCGTTGAAGCCAACCCATACCCGCCACATTGTGGTTTCTCGGCTGATGACAGGTGAAACGTTCATCATCCGGGCAGTAAGGTCAGGGTCACGGGGGTGCAGCTTCGGCCCGCGAAAGGTGTACAGCAAGTGTAGAAGCCCCAGTAGCAAGATGACCGCCGCACTGGCTGCAATGAATATCGAAGATTTCATGATGGGTACTCCCCAAAGCGTATCAGGCGCGCGCGGAATCGACCGCCGAACCTGCTGCCGCAGGGGCAGGAACAACATGTGCACGTGTCACAGCGCCGAGCAGGAGCGCAGCGGCGGCGGCTGTGAACACTCCGTAACCCATAGGCGCCAACAGGCCGAGTGCCATGCTCATCGTCAGGGCAAACGACGTGAGCAGCGCGGCACTGGCCCAAGCGACTATGCGTTGATAGAACCCCCCCAGGAGAGCGAGCGCTAGCGTGAATTCGAGCACCGTCTCCACAACTCCAATGGTCGGAATGAGTGCTTTCGGCATAAACGGGTTAAGGTAGGCAACGAATTGCAAGAAGTGAGCCCAATCGCCCCACGACACGTTTTTTCCTCCATAGCGACCCCACAAGCCAAAGCGATCACCGATTGCGGATAGAAATGCGGCGCTCAGGCTGAGCCGCAGAAATACCTTTGCCGTTTGCAGAACGCGTTCATTGATCATTGGGAGTTCCGTTAGTTCCTTTCCCTTTTTCGCCGAAAGCCACAACCAGAACCCTGGCTGGCTTGGGGGCGCTCGGGCTGCCAGAAGGCAGATGGATGGCGCCCGGCGCTTCATAGAAGGCATCGTCAGCCGACACAGTGTCTGCGGCTCACCTTCGATGTGAAAACGAAGTTCTGCCTCGAGGACGTAGCCGAACCCGGGATGAACGTGCTTGGGCGAACCGAACCCCGTCGGAAAAATTAGCCGAAGGACAGTCACTTGCCAGCCGTCTAAACTCACCGGCGGCAAGTCCCTTTTATATATGGTCTTCATGCCTGCTCCGCCACGAGTGTCGAAAAACCCATAGCAGCTAGAGCAAGACTCGCAAGTCCGAGCTGGACAATTTCTCGACGATTCTTCATCACCACAAGATAGGCCTTCATTTGGTACGATAAGAAGAGCCATATTGTTAACATTCTTTGGACCATTTGGAGTTCTCTAAGTCGGTGCCCAAAGACGCCAGCTCCTTCGACCTTGCGCTCAACCAACGGCCTCGGCAAGCGACGCTGACTCATTGGCTCTATGGAGAATTGCGCCGCGCCATTCTCGGCCGCCGGCTGCAACCGGGGACACGTCTTCCCGCGACGCGGGATTTTGCACAGCAATACAACGTTTCGCGGGGAACAGTGGTGACTGCATTTGAGCAGCTGCAGGCCGAGGGCTATTTGGTCGGCGTGGTTGGGGCAGGCACTTGGGTCAACGAGCGGTTGCCCGAGCATCTTCTCGGTAGGAAAATGGCGCCAGTGCAAGTGAGGAAACTCCCAGGACCGGTACCGGTGTGGGCCCTTTCTCGCCCTGCGCGTCCATTCCGTCCCTATGAGCCTGCGACCTCGGAATTCCCCATTGAAATTTGGGCGCGTGTCGCGGGGCGAAGGCTGCGCCGAGCCTCCACTTCGCTTTTGGCAGGGGGTGACCCGTGCGGGTATGGACCGTTACGCGAAGCCGTAGCCGGATATCTCGGTTCGTCGCGTGGAGTGAATTGTTCCCCGGACCAGATCGTGATCGTCTCGGGTGTGCAGCAGGGGCTTGATCTGCTCGCTCGCTTCCTTGTCATGCCTGGCGAGGCTGTGGGGATGGAAGACCCGGGATACTTTGGAGCGACAGCTGCCTTCCGTAACGCTGGAGCGAAAATCATCCCCATGCCGGTCGATGAGCATGGTCTTGTGATCTCGAAGGGAAAGCATTTGTGCAGCCAGATCAAAGCCGCCTACCTGACTCCGGCACACCAGTTTCCGTTGGGCATGACCATGCCGCTTGAACGCCGATTGGCAATCCTCGCTTGGGCGCGCCAAGCCGGCGCTTTCTTGATTGAAGACGACTATGACAGCGAATATCGCTTCGAAGGGCTCCCAGTGCCCGCACTCCAAGGGTTGGACCAGAGCGGCTCTGTGATCCTGCTTGGGAGCTTCAACAAGGTTTTGTTTCCTTCGTTGCGTCTTGGCTATGTGGTTTTGCCGCCATCTCTAGTTGACGCGTTCCTGGGGTTCCGCCTTGGGGTCGACATGCATCCTTCGAGTTTGGATCAAGCAATTCTCTGCGACTTTATCGTCGAGGGACACTTTGGCCGTCACATTCGACGGATGCGGAAACTGTACGCAAAGAGGTTGGTTGTCCTCCAGCACGGTGTGCGGAGATATCTTGCGGGAGCACTAGAGGTACCGCCCATCCAGGCCGGCCTCAACACCGTCGGCTTCCTTCGAAACGGCATGACCTCACAGCAGGCGGAGGCGGCAGCTTTGGCCCACGGAATTGAGGCCATAGCTCTCAGCCGTTTTGCGATAAAGCGTATTGATGTCCAGGCCTTGCTGCTTGGCTTCGCAGCTTTTGATGAGCGCGAAATCCATCGCGGTATCGTGAGTCTGGCGGCCGCGCTTGAACACCGAACACTCAGTTCAAAGTGACGCGTTCTGAGAAACGCTCCTCACTTGTCGCTCCAGGTATCTCGATGCTTTCGCGTTTCTGCGCCGGTTGCTCCCGGATAACCAGCTACCCTGACGTTTACCTGGCGCGACGACTAGTTCAATGGATCGGTGGCATGGAGGCCACCGATCATGAAGAGGAACCCGCAGTCGCGAACAAAATGGACTGGAGCATGCAGAAACCGCAGTCTTGAACAGTCTCACTCGGAGGACGCCCAGCGAGGGTATCGTCATACCATCGACGAATTCCCTGACTTCTGAGGGTCTATTCATCTTGGCGCATAGGCCTAAACCGTCCGCCCGATCCGAATTGCAGGCAATCGCGAATCATTCCGAACAATTCTTTGTTATCAGCGGGCTTTTGGAAGAAGGCAACCGCTCCTGATTCGAGTACGCGTTTTGCATGGGCTTGTGGATTTTGCCCCGAGAGAATAATCACAGGAATCTCAACCAGCGCCGGGACCTGTTGCAGCAATTTGAGAACGGCAAACCCGTCCTCCCGAGGTAACCCCAAGTCAAGAAGAATGAGATTGGGGCGTTCCTCCTGCGCCAGAGCCAGTGCCGAATAGCCATCTCGTGCACTCACGGTTTTATAGTGATTGACTCTCAAACGCACCGTGAGAGCCAGGCAAATAGCAGGGTCATCGTCCACGATCATGATTTTCGATCGAGGCTTCGGCTGCGTCGCCTGGGTCTCTTCATTCTCCGTCAGCAACAGCATTTTGTTTTCGGCTCCTTTGGGGATGCTCTTGGGGCGTGTCTAGGCGGTCGCGAACTTGTTCCGTCAGTATTACACCAAGGGTTAATGCAGCGGAGATTACGAAAGAATACAGTTGGCGATCGAGAATCTGGCATGCCCTACGAAATGCTGACGGGACGGCGGGCATTTGGGGGGAAGCGAACCGCGTGTCGAAGACGCGAGATATTGGAACATCTCCTTTCGAATGGCGAACTTTGGTCGATTGTGCCAAAGAAACCACGGTCTGGTGGTGCTCGACTAATGTGGAGTGGAAGCCGCCTGTCTCATGTTTGTTACGCGGTCCAGCAGGGCGACTGTTTCTGCCGAGCAGGCCTCTGTGCCTAGAATCCCTTTGATTTCAGCAGGACGTCGAGATCTTCCGGATGGAGCGCGCGCGTCATGGCGTCCTCACGCCCGAGCTCCTGCTGGAACACCAGTTGCGCCAGCGATTCTTCCAGCATGAACGAGCCTTGCTTGCGGGTGATCGTGATCTCCTGATGGAGATGCTGCAGGGCGTTTTTGCGGATATGCTGGCGGCCGCCGTATCCGACGATGAGCAGTTCCGCAGCAGGGACACGGCCTCCGTTCCGCCGCGGAATCAGGGTTTGTGTCAGGATGGCGGCCAAGGCCATCGCCATCTCGGCGCGAATGGAGTGCTGGCGCTCTTGCGGGAACGAATCCGCGATGCGCGAAACGGTAGACGCTGCGTCCGTAGTGTGCAAGGTGGTGAACACGAGATGCCCGGTTTCGGCGGCGGAGAGCGCGATTCGCGCGGTTTCGGAATCGCGCATTTCGCCGACGACGATCACATCGGGCGCCTGCCGCATTGCTGCTCGCAGCGCGGTAGGGAAGTCGGGCGCGTCGATCCCGATTTCCACCTGCTCGATGACGCTGCGCTTGTGCGTATGCTCGTATTCGATCGGATCTTCAATCGTGACGATGTGGCGCGCCTCCGCCTGGTTAATCTCGTTGACCAGTGCGGCCAGGGTGGTTGTCTTCCCCGAGCCGGTTGCGCCTCCGATAATGACAAGCCCGCGCTGCAGCTTGGCCAGCGACAAGACTCCGGCCGGCAGACGAAGTTCGTCGAGCGCCGGCACTTTTGAGGGTAGCGCCCGCACGCTTGCCGCCGCGCGCCCGCGCTCACGATGCAGGTTGATGCGGAACCGTCCCAGTCCTTCGACTCGATACGACGAGTCCGCAATCCGAGACTGCTGATAGTCCTCGCGGGCGTGGTCCGCCAGGATTGGCAAGACTGCAGCCTCGATCTCTTCCCCGCTCAGGGGCCTCTCGCCGATGGCAAAAAGATTTCCCTCCACACGAATCGCAGCCGGGGCCCAGGGCACCAGCAACAGATCGCTTCCTTGGCGCGAGACCAGTTGCTCCAACCACTGATTCAGCTGAACCGACTCGCGGGCTCGGGTTTCGGGATGAATAAGCTGAACGCGGGCTGGATTTCCTTCGACTGCCATGATCTTACTTTAAAGGAATCAGGGCTGGGTTGCGCAGCGATTCCGCGCATGGCAGGAACTTCTTGACCGTCGGACGGGCCCAAGTTAGCCTCCGGAGGACGTCCGTTATTCAGCGCTACATCTGAGGAGGCTTCGCATGACTCCGCTCGCCGCTCTCTGGCTGCCGATTGTGTTATCTGCGGTCATCGTATTCATCGCCAGTTCGATCATGCATATGGTGCTGCCGTATCACCGCAGTGACTACCAGAAGCTAGCCGACCAGGACAAAGTGCTCTCTGTCTTGCGTGCCGCAGGCCTGAAGCGGGGCCTTTACATTTTTCCTTTCCTGACCCACAAGGAGATGAAGTCGCCGGCTGCCATCGAACAATATAACCAGGGCCCGGTCGGGATGATGACGATCGCTCCCAATGGTCCTCCGGTCATGCCGAAATTCCTGGGACTGTGGTTTAGTTACTGTCTGCTGGTGGCCTTCTTCGTCGCCTATCTCACGGCGCACACGGTCGCTCCGGGTGCGTACTATTTGCACGTCTTTCGTGTGGTTGGCACCGCCGCGTTCCTTGCCTACGGATTGGGACATCTCAGCGACGGTATCTGGAAAAATCAGACTTTCAGTTTCACCATCAAAGAAGTCATCGACGGACTCGTCTATGCGTTGCTCACTGCGGGAACATTCGGGTGGCTGTGGCCGAGGTAGCCTCGATGCGGTGCCGCTTCCGCTGATTCGCGCGGCTGACTCGCACCGTCAATGCCGTCAGCCGGAGCGCGGTCTGGATTCAAAACAACCGCCGATTGGAGCATCTGGTGCACGAGATGCGGCGCATCTCAGCGCAAGTGCTCAGCGTTGAGGCCGACGGCTTACGCTCATGAGCGCTCGGAATACGGATCATTGCAGTGCCCACGAAACTTGAAGGAAACTCCAAGGCTGAAAAACTCAACGGCAAATCCTCCAGATGCCTTGCCTGGCTTGGGATTTACCGTTTTGCTACAGAAACTAACTATGAAACATCAATCAGATTGAACCGGGACTTTGCAAAGAATCTCCGCGATCCGTTCCCCTGCATGGCCGTCCCAAAGCGGGGGGATCACACCGGACTTGGCTTTGCCTTCAAGTATTTTGGTCAACTCGCTGCGCAGCTTGTTCACATCTTGACCGATCAATACATTCGTGCCCACGTCGACTGTGATCGGCCGCTCGGTGTTCTTGCGCAGCGTCAGGCAAGGCACTCCCAGGTACGTTGTTTCCTCCTGAATGCCGCCCGAATCGGTGATAACGACTTTGGAGCGTCGTTGCAGGGCCAAAAACTCGATGTAGGGTAGCGGTTCCAACAAATAAAGGTTCGTAGCGTCGAGGCCAAGCGAGGTCATGCGTTGGCGTGTCCTCGGGTGAACCGGGAAGATAACGTGGAGCTGCGCGCTCACTTCAAGCAGGGCTTCGAGAATACTCTTCAAAGCCACGCTATCGTCGACATTGGATGGTCGATGCAGGGTCACGAGGGCATACTGATCAGGTAAGCCATCTTTGGGAGACGCCATGGCAGAAGGGAGAAGCCGGATCAGAGAATCAATCATTACGTTTCCGACGAGGTGGATTTTCCTGACTTCCACGCCTTCGGCTCGGAGGTTCTGATCTCCATCTGCCGAGGGAGTGAACAAAAGGTCCGCGAGACGGTCGGTTACGATCCGGTTGACCTCTTCAGGCATGCTTCGATCGAACGAACGCAAACCCGCTTCGATATGAGCGATTCGGATCAGCAGTTTTGAACACACCAAGGCCGCAGCCACGGTTGAATTCACATCCCCGTAAACTAGGACAATGTCTGGCTTGCGCTCCAACAAAACTGGTTCGATGCGGCTCATGATTTCAGCCGTTTGACGTGCATGGCTTCCCGAACCGACATCCAGGTTCACATCGGGTGCTGGAATATCAAGCTGTGAGAAGAAGACGTCCGACATGTTCGAATCATAGTGCTGGCCTGTGTGGACCAAGCTCTGGCGGACGTCACGGTGCTGGTTGAGTGCACGCATCACTGGCGCAGCCTTCATGAAATTCGGCCTCGCGCCCACTACGTGAAGAAAATGCATGGATTCCCTGCCCGCTGCGGTTCAGAATATCGCGAATGTTATCGGAGAAGACAAAATGAGCCGCTAGAAAACTATAACAACGGGTTAATCCGACGAGAATGGTCCCCGGCTTTTCGGAACAGACAGGCCAGCCCGTGACTTGAGTTCGTGTGTATCCTAGCTCAGGCTACGCATGTTTCATCCCATTCGTAGCTACGAATAAATCTTTTGCATTTTCCCGGGACCCTGACAACTTGCCGATCGAGACCTACGAACGGTAAATCGATTTTGCTACGCAAGACCTTTGCTTGACGTAGATTCGCAGACGAAAAGAAGGCAGGCTGAAGAGTGTGATTTGAACTCTGGATATGATAGTCAAACGATTGCAAGCCACGCCGAAGAAGAAAAGACTTGGAATCCTCTGCGGTATAACGGTCACCGCTATGCTTGCCGCCACGCTGTGGCCTTTCAATCCTTTTCCCCGGAATGAAGTGCGTTGGCTGACAGAAGCGAATGGGATCAGTTTTGGCAATGCTGGCCTTGTGATAAGCGAGGAACCTTTGCGGACTGAAGAGAACCTGACCCAACAATCCTGCACTCTGGAGCTTCTGCTCAGGCCGGCTGCCGTGAAATCCTTGTATACGATATTGAGCTTCTATACACCGAAGCATCCTGAACAGTTTCTCCTACGACAGTGGACGGATGGCTTACTGATTTCGCACGACTTCGCGGACGACAGAAGCAAGATAAAGAGAAAGAAGATCGATGTCGATCATGCCTTCGAGGCCGGCAAGACCCTCCTGCTTACGATAGTGTCCGGGCCGAACGGAACAGTAGTCTACAAGAATGGGCGGCCGGCGAAGGCTTTTCGTACCTTCACCGTTCTGCCAAAAGAACTATCCGGGCAGATTGTGATGGGGACCTCGCCCGTAGAATATCAGCCTTGGCTGGGGGAGATTCGTGGCTTGGCTCTCTATTCAAACGGACTTACTCCCGCGCAGGTCTTCGAGCACTACAAGGCTTGGACTGACGGACCGGGAGTCGATCCTTCGGAACCCGACACTGTTGCCCTCTACCGCTTCACGGAGGGGGCGGGTAATAGACTTCACAATACCGCAAACGCCGGACCGGATCTCGAGATACCGAAAAACTTCACGGTCCCTCACAAAACTGTCTTGGCGTCTCCGGAAAAAGAATTCCACCCAACCTGGGAATATGTGAAGGATATCGTGCTGAATGTGGCGGGATTCCT
>Ga0209006_10000615_pt1 | contig 33064 bp, 28 predicted proteins | sample JacPin_JW_Ref_O2_FD_188567 | JGI IMG/M metagenome (GOLD analysis project Ga0209006, IMG submission 188567) | Forest soil microbial communities from Algoma, Ontario, Canada - Jack Pine, Ontario site 1_JW_Ref_O2 (SPAdes) (version 2) | ecosystem: Environmental > Terrestrial > Soil > Boreal... | reverse complement strand
TCCCGCAGGAGGCACCAGAAGACCTGGACACGCACGTCCAGCTCATCAAGTCCGTCGACTCGGTGCAGGTCGTGGTGGCCGGCGCACCCAACGCCGGCGTCTCCTCGATCGTCGAGACCTTCGGCTTCTGGGACCGCCCGATGGCGGTCGTCAAGGTCGAGGAAAAGTGAAAAGCGGGCCAGCCCGTGGCGCGGCGGCGCGTCAGCGCCGCTCCGCCGTCGGCTGACCAGCGTGAATTATCCGAACGGATGCGGCTGGCTCGCCATCCGCAAGCGCGACATCGTGCCGCTCGTGCCGCTCATCCGTTCCGGCAGTTGCAGCCTCCTTGCGGACGAGGGCGCCTTCGCGGTGGACTGGCATCTTACGGATGGCTCGATTCTGCATCTGCTTGCGAACCTCACGGCGGGAGGCGCCGCCATGAGCGCTCGCGCGGCGGGCCGCGTGATCTTCGCCACGCATCCGGATATTCGCGGCGCAATGGCCCACCATGAGCTTGCGCCGTGGAGCGTCACGTGGCTCCTGGAGCGCGGCCGTGTCGGCCCTTAAGGCGCACGAGGAGGCGGGCGCGCGGGCGATCATTCCGCGCGCAACCTATCGCCTGCAGCTGAACGGCACGTTCACGCTGAAGGATGCGACCGCACTCATCCCCTATCTTTCCCGCTTAGGGGTGAGCCACGTCTATTGCTCGCCTTATTTTCGCGCCCGCCCGGGAAGCCTGCACGGCTACGATGTCGTTGATCACAATACCCTGAACCCGGAAATCGCCGACGAGGCGGACTTCGAGCGCTTCGTCGCCGAACTGCGCGCGCACGGCATGGGGCAGATCCTCGACGTCGTGCCCAACCATGTGGGCATCATGGGTTCGGACAATGCCTGGTGGATGGATGTGCTCGAGAACGGTCCGGCCTCGCCCTATGCCTCTTTCTTTGACATCGACTGGCAGCCGGCGAACCCGGCTCTTGCCGGCAAACTTCTGGTTCCCGTCCTCGGCGAATCCTATGGCCGGGTGCTCGAGCGCCGTGAGCTCGAGCCGCGATTCGAAAAGGACGGCGGCACGTTTGCCATCTACTACCACGATCACCGCTTTCCACTCGACCCCAAGAGCTACCCGCGCATTCTCGAATCCGCGCTCGCGCTCATGCCCTCTGACGCGCTCGCGCCGCAGGCGCGCGCCGAATTCGAAAGCCTGATTGCAGGCTTCGGTCATCTGCCGCAGAGGAACGCCGCATCCGCGGACGAGGTCAGCGAACGCAACCGCGACAAGGAAGTCTACAAGCGCCGCCTGACGGCGATGTGCGCGGCGCATCCCCTCATCGCGCAGGCCATCGACGAGGCCGTCGCTCGTCTGCGTGGCGATGCCGGCGCGGCGGGAAGTACCGATGCGCTGCACGAGCTCCTCGAGGAGCAGGCCTTCAGGCTCGCATCCTGGCGCGTCGCCTCCGATGAGATCAATTATCGGCGCTTCTTCGACGTCAATGATCTTGCCGCCCTGCGCATGGAGAACGAGGCCGTGTTCGAGAAGACGCACCGCCTCACGCTCGAGCTCCTGACAGCGGGCAAGCTCGACGGCCTGCGCATCGACCATCCGGATGGCCTGTACGATCCGGAGCAGTATTTCCGCCGCCTGCAGAGTCGGATGGCGCAGGCGTCCGGAGCGGCAGAGGATGCGCTGCCGCTTTATCTCATCGTCGAGAAGATCACCGCCAATTTTGAACGGCTGCCCGTGACATGGCCGGTGCACGGCACGACGGGCTACAACTTCACCAATACGGTGAACGGGCTCTTCGTCGACGGCACGGCGGAGCGGCGCCTCGACCGCACCTATCACGCCTTCATCGGCGAACTGACCGAATGGAAGGAGATGGCCTACGAAGCCAAACGCCTGATCCTCGATACGGCGCTTTCCTCCGAGCTCACCGTACTCACCAATCAGCTGGCGCGCATCGCGCGCTCGGATCGCAATACCCGCGATTTCACCTTCCGCAGCCTAAGACAGGCGCTCACCGACGTCATCGCCTGCTTCCCGGTGTACCGTACCTACGTCGCAGCTTCCGTGTCGGCCGAGGATCGGCGCTTCATCGACTGGGCCATCGCGGCCGCCAAGGGACGCGACTCCGGAGTCAACTACGAGCTCTACGAATTCGTGCGTGCAACGCTCCTGCTCGAGCCCTCACTTGAGGCCGACCGCGAGCGCGTGCGCGCCTTCGCCATGAAATTCCAGCAGCTGACCGCGCCGGTAACGGCGAAGGGTGTCGAAGACACCGCTCTCTACCGCTTTCATCGGCTGGTTTCATTGAACGAGGTGGGCGGCGACCCGGACACATTTGGCGTCGGCGTGCGCGCCTTCCACGCGGATGCGAAGTACCGCGCGCAGCACTGGCCGCACGAGATGCTCAGTACCTCGACCCACGACACGAAACGCTCCGAGGACACGCGCGTGCGCATCGACGTGCTGTCGGAGATGCCGCGGCTGTGGCGGCAGATGCTGGTGCGCTGGCGGCGCATCAACCGCCTGCGCAAGCGCGAGATCGAGGGCCGACCTGCGCCGGGCCCGAACCAGGAGTATCTGCTGTATCAAATTCTCCTCGGCAGCTGGCCGCTCGAAGCCATGGACGCGCCCGCACTGCGCGCCTACGGCGAACGCATCGCGGCGTACATGATCAAGGCTTCGCGCGAGGCGAAGAGCCGCACGAGCTGGTCCGACCGCAGCAAAGAGTATGAAGACGCGCTGACGCAGTTCGTGCACCTCTTGCTTGAGCCGCGCGACGGCAATCTGTTCCTGACCGACATCAAATCGGTCCAGCCGCGGATCGCGCGTTTCGGCATCCTGAATTCCCTGTCACAGACGCTGTGCAAGCTGACCGCGCCGGGCGTGCCGGATATCTACCAGGGCAATGATCTGTTTGACTTCTCGCTCGTCGATCCGGACAACCGCCGTCGCGTCGACTACGCGCGGCGCGCGCGCCTGCTCGCCGAGCTTCAGGCGCACGGCGCTCCCGACCCCGCATTCGCGCGCGCGCTCCTTGATGACCTCAACGACAGCCGCGCGAAGCTCTACGTCACGTGGCGAGCGCTTGAGTTCAGGAAGGCGCATGCCGCGCTCTTTGACAGCGGCGAATATTTGCCGGCGGATGCGAGCGGCGAGCACGCCCACCACTTGTGCGCCTATGCGCGTCACGACGGCAGCGCGTCGGCATTGGCGATCATACCGCGCCTGTATGCGCGGCTCCTCGACGAACGCGATCAGCTCCTGCCGCTCGGCGAGCGTGTCTGGGGCGATACGGCGGTCGAGCTGCCGAGCCGCTGCGCGGGCGCACGCTGGCGCAATATCTTCGATGGCCGTGTGGTCGCATCGCAGCTGCGCAACGGCCGGCACATCCTTGAAGCGAGCCAGATGCTGGCGAACTTCCCCGTCGCGCTCCTCGAGGGCCTGCCCTAGCGGTAGGCCTTGGCCTGCAGGGTGAAGAGGTGCGCGTAGCGGCCGTTCAGCGCCATCAATTGCTCGTGGCTGCCGCGCTCGACGATGCGGCCGTGCTCGAGCACCGCGATCTGATCCGCCATGCGCACGGTGGAGAAGCGATGCGAGATGAGGATGGTGATGCGTCCGAGCGCGAGCTTGCGAAAATGCTCGAAGACATCCGCTTCGGCCTGCGCATCCATCGCCGCGGTCGGCTCATCGAGCACCAGCACGTCCGCCCGCGTGCGCATGAACGCCCGCGCCAGCGCAATCTTCTGCCACTGCCCGCCTGAGAGCTCGCGGCCGTCACGAAACCATTTGCCGAGCTGCGTGTGGTAGCCCTGCGGCAGGGTTTTGATGAACTCCGCCGCCTGCCCTTTGTCCGCCGCCTCACGCCAGCGCGCCTCGTCTTCAAAGTATTGATCGTCGCCGGCGCCGACGTTCTCCCCCACCAGCATTTGATAGCGGGCGAAGTCCTGAAAGATGACGCCGATCCTCTGGCGCAGCGCGCTCTCGTCCCAATCACGCAGATCAAGTCCATCGAGGAGAATGCGCCCGCTCGTGGGCGGGTAGAGGCGCGTCAGGAGTTTAATCAGCGTCGTCTTGCCCGAGCCGTTCTCGCCGACGAGCGCAAGACTCTCCCCGGGAAGTAGGTGCAACGTCACATCATCGAGCGCAGGTTCAGCCGCATCGGGATAACTGAAACTCACATTCTCGAAGCGCACACCGTCCTTGGGGTCGGGCCCGTGCTGGATCGCGCCCCCCTGCACCGGCACGGGGGTCTCGAGATACTCGTACAGCGTCGAGAGGTAGAGATTGTCCTCGTACATGCCGCCGACCGCCGAGAGACTCGCCGACACGGCGGCCTGCCCCTGGCGGAAGAGCAGGAGGTACATGGTCATCTGGCCGAGCGAGATGAGAGCGCGCGCGGCCGAGAGCGCGATCCACGCATAGGCGCCGTAGAGCGCGAGCGTCGCGATCAGCCCCAGGCCAAAACCCCAGGCGTCGCGGCGGATGGTGAGCGCGCGATCCTCGCGGTACAGGCGCCCGAAAATATCCCGGTAGCGCTGCAGGAAGCGCGGGCCCAAACCGAAGAGCTTCACCTCCTTCGCGTGGTCCTCGCGCGCGAGCACGGTTTCAAGATAGGTCTGCATGCGCGTCTCGGGCGAGCGCCAGCGAAACAATCGAAACGCATCGCCGGAAAATTTGGCCTCGGCGACGAATGCCGGCAGCCCCGCGAGCAGGAGCACGGCGACCGCCCAGGGCGAGAAGCGCGCGAGGAGCGTCCCGTAGCTCACGAGCGAGATGCCGTTTTGCGCAAGCCCGAAGGTGCGCATGATGAGCGACAGCGGCCGGCTGGATGCCTCGCGGCGCGCGCGCGTGAGCTTGTCGTAGAACTCCGAGTCCTCGAAGTGCTGCAGTTCAAGGGTGAGCGCCTTCTCCAGGATCATCACGTTGACGCGCTGCCCGAGCTGGGCGCGCAACAGCGACTGACACAGTGAGATGCCGCGCTGCGCGGCCGCGGTCGAGGCGACGAACGCGCCTTCGAGGAGCACGAGCTCGAAGACGTGGCGCACGCTGCCGCCGGGGTGCTTCACCGCGGCAACCACCGCATCCACGATCAGCGAGCCGACGTAGGCCACCCCTGCCGGCACGACGCCGGCAATGAGCGTCAGCACACCCAGCGCCACCGTGAGGCCGGGGTTGGTGCGCCACACGAGTTCGAGCGCGCGCCGGCTGTAGCGGAAAACTTCGAAGAAGCCGCGCAGCGTCTTCGGTTCGGCCGCGGCGGCGGTGGCGACTGCGGCTGCCGCACGGGCACGGCCGGCGGGATGCGCGAAATTCGCCATGGACCTAGGAGGGCCGCGAGCGGGTGATCAGCCGCGAGCCGCGCCGGGAAAACACATAGCCATAGATCCACGAGGTCATGACGGCGATGCGATTGCGAAAGCCGATGAGCACGCTGACATGCAGGAACATCCAGGCAAGCCAGGCGAGGAGCCCGCCGAAGCGCAGCGGCCCGATCTCGACGACAGCGCGCGATTTGCCGATGGTCGCCATCGATCCCCAGTCCACGTAGTGAAAGCCGTGATCGCGCGCTGCGCGCACGTCCTTGATGTCCTCGGTGATCACGCGCGCGACGAAGCGTCCCATCTGCAGGGCGCCCTGCGAGACTCCCGGCACCGGACGGCCGGACTTCGAATCGACGAGATAGGCGGCATCGCCGATGACGAAGGCGTTCGGGTAGCCGGGTAGCGAACAATCCGGCATCACCTGTACGCGGCCGCCCGGGCCGACCGGTACGCCCAGCGTCTCCACGAGCGGATGGGCGCGCACGCCGGCGGCCCAGATGACATTGAAGCTGTACAGGCGCTCGCCGCCGACCTCGACTCCGTCGGCAAAGATCTCAGTGACCGGCTGCCCGAGGCGCACTTCGACGCCGAGGTCCTTCAACTGCTCGAGCGCATGGCGCGATGAGGCGGGGTTGAGCGCCGGCAGGAGCCGCGGCCCCGCCTCGATCAGAATCACGCGCGCACGGCGCGTGTCGGCCACGCGAAAATCGCGCGCGATCACATCGACGGCGAGCTCCTTGATTGCGCCCGCGAGCTCAACTCCCGTAGGTCCTCCACCCACGATGACAAACGACAGGTGCGCGGCGCGCTGCGTCTGATCGGCCTCGAGCTCCGCCGTCTCGAAAGACAACAGCAATCGCGATCGAATGAAGGTCGCATCCTCGACTTCCTTCATTCCCGGCGCCCAGCGGTGCCACTCCGAATGCCCGAAGTAATTGTCGACGGCACCCGGCGCCAGAATGAGGTAGTCGAAGGACAAATGGCTGTCGCCGACGTCGACGCCGCCCTGCGCGAGATTGATGCCGTTCGCCTCGCCCAACATGACGAAGGCGTTCGCCTGGCCGCGCAGCACCGTGCGGATCGGCTGGGCAATGTCCGCAGGCCCGAGAGCGGCGGAGGCCACCTGGTAGAGGAGCGGCTGGAAGAGATGATAGTTGTTGCGGTCGATCACCAGCACCTCCACCGGCGCGCGCGCGAGCGCGCGCGCGGCAAAGAGACCGCCAAATCCGCAGCCGACGACGATGACGCGCGGCCGCCGGCCCGCGTGCGCACTCACCGTGAGTTCCTGGTTCGCCATGAGCCTATTATCCCCGATCTGCCGCGGCGAGCTGCAGCATGGCGAGAAGGCTGCGCTCCACATCCGCATCGGTGGTGGCCCAGCTGCACACGCTGATGCGCATGGCGGTGCGGCCCTGCCAAACCGTTCCGCCGCACCAGCAGGTGCCTTCGTGCTGAATCGCCGCCACGACGCGGCGGGTTTTCTGCGGCTCACCGAACGACACCAGCACCTGATTCAGCACCACATCGTTCAGCACTTCGTAGCCGGCCGCCGCCAAGCCCTGCGCGAAGCGCCGCGCCTGACGGCAATTGCGCTCAAAGAGTTCGGCAAGACCTGCGCGCCCGAGCGCGCGCAGCGCGGTCCACACTTCAACCCCGCGCGCGCGCCGCGACAGCTCCGGAGTGAAGTCGGACGGATTGCGCTCCGCGGACTCGGTGGGCAAATACTCGGCGGTGATCGCCATCGCGGACTTCAGTGCGGAGGCGTCGCGCACGAATGCCAGGCCGCTGTCGTACGGAACATTGAGCCACTTATGCGCATCGGTCGCCCACGAATCGGCGGCTTCCAATCCGCGCGCCAATGGAGAAAGTTCAGGCGCCGCCTTCGCCCAGAGTCCGAATGCGCCATCTACGTGCACCCAGGCGCCGGCGGCACGCGCGGGAGCGACGAGGGCCTCGAAGGGATCAAATGCGCCGGTGTTCACGTTGCCGGCCTGCAGACACAGGATGGTCGGACCCTTGATCACCGGCAGCGCATCCGCGCGCATGCGTCCCGCCGCATCGACCGGCACGCGCACGATCCGCGCGCGCCCCAGACCCAGCATCCCTAATGACTTAAGAAGCGTCGGATGCGCCTCGGCGCCGGTCAGCACCGTGATGGGCGGCGCGCCGAAGAGCCCGTCCGCCTCGACGTTCCAGTTCGCGCGCGCGAGCACCGCGTTCCTCGCCGCGGCAAGCGCGGTGAAGTTCGCAACCGTGGCGCCGGTGACGAAGGCGCCGCCGCTGCCGGCGGGAAGCTCAAAGAGCTCGATGAGCCAGCGCAGCGCCACGATCTCAAGGTACGAAACTCCGGGCGTACTCGCATACAGACCCGCGTTCTGATCCCAGGCGCCGGCGAGCCAGTTGGCGGCGAGTGCCTCCGGCAGTGCACCGCCGATGACGAAGCCGAAAAAGCGCCGCCCGGCGGTCGCAAGCGTGGCGGCAGACACTGAGCGGTCGAGGAGTGCGAGGGTTGCGCCCGCATCGCTCGGCAGCGCGGGCAGCGGCTCATCAAGCTCGCGCAGCGCCGCGACGGCATGCGGATCCGGTGCGACCGCTCGGGAATCAAGACCCGCAAGATAGGCACGCGCGCGGCGCGCGGCATCGTCAAGAATTTCGTACACGATTGGCTTCCTCGCAAATAAAGACCCGCAGAGGCGCGCGCCTGGGGCGTCATGCCGTACGGCGAGCGCTTGCCCAGCGGAACGTCTCCGCGCTGCCACACATGGGCTAATATTGGGCCGACCTGCCCCTTCTCTAGGATATGCGCGTGGACGCTCCTGAACTCGAATACGTCGGCTTCTGGCTGCGCTTCTGGGCGTTCATCATCGATTCGGTGCTGGTGATGGTGATTCTGCTGCCGATCCTGCACGCCTACGGCGCCCATTCCTACTGGCCCGGGCTGTGGCCCGACATCTACGCAGGCGTGAGCCCGACCGCGGAGCTCATTCAGTGGGTGTTGCCGGCGGTCGCAGTGGTCATTTTTTGGCTGACCCGGCAGGCGACGCCGGGAAAGATGGCCATCTCGGCGACCATCGTCGATGCGGCGACGGGCAAGCGGCCGACCACCGGACAGTTCATCGGCCGGTACCTCGCCTACTACGTATCGACGCTGGCCTTTTTCCTGGGCTTCGTGTGGATCGCATTCGATGCGCGCAAGCAGGGCTGGCACGACAAGCTCGCCGGCACCGTCGTGGTGCGCCCGCGGCGCGGCGCGGGCAGCGTGCACTTCACGTCCCAGTAGCCCTCGCCCCCGCCATGGACGTCGCTCACGTCATTCAGTCCGCTCTTGCGCCCGTGTTCCTGATCTCAGGCGTGGGCGTGATGCTGGGCGTGCTGGTCAATCGCCTGGCGCGCATCGTCGATCGGGCGCGGGTCTGGGAGGCGGAGGCCGAAAGGGAGGAACACCGGGCGGCAGACCTCGATGCGCGCCTCGAGGTGCTGGCACGCCGGGCACGTTACATAAGCTCGGCCATCACCATGTGCGCCATCTCAGCGCTGCTCGTGGCGCTCGTGGTGGTGGCACTCTTCGCCAACGCCTTCCTCGCCTTCAACCTGTCGGCCCTCATCGCGATCCTCTTCGTCTCGGCCATGCTCACGCTCACGGGCGCGTTCCTGGTGTTCCTCATCGAGGTGCGGATCGCAACCGCCGCCCTGCGCATCGGGCGGCCGCGCTAAAAGCCTCCTCAGGAGCACGGCGGCGCAGCCGAAGCGCGAATCTGCTACCCTGCGCACCCTTTTTTGTCCCCACATCTATGAATCGTCCCATTCGCAATATTGCGATCATCGCGCACGTCGACCACGGCAAGACGACCCTCGTCGACTGCCTCCTGAAGCAGTCCGGCACCTTTGCCGCACACGAGAAAGTCGGCGAGCGCGTCATGGACTCGGACGACATCGAGCGTGAGCGTGGCATTACCATCCTCGCCAAGAACTGCGCCATCGAGTACGGCGGCACGCGCATCAACATCGTCGACACCCCCGGACATGCCGACTTCGGCGGCGAGGTCGAGCGGGTGCTGTCGATGGTCGACGGGGTGCTGTTGCTCGTGGATGCCGTCGAAGGGCCGATGCCGCAGACCCGCTTCGTCACCCGCAAGGCGCTCGCGCTCGGTCTTAAGGCCATCGTGGTCGTCAATAAAATCGACCGTCCGAGCGCCCGTCCGGGCTGGGTGGTCGACCAGACGTTCGAGCTGTTCGACAAGCTCGGCGCCAACGATGCGCAGCTCGACTTTCCGGTGATCTACGCCTCGGCCATACAGGGCTGGGCGTCCACGGACTACACCGAGCGCCGCCCGGACATGAACGCTTTATTCGAGGCGATCCTTGCGTACGTGCCGCCGCCGCAGACCGAGATCGCATCCCCGCTGCAACTGCAGATCTCAACTCTCGCCTATAACTCCTACGTCGGGCGCATTGGCATCGGCCGCATCAGGATGGGATCGGTACGACCGGGGCAGGTCGTGAGCCTCTTCTTCGGCACCGAGGATAAGGGCACCGCAAAGATCGGGCAGGTGCTCACCTACAAGGGCCTTGAGCGCGTCAGCGTGGAGGAAGCCTTTGCCGGGGACATCGTCGCCATCACCGGGGTCGAGGACGTCAACATCGGGCTTACGGTCTGCGACCCGGAAGGCGCGCACGGTCTGCCGCCCATCCGTGTGGATGAGCCGACCATCGCCATGAATTTCCAGGTCAACACCTCACCGCTTGCCGGGCGCGAAGGCAAGTACGTGACGAGCCGCCAGCTGCGCGAGCGCCTGTACCGCGAGCTGCAAAGCAATGTGGCGCTGCGTGTGGATGACACGGAGGAGCCGGACATCATGCGGGTGTGCGGGCGCGGCGAGCTGCACCTGACCATTCTCATCGAGAACATGCGCCGCGAAGGCTACGAGCTCGCGGTGTCACGCCCGCAGGTCCTGACCAAGATAGTCGGCGGCGAAGTGCACGAGCCCTACGAAGCGCTGACCGTCGATATTGAAGATGCTCATCAGGGCGGCGTCATGGAAGCCCTGGGGATGCGCCGCGCCGACCTCACCGACATGTCGATGGACGGCAAGGGCCGCGTGCGTCTCGAGTATCGCGTGCCGGCGCGCGGGCTCATCGGCTTTCAGGGTGAGTTCATGACCCTGACGCGCGGTACGGGTCTCATCAGCCACATTTTCGACGGCTTCGCGCCCGTGAAGGGCGACATCGCCGAACGCAACAACGGCGTGCTCATCAGCAACGAGAACGGCGAGGCGGTCGCCTACTCGATCTTCAATCTGCAGGAGCGCGGACGCATGTTCGTGAGCCACGGCGAAAAGGTCTACGAAGGCATGATCATCGGCATTCACAGCCGCGAAAACGATCTGGTCGTGAATCCGATCAAGACCAAGAAGCTCACCAATATCCGTGCGGCGGGCAAGGATGATGCGATCCTCTTGACGCCGCCCATCCAGCTCACCCTCGAATATGCGGTGGAGTTCATCGCCGATGACGAGCTCGTCGAGGTGACGCCGACTTCGATCCGCATTCGCAAACGCTTTCTCAAAGAAACCGACCGCAAGCGCGCCGCGCGCAGCGACGCCGCCTGAAGAACTAGACGACCGAAGGGGAGATTTGATGATGAGCCGAACGATGCGCACACGCAGCGTCTGCGTCCTCAGCTGCGTACTCGCCGCCTGCGCGCAGATCGCAAGCGCCGATGTCACCACCTTGCAGCGCGTCTCGATCGACGGCATCGGCGGCATGAAAATCGCCGACATGTCCGGAACCACGACGACCATCATCTCCGGGGAGCGCTCGCGCACCGAATCCAACCTGCAGATGCAGTCGAAGATTGTGCAGTTTTTGGCGCGCAACGCAGGCACCGCGAGCGTCGACATCGTGCGCCTCGACCTCGGCAAGATCGACCACCTGGACGTCGCCAAGAAGCAATACACCGAGACCACTTTCGAACAGCTGCGCGCGCAGCTGCAAAATGCCACGGCCGCATCCGCATCCGGGCAGCGCGCGAGCGCGCCGCAGCCGACGCCGGTCGACGACTCGCAGTGCGAGTGGTCGGACCCCAAGGCCGACGTCAAGCGCACGGGGGAGACAGCAACCCTCGCAGGCTTCGACGCCGAGCGCCTGACGATCACGGCCTCGCAGGCCTGCCGGGACAAGCAAAGCGGATCGGTGTGTGAATTCGTGCTGTCGCTCGATGAGTGGCTGGCGCCAAAATTTGCCGCCAGCGCCGAGGCGCAGAAATACACCCGCGCCTACGCGCAGAGGATGGGCTTGGGCACGGCCACTTCATCGCGTGACATCGCCGAGCGTGCGCAGGCCATGTTCGGGCGCTACCAGGGCATCTGGAGTCAGATTGCGAGCAAGACCAAGGACATGAAGGGCTACCCCATCAAAACGACGTTTGCCTTCGCAGTCGGCGGCCCGCAGTGTCAGAGCGCACCGGCGGCGAATCAGTCGACGCCGAGCTCCGGCGACAGCACGGCAAACCCGCCGCCGGCAACCCCGACGACTGCCGCCGGACAGATCGGCGAGAAGCTTGCCGGGCTATTCCACAAGAAGTCGGACAGCGCGCCGCCTGCGGACGCAGGCAGCGGGTCGGGCAGCAGCACACCGAGTGCCGCCCCTACTCCATCCTCGCAGCCAGCGCCTCTGCCGGACGGCCTGGTGCCTGTCATCACCATGACTGCGGAGCTGGTGTCGGTGTCGACGACGCCCGTGGATCCGAGCGTCTTTGAGATACCGGCCGACTTCAAAAAGGTCGAACGCTAGATCGCGCGTGCGCCGCGGATATCGATGAACTGCAGAAATTCCGCGCGCGTGCGCGCGTCGGCGCGGAACACACCGGTCATGCGGCTCGTGATCATCGACACGCCGCGCTTGTGCACGCCGCGGGTGGTCATGCACTGATGCACGGCGTCGACGACGACGCCGACCCCGCGCGGCTTCAGGACATCGGTGATGCAGCCGGCGATCTGCGCCGTCAGCTTTTCCTGCACCTGAAAGCGCCGCGCATAGGCCTCGACCACGCGCGCCAGCTTGCTGATCCCGACCACCTTGTCGGTGGGCAGATAGCCGATGTGCACGCGGCCGATAATGGGAGCCATGTGATGCTCGCAGTGCGACTCGAAGGAAATGTCGCGCAGCACAATCATCTCATCGTAGCCGGCAACGGCCTGGAAGGTGCGGCGCAGGTAGTCGGCCGGATCCGTGCCGTAGCCGGAAAACCAATCCTCATAGGCGTCGACGACACGCTTGGGCGTGTCGACGAGACCCTCGCGCGCAGGGTCCTCGCCAGCCCAGCGCAACAGGACGCGCACGGCTTCCTCGGCGCTCCTGCGCGAAACTTTGAGCGGGGCTTTTCTGGCCACTGACGAAACCTCGAATCCGAGTGCGGTGCGCGTGGGTGAGTGTAACGCGAGCGTCAGCGTCTGTGGCCCGCCGCACAGACCAAAGGCACCGCATCGGTCTCTTGTAGGCGCAAATGCAACGCCCGTACTGCCTTAGATCCGATCCAGCCGCGCTGCGCCCTAAGCCTGCGCCCCGGTGATAGACTAAAAGGACCATCGAATGCGCTGGGGGAAGGGTTTGGGATGATCCGGGCAGCAGGTCAGGGCATGCATTTCTGCGTCCTTACGGCCGGCGATTGCGCCGCAGGCTTGGCATTGCTCGCGCGCTACCCCAACGAATTTCGCACCACGGTGCAGCCCATCGGCTCGGCCGAGGAAGCGTTCGCGCGCTTCGATGAGCTCACCCCTGACCTCCTGCTCGTGGACGCCGATGCCGAGGCACCGTCGGGGCTCACGCTGTGCCGCATCCTGAAAGAGCATCCCATGACGATGCTGCTGCCGGTGATCGCCATGAGCCGCTCGCCCAAGCGGCGCATCGAGGCCTTCGCCGCCGGTGCGGACGACTTTGTCGCGCGCACGTCCTCCCCGGAGGTGTTCCGCGCGCGGGTGGAGAGCCTGGTGCGCGCCGGCGCGGGCCGCAGGAAGCAGGCCGCGGCGCACCTCGCGGCGGAGTTTGAGCGCGGCGAGCACGTGCGCCGCACTTTTCGCCGCTACCTCTCGCCGCGCATTGCCGACAAGATCCTAAGCGACGGCCACCTGCGCGATAGCATCCTCGCCGCTGCCGACGTGCGCACCCATGCCGCGGTGCTGTTTGCAGACATGCGCGGCTTCACCGGCATCTCCGAGCGCCTGACGCCGCAGGAAGTCGTGCCGCTTCTCAATGAGTATTTCGCGCTCCTCACGGAAATCACCTTTCAGCATGACGGCACCGTGTTCCACATGGCAGGCGACTGTTTGATGGTGGGGTTCGGCGTGCCCCTCGAGCAGCCCGACGGGCCGGAACGCGCGGTGCGAACCGCGCAGGAGATGCTGGTGCGCTTCGCGGGGCTTGCGCAAAGATGGAAGGCGCGTCACGAGATCGACACGGGATTGGGGATCGGCATCAATGAGGGCGATGTGATCGCCGGCAACGTCGGCTCCGCCTTGTACATGAACTACACCATCATCGGCGATACGGTGAACGTCGCCTCGCGCCTGGCGCAGCGGGCGCGCGCCGGCGAGGTGCTCTTCTCACGCGCCGTGAAGCGCTCGCTCGATGCGCGCGGCTTCGATACCGGCGCGCTCGAGCTGCCGCCCATCACGCTGCGCGGCCGCACTACCCCCATCGACATCTACTGCGTGCCGCGCGAAAAACGCCTCACCCTGTACAACGACATCGGGCTGCCGGCGTGACGAGTCACGCCGAGCTCACCAATCTCGCGCTCTTCTGTGATTTTGAGAACATCGCGCTCGGCGTGCGCGATGCGCGCTATGCACAGTTCGACATCAATCGGGTGCTCGAGCGGCTGCTGCTGAAGGGCTCGATCGTCGTCAAGAAGGCCTACTGCGACTGGGAGCGCTATCGGGAGTTCAAGTCCGGCATGCATCAGGCGGGCTTTGAGCTCATCGAGATACCCCACGTCAGCCAGTCGGGCAAGAACTCCGCCGACATCCGCATGGTCGTGGATGCGCTCGACCTGTGCTACACGAAACCGCATGTGGAGAGCTTCGTCATCATCAGCGGCGACTCGGACTTCTCGCCTCTTGTGAGCAAGCTGCGCGAGAACAACAAGGGCGTCATCGGCGTCGGCGTGAAGAATTCCACCTCAGACCTCCTCATGGCCAATTGCGACGAGTTCATCTTCTACGACGACCTCGTGCGCGAGCAGAAGGCGCGGCGCACGGTACGCAGGAAGAGCGTGGCCGCGGAGCCTGCGGCGCCCCCGGCGGCGGCCGGCGACGGCAAGGACAAGGAGAAAGACAAGGAAAAGGAAAAGGATAAGGAGAAGGAAAAGGACGAAGACAAACAGCAGGAGGCCTTCGACCTCGTGCTGGCGACCATCGATGCACTGATCGCCGAGCGCGGCGAGGATGAAAAGGTGTGGGGTTCGATGGTGAAGCAGGCGCTGAAGCGGCGCAAACCGGGCTTCAATGAAAGCTACTACGGCTTTCGCTCATTCAACCGGCTGCTCGAGGAAGCGGCGAGCCGGCGCCTGCTCGCGCTCGAGCGCGACGAGAAGTCCGGCGGCTACATCGTCACGAGCACCGGCGAGCAAAGCTGATACCCCCGCCCCGCGCCTTCGGCGTAACATTGTCAGGCTCGAACACCAATGATAGGGAGAACCTGATAATGAAGCCCCTCACTACCTTAATTGTGGCTGCCGTCCTCACGGTCGCCATGCAAGTTGCATCCGCCGCCGACGAGCGGCCCTATACCTACGGACCCGTCGTCAACGTCGCATACATCAAGACAAAGCCCGGGCACTTCGACGACTACATGAAATACCTGGGGACGACTTACAAGCAGTTGATGGAGAGCGAACAGAAGGCGGGATTCGTTTTGAGCTGGGCCGTATACAGCGCCCAGGCGCACTCGGCGCAGGATGCGGATGTGATCCTGACCGTGACCTACAAGAACTGGGCCGCTCTCGACGGACTGGCTGATCGCGTCGAAGTCGCGCAGAAGAAAGTCTGGTCTACACGTGCCGGCATTTCCAAGGCCCAAGTGGACCGCGAAGCGGTGCGCGAGGTCCTGGGCAGCGACAACGTGCAGCAGCTCATTCTGAAATAGTGCGCCAGGCCTGCAGCGGGCTTATCCATCTTCGCGGTAGCCCGCCGCAGGCATTTTCCGATGTGCGCCTCGTCTTAAGGCGCTGGATCGCCGGGACGGGGTCGCGCTCAGTGCATCAAATGCTGCATGAAAAGTGTCAGCGACAGACTGCAGATGCCGACCAGGAGCGCCACGAGCAGTCCCGAGGCGAGCGGCCGCCAGCCGATCCGCCACATCTGCGTAAACGAAACGCTCAGGCCCACAGCCGTCATGCCGCAGATGAGAAAGAGCTCCGAGGCATCCTGACCCCGCGTCATCAGCGCGTGCCAATCCGCCGCGGCTCCCGAATTGCGCGTCAGTGCATCCCCGAGCGTGCGCAGCACGACGCAAAAAATAAACCCGATCACGAATAAGGGTACGAGCTGCACGCGGGTGCGGCTCTCGAGCGGTTTGGCTTCTGCCTCCTCGGAATGATTGAAGGCCTGACCGCGGGCGAGCCAGGCGGCCGCCGGCACGAGGAGCACGATCGATAGATTTCTGAGGAGTTTGGCAACGCTCGCAGCGGCCAGCGCCGCAGGCTGCGAGTGCTGCTGCGAATAGATGAGTCCGGCTCCGATCACCTGCGTCGTATCGTGGATGGCCGTACCGAGAAACACACCGGCGTAGATCGGTGAGCTAAAGAAGAACAGCGCCGCGAGCGACGGATAGGTGAGCATCGCGATGCAGCCGAAAAGGACCACACAGGTAATGGCGAAGGCGGTCTCGTCGTTGCGTGCCCGAATCGCCGGTGCCACGGCGATGACCGCCGTGCAACCGCACACGGCCGTCCCCACAGCCAACAGCACCGCCAGACGCGGCGGTACGCCAAAGAGACGGCAGATCGCGGCCGCCCCGAGGAGCGCGACACAGATACAGGTGAGCGCGATGGGTAGTGCAGTGACCGCGATGGCGGTCGCGCCGCTTAGCGTCAGGCGCAGGCCGACGAGTGCAATACCGGTGCGCAGGAGGCCGCGCATGACCCACTCCAAGCCCTCGGTCGCAAAGCGCGGCACACCGAGCGTGTTCCGCCACAGCATCCCCAGAACCACCGCGCACATGACGGGGCTGATGGGCAGCTTCGGCAGCCCCGCAATGCCGTCTGCGAGCTCGTTCGCGACGGCTTTGGCGAGCAAGGCGAGAACGGCCGCGACCGCAATGCCCGGCAATGCCAGACGAAGCCACAGGATGCTGGGAGATGAAACGCGCAGCGACGGCTGCACGACTAGGAATTCAGTAGATCAATGCGTAAGGCGGTGGACGGCGAACCGCTCGATCGGCGCGCAACGAGCTGCGCGTTGAGCTCGCTCACCGCACGGCTGCCGGTGCGGCAGAAGAGAAACGGCAGGAGGCCGTGCAGCATGCAGGCGATTCCCGCCAGCACCATGCGGCCGCCGAACGAAGTCGCCGTGACCAGATGTTCGCCATAGCTCTCGCCGACGGTCGCGGGATGAGCGGTGAACCACCTGGAAATATTCATTCCCACATCCTAGTCCTAAGACGCGGCTACAGGGTTGCGTAATTCAGGCTGAAATCATAGAATTTCGCAATAATGTTGCGATAATATCACTAATCCGAGTATTTTGTTCCATGGATAAGCTCGATAGGAGAATTCTGGAGCTGCTGCAGCAGGACGGGTCGCTGACCGCGGCGGCCATTGCCGATCGGGTTGGGCTCTCGAAGGCGCCGTGCTGGCGGCGCATCAAGCGCCTGCAGGATGAGGGGGTCATCAGGCAGACGGTGGCGCTCCTCGATGCGCGCGCGCTCAATCTCGGCACGACGGTGTTCGTCACTCTGAAGACCGCGCATCACAACGCCGCCTGGTTCGAGCAGTTCGTGCGCGCGGTGCGCGAAATTCCCGAGGTCACGGAGATCTACCGCATGAGCGGCGACGTCGACTATCTGATGCGCATCGTGGTGCCGGACATCGACGCCTATGACGTCGTCTACAAGCGCCTCATCTCCTCGGTCGCATTCTTGGATGTGAGCGCAAGCTTCGCGCTCGAGACCATCAAATGCACGACCGCACTGCCGCTCACCTATATGAAGGTCGACTGAGCGCGCTACAGCGAGCGCAGAAAGTTCAATAGATCCTGCGCGTCATTGGAGTTCAGGCCGTGGTAGAGGCCGATCACGGCGTTCGCCTCGGAGGCTGCATATTTTGAGTTGCCGCGGCTTGCGTGCAGCTCGATGGCCTGGGCGAGATCATTGGTACGGCCATCGTGCATGAAGAAGAGCCGCTGGCCGAGGCCCCAAAGAGGCGCGGTGCGGAATTCATCTCCCGCAGCCTCCCCCTGCTGAATGTCGTCCGCCAGTTGCGGACCCATCTGATGCAGCGCCAAGTCCGAATACAGATTCACGTTCTGGTTGCGCAGCGCGACAACCGTATTGTCGCCGGTGGCGAAGCTCGGTGCGTGACACAGCGCGCATCCGGTGCTGGCAAAAAGCTGTCTGCCGTGCGTGATCGAGGCCGCGCCGCCGGGCGTCGCCGCCGAGGGCGCGGGCGGAGCGAGAAAGCGCACGAAGATCCCGACCATTTCCATCGAGCTTAATGTATTGACGCCGGCGGAGGCGCTCATGAGCGTGTAGCTGTTGGGAGTGGTGGCGGTGGCGCAGCCTTGAGTTTCGTCGCGTTCGGTCGGGAAGAGCTCGTTGGTGATGCCCATCTCGACGTTGTAGGCTTCGCCTGCGAACATGAGCGCGGAGGCGTTCTGCGCCTTCCAGCCAAAGCGCGTGATCGTGCCCGTATTGCCGCTGTGATTGAAGCGGCCGACGATGCCGAGCTGATTCTTCTGTGTCGCATAGGATGCGAGATTCGCGCTGAGCGCGCTCGCTGGAATGGCCTCCATCAGGCCATTGCCGTAGGTCGGCGTCGGAATGCGCATGCTGAGGTTATTGCGCGCGAGATTGCCGGCAAAATCATCCTGCGTAATGGTGCAGCTCGCCGCGTTGCCGTTGAAGTCGACACGGCCGCTGACGACGTAGAGATCATGCACGCCGCCGTCGGGCGTGCCGTCCGGATGCATCTTGAAACGCGCTTCGCGCACCGGTCCGTTGGCGCTGATGAACTGCGGCACGCTGTTGCGTGCGCCATAGGCGGTCGCGATCGCAATCTGTGGATTGACCGCAGGGGAGGAGCCGCCCACGGAAGGTTGTGCATGACACCCGGCGCAGGAGTCGAGGTTGAAGCGCGGACCTAGGCCGTCGCCGATTCCTTCCGGAGTGATGAAAAGCGCCTGCGCGGCGAGGAAGTAGGACGCCTCGTAGCTGTCGAGACCCGCAAGTGGAGCGCCCGCGCCGGCGCTGCCCGCGCGCGCTCCCGGGTCGTGCGGGCCGCTATTGGGTGGGCCGTGATCGTGATCATGTCCCTGATCATGATCGTGATCGTGATCGTGCATGCCCTCGGCGAGTGCCAACGGCGCATGCAGCGCCACAAGCGCAAGAGCGCACAAAGTCGATGCCGCAAAGGATGCGAGCTCTTTCATTTGATTCCCCCCCGGACGAGCAAATGCCCGACCCCCATGGGCGGCAAAGCAAGACCCATGCCGAGGCAGTCGGCGATTTGCAAGTAACTGATATTTGAGAAGACCCGTACGCGCACGTGTGGATTTGTCGCCCCGGCGAGCGCTTCAACTGTCGGGATGCGCAGACGCAGCGCGCCCGCGATTCGTCAAGCCATTGATTTTCTGCACAAGCGCTTGTCGGCGCGTGCGGACAGGTCCGAGCTCAAATAGCGCACCTCCGCCATGCACTGCCGCAGTGCCATCGCGCGGAAGTGCTCTATTCGCAGCATAAGCACAGAACGGCCGCATCTGGACTGACTTGTCGTTGTGCGCCGACAAAATGCTACGATTGCGTGCTCAGCCCGCCCTTTTCTCCTGATGACCCGGCGTTATGTGTTGCAAAATGAAATTGGCCTTTACTGCAAGCCTCACTGTCCTTGCGTCAGCGGCAGCTCTTCTCGGCGGTTGCTCCAAGGCGCCCGCGCCCATGAGCATGCCGCCGCCGCAGGTCTCGGTCGTCACGGCGCACGCGCAACAGGTGCCACTCACCCGCGATCTCGTGGGCCGGCTCTCAGCCACACGTCAGGCGGATGTGCGCGCGCGCGTGGCGGGCGTGCTTCTGAAGCGCGTCTACACCGAAGGCGCGGATGTGCAGCAGGGCCAGACGCTCTTTCTCATCGATCCGAACCCGCTGAAGGCCGCGCTCGATGCGGCGGTTGCGAACCTCGCTTCCGCGCAGGCGACCGCCGCCAACGCCAAAGTGCTCGCGCAGCGGGCGATCGACCTCGCGCCCGAACACTTCATTTCCAAGAACGACCTGGATAATGCGCGCGCCAACGACCGCACCGCCGCAGCGGCCGTGCAGCAGTACCAGGCGAATGTGGAGCTCGCGCGCATCAATCTCGGCTACGCCAACGTGACCGCGCCGATCTCCGGCCGTGCCGGCCAGCAGCAGGTGACCGAGGGAGCGCTCGTCGGCCAGGGGGAGGCGACCTTACTGACCACCGTCGAGCAGATCGATCCCATTTACGTGAACTTCAGTCAGGCGGCGACCGATCTTGAGCAGCTGCGGCGCGCGCAGGCGAACGGCCACGTGCAGCTCGTCGAACCGAACAAGGCGCAGGTGGACCTCACCTTCTCCGACGGAACTCGCTACGCGCATAGCGGCACGCTCGACTTTTCCGACACGGCGGTCGATAGTGCCACGGGCTCCGTGACGCTGCGCGCGATCGTACCGAATCCGGAGCACACCTTGTTGCCGGGCCTGTTCGTCAACTTGCGCATCACGACCGGTGCGCAGACTGCGTTTCGAATTCCCGCTGCCGCCGTGCAGAGTGACGATACGGGCTTCTTCGTCCTGACGGTCGATGGCGGCGACAAGGCCGTCGTCAAACACCTCACGACCGAGCGCCTCGACGGCGATGTATGGATCGCGAGCGGCGGCGTCGCCGAAGGTGATCGCATCATCGTCTCCGGTCTGCAGCAAGTGAAGCCGGGAGGTCCGGTGCAGGCAACGGCGTGGCAGCCGCCCGCCGCCAAAGCAGAGGCACCCGCCGCGCCCGGCCAGTAGTCAAGAGAACCTTCGATGCCGCAATTTTTTATCGAGCGCCCGATATTCGCCTGGGTGATCGCGATCCTCATCACGCTCTCAGGCCTCATCTGCCTGCGCGAGCTGGGGATCGAGTCCTATCCGCAGATCGCGCCGCCGCAGGTGGTCGTGTCGGCGACGTTTGCCGGCGCCAACGCGGACACCGTCGAGAAGACGGTCACCCAGGTCATCGAGCAGCAGCTGAACGGCATCGACCACCTCCTCTACTTCAGTTCCACTTCGAGCTCGAGCGGCGGGTCGACGATCACGCTGACCTTCGATACCGGCACCAACCCGGACATCGCGCAGGTGCAGACGCAGAACCGCCTGTCGCTCGCCTTGCCGCGCCTGCCCGTCGAAGTCACGGCACAGGGCGTGACCGTTGCCAAGGCCAACCCCGGGTTCCTGTCCGTGATCGCCGTGAAATCAGACGACGGCTCACTCGACTCCTACGCGCTCAACAATATCATCGCCTCGCGCCTGCTCGATCCACTGCAGCGCGTACCCGGCGTCGGCAGCGCAACTCAGTTCGGCTCCGAGTATGCGATGCGCATCTGGCTGAACCCTGCGAAGCTGCAGGGCTACGGCATCGGCCCTGCCGCGGTCCTGAACGCGGTGCGCGAGCAGAACGTGCAGTTTGCGGCCGGCTCGATTGGCTCGGAGCCGCTCGTCGCAGGGCAAGGCATGTCGGCGACGGTGCGCGCCGAAGGGCGCTTCACCTCGCCCACGCAGTTCGAGAATGTGATCCTGCGCACCAACACCGACGGCACGACGGTGCGCCTGAAGGATGTCGCACGCGTCGACCTGGGCGCCTTCCAGTACGGCCGCGACACGCAGCTCGACAATGTGCCGGTCGCGGGCGTCGCCATTCAGTTGCTGCCGGGGGCGAACGCACTCGCAGTCGCCGAAGCTGTGAAAGCGCGCATGCACTCGCTGGAGTCGGGCCTGCCGCCAGGGGTTTCCTGGTTCGTGCCCTACGACAGCACGGATTTCATTCACATCTCCATCAATGAGGTCGTGAAGACGCTCATCGAGGCGATGATCCTGGTGTTCATCGTCATGCTGGTGTTCTTGCAGAACCTGCGCGCGACGATGATTCCGATGCTCGTGGTGCCGGTCGCCCTGATGGGCGCTTTCATCGGCATGTACGCCTTCGGCTTCACCATCAACCAGCTGACGCTCTTCGGCATGGTGCTCGCCATCGGCATCGTCGTCGACGATGCGATCGTCGTCATCGAGAACGTCGAACGCATTGAGCGCGAGGAGAAGCTCTCCCCCAAGGAAGCCACCCGCAAGGCGATGCTGCAGATCACGAGCGCCATCGTCGCGATCACCTCGGTGCTCGCCGCCGTTTTTATCCCAAGCGCGCTGCAGGGCGGCAGCGTGGGTGTCATCTATAGGCAGTTCGCTCTCACGATCGCGGTTTCAACCGCCACCTCCGCATTCCTCGCGTTGAGCTTCACGCCTGCATTGTGCGCGAGCCTCTTGAAGCCCACGCACGGTGAAAAGAATGCCTTCTTCAGATGGTTCAACCGCACCTTCGATTGGACCTTGAAGACGTACACCCGCCAGACAAGCACCGCGGTCGGCCATGCGCCCTCGTGGATGATCGGCTTCGCCGTGATCGTAGTGCTGTGCGTGTTCCTCTTTTCGCGCCTGCCCGGCAGCTTCCTGCCCGAGGAGGATCAGGGCTACGCGCTCGCCATCGTGCAGCTGCCGCCGGGTGCCGCCATCGAGCGCACGATCAAAGTGATGTCGCAGGTCGACGGCATCTTGAAGAAGGATCCGGCCGTCCAATACATCTTTCAGGTGAGCGGCTTCAGCTTCGTCGGACAGGGCGACAATGTCGGTCTCGCCTTCATCCGCCTCAAGCCCTGGGATTCGCGCAAGACCAATGCGACGGATTTCATCAAACATGCGAACGGCGCGCTCTTCATGGGCTTGAAGGATGCGCAGGCATTCGTCGTCAATCTGCCGACCGTTCAGGGCCTGAGCCAATTCGGCGGCTTCGACATGTATCTGCAGGATCGCGCCGGCGCGGGACACGCAGCGCTCGTGCAGGCGCAGAACACGCTCCTCGGCAAGGCGGCAGAGGACACTCATTCGCTCGCCGGCGTGCATCCGAACGGCCTGCAGGACTCGCCGGAGCTGAAACTGGTCGTCGACCGCGTGCAGGCGCAGTCGATGGGCTTCTCGGCGAGCGACGTGTACACGGCGATCGAGTTGATGCTCGCGCCGGTGTACGTCAATGACTTCTTCTACCAAGGCCGCATCCTGCGCGTCGTGGTGCAGGCCGATGCACCCTTTCGCATGAACGCCGGCGCGTTCGGAGATATCTATCTGCCGAGCACGCTCCCGCCGGCCCGCACCACGCCGAGCAGCAATGCGGCCCAAGCCGCGGGCACCGTGCCGATGGTGCCGCTGTCGAGCGTCGTGCATCCGAGCTGGACGATGGGCTCGCCGAGTCTGGTGCGCTTCAACGGCTATTCTGCGATCGAGATCCAGGGACAGCCCGCCGCGAACAAGAGCTCAGGTGAGGCGATGCGGGCGATGGAGAACATCATCCAGCGCGATCTGCCGAAGGGTTTCAGCTTCGACTGGGCGGGCCAGTCTCTGCAGGAAATCGTTTCCGGCAATCAGGCGCCGATGCTCTTCACGCTGTCGATCCTGGTGGTGTTTCTGTGTCTCGCCGCGCTCTATGAGAGTTGGACGATTCCGATCGCCGTGCTCCTGATCGTGCCTTTGGGTGTGCTTGGCGCGGTGGTCGCAGCCGACGTGCGCGGCCTGCCGAACGATGTGTACTTCAAAATCGGCTTGATCACCATCATCGGCCTCGCCGCCAAGAACGCGATCCTGATCGTCGAATTCGCGGTGGAATTGCAGCGTCAGGGCAAGACCGTGCGCGAGGCGGTGGTCGAGGCAGGACGGCTGCGCATGCGCCCGATTCTCATGACCTCATTTGCGTTCATCCTGGGCGTGCTGCCGCTCGCGATTTCGAGCGGAGCAGGCGCCAATGCACGCCATGCGATCGGCACTGGCGTCGTCGGCGGGATGCTGTTCGCAACCTTCTTTGGTCTGCTCTTGGTGCCGGTCTTCTATGTCGCGATCCGGCGCATGCTCGGCGAAAAGCTCGATGCGCCGGGCCGCATCACGCAGGAGAAGACTATTTGACCGTGTAGCCGCGGCCCTCGAGGCACGCGGTCATCGCATGGTCATAGGCCGGACGCTTGGCCGGGTCAGGGGCGGCGCCGCCAACGCTCTGTGTCGGATCGAAGCCTGACTGGTCGACAGCCCAGCGATGGCATTCATAGCGGTCCTGTTCCTGCTGCTCAGGGCTCTGACCATTCTTCGGATATGAATAGAGCTCCCCGGCTGCGGCTGGCGGCTCGGTGCTCGCGGCGTTTTCGCCCGGGGGGTCTACGACCTCGTACTGGCCCTGCGAAGGAGCCCAGCTGTAGTAGGTGTCATTCGCGTAGTAGTAAGGGTATCCGCCCACCCACACCGTCGTGTAGTAGGCCGGCAGGAAAGGCACGAACACCCCGATCGGAGGACCGACCACGATGAACCGGCCGCCGTAGGGGCGGTACCAGACGCCACCGTGAAAGTAGTACGGATTGTGCCCGCGGTCGTACACCGGAAAGTGTCCCTGAGGCAACGCGCCCACGCTCGCACCGCGCGCCGGATAGTAATGATCCATGTGGTAGCGTGTATCGTGATACTGCTCCGCAGCGAACACCGCGCCACTCATGAGGCTGAGCGCGGCCAGCGCGCCCAGCAGCTTAAATCTGCGATTCATTGCCTTAACTCCTGAAAAAAGCTCAACGCACGCTATAGCCGCGGGCCTCCAGACAGGCGCCGGCGGCACGCTTGAAATCGCCCGCCTTGCGCTCGAGCTGCGCGGACTGCTGTCGTTCGACCACCACTGTGTTCGCCTGCGCCGCCTGTTGGTTCTGAGCCGACTCGGCCGCGCCGCCCACAACACCGCCCAGGACGGCGCCCACGAGCGCGCCGGTGCCGGCCCGCCAGGGCGGCGCGATCAGCGCCCCAAGGACCGCACCCGTCACCGCACCGGTTGCGACACCGGCGCCCGGCGGTACGGCGGGCGGTCCGCTGACCACCTGGATGCGCTCATGCGGGGGAATGCTCGGTGAGCTCGGATCAAAGCCCGTCTGCTGGATGGCCCACTGATAGCAATCATAGCGGTCGCGGTCCTGCTGCTCGGCCGTCTGACCGTTCATGGGATAGGCATAAATATTGGTCGGCACCGGCGCGGGGGGCGGTGGCGGCGGCCGGGGCGGCGGAGGCGTCACGCATCCGCACAGCACGGCAGACAGCGCGGCTGCCGCGAAAATCGCCACACGGGGCGTAGTGCCGTTCGAGCTCTTCATCAATAGACTCCACTATCAGGGCGCCAGAAGTTTAAACGCGCGAGACCCCATTCCGGTTGACGCAAACCCGAACGATCCTTAAAAGTCCGGATCGCTTGAGGCCTCACCTCTGCTATGACCGCCTGCCCGCCTCGCCGGTTCCCGGCTCGCGCGGAATCCGCCATACTTCGATGAGTGGTTTTTTCAATGCCAATCACTCATCGCTCAGCAAAAATTGAGTCGCGCGCGCAAGCCCTCATGAGCAAGCGCATTCGATCGGTGTGCGCTGCCCTGGCTCTCCTCGCTGCGGCCTGCTCCGGCATCCCGCAGCGCGTCAGCGACGAACAGCAGCTGCAGCAATATTTGCAATACGCCGGAGCGCCCATTGACCAGTTCACTTACCTGTCGCATTACGACAGCTGGCGCTCGCTCAGCAGAACGCAATTGGTCGTCTGGACGAGCATCAACGAAGCCTACCTTTTGACAGTGCGCGAGCCGTGCATCAATCTGCAATTCACGCAGCGCATCGGGCTGTCGAGTACGGCAGGCACCGTCTCGAACAGGCTCGACTTCGTTCTCGTGGATCACGACCGCTGTCAGATCACCGAGATTCGTCCGGTCGATTACAAGAAAATGCGGGCTGATTTGCGCAAATCCAAGCAGTGACAAGCGCTTCACATAATAGCGCGCCCGAGCGCCCGACGTCCCCGGCCTCACCCTTCTTTGCAAGAGCCGTAGGCGATTTGCAACTGCGGGGGAACGAACTTGCGCTCGGCGCTGTCCCGATTAAGATGTATGTCCACGGGCCGGGGCCTGTAGCGCCGTGTCCGCCCTTAAGCTTAGGTACTGCCTTCGAGGTTCCAGCGATGATGTCTACTCGATCCAGGCGCTGGGCACTCGGTGCGGCGCTGTTCCTTCAGGCTCTGGCAGTTGCGGCGTTTGCCGGACTCGGCGGCAACGTGGGTTCAGTCGAAGCCGATCAGCTCAAAATGAAAGGCACGCTGCGCACGACTGTCGGCGCGGCCTTTACCGTGCACGAGATCACCTCCCCGGCGGGCACGGTCGTGCGCGAATACGTGGCACCGTCGGGCGTCGTCTTTGCCGTCGCGTGGCGCGGCCCCAAGATGCCTGATTTGCAAACAACGCTCGGGACCTATTTCAATCAATTCACCGCTGCACCGCGGCCGGAACATCCCAATCATGCGCATTTCTCAGTCAATCAGCCCAACTTCGTCCTGCAGTCGAGCGGGCACATGCGCGCCTACTCCGGGCGAGCCTATGATCCGTCGCTTCTGCCGCAGGGTGTGGCCGTCACCGACATCCAATAGCGAGGGCGCTATGCGCAGATTGATCGCAGCAGTTTCCGTTGCCACAGTCTTGGTGCTCGCCGCATGCGGCGGCGGCGGCAGTTCAGATTTGTCTGGCGGTGGCGGCAGCGGCGGGACGACCCCGCCCCCACCTTCCGGAAACAACGTGGCAACGCTCACGGTCGATTCGGGCCCTGATCAGAACAGCGTCAATACGCCGTTTGTCTCGGTCACCGTGTGCTCGCCAGGCAGCACCACCAATTGCCAGACCATCGATCACATTGAAGTGGATACCGGGTCGTACGGACTGCGCATCATTGCTTCGGCCCTGTCCTCCTCCTTCTCGCTGCCGTTCGAAACGGACGGCAGTGGCAACACCATCGTCGAGTGCACGGTTTTCGCGGACGGGATCAGTTGGGGGCCGGTGGAAACGGCCGATATACAGATCGCCGGCGAGGCGGCATCGAGCGTTCCCGTTCAGATCATCGGCAGTTCCAGCTTCACGACTCCTCCGGCTGACTGTTCGAGCCGTGGCACGACTGAAGACTCGGTCGAAACATTCGGCGCGAATGGCATCCTCGGCGTCGGTGCGTTCGTGCAGGATGACGGGTTCTATTACATCTGTCCGTCGGGCACCTGCGCGCCGTTCGAGCCCGCTCTCAATGAGGAGGTCTCAAACCCGGTGGCCTTCTTTGCAGCGGACAACAACGGCGTAGTCGTCGAGTTGCCGGCAGTGCCCGCGGCGGGCGCAACCACACTGACCGGAGCGCTGATATTCGGCATCGGTACCCAGAGCAACAACGCTCTTGGCACCGCCACCATCTACACGCTGAATCCGGATACCGGCAATCTCAACATCATGTTCAACGGTTCCACATTCAGCAGCAGCTTCATTGACAGCGGCTCGAACGCCAACTACTTCGTCGACAGCGCAATCACCACCTGTACGTCCGGGTTCTTCTGCCCGTCGAGCACACTGTCCTTGTCGGCCACCGTAACCGGAGTCAATGAAGCGAGCAATGCGGTGTCCTTCAGCGTGGCCAATGCGGATGATCTGTTCAACGGCAATACATCCGGCGTTGCGTTCAACAATCTTGCCGCCCCCGAATCGGACACCGATTCGTTCGACTTCGGCCTGCCGTTTTTCCTAGGCCGCAATGTCTATACGGCAATTGCCGACCAGAGCACTCCGGGCGGCAACGGCCCGTACATCGCTTTCTAGAAGACTCTATAGGCTACCAGCGGTTCGCCTGTCGCGGTCGGCAGTCCGGCAGCGCGCCATCCCTCCATGCCGTCGGGAAACCAGAAGACGTTGCGGTAGCCGTAGCTGATGGCGCGCTTGGCGGCGTTCCAGCTCAACCAGCAGTTGCGATGACAGTAGATGACGAGCGGGTGCGAGAGGTCGTTGTGTGTGCCCTGCGCCAGGCGCTCGCGAAACAGCTCATCGACGGCCGGCGAAATGGCGCCAATGCCCGCCCCCGGGATCCACAGCGCGCCGGGAATGACCGGATGCGGCAACGGCAGCCACACGGCACCTGGTGCCAGGATGTCAGGCCGTCGCGGCGCGTCCGAGACGTCGACGACCATGACGTCGCCCGTCTTCAATAGCGCCGCGAGCTTCCTCGTGTGGATGACCGTGGCGCCGCTTAAGGTCGCGGCGACCGGCCCATGATTCGCGCCCATCCAGTAACCTTGAGGCTCCTGCACCGCAGGCGCCGCGGTCGCAAGCCACGGCAGGCCGCTTGCGAGCATGCCGCCGAGCAGTAGCCGCCGGCTGATGCGGAATCTTCCGATGGCCACCCCTTAGCCCGCGGGCACGGCGAAGCTGTGATTGAACGCAGCGTTGTCGCTGTCGCGCACGACGAGTTGCATGCTGCCTTTCTTTTCGGGCACGAAGCCGAAGGTGATGACCGGATCCGTGCTCAGGGAAATATCCGAATCCAGATGAAAGATGGCAGCGCCGTCGTAGGTCGCATCGATGGTGCGAATGAAGCGCGCCGGCGTGTAGCCGCGCGAGCTCAAATCCATCTGCATGCCGTTGAAATTCGGGTGGCGGATCATGAGTTGCGCCTGCAGCGGCTTGCCGGGGCTGAAGGGGCCGAGGAGATGCAGCTTCATGAGTCCCAAATCCTTCAGTGCATCCGCGTTGTCAGCTCCCACGGGCGCCGAACAGCCGCCGCTCGTCTTCACGAACTGCCGCGATACAAAGAGCTTGCCGTCCGCGGTCTCGGCGACGGCGTGGATATACGTGTACTGATTTACGCGCACGCGCAGCTTCAAGATGTGCGGGTCGGCGCGCGGACCAAAAGTGAAGTGGCTCGCCAGCGGCGAGGGGTTATTGTCGATCACAAGGTACAGGCCCTTGATGGGCGTCGCGGACTTCATGGTCAGCGTGATCGGCACGAGCGCCGCATCGAGCGCGTGTTCCGGTGTGTCAATTTGGATCACGCCCGCGCCGTCGGCGACTGCGCGCTTGCCAAAGATGGCTTCCTGCAGCTGCTGCCAGCGCGCCGCGCGTTCCGCTGCATCCTGCGCCGCATGCGCGCGCATCTCGGCCGCGGAATCATCAGCATAGCTGACGCGTGACTGGCCGAGCGCCGCGAGCGTGCTCATTCCGAGCACCACGAGCACGGTTCGGGTCATTCCCATTCGACCTCCTTAAACGCCTGGATGACGTTGTGGCCATTGTAATCGTCGAACAGCGCCCAGCGAGTGCGCTCCGACAGCCCCACCGTCTTCACCGCCGCATCAATGTCGCGCCCCTGCGCGATGGCCGCTCGCGTCTCGCGCAATAGAACTTGAAGGTAGCGCTCGAGGTCGCGGCACCCGCTCGGCCAGTCTACGCTCGTCGGGCCATGTCCGGGCACTGCACGCTTGGCGGCAACACTCTTCAGCAGTTGAAGCTCCTTCAGCCAGCCTTTGAGGCTGCCGTCGAGCGACGGCACGCGACGCACAAAGAGCAGATCCGCCGCGATCAGCGTGCCAGTCTTGCGGTCGAATGCGCTGAGGTCGCTGTCCGTATGGGCGATGCCGTGTGCGGTCAGATCAACGACCCTGCCGCCCAAGTCGATCTGCGCTCGATCGCGCACCAGCATCGTGGGTATCACCGCGGCACCGACCGTGTCCTTGCCCAATATCGCCTCGGTGCGCGTGCGGTAGTAGTCCCAACGCAGCGACAGGGCATGCGGCAAGCCCGCATGCCCCACGTACACCGGTAGATCCGCGCGGAAGGCCCCGGCGCCGAACACATGGTCGGGATGGACGTGCGACATCAAAACGTAGCGAATGGGCAGCGCAGTCGCCTGGCGGATGCTCTCACGCAGGCGCCTGCCATCATTTAAGCTGCCGCCCGAATCCGTCACCGCGACGGCTTCGCGGCCGATGATAAAGCCGATATTGGCAATGGCGTCATCGTTTGACGCCGTCACATCCTCATCGAGACCGCGGCGGATATGGATGCCGGGTGCGACCTCATCGATCGTCCAGGGGTGCGACGGTTGCGACGCGGCGCAGGTCCAGTGGGGCAGGCAACCCGCAGCAAGCCCCATCATCAGGGCTTCCCGACGTGACAGGCGCGCGTGCGCGCTCACGCGAGAAAATCCCTCACGATGCGCGCTCGCATAGTCTTTGTCTTCGAGGAAGGGGACACGAAGCGCGATTTTACGCAGCTAATGAGGCAACGGCACGCTGGCGCATTATTCAAGTGATGACTGCCGAGCCGGCGCGCGCTGTTCGGGACCCCAAGCGGATGCGCCCTCCGGTGGAGGGCGCCCGCCCAACCGTTCGTTAGTTCTTAAGCTCGTTCGCTTCGGACTTCACGTCCTGCCGTGTCACGGCCGCTTGAGCCTTGGCAGCGTCCAAATCCGCCTGCGCCTGACTCTTGCAGTTATTGAAGTCGGCGCCCGCAAGGGTATGACATTTGGCAACCGCCACATCGTAGTTGCTCTGCGCCTGCGCAAGCGACACTTTGACTTCTGCGTTCGCCGTCTTCTGCAGCGCACTCGCCTGTGCGCTGTCGACTTGATCGACCGCTTTGTCCTCGGCCTTCGCCACCGCTTCGCTCGCCTTGATTTCGGCATTGGCGGCATCGCGCTTGGCGTCCATTACGCGCTCACTGCCCTTGATGGCTGCGGCGTCTGCGCGCCTTTGGGCATCGGCGGCACTCTCCTGACGCGAACAGCCCGCGAGCGCCACTATGCCGATCGCTGCCAGGGCGACACCTTTCCAAATACTCATATCTCTCCCTCCCCATTTATAGAGCTGAATCTATGCAATAAACCCCTGGAGCTGGCGAAGGTTCCCGCGCGCGGGAGCCTGCCCCGCTTATGGTGAATGCTCTCCGAGCACCACCCGCACGCGGTGAGTCGCGCCATCATCGACGAGTGCCAGCCGCGCCACGCCCTCCGCCGCCGGCATGAGCGCGCCATCGAGCTCGACACGTACAACGCCGCGGCTGACGCCGCCCGGGTTTTCGACTGCGATCTCGTAGCGTGCGCTATGGTACTTGAATACGAGTTCGAAGCCCGGCCAGCGTCGGGGGATGCAGGGCGCGAGGGTTAGGCTTGCGGCGCGAACCCGCAGCCCGAGGATGGCCTCAACGCCGGCGCGGTAGAGCCAGCCCGCCGAGCCCGTATACCAGGTCCAGCCGCCACGTCCGGCATGCGGCGGCACGGAGTAGATGTCCGCGGCCACGACATACGGCTCGACTTTGTAGCGATGCACCTGCGCGCGCGTGCGCGCGTGGTTGATCGGATTCAGCATCGAGAAGAGTTGGCCGGCGCGGTCGCCCTCACCCAAGCCTGCAAAGGCGAACACTGACCAGGTGGCAGCGTGGGTGTACTGACCGCCGTTCTCGCGGATGCCTGGCGGATAGCCCTTGATATAGCCCGGTTCGAGCGGAGTCTTGTCGAAGGGCGGCGTAAAGAGAAGCGCGAGCTTCGACGACTCTAGAATGAGATGCTGTTCGACCGCGGCCATCGCTTGCGTCGCGCGTGCCGGGTCCGCGGCTCCTGAGATGACGCCCCAGGACTGCGCGATGCAGTCGATCCGGCACTCGATGCTCCCCGCCGATCCCAGAGGCGTGCCATCGTCGAAATAGCCGCGCCGGTACCACTGCCCGTCCCACGCCTCTCCTTCTAGAGCGGTTTTGAGCGCCGCCGCATGGGTAACCCAATTTGCGCTGCGGGCGCTGTCCGCACGGGAGCTTGCGATCGGGATCCATTCCATGAGCGCTGCGTGCAGGATCCACGCAAGCCACACGCTCTCCCCCTTGCCACCCTCGCCGACGCGATTCATGCCGTCGTTCCAGTCGCCGGTGCCCATCAGCGGCAATCCATGCTCGCCGACCGCGAGACTCTGATCGAGCGCGCGCGCGCAGTGCTCGTAGAGCGAGGCGCGTTGCTCAGATATATCGGGCAGGAAGTAGGCGTCGTGCTCACCCGGCTGCAGCTCGCGCCCTTCAAGAAACTGCACCTCCTCGTCGAGCACCGCGACATCGCCGGTCGACTCGATGTAGTGCGCGGCGCAGTGCGCGAGCCAGGTGCGGTCATCGGAAATGCGCGTGCGCACGCCCTGCCCGTTCGACGGCAACCACCAGTGTTGCACGTCGCCGGCGACGAATTGCCGCCCGGCGGCGCGCAGCAGATGCTCGCGCGCGAGCGCCGGATTTGACAGGGTGAGCGCCATCGAGTCCTGCAGCTGGTCGCGAAAACCATAGGCGCCGCTTGCCTGATAGAACGCTGAGCGCGCCCACATGCGGCACACGAGGGTCTGATAGAGCATCCAGCGGTTGAGGATGATGTCCATGTCACGGTCCGGCGTCTTCACCTGCACGGTCGAGAGCGCACCATCCCAATACTCAATGACCGCGCGCAGCACCTGATCAAGATCGATCTGTCGGTAGCGGGTCACGAGCGTCTGTGCGTCGGGGATGCTTGCGGCCTGGCCCAGGAAGAATACGACCTCAACCACCGCGTCCGGCTCTATCTTCTGCGAGCACTGCAGAGCGGCACAGGGATCAAGTCCCGCGCCTGCGTGCTGCGCCAGCGGCTCCTCGGCAAAGAGCGCGGCCGGACGCTCGAGCGTACCGTGGCGCCCAAGAAATTCGCGCCGGTCTGCGGTCCAGCCTGTCTGTTTGCCGCCGAGATCGGCAAATGCCACGCGCCCGCGAAACATGGTGTTCCACGGATTCGTGGCGAAAATCGCCTGCGTCTGTGGATCAAGCTCGGTCTCAATAAACGGCGCGGCTGCGCTGCGCGAGGAACTCAGCACCCATTCTGCGTAGGCAGTGATGGAGAGCCTGCGCGTGCGCTTGGAGACGTTGCGGATCTTAAGACGGCAGATCTTGATAGCGTCATCGAGCGGCACATACTGCAAGAGCTCGAGCGCGATGCCGTGAGCCTGGCGCTCAAAGCGGCTGTAGCCCTGGCCATGGCGCACGGTAAATTGGCCACGCTCGTCGCTGATAGGCGCAGCCGTCGGCGTCCACAGCTCTCCGGTGTCCTCATCCTGCACGTAAATGACTTCGCCCGGGCGGTCGGTCGCGGGGTCGTTTGACCACGGAGTCAGCTGGTTCTCGCGGCTGTTGAGCGCCCAGGTATAACCGCCGCCTTCCACCGCAACGTGAAAGCCGAAGGTGGGATTGGAGATCACGTTGATCCACGGACAGGGCGTCGCCTGCGCGCCGGTCAAAACCGTCACGTACTCGCGGCCGTCGGCGCTGAAGCCGCCGAGTCCATTGAAGAACTGAAGATCGCGCGGCGCCTGCGGCGCTGCACTGTTGTCAGCGGCGGCGGAACGGATGCGCGCGGCCGGCGGTGCGCGGGTGGCGGGCTC
>Ga0209006_10000614_pt1 | contig 33110 bp, 17 predicted proteins | sample JacPin_JW_Ref_O2_FD_188567 | JGI IMG/M metagenome (GOLD analysis project Ga0209006, IMG submission 188567) | Forest soil microbial communities from Algoma, Ontario, Canada - Jack Pine, Ontario site 1_JW_Ref_O2 (SPAdes) (version 2) | ecosystem: Environmental > Terrestrial > Soil > Boreal... | reverse complement strand
ACGGGCAAGACACGCCGTCCGGATTTTTTCTGGTGCAGCTGCAAGTGCGAGAGCAGGGCGACGTGCTGCGAGTTGTTATGCAGCGTCACGGTGATCATCGTTTTGTCGCCATTCGCGTGCGCGCTAGCCTCGGCGTCGAGAGTGACGGTGGAAAGGTTTTCCAGGCCGTCGAGCTGATCCTGGGAAACGTGCTGCCAGTAAAAATTCGTAGAGAGCAAAATGCCCTTCGCATCTGTGAGATCGAGTTTGATGAAGTACAGCGGCGTGATGCGGGCATCCACTTCGATCTCCGCGGCTTTGATGGTGGTGCTGCCCGGCACCTTCGCCACCGGATACGCCTGATGTGCATCGACCGTGCCGTCGAAGCGATAGACGGTCAACTTCACACTGAGATCGTCGAGTTCTTCGGGACGATTATTCACCACTTCAATGCCACGGTTTTCTTCGTTGAATTGCACATGTACCGTCTCGGCGGCTTTCTTTGCCGCATATAACGCGGCATTCGGCTCAAGATCATAGTGATACAACTGCCAGACAAAGCTCGGCTGCGCCGGGCTGCTCATCCATGAGAGCACGCCCGTAGTCGCCTTAAACATTTGTGCGTTGCGTCCTTCATACATCGCACGAAACGCCTCATATGTGGCCAGTTGGCCTTTGCGAGCGAAGTCGGCCAGATTGCGAATGTGTCCGTAACGCTCCGCCAGCGAGTGCGGAAATTCGTCGCCGCGCTGCGCCCCGCTGGCCATGTCGTGTTGCGCCCAGTCGTCGTTGATTGTCTCCCAATCTTTTTCTGGCATCATGCCCTGAATCGATTCCAGCGTCGGAACGGAAACCGAACCGGTCTCCGTCTTGAAACTTTCATTCAGAGCATAAAAAAATCGCGGTGAACGCCAGTAGTACGGGCCATGCGATGAAACGCCGCGCCCGTCAGCCGAATTCGACTGATACAGTCGGCTGGGGTCGAGCCTTGTCATCAGTCCTTTCAGCGTGTCGTCCAGTTCTTTTGGTGGGTAGCCTTCATTACGCGCGCACCACACCGCGATCGAGGGATGATTTCGATAGCGCACAACCTTGTCGGTGACGTTCGCGATGTAGGTCGGAATGTCTGTGACATCGGGGCCGTCGAACGGATTCGGCTGGAAGAATTCATCCCACAGCAGAATGCCGTATTTATCAGCCATGTCATAGAAGTCAGGACTGGTGCTTTGCCCAACCCAATTGCGGATGATGTTGAGATTGGCGAGCGCGTGCAGATGAAATTGTGCGTCGAGCCGCTCGCGCGGGATGCGCTTCATGGCCTCGTCGAGTCCCCAGTTGCCGCCTCGCGCCATAACGCGAACGCCGTTGACCGAGAGCGTCAGGTTCTCGGAGTCAGGAACTTGATATTCGATTTTGCGAATGCCGAATTGACGCGTGGCCGTGTCAGAACTTTTTCCGCCAATATCGAAGTGCAGCGTGAATGTGTAAAGATTCTGCGGGCCATAGCCGTTCGGCCACCACAGCTTTGGATTCGCGAGGTGCAACCCCGGCGTGGAATCTTTGTCGAGCTTGATTTCCTGCGCCCCATTCGCTGCAATCGTCAACGATTTTGTGAAAGTGATCGGCGCGGCTTGCCCATTCTGCCATTGAATGGTTCCTGTGAGATCGCCGCTCACCGGCTTCTCAGATTTATTTTCCAGCGTTGCAGAGATGTGCAGGTCGGCGCTTTCGTGAGATGCCGCGAGATCGGCCGTGACGAACGGATCTTTGACAACAATCGAGCCGGTGGAATCCATGGTGACGGGAAGCCAAATCCCCGTGTCCCGGTCACGGATGGCAGGCAGCCAATCCCAGCCGATCGTGGAAAGAAACGTCGGGCCGTCAATCGCAGTTTCGCCTCCATTGCTACCCACGCCCAACGCGGCCGTGTGCTCATGCGGAACTCCGGGATGCGGCTGCGGTGCAACCAGAACTGCGAGCACGGCGGAACGGCCGGGCGTCACGAAGGTGGAGATGTCGAAGTCGCCGCGGATGAATGCACCTCGCATGGTCCCCGCCTGTTGGCCATTTACCCAAATCTGCGCGCTGTAATTGACGCCGCCAAAATGCAGCCATACCTGCCGGCCTTGGTACGCCGCGGGCACAGTGAAGGCTGCGCGATACCAGTAGCTGGTTTTATTCAGGCTCTCGGGAATCGCGCGCATGTTCTCGCCATATAGCGGCTCCGGATAAACCCCGTTGTCGACCAGCGTGGTCAGCACTGTTCCCGGCACCGTGGCTTTATACCAACCTTGCGGCTCAAACTTCGTCGTCGAGATGGTCTCACCTGCGCCCGTGACTTTCGCGGAGTCCTGCATCTGCCAGCCGTGAATCGCCTGCAGATCGGTCTGGGCAAGAATGAGTGCAGGGAAGAGAGCAGAGAAGAGAACAGCCAACAGGACGAACCAACGTACGATCATCGACGAATCCTTTCTTTGATCCGGCTGCTGCGATCTTCCAAGCAGCCGCAAATCAGAGAAAGGAGATTCTAGAAGAAAAGAAGAGTCTGTGCGGCTGAATTCCGCCGAGTGCGACGCTCTTAGTCGATGCCGTGGATACGCATGTTGACCAGTTGATCGATACTCAGATCGCGCATGCCGCGCGAGCGCATATCAGCAATGTATTCCGGGGTGACACCGTGAATCCGCATGGCGACCAATTCATCGGGGTCGGGATGCGAATAGCCAAGCTTCTGCAGCTTTTCGATAAAGTCAGGCGACACGCCGTGAATACGGAACGCAATCAGTTGTTCGAGATCGATGTGGTCATAACCTTGCTTCTTCAAATCCGCGATCCACTCCGGCGTGGCCCCGTGAATCCTCATGGCCACCAGCGTGTCTTCGCTGGGCGAGTAGCCGGCCTGATGCAGAGATCGCACCATCTCCGGCGAGACGCCATGGATGCGAAAGGCCACAAGCTTGTCGCTGTCGTTAATAGTCAGGCCCTCTTTTCGTAGGGCATCGATGAAAGCGGAGTTCACGCCAAAGATGCGGAAGGCGATCAGTTTGTCGGCGTCGAGATCGGTGAGTTTTTCGCTCTTCATCTGCTTCGCGAATTCAAAGCTGACATCCTGCACGGCCATCTCGTATTGCTTTTCGTCGTCGATCGGAAAATCGAGCTTGCGCATCTCACTCGCGTAGTTCGGGTTCGGCTGAAAATGGAAGATGCCGGCTCCCTCGCCGTTATCGAGAAAGCCTTCGCACTCGAACGTGCCCGCGTCGCGTTTAATCGTGAAATGCACGTCCTGCCGCCCAGCCTTTGAGAAGTCGACGCCCGCGAAAGCGCTCGCAGGCCAGGTAGATTCACTCTCCGACCGGCCGGAATTGCGATGCTCGATGAGCGCGAACTCAACCTTGTCTGCCTCGTCGGAGCGTTGCATCGTCCAATTGCCGCTGCGCACGTCGCCGTGCGTGTCAGCGCTGGCATCGCTGCGCCCGGCTGCACTCACGTGCCCCACGCGATCCTTAACGGCGACAAACACAAGGCCCAGACCCAAGACGAGAAATGCGAGAGTGCGGAGCATACGCATACGAGTTCTCCTTACCATTTTTCTAAGATGAGTTATTTAAATATCGGCTTCGGAATCGAGAACTCCCGTCTGCTTCAATTGAATCAGTTTTTCGAGAGTCAGATTTTTGAATCCGTGTTTCGCGGCTTTTGCGATGAATTCTGCCGTGACGCCCTGAATCCTGGCATCCACGAGTTCTTCCATATCGAAGGTGAGGCCCGCAGCCTGCAATGCTTTGATGTATTCCGGCGTAACACCTTGTATCCGCATCGAGACGAATTCATCGACGCTCGGCTTGAACCCAAGCGCATGAATGGCGCGAATGTACTCGATGTCCACATGCTGGATGCGCATGGAAACCACGTCGTCGCCATCGGGTTGCAGCCCTTGTTCGCGCAGCGCGCGTACATATTCCGGCGTGACCCCCTGAATCCGCATCGAAATCAGTTGATCGACGTCAGGCTTAAAGCCGGCGTCTCGGATACCGCGCACGTAATCCGGCGTAACGCCCTGAATTTTCATGCCCACGATCTGGTCGTCGTCGGGAGTCAATCCGAGCTCGCGCACCTCGTGAATATATTCAGGAGTTACACCTTGAATCTTCATCGACACCACCGTGTCGACATCGAGATGCAGGCCCAGTTCGTGCAATCCGCGAATGTATTCCGGGGTGACGTTCTGAATTTTTAACGAGACGAGTTCGTCGACAGTGAGATCGCCCAGCCCTGCGGCCTTCATGGCGTCAATGTACGATCCGCCGGGCGCGGCCTGGGGCGCGGGTTGTGGCGCGGATTGTGGCGCAGCCTGAGGCGCTGCGTGAGGAGCTGCTTGTGGGGTTGTCGGCGCGGCAGCTCGAGGTGCCGGAGCGGGAGCAAATGCGGCTGACGGCTTCGCGACAGGAGCAGGAGCAGCAGGAGCCGTTGCCGCCGATTGCGAAAGGGACAATCCAACCTGACCGAGCATAACTTGTGGACGAGATGCGGCGGCATGCATCTTGGGATACGCAATCCCAAACAGCACGTTGCCGGCAGCAAGCGCCGCGGTAAGGCAAACAATTCCGCTTGCGACTCCCGCCGCGCGCGTTGCCGAGCCCGATGACTTCAATCCCAGCACTCGGAAGATGCGTTCGGAAAGCGGTCCGCGATTGGCTGCCATCGCCAGCGCGGGTGCGCTGCGCCACTCTTCCATCAATGTGAGAGCCCGCGCATATTCCACGGGATTGCCGCAGAGAGAAACGGCGGTGTCGTCACAGCAATGCTCGCGCTCCACGCGGATGCGCTTGTTCAGCCACCACACCGCAGGGTGATAGAAGAGAAGTGTTTCAACTGCAATCTGGAAGGCGTTCACAAACGCGTCGAAGCGCTGAATGTGCGCCAGTTCGTGCGCGATGACCGATTGCAGTTGATCTTCTGAGAGTCCGGTCAGCGCAGTAACCGGAAGCAGCACGATCGGACGAAACCACCCGATCACCGCCGGAGCCTGCAGCCACTGGCATTCGCAATAACGAATGACGCGTTTCAAACCAAGCCTATGCTGCAGCGCCAGGCAAATCGTAAGGAGTCGGTCGCTCACCGTGCCGGATTGTTTCCGGCGTTCGCGTTCGAGCAGCAGAAATCCACCGGCGGAACGCAGGCCGAAAAACGCCACGCCGAGCAGCCACGCTTCGACCAGCCAGCCTTCAACGGGCCAGGGCAGCGACTGACGTAAGCGAGAGAGTTGCGACGCGGCGGAAGGCGCTGCCGCGGAAATGTTACGAGGCACAGCCCGCGATGCCTGCGCCACAGGTTCGAAACTCTCAGGCGACGCGGCATTCGCATGCGTCAGCACATAGAAAGTTCCGGCCGGTGCAACCAGCATCGCCACTAAAGCGACGACCGCTATCGCGTATCGAGTCTGCGAGCGGCGGCAAAGCGTCATCAACAGCGCGGCCAACGCGGCTAGAGCTGCGCCTTGCCACACGAAGTGCAGCAGCGTCCAGCCCAGGAAGTGCATGGTGCTCGGAGAAAGCAAATTTAAGAGAGCGTTCATCGCCGGTTCCTTTCATATTCGTCCAGCATGCGGCGTAGTTCTTCAATTTCTTCAAGCGAAGCCTTGCGCCCTGCAAGCGCGTGCAGCATGAGCTGGCTGGCGGAGCCTTCGAATACTCGTTGCAGCATGTCGCCCGCGATCTGCCGTTTGGTCTGCTCGGCGGGCAGGCATGATTCATAGACGTGCGCCCTCTGGCTTTCGTTTCGGCGAACCGTGCCTTTTGCCGTCATAATCTGCAAAAATTTCAGGACGCTGGTGTATCCCATCGCCTTTTTCTCGCTGAGGGCATCGTGCACTTCGCGAACCGTGGAAGGGCCTCGGCTCCATAGAACGCGCAGGATTTCCAGCTCCGAAGCAGTCGGTTTCTGCGGGGATGACTTCATGAAAAGGACCATATACGAAAGTGTTCGTAGTGTCAACGAAAATCTTCGTAGACATTTTAGAAAAGCAAAAAGCCCGGTCCGTTTCGACCGGGCTCGCTGAGGCGAAGTTTAGAAGAACGCCTTACCGGATTGCTGGGCGCACCGGCGGAAGAATATGCAGTGGCATGTGCTTGATCGGGGCGACGCTCCATCCGTTCAAGGGTGCGCGGACTGGGACGGCATGACTGATTCCCGTGATGCCGATTCCGGTTCTTCTGATCTCATGCGTGAGGTTAACCGCATGCGCCAGATTCGACCGCGTTCCTGCTGACGGAGCCTTCGCGATCGTGACTGCTTTTACGTGATCCCATGACGGAGTCGCCGGAACATGTTCCCAAATTCGCCGCGCGCTCGGGAGGGCTGCACCCGATAGAACTTTTCTTCCACCCGCCCCGATGCTCGCCAACTGTATCCGCTTGCTAACGCCTAACCCCACCGCATGGCGCAGAGAGTTCGTTGCCTTCACTGCGATTCCTTTGGCGGGCTGCACGGGCATCGCCGCAACCATCTGGCTTGAGGGCTGATTCGGCCCATTTGACTTCGAAGGCGACGTCGAAGCCACCGTCAGCACCACGCTGGTCGAAGTGTAAGAGATGTCGAACTGCTCGCTCGAATTGATGGCGATGGTTGAATTCGTGAACGTCGTTCCGCCGAATCCGCCCGTCGCTGTGAGGATGGTGAACGTTTGCCCAATCGTCGGCGTGAATTTGTTGATTAGCGCCGCCGAGAGCGTTCCGCCCAGGCTCGCCGTGCCCGAAATCTTGAGTTGGCTGTAAAGCGTACCCACGGTCGTTCCTCCGATCGAGACGCTCAGTTTGCCGCTGGAAAGTTGTGTATAGCTTCCCGTAATCGAGAGCAGTCCAGCTTTGCCGCTGTCACCCACATTGATTGCAGCGCTGTTCGAGACGTTGCCACTGATCGTGCCCGCTCCCAGCAGCGTTCCGCCGCTGACGGTTGTTCCTCCGCTGCTGGCCAGCGTTCCGTCGATCGTCGTAGTTCCAGCGGTCTGCTTGTAGCCAGTGCTGCCGTTGACCGTGAACGTGCTGCCCGAGGCCACGGCCACTGCGCCGGAATTAGTGAAGCTGGCGCCGGTAGTGAAGCTAGCATTGTTGGCGATCGTCAAGCTCTTCGTATTGGCGGAGAGGTTGGCCAGATCATTGGTCGAACCGGTTTGAATCGTGCCGCCATCAAGCGTCAACGTGGCCGAATTCGTCGTCACGTTCGCTGCGCCGGTGAGATCGAGATTCCCGGCCAGGACGTAAGTGCCTGCGCCGAGCGTCGTGCCGCTTATCTGCGTCAGCTTGGCAGCTGTGAAACTGTCGCCGGCATTGATAGTCAGCGAGCCAGCGTTGCTGAAGCTTGCTGCCGTTGTTGAAACGTTGTTGCCGGTGCCTGCAATCGTCAGCCTGCCCGAGTTCGTCGCGAGGCCGGCCAGAGCATTCGTGCTGTTCGATGCATTCTCGATGGTTCCACCGGCCAGCGTGAGGGTCGCCGCGTTTGTCTTGATGCTCTGCGCAGCTCCGGTGAGATTCAGATTCGAATTGAGAACATACATTCCAGCCGTCAGCGAACCGCTGCTGATCTGTGCCAGCGAACCGACCGAGAAGCTCTCGCCGCTGAGCAGCGTCAGCGATCCCGCATTGCTGAACGCGCCAGCGTCGGTGAACGCCACGCCGCCAATGGTCAGCGATCCGGCTGAAGTAATGCTCGTCAAGCCCGCCAGCATGTTGGTGCTGCCGCTGTTATAGGTATTGATCAGCTGTCCGCCGCCCTGCTCAGTCACATTGGCCGCAAGAGTGCTGATGGCGTTCACGCCGCCATTCCACGAGATATTGCCGCCGCTCGCAATGTACGTTCCGGCCGTCAGCGTGCCTGTGCTCTGGTTGTCGTTGGTGAGGAAGGTCACGCCCGGCCCTTGAATTGTCAGGTTCGCTCCGTTCGCTTCCACCGTGCCCGTGTTGTTGAAGTTCATCGAGCTGACGTTGATCACCATATTGCCGCTGGCGTTGGCAATGATCGTTCCCGCATTCACCAGCCCCATCACGCCGTTGCCGATGTTGCCGGCTCCCTGGATCGTCTCTGCATTCGTGAGCACATCGTTCGCAGCCGCGCCAAAAATATAGTTCTGCGTGTTTCCTGACATCGTGACCGTACCGCCGCTGAGCGTGACGTTGCCGCCGATCACAAGTTGTGTAATGTTGCCCGATGAATTGAGCGTTACGTTGCCCAGTTGCGCGTAGCTGCCGCTATCGAGATTCAGGCCGGCTCCGTTGGCGATCGAGAGCACTCCGCCCGCCGAGTTATTAATCGCGCCGCCCAGCGTGTTGTTATAGCCAGACGCCACCGCAATCGTTCCCGTCGCGCTGTTGGTGATCGTGCCGCCGTGTACTGTGCCACTATTCAACTGCAGCGAAGATGCTCCGGTCAGCGTGATCGTGCCGCCATTGATGGTTGCGCCAGTGACGTTGATCGTGCCGGTGTTGGCGGCGATTGTGCCTCCGCCATTGCCGACGGTCGTATTCGAGAAGAGCAGGTTCGACCCTGCAGTTGCTTCAATCGTTCCCGTATTCAACACGCCCTGATTCGCATTGATCGTCATGCCTGCCGACTGGTTCGAGTTAATCGTCCCCGAGTTCACCAGCGTCATGGAGTTGTTGCCGATCACGCCCGCGCCCGAAATCGTCTCCTGATTGTTCAGAACATCGCTGCCGACGCCGCCGAAAATATAGTTCTGCGAGTTGTTCGACATCGTCACCGAACCGCCGCTCAGCGTGACGCTGCCTTGCAGCTCCAGTTGCGTGATGTTGCCCGAGGAGTTCAGCGTCACCGCGCCAAGCTGTCCATAATTCCCGCCCTGCAGATGCAGCCCGGCTCCGTTCGAGATCGACAGCACTCCGCCCGCCGAGTTGTTGATCGTCCCGCCCAGAAAATTGCTGTAGCCGCTTGCCACAGAGATGGTTCCGGTCGCGCTATTGGTGATCGTGTCTCCGCCATGAACTGTTGCTGTATTGAGCTGTAACGACGATGCTCCCGTCAGCGTGATATTTCCGCCTGTAATGGTCGAACCGGTCAACTGCACCGTGCCCGTATTGGCGGCAATCGTTCCGCCCGTGTTGTTCACGGCAGTGTTGGTGATGGCTAGAATCGATCCGCCAGTCGCTTCGACGGTTCCGGTATTCAGCATTCCGGTGTTGGCGTCGATCGTCAGGCCAGAAGACTGATTCGAGTTAATGGTCCCAGCATTAATCAGCGCCATTTGACCATTGCCGATGTGTCCGCCGCCCGAGATCGTCTCGTTATTCGTTAACACATCGGTGCCCATCCCGCCGAAAATGTAGTTCTGCGTATTGTTTGACAGCGTGACCGATCCGCCGCTTAAAGTTACGTCGCCCTGCAACTCGAGTTGGGTGATGTTGCCGGTCGAGTTCAGCGTCACTTTCCCCAGCTGCGCGTAGGTCCCGCCTTCCAGATTCACGCCCGCGCCGTTGGCGATGGAGAACACTCCGCCCGCAGAGTTATTCACCGTGCCTCCGATGAAGTTGTTGTAACCGCTTGCTACCGAAATCGTTCCCGTCGCGCTGTTGGTGATCGTGCTGCCGGAGTGAATCGTGGCCGTGTTCAACTGCAGCGTCGAGGCGCCGGCAAGCGTGACATTCCCGCCATTGATCGTCGATCCAGTCAGCTGCAAGGTTCCCGTGTTCGCGGCGATCGTTCCGCCCGTGTTGTTGATCGTGGTCCCATTCACCGACAGTGTGGAACCTGCAGTCGCTTCGATTGTCCCCGTGTTCGTCGCGCCGCCATTGGCATCGAGATTGATGCCACCCGACTGGTTCGAATTGATGATGCCAGAGTTAATCAGCGTCATCTGCCCGTTGCCGATGTGCCCCGCGCCTGAGATCGTCTCCGCATTGGTCAGCGTATTCAGCGAACTTGATCCGAAAATGTAGTTCTGCGAGTTGTTCGACATCGTGACCGAGCCGCCGCTCAGCGTCACGTTGCCTTGCAGCTCCAGTTGCGTGATGTTGCCCGTCGAATTCAACTGCACTGCGCCCAGCTGCGCATAGGTCCCGCCCATCAGGTACAGGCCGGCGCCGTTTTGGATGTTGAGCAATCCGCCCGTGGGATTCACGATCGTCCCGCCCAGGAAGTTGTTGTAGCCCGACGCGATGGCAATCGTTCCGGTCGAGCTGTTGGTCACCGTCCCGCCTTCAACCGTGGCCGAGTTGAATTGCAAAGACCCAGCTCCGGACACCGTGACGTTTCCGCCTTGAATCGTCGAACCAGTCAGTTGAACCGTGCTCCCGTTGGCCAAAATCGTTCCGCCAGTGTTAACCGCGTTCGTGTTGAGAAACTGCAACACGCTTCCCGAAGTCGCTTCAATCGTTCCGGTATTCGTGAGTCCATCGTTGACGTTGATGAACATGCCCGCCGACTGGTTCGAGTTGATGGTTCCTGAATTCATCAAAGACATTTGGCCGTTGCCGATGTGTCCCGCGCCCTGAATCGTCTCCTGGTTATTTAGCTGATACAGGGCGTTCGATCCGTAAATGTAGTTGTTGGCGTTGTTCGAGAGCGTCACCGTGCCGGTGCCGCTCAACGTGGCGTTTCCGTTCAGCACGATCTGCGTCGTGCTGCCGCTCGAGTTCAGCTGAATTGCCCCGTTGTTCACGATGCTGCCGGTCTCATTCAGCGTGCTGCCGTTGGAAAGAGCAACCGTCCCCGCATTGCTGATACCGCCTTGCACGGTCAGGGCGACTCCTGAATTAATTGTGGCCGAATCGCCGGCATTGCTGAGCGTGAGCGAGCCGATGGTGAAGTTCGCATCGTCGGTAGTAGACGCCGAACTCAGATTGACCAGAATATTCTCGCCACTGGTGATGGCCCCGCCGCTCCAGTTACTGGCGTTGCTCCAGTTGGTGTTCGAGCCGCTGCCCGTCCACGTGTCGGTTGCCTGTGGAGACGGCGCGCCGTTCTGTGACGCATCAGCCGAGAGCGAATGAGCGCCTGACTTCTTGTGTTTTGTTGCGGAGCTCTGCGCGGAGCCAAATCCGGCAAGTGTGAAGAAAATTGCAACCAGGCAGAGGGCGAAAATCTGCAATGAGAAAATCCGCACCGACGCTGCGCGCATGAGACGCTCCGGGAGATAAAATTTGTGCCAAGCCGACTGGTTCGTGTGACAATGCTCACACCCTCCAGTAGCGATTGGGCGGACAGTCTTACACAATCCCCCATCGCGTGTTGTGATGAAATTCTTAAGAACTCTAAAGCGAACCTAAGTCAATGAATCCTAACGATCAGGTCATAGAGACATTCAGTCGCGTGTGGCGCTTCGGCAACTACGAGTTTGAGGAACTCAGCCGCGAATTGCGCACCGACGGACGCCGCATCGATCTCGAATCGAAGCCGCTCGAGATTTTGCTGCAGCTTCTGCTTCACGCCGGCGAGGTCGTCACCAAAGAAGAGTTGCTGGAGTCCGTTTGGCCCGACGTGACCGTCGTCGACGGCTCTTTAGCCACGGCGGTTTCGAAGCTGCGCAAGGCGATGGGCGACGAAGAACATCCCGCCATCGTCACCGTGCCTCGGGTTGGCTATCGCCTGGCGGTGCCGGTTTATTGCAAAACCGTGGCGGCCGCGCCGGGGCCGAGGCTGGAATTTAAAGTTGGCGAAACCGTTCCCGGCCGCGAGCACTGGCAATTCGTGCGTGCCATGGAAGTTTCGGGATCGAGCGAAGTCTGGACAGCCGAAAATCCCCGAACTCGCGAGCAGCGCGTCTTCAAATTTGCTGCTGACGGCGAGCGCCTGAAAGGTCTGAAGCGCGAAATCACCGTCTCACGTTTTCTCCGCGAGTCGCTCGGTGATCGCCCGGAGTTCGTCCGCATCCTCGACTGGAACTTCGAGACCGCTCCATATTTTCTCGAAAGTGAATATTGCGGTCCGAATCTGGCCGAGTGGGCCGAGCAGCAGGGCGGACTCTCGCAAATTCCGCACAGCCTGCGCCTGCAATTATTTGTTGAAATTGCCCAAGCCGTAGCTGCCGCGCACGACCTCGGCGTTCTGCACAAAGACCTGAAGCCGGCCAACGTTCTGATCGTTCCCGCAGGCGCCGCGTCCGATGGTCAGGCAAAGTGGCAGATCAAACTAGCCGATTTCGGCAGCGCGTCCTTATTCGATCCCTCGCGGCTGCAGGCTCTCGGCATCACCAATCTCGGATTCACCCAGACCGCGTCGCTCGATTCACACCCGCTCACCGGAACATTAATGTATCTGGCTCCCGAAGTTCTCGCCGGCCAATCGCCCACCGCCAGCGCCGACGTCTACGCCTTGGGAGTCCTGCTCTACCAGTTGACCATCGGAGATTTTCGCAAGCCGCTGGCTCCCGGATGGGAAGCGGAGATTCGCGATCCACTCTTGCACGAAGATATCGCCGACGCGGCCTGCGGCGATCCCGCCAAGCGGCTGAATAGCGCTGCCGAGTTGGTGGATCGTCTACTTACACTCGACCAGCGCCGAGTGAAACGCAACGAACTGGAAGCAGCAAACCTGCGCGCGCAAACCGCCGAGCGCAAGCTGGCTGAAGCCCGGGCCCGGCAGCCGTGGATCATCGCAGCCGTAATCGCGCTCGCGGCGGGGCTGGCCGTCAGCTTCGCGCTTTATCGGCGCGCCGCACATGAGCGCGACAATGCCGATCGACAGACTGCGATCACGACCTCCATCAATCGTTTTCTTTCCGAAGATTTGCTGGGCAGGGGGAATCCCTTCGTCAGCGGAAAATCCGGCGAGTCTCTCATGGATGCGATCAAGCAGGCGTCACCTGCCATCGATCGCAAGTTCAACAATGAGCCAATGGTCGCCGCCCGCCTCCATCACACCATTGCTCGCGCCCTCGATAGTCGTACCGACTATCCCGACGCGCGCCTCGAATATGACCACGCCGCCAAGCTCTTCCATCAGGTAGATGGCGATCTCTCACAGGATGCCATCATCGTGCAGTTGCAGCGCGTAACGCTCGAAGCGCGCAGCTACGAGAAAGGTTCGCTCGACCTCGCGAAATCGATTCTCGATCAGCAGAGAACTCTGATCGCAAAAGTTTCGACTCCGCGCCCCGATCTTGCCGTCTGGCTTGCTTCTGCCCAGGGCATGGTCGCACTCATTCAGAACGATGCGAAATCTGCGGCGGAAAATTTTCAGGCTGCGCTCACCAAAGCCGAAGCCCTGCCGGAATTCGACGAAACCGCGCTCCTCACGCTTAAACAGCGCCTGGGATTTTCCTACGTCCGCCTCGGCGAAGGCGCGAAAGCCGAGCAGACGTTTCACGACCTCATCGCCGCATTCGCCCGCGTCGCTGGAGCCGACAGCCCGCACGTGTTGCGTGTCCGCCTGAATCTCGCGCAGGCCTACATGATCGAAAACAAACACACCGAGGCAATTCAAGAAGCGACGGCCATCTATCCCGAGTTCGTCTCGCGCCTCGGACCTGAACACGAACTCACCATGCAATTGTTGACCACGCGCGCGCAATCCGAAGGTAGCCTCGGCCTCTGGGACGACGCCATCCGCGACGACATGGCGATTCACGAGATCGCCGTGCGCAAGCAAGGTCCGCTTTCCTTTTTCGCGATCGGAACTCTGGCCGATGGATCGCTCGCGCAGTGCCGCGGCGGCCATCTTCGTGAGGGCGAAAAAAACGCCCGCCTCGCCTATGAATCGTCCGTCAAAGCTTTTGGGCCGCGGGCCGGCCTGACCGGAGGCGCGGCCTACAGTCTGGCGAGTTGCCTCATTGATGAAAGCAAACTGGACGAATCGGCGACGCTTCTAAAAGAAATCGACTCTTCCGCGGTTGCTCAACTGAGCGGCGATCCCGACTGGGGTGCAGGGGTAAAGTTGGCGCAAGCCCAAATTGCCTATCGCCGCCATGACTACAGCACGGCGAAAAATTATGCCGAAACCGTCACGCCGATTTTTAGCCGGAAAGATGCCGAACCCTATCAGAAGCATGCCTTGGAGACGCTGAAGGCCGCGCTCGACAAACCTGCGTCGCCAAACTAGGTCTTATTAGCGCGCAGCCGCTGTCGTGTTTTCCGGCCGTATGAGCAGCGCGAGTCGCGGAAACACAAACTGTCCGGCCGCATCGTCGATCACATTCACCTGGCAGGTATAAAAACCTGGCTTCAGCGAGCTGAGCGGCAGGTCGAGTTGAAACACGCCCGCCTTGCGGTCGCGGGCATTCACTTCGGTCAATTCAACCAGCGAACTTTCAAACACTTTTGCCTTCCCTCGGAAGAAGGCCACGTTGGTAATCAAATGAATGCCAGATTTATCGGCAGCAGCAGTTTTTGCTGCGTTCGCATCGGTAGACTGCGCCGCCGTCGCGTGCGCCGGATCGTACACCTCGTAATAAAGCCGCAAATGCTGAGCCGATGAAAACACGTGCGTAACGTTCGGAATAATTTCTTCCCCGTCACGCACCAGCGGACTCGGAGTCGCACCTTTCTTCGCCGGCTGTAACTGGCTGGCCAGTACGATTGAACTCATCTTCAACGGCTGCGACTTTAAATCTGGCACGTTGAGATCGGTTTCAAACGAGCCCATCCGTCCGCTCTGATTTTCCCGCACCACAAATTTCAGGTGAAATCTTCCCGGAGGCAGGCTGAGACTGGTGTTGTACTGCACGTTCTTCTTCTTCACATCCGAAGAAGTATCGACGGCCAGCTTCACCGTATCCCGAATCCGGTTCACCGGATTCTTCTTGTCGTCCTGTACTACACCGATGACATCAAGCGTAGCCTTGTCGCGGTCGCTCGAACGAGTGAAAGGAATTTCCGATCCCGGCACCACCAGCGAGAGCGGAATAAAAAACTTGTTCGGCTCCAGCCGAAAATAGGCGACCCCGAGATACAGCGGCAAATCGGTGGTCGGCAACTCTGACGCAAGCTCATCCTGCAACTGCAGCTCTTTGTCTTCTTTTGTGGAGTGCTGATAATCTGCTGGCGCATAGTAGCCGCGGCGGTAATCGACCTTTGCTCCCGGCGTATTTACCTTTACCGAAATCCGCCGGTATTTCCCATCCCGCGACCCGTTCGTGCTGCGATAGCCGAGCAGATAATACGTCGACGTATCCTGCTGCACTCCTTTGAATACTTGTCCAAAATCATTCGAATCGAGGAATGCCTTGCCGCCCGTATCGCTGGCCAGCGTCACCAGCGTTTCCTGCGTGGTGAAATTCGAATTCAAGCTGCTGATCATCGCCTGCCCGGAGTACGCTGACGTTCCGCGCATGCTGGCGTTCTGCGCCTCGCCGCCCGCAACCAGCGCCTGCAACCCGCGCAGGTCCATGGTATAAATCGCCAGATTCGCCCGCACCGCGGCGTTGGTCGCCGCCCGCAGCTCCGACTGATTTTCAATTCCCGTTCGGTCCATTCCGCTGGAAAAATAAATCAGGGATTTCTTCTGCTGCAGGTGCGAAAGCTTTTCCGCCACCGACCGCAATGCTTCCAGCCGCCGGTCAGTATTAAAGATGTTGTATTCGGTATCGTCCGCCGTAAACGGCTGCCCCGCGTCCGGAGTGCCTTCTGTCGTGCCCGTTGTGCCTTCTTCAAATCCCTGACCGCTTCCGCTGTTGAACGCTTCTAGCTGCTTCTTGAGCAGCGCACGATCGGCGGTGAAATCCTGATTTACGAGCAACGCGCTTCCCAGCGACACAATCGATACCATGTCTGCCGGCGCCATCTGCGTATCGACGTAATGCTCCGCGGAGGTGATGGCGCGATCAATCTCATCCGGTTCCATCGCCGAGAGGTCGAAGAACAGGACAATCAGCCGTCGGTCTTTGAATTGATTCGCCGCATCCGCTCCCGCAGGCGCGGGTGTTGCAGCAGGTTGCGCCGCATCTCCAGCCAACGGCTTTACCTGCGCGACATCCTGCGTCGCTACCGCGTCCACATTTTCCAGATCGAACGAAACCACTTTCTGCGGTTTGTTGTCTTCTAGAATTGTGAAATCGGTTGGCTTCAGGCCGGTAATAAAATTTCCATTTTTGTCGCCGACGGTCACATTGACCAGTATCAGATCGCTCTGCACACGAAACGTATATTCCTGCTGTTGCGCAGGTTGCTGATCTTGCGCAGTCGCGCATGTCGGAAGGGAGAAACACACCAGCGCTGCGGCCAGGAACATGGCCAGCACTTTCTGCATGCGGTTATACGAATTCCAACTCATACCATCCCTTACCCTCAAAACCGGAACCGCGCCGTCATCGTAATCTGCCGCATCGATCCCACCGCCGTGACCCGTCCATACGTCGGCGAATTCAGATTCGTATCGATCGATGAATAATTCGGCATGTTGAACACATTCGTCGCCTGCGCCCGGAACTCCAGTGTGCGCGACTCCTGCAGCGGAATCACCTTCGTGAAAGCCATATCGAACACTTTAGTGCCCGGGCCAATAATGCTGTTGCGCCGCGCCGTGCCGTACTGGCAAGTCGAGGGACTCGCAAACGCCGCGGTGTTAAACCACTCTCCAATCGATGGATGCGACAGTTGCACCGCTTCTCCCGCCACCACGTCCGGCCGCAGCGTGCCGCTTGTGCCGCCATTCACTTCGCACGCTTCGTTCAACAAGCGCGGCGTGAAGGGAAGCCCCGTGGCAAACGTCCAATCTCCGCTCCACTGCCAGTCGCCCAGCACCGCGCGCATCGGAGTGTTTCCGTTGAGCCAGTGCTTGTCGTGCCCGAACGGCAGCTCCCACAAATAATCCGCCGTAAATTTCTGTGTCTGATTAAAACTCGAAAGGCCGCGCTCCGCTGAAAGATCAAACGGATTTTGCGCCACCGTATTCGCTCCACTTCCGGCTGATGCGCTCGCTCCTCCGCCGGCCGCACCCGTTCCGCCCGCGCCCAGTCCCGCGCTGCCCGATCCAGTCGTCGCGCCCGCGCCAATCGAAGACGCGTCGTCAATCGACTTCGAAAATGTGTAAATGCCTCCAATCGAGAATCCGCTCGCCAGCCGCTTGCGCAGCCGCACCGATCCCGCATTCGCCTCCGAATCGCCAATCGAATTTTCGTAAGTAAATGCCTGAACGTTTGCAATGCGCGCCATGATTTCCCCAGCCGAAAGAATTCGATTCGGCGCTTCCAGAATGTCGAGGTTCGTTCCCTTCGTTCCCGTGTAATCAATGTTCAACAGCAGCGTCGGCCGCAGCTGCTGCTGAATATCGAGATTGCGAATCTGTACATATCCGAAGCGGTAATTCGGATTGACCGCGTAGCTGTTCGTGATCGCACCCGCAGCCGGAGCAGGGAAGCCATTCTGCAGCGTGAGATCTCCGGCCACGCTCTGAATATTCGTCTCCGCCGTCGAAAACGGCGGCTGAAATGCCATCTGCTGCACAATCGTCTGGTAGGCGCCGGTGTTGTAGTTGATGCCGTATCCGCCGCGCACCACGGTTTTCGAGAACGGCTTCCACGCGAATCCCACACGCGGCATAAAAGCTTTGCGGTCCGGTCGCACCAGACTCCCCGGAAGACCTCCGCTATACGGCCCCGGTTGGCCCGGTGTCACTACAGCCGCTGCTGAAGTCGGCAGCGACGCCGCGCCCGCATTAAAAACCTGCGGAGACAAATCCAGATTCGCAATCAGATCATTCGTCTCCGAAAGCGGAGAGACATATTCATAGCGCACGCCCAGATTCAGCGTGAGATTGCCGCGGACCTTCCACTCATCCTGCAAATACAAGTCCCAGTAGTTGCCGCGGAAGTGATAATTGTCCTGCCCGAACTGCACCGAAGTCGACTGCGGCAATCCCAGCAGAAAATCTGCGAAGCCATTTCCCGTGTCCGTAATCTGTTGTCCCTGAGCGTCCAACTGAGAAGTATTCACGCCGCTGAAAACGAACGATCCGCGGGCGTTCCCGCTGGTCTCGGTATTGAGCTCCACGCGCCGGAAATCTCCGCCCCATCGCCAGGAGTGCTTGCCGTGCGTCCACACCACAGAATCGGAAAACGTATAAGTCTGGTTCCGCAGCAGCTGCGGATTCGTATCCTGCAGGCTGCTGAAATTCCCAAACGAAAGCGTAGGCAATCCCCAATCGAACGGATTTGCCGACACTCCGGTGATCCCGAGCGTGCTGTCAATGTCCTGATTGAATGCGTAGAGATTTTCGGTGCGCGTGCGGCTGCGGTTGAAGTCGAAGCGCAACGAGTTGGTCAGCTTCCCGACGCTTTTCACATATCCGATCGGCACGTCGAAGCTGCGCACGCCGGTAGTCCCACCCACGCTCGGAAACGGATTCGTAATATTCGCGCTCGATCCGTGATAGTGAAATCCAAAGGTCAGGCTATTGCGTGGAGCGCCGCGCCCGCCTCCGCGCCGTCCGCCAGCAGGCGCCGCGCCAATCGTGTGATTGATGCGCACATTCAAATCGTCGCTGTCGCCGGTGGTCGAAGTCACATAATGAAAGTTCTGCAGATTGCCCGGCAGGTTCGGGCACGGAATATATTGCAGCGCTCCTGTCGTCGGAGAGTTAAACGGCCCGGCCCACGGACAAGTCTGCGAAGCGAAACCCGGTACCAGATTATTCGCGTAAGGCGTTCGAACTCCCGTAACCGGATTCACCGAATAAAGCTGATCGATCGTCTGCCCGGTACTGTTCGTGTCATCGCAAACGCCCGAGCCATTGAATCCGGTATTGCACAATCCGGAAAAATCTCCCTGCCGCTCCGCCAAAGTCGGCACCGTTGAAAATCCATCGAACGGATTTTCCGCACGCTTGCCGTTGTAGTTGGCAAAGAAAAACGTTTTCGTCCCGCCGTGATAAATGTGCGGAATATTCAGCGGCCCGCCCACCGATCCGCCGAAACTATTCTGCTCATACGACGGATTCGTGACCAGACCATTGAGTGCATACGGCGCGGCATTCAGCGCCGAATCGCCGATGCCGTAATAAATCGATCCATGCGGATGATTGATATCAAAGCCGCGCCGCCCCACAATCGTCATCGCGCGCCCCGGTCCACCACCGCCAAATCCGCCCTGCCCGCCACCAAATCCTCCGCCACCGCCGAATCCGCCGCCCATCGCCTGTGCATCCTGAACGCGCTGTTGCAATTCGGCCCCGCTCATCGAATTGAATGGATTGGATGTGTTCCCCGAAACCGCGATCGATTCCGTCGCACTGTTCGGATCGATCCCCGGCACCGGCATTCCCGAGGGCACAACATCGCTCATGGAACTCGCGCCCGCATCTTGCGCCGCATTCTGCATCGCCGAAAGCGTCTGGAATCCGCGCTGCCCGCCGCCTTGTGTGCCTGGACCTTGCCCGGCCTGCCGTCGTGGCTGCGCCGCGGCTTCGTGAGTGCGCGACAAAAGCGTCATCTCGAAATTTATTTGCTGCGCCGGATGCGATGCGTCGATCACGACATCGTGTACGCTTTTAGCGAACGCCACCATCTCCACGCGAACCGTATAGGTCCCAAACGCCGGCACCGCGAGAGAAAAACTTCCATCAACCTCGGTCCACGTAGAAATGGTCCCCGAAGAAGTTGGTCCACCTGAAGAGGTTGGAAGTTGAGCCGTCGAAGATGCGGCGGGCGTAATGATCACGGCCGCGCCGGGAATCGGCATGCTCCCCGCCTTCACGACTCCGCGAATGATTCCGCTCGTTGCTGGTGTGGTTTGCGGCGGAGCAGATTGAGGTTGAGTAGCCTGCGGTTGATTCGTTTGACTGGCCCGATTTGCCAGTGAGGAATCAGTCGTACTTTGCGCAAGAGCAATCGTGCTCGCGAGCACGATCAAGCCGGCAATGAGGCCGAATAAACTCGTCCCGGCTACTGCTTTCATTGGCCCATGCTTGCGCAGTCAGCACCTCGACACCCGTGAATGGATCATAGCCCGGCAGTCCATCTACATCCGTAAAATTTTGTCTTTTGCCCTTGTGGGCGCGGGCACTCTTGCCCGCGCAACCTTAAACTCTGGCAACAAAATGAACGCCACAATCATCTCAAGTTGCACATTCATAGCCGTAAAGATTCGTAGAGGTAAAGATTCGTAAAAGTGCGCTCATAATCGCAACTACGCGCTCATAATCACGTTCATACCAATAAGCCCACGTCGAGTTTTAAGGATTCACAGATTCACGGTTTCACAAAGGAGATTTCATGACTAAACATCGAACGCTTACCCATCGTTTCCTCGTACTGTCGCTCGCGGCTCTTACCTGCGGCGTAACCGCCTCAGCCATCGCACAGGATAATGGAGGCAACAATCCGCCCGCGGCTCAATCAGGCGATCAAGGCGGCGGACCGGGCGGTGGACATCGCCACATGGATCCGGAGAAGCGCACCGAGATGCTGAGCAAGCATCTCAAGCTCACCTCCGATCAGCAGCCCAAAGTGCTCGAAATTCTGAAGACTGAGCAATCACAGATGGAGAGTCTGCACTCCGACTCCTCCGCGTCGCAGGAAGATCGGCATTCCAAGATGATGGAGATTCACAAGACGTCTAACGATCAGATTCGCGCGCTTCTGAGTGCGGACCAGCAAAAGAAGTTCGACGAGATGCAGTCCCGTCACGAGCAGTGGAATCACGGCGGAGGCCAGCAGCCTCCACCGCAGCAGTAAGTTGCGACGAATCAGTTGAGTTGAAATGAAGTAGCGCTTCCAACAGAGAAAAAGAAATGGCGGACTCCCAGGGGTCCGCCATTCTTTGCTCTTGCCGCTTACGCTTACACCAGCCAGGAGAAATCGACCACCGAAACACTCGCCGAATTATTCTGTGAGAAAAGCTCCCGTGCCAATCCAGAACTCTGCCAGGGACCGCAAATTCTTCTTGTAGGTCCGCGTCACCGTGTATTGTTTGCCGCCCTTCACGCGTAGTTCATATTCACCCGTCTGGCACGGCTGGATCTCTTCGACGAACGTCGTGTTCACCAGCACCGAGCGATGAATTCGTATAAATCCGTACGGCTCCAATTTCTCCGCCATCTCTGAAATCGATTCCCGCAGCAGATACGATCCATTCTCCCGCTGCAGCAACACATAGTTGCCCTCGGCCTGCACCGCAACCACCACGCCGGGATCGATAAAAAGAATTCTTCCCTTCGCTTTAATTGCAATTCTGGGCGAGGGCCGTGGAATCCGCTGCATCTGCGGCAGCATTCCCACCAATTTTGTCGCGCGCTCTCCCGCAGTTCTTCGAAAGGCCACGTCCAGGGCTTCGTCGACGCGGTCATCCGAGAATGGCTTCAGCACGTAGTCCGCCGCGTGATGGTCAAATGCCCGAACCGCATGTTGATCGTGCGCCGTTACAAACACAATCGAGGGCAGCGGTTTCTCGCTTTGCTTTAATTGGTCCACAAGGTGGAGACCAGACAGTTCAGGCATGTTGATGTCAAGCAGCAGCAGATCGTAGGAACTTCTTCCCAGCTTATCCATCGCCTCGACGGCATCGCTGGCTACTTCGAACGAATCCACATCGTTCCGTGCAGAGAGAATGTTTGACAGAGCAGTCCTGGCCAACGGTTCATCATCAACAACTAACACTCGCATGATCGATCCTTACGCTCTTCAATAATGTCTGACGAGCAATGCTTGGCGAGCAGGGCCCGGCGACGCTGCGGCGGTGGAATAACCTGCTCCCAATGCAGGCAATACAAGCTTCACCGTCGCAGTTTGTTCTCCGGAAATGGAAAAACTAAAAACCGCATCTCCGGAATACAAATGCTGTAAGCGTGCTTGCGTATTCCTTAGTCCAACCCCAGTTCCGGACGCCCTCTTGCCTACACTATTGCTGATGCGTAGTTCAAAACTCCCGTTGCCCCGGCGCGACAATATCTCGATCCATCCGCCATCGCGTGACGCAGCGGCACCATACCGAATTGCATTTTCTACCAAAGGTTGTAGAAGCATCTGTGGAATAAGATATTTTTCAGTCCCTTCCTCGATCGAGATACGTACGTTCAGCCGCTGCCCAAGCCGCATTTTTTCAATGTCCAGATACTCTTCAATAAATTTCATCTCCTCGCGCAACGGAATCAGGTCAGACGTATTTGGTTTCAGCGCCGCGCGCAGCAGGCTTGAAAGTTTCACGACCATCGCCTTCGCGCTCGATCCATCGCTGTCGATCAAAGTTGCAATCCCGTGCAGCGTGTTAAACAGAAAATGCGGATGAAGTTGCATCTTCAACATCTGCAGTTCACTCGCTGCCAGCGCCCGCTGATATTCCGACCGCTCCAGTTCCTGTTGCCGCACCCGCTCGAAATACTCATACGCGTGCGCCGCGACTACGATCGCGATGTAGATCGTGATCTGATCGGCGAATCCGCTTTGGATCAGCGCAAGCGGGCTATGCTGCGCCCGCGGCACATAGCACTGCAGTGCCGGGTCCCAGGGTGGAATCACGATCCAGTGAATGCAGGCATACAGCAGCATGAAAGGCAGCACGCCGAACGCAAACGCCGTGAGATAGCGCACGCGACGTCCCCCGCCGGCAGCGTAGCGCCGCACGAAATAAAAAATCGGCGGCGTCAGCAAGGCGAAAGTGAATCCGCGAGCCTCAGCAAGCATGAACATATCGAACAGAGAAGAGCGAATGTTCATCTGCTGGTCGAAGATGCGGTATTGCCATCCGGTAAGCAGCGAGAGCCCGCACCACAGCGCAATCGATATGAGATAGCCGCGCCCGATCTGGCGCAGATGGATTAGCCTCATGGCCGCATTCTATGCGGGGTTTTCGTGCCGCCGATCGAGACGGGACGAGCTTACAAAATCTTCATTTGAGCTTACAGCCCGTGGTTTCAAGAGTTGGGTGGCGCGGGCACTCTTGCCCGCGGGGTTTGCCAGCCGCAATCACGAGTGCCGCGTCACAAGAACGAACCTGAGACTCACCCCGCGCGCCCTGATACTGGTGTTCGCAGATTCGGGCCTTAGTCACAAAATCCTATGCAGCCGCTCAATATGCGCCTACAGTTCGCGTCGGCCCCAAGGGAGCGGTAAAAAGAAAAGTGAATCGAGAAAATGAGTAACCGAAACGGCTGCCCCACCCTTCGTGATTTTCGAAGGGTGGGGATTCTTGATGCTGACTCCAATAAAGTCTGATTGAATAAAGCGAATCTCTAACCGCATGTCAGCCACTCCCGCCATCGCCGCACCTCGGCACGACACGCCACTAAAAACCATCCTCACTGCTGGCCTGGTTGCCGGCGTCCTAGATGGCCTCGACGCCGTCATTTATTTCGCCTGGTTCCGCAAAGCCGGCGTCGGTCCACTCTTTCAATACATCGCCAGCGGTGTGCTCGGCGCAGCCTCATTTCGCCAGGGCTGGATCACCATCGGCCTCGGCATCTTCTTTCAACTCTTCATCGCCACCGGAGCGGCTGCCGCCTACTACGCGATCACTCGCATGTTCCCGACGATTCTGAGCAAGCCGATTCTCTTCGGCACCATCTTCGGCCTCGCAGTTTTCTTCATCATGCACTACATCGTCGTCCCGCTTTCCGCCGTGCCCGGCCACTCCCGAACCGGCTTCGCCGACTACATCAGCCTCGTCGCTTCGCACATTTTCTTCGTCGGACTTCCCATCGCCATCGTCACCAGCCGCGCGGCGAACCGCTGATTCGGCGCGGCAGCCGTGCGGTATACTTTCCTCGCGCGCCTGTAACGGCGCTTGTTTTGCGCGATTCTAAAATATCCAGGAGACTCCCATGCAAGCGCGTATCACTGGCACCACCATGCCCGTTCTCGAGTTTCTGCTCGAGCCCAACGAAACCATTATTTCCGAAGCCGGAGAACTTTCCTGGATGGGCGCCGCGATTCAAATGACCACGCACACGCAATTCGGCGGCGGCGGAGGCCTGTTCGGCGTGCTCAAACGCGTGGCCGGTGGCGGATCTATTTTCATGACCGAATACCGCTCCGTCGCCTCCGGTGCGGAACTCGCCTTCGCCACCAAGCTTCCCGGCCACATCGTTCCGCTCGAAGTTGCGCCCGGCCACGAATACATGATTCATCGCCACGGCTTTCTCTGCGCAACTTCGCAGATTCAAGTCGGCGTCGGCTTCCAGCAATCGCTCGGCGCCGGCATCTTCGGCGGCGACGGATTCCTCTTGCAAAAAGTTACCGGCGTCGGCACGGCATGGCTTGAACTCTCCGGCGAGCTCGTCATCCGCGACTTACAGCCCGGAGAAACCCTCCGCGTCCATCCCGGCCACGTCGGCGCATTTCAGTCGAGCGTGTCGTTCCAAATCACGACCGTCCCCGGCATCAAGAACATGATCTTTGGCGGCGATGGCATCTTCCTCGCCGCGCTCACCGGACCGGGCCGCGTCTGGCTGCAAACCTTGCCTATCGCCAAGCTGGCCCATGCTCTGGCTCACTACATGCCCCATGAAGACAGCCGCCGCGGCGTCGAAGGGGGAGTCGTCGGCGGCATCGTCGGCTCAATCCTCGACAACATGAAGTAATAAATTTCTTGTGTGACGCCGGGTGCCCCACTTCTAGCCGCCTTTGCCAGAGGTGGGGACTTTGACGTTCACGACGGCGATCAAGCCGTATCTGAGGAACCGATACGCCTTTCGGGTAAACTGGTATTTCATTTTTCCCATGATCAACGGCAAGCGCATCGCGGTCGTCATGCCCGCCTACAACGCGGAGAAGACGTTGCCCGTCACCGTCGCGGAAATTCCCGACCTCGTCGACATCCGCATCCTCGTCGATGACAACAGCAGCGACCGCACCGTCGAAGTTGCCCGCCGGCTCGGCCTGTTCGTCTACCAGCACGACCGCAACTACGGCTACGGACGCAATCAGATGACTTGCTATCGCGAGGCCCTCGCCGAAAGCGCCGACGTCATCATCATGTTGCACCCCGACTATCAGTACACGCCGTTGCTCATCACCGCCATGGCCAGCATGGTTGCTTACGATGTCTACGATGTCGTCCTGGGATCGCGCATCATTGGAGGCCGCGCCCTTCTCGGCGGCATGCCTATCTACAAATACATTTCGAACCGCCTGCTCACCGCCTTCGAAAATTTATTCCTACGCGTAAAGCTCTCCGAATATCACACCGGATATCGTGCCTTCAGCCGCAAAGTCCTCACCGAACTCCCGCTCGTCGAAAATTCCGATGACTTTGTCTTCGACAACCAGATGCTCGCGCAGTGCGTCCACTTCGGTTTCCGTATCGGCGAAGTCTCGTGCCCCACGAAATATTTCGAAGAAGCCTCGTCCATCAATTTTCGTCGCAGCGTGAAGTACGGCTTCGGAGTTCTCGCCACCACGCTGCAGTTTTTCTTCCAGCGCGTCGGCCTGATCCACCTGCCGCGCTTCAGCGCAAATGGCCGCAAACTCGAAGCCGCCCCCAGTTCCTACTACGCCCGCCACGGCGAATCAATCCGCTCCACGTAGCGAATCATGTAGCAACAGCCGCCCGGAAGTCTCGGCCGCAACGCATGCGCATTTCTGGAAAGGAAAACGATTCTAGAAACAACCGTGGAAGAGCGGCGCTTGAGCGCCGCGTTAAGCGCCAGAAAGACCGGGCTTCAGCCCCGGTGGGATACGGCAGCAGCCAGTTCGATATCGTTCTGTCATAATCGCTCTTCCTGAACGAAACCTGAGTGGGGACTTTGCTTCTCGCGTTCGAACCATTGATGCCATCATCGCCAAAAAAATCACCGATCAATTCCTTCCCCGGCGATTGGTCTCTCCCAAATCTCGCGCTCATATTCCTGCTCACCGTCGTCGCCTTCCTCATCATGGGATATCATCCCGGCCTTGAAGACGACGCCTTCTACCTCGCAGCCATCAAACGCAATCTGAATCCCACGCTCTTCCCGCACGACGCCGAATTCTTCACCGTCCAGTTCCAGGCCACCATCTTCGACAAACTCATCGCGCTCTCTGCCCGCATCACTCATCTGCCGTTGCTATGGGATATCCTGCTCTGGCAACTCACCGGGATCTTCGTCATCCTCCACGGATGCTGGCGCATCGCCCGCCGCTGCTTCACAGAAACGTCCGCGCAATGGTCCGCCGTCATGATGATCGCGGCGCTGCTCACGCTCCCGATCTCCGGCACGGCCATCAATCTCGCCGATCAATACCTGCATCCGCGCACTCTGGCCACTGCCGTAATCCTTGCCGCTGTTGTAACCATTCTTGAGCGTCGACCGTGGCTCGCTGGCCTATTGCTCGCGATCGCATTCACCATCCACGCGATCATGGCCAGCTTCGGAATCTCTTTCTGCGTGATTCTGTATTTCGTCCTTCATCGCTCTGCCAGGACTCGCGCGCAATCCGTTCCGCTGGTTGCGGCGTTCTTGTTTCCCCTGGGCTGGCTGTTTGCACCCTCTTCCGACGCGTGGCGCCAGGCCGCTTCCACGCGCGGCTTCTACTACATCTCGCATTGGGAATGGTATGAATGGCTCGGCATCTTCGGCCCGCTTGCCCTGATCTACGCATACCGCTTTTGGGTGGCGCAGCGCTTCAAGCACTGCGATAGCGAAAATGAAAAAGATCGGGCGTCAGCCTCCGAGGGAACGCTGCGTTCCTTCGTCTCCGCTCTTCTTTACTACGGCATTTTCCAAACCATCGTCGGCATCGCCGTCATGCTGCCGCAATCCCTCGATCGCCTGCGCCCGCTCGAGCCAATGCGCTATCTCCATCTTCTTTACTTGTTCTTTTTCCTGCTCATCGGAGGCTTTCTCGGCCGCTACCTGCTCAAAAGCCACGCCTACCGCTGGGTGCTTCTTTTCGTTCCTCTTAGTGTCGGGCTGTTCCACGCGCAACGCGCGCTCTATCCTGCCAGCGCGCACATCGAATGGCCGAATGACAAATCGCATAATCCGTGGCTCGAAGCATTTTCCTGGATTCGCGACAACACGCCCGTCGACGCCGTCTTCGCCCTCGATCCGCACTACATGCAACTTCCCGCCGAGGACTACCACGGCTTTCGAGCCCTCGCCGAGCGCAGCGTCCTCGCCGACTACGACAAAGATGGAGGCATGGCCGCCCGCGTCCCCAGCCTCGCCCCGCGCTGGTTGAAAGAAGTCACCGCCGAAAAAGACTGGCGCAATTTCCAGCCGCAAGATGTTCAACGTCTGAAGAACGAATTCGGCGTGAACTGGATTGTTCTCTCGCGCGAAGATGCGATGTACTCTGGATCAGAAAATCAGCCTGGAATCGCTTGCCCATTCGCCAACAGTCAACTCCGCATCTGCCGTCTATACTGAAAAAGGCCTGAATCATGCGACGAATGTTGGTGTCGCCGTGAAAGAGCGGTGCTTCAGCGCCGCGTTAGCGTTCTAAAGTGACGGGCTTTAGCCCTCGTTCTCATATAGATGACCATCAATCAGCCTTCTTCATCCCGTCCCAAATCGTATTTCTTAATGGTCTTCGTAGCCCTTGCCATCCGCCTCGCCGTCATCCCATTCGTCTATCACGACTGGACCGATCCCTTCGTCCTCGATCACTGGGCCTTCGGACTCGTCGCGCGTTCGCTGGTTACCGGACACGGCTTCGGCAGCGTCTTCGCCCCCACCGGAGCGCCCACCGCCGTTCTTCCTCCCGTCTACACATTTCTGCTCGCAGGCATCTTCAAAATCTTCGGACCCGAAACCACGACATCGATCCTCGCCGCGCTCTCGCTCAATAGTCTCTTCTCCGCGCTCACCTGCATTCCCGTATTCCTCATCGCAAAGGAAACCTTCGGCGATCGCGTCGCCAAGTGGGCCGGCTGGGGATGGGCGCTCTCACCCTACGGCATTTACTACGGCGCGGATTGGGCGTGGTCCACATGCCTGGTCACGCTCGAACTCGCGTGCCTGTTTTTATTCGCATGGCGTCTCGAAAAATCCGAACGTACGCGCGATTGGATTTTCTTCGGCCTCTTCGGCGGCCTCGCTGCGCTCACCGAACCGGTCACGTTGGCCGTGGTCCCGTTCCTCGCGCTCTGGACGCTCTATCGCCGCTATCGCCAAAGCCGCCCGTGGCTAGCGCCCATGCTCGCAGGTGCACTCGCAGCTCTCGCCGTCATCTCTCCATGGATCGGGCGCAATTACGAACTCTTTCACCGCTTCATCCCCGTGCGCAGCGGCCTGGGCCTCGAACTCTACATCGGCAACAATGGGTATTCCGAGCGCTGGGTAAACAGCAGCCTGCATCCCAATCACAGCGATGCCGAGCTCGGCGAATACGAGCGTGTTGGCGAGATCGCCTACATGGATCACAAGCTGCAGCAGGGAAAAGCCTACGTGAGCGCGCATCCGGCGTGGTACGCGAAGATGACCCTCCGCCGCATGATTTACATGTGGACCGGCTACTGGAGCTTCGACCGCGCGTATCTAAAAGACGAACCGCTCGACCCGCCCAACATCTTCGTCGACACCACCATGACCATCCTTGCCCTCTTCGGCCTGTGGTGCGTCTTCCGGCGGGACAGGTCGCTGGGCGCGCGCTTCGCCATCGTTCTATTTTTCTATCCGCTCGCGTATTACTTTACCCACCCGGAAACGTACTATTTCCGTCCGGTCGACCCCATCATTGTGATACTCGCCGCAATCGCGATCGCGGGACGCTCGCCGAATCCGCCCGCATTGCCGCGTCGCGCGAGCGAGGTTTAACATCTAATTCTAATAACGATGGCGAATGCGACCACTCTCGATCTGTCGGCCAAGCGCGTCGCTACCCCGCCCGTGTCTACGGCACGCGGACGCCTGACCATCGGCCTCGACGAGATCCTCAACTTCGCCTACGACGCTTTTTGCAGCAACAAACTGCAATTCACGCTCACCGCGCTGGCCATGGCGGTCGGCACAGCATCCGTCATTCTTGTCGCGACCATCGGCCTGACCGGTAAGCAATACGCTCTGCGCCTGCTCGAATCCATCGGCACCAACATGATCTATGCCGATTACCAGGGCGGCGCGCAGCGTATCGATTCCACGCCCGATCCCATGACCGTGGACGACGTGCGCGCGATACGCGAGCAGGTTTCCAGTGTAGTGGCCGCTTCACCGACGGTTACGTTGACCGACCACATCAGCCTCGGTGGAGGCAAGCAGAGCGACATTCTCCTGATGGGCGTCGATCCCGAATATATGCGGGTGCGCAACCTGAAAGTACTTGCTGGTCGCTTCTTTGACGCGGAAGATTCCGCCAGTCACAACAAAGTTGGCGTCATCACCGAGAAGCTTGCATTCAAACTCTTCGGCTCAGCTCCGCCGGCGATTGGGCAGATCATCAAACTCAGCGGAGGCCTGCCGTTCACCATCGTCGGCGTATTCAAAGAGAGCGTGGACACCTTCGGGCAGTCGGAAATTCAAGACGACACCATGCTGATCCCATACACGGTCAGCCGCTTCTTCACCCCGACGTCGGCGGTGTATCAAATTTATTTTTCCGTCGCCACATCGCAGGATGTGATTCCCGCCACCGCGGCGATCAAGCGTGTCCTGCAGTCGCGCCATCGCCCGGAATCGGTTTACAGCGTGCAGAACCTCACGCAATTGCTTGCCGTCGCGGAAAAAATCGCCAACGGCCTGACGCTCATGCTGATGCTGATCGCGTTTGTCACGCTACTGGTAAGCGGAATCGGCATCATGAACATCATGCTGGCCACGGTGACTTCGCGCATCCGCGAGATCGGAATCCGCAAGGCGATCGGCGCGACCAATCGCGCCATTCGCTTTCAATTTTTGGCCGAGGCAATTCTGATTTCGCTGGCCGGAGGCATTGTCGGGATCGTCGCTGGAATGACGCTGCCGGTTTCGGTGCGTCTGCTCACTGACTATCGCATCCCAATCTCAGGATGGTCGATCGTTATCGCCCTCGTGGTGTCGTCGATCGTCGGAATCATCTTCGGAACTGTGCCTGCCACGCGCGCTTCGCAGCTCGATCCAGTCGAAAGCCTGCGCTACGAATAACTCGGCCCTTACTCCAAACCTCGACTTCGTCCCTATGTGAATTGTTTTCCACACCGCGTAACGCGTCGCCCCGCTAAGTTACAAAATTTCCACTATTTACGCGCCTTTGCGCATGTTTACGCACTTGACGCCTCATCGCGAACAGTAGAGAATCCATTTCCGGTTCAGTCCCTGGCGTGCAACTGAGCCGCGGGTCCACTCTGCAAACCTAAGCGACTTTTCAACTTAACTAACTCTTCAAGCATTGGCCAAGTTGTGAGACTTAGCTGAGTTGCGCCAGAAGTATGCCAACTTCGCAACGACACTTATAGATCGATTAACCACTTTAAAAACAACTCATTTGGAGGATCAATGACGGGTTCGCGAGCTCTTTTGACCTTCGCAAGCTTGATCGCGGTTGCGGCTCAAGTTTTCGGCGCATCGGCGAAATTCGCTCCAGTAGTGACTTATCAATCTGGCCTCAGCGGCGCCAACTCACTGGTTACGGCGGATATCAACCAGGACGGCTTTCCTGACCTGGTGATAGCCACCAACAATGGCGTGAGCGTGATGTTAAACAACGGCGACGGAACCTTTGCCGCGCCAACCACCTACTCATCCGGCGGTTCCCTATCCGAATCGGTAGCGGTGGCAGACGTGAATGGGGACGGCCTTCCTGACATCGTCGTCACGAATATGTGCACACAAACCAGCGGCTGCTACGGCGTAGCCGTGCTGCTCAACAATGGATTGGGTGGTTTTTCTTCACCTGCCGGGTATGATAGCGGCGGCTTGGAAACCGGCGGCGTTGTGGTCGGAGACGTCAATAACGACGGCGCTCCGGATCTCGTCCTGACCAGCAACTGCCAACCCCAGACCTGCGCCGGCGGGACCTTGACCTTGCTACTCAACAACGGCGACGGAACTTTTGCCAAGGCCGTTGAACTTTCAGACAGCAAAGGGCCGGTCGCGATGGGCGATATGAATAACGACGGCAACATGGACCTGGTGACGGGGTCGGGCGTGATGCTGGGCAACGGGGATGGAACATTTCAGACGGCAAATTTTCAGGTAGCCGGCGGAGGCGTCGCGATCGCCCTGGCAGATTTCAATAACGACGGCAAATTAGACGTCGTATCTGCGACTGCGTCGGGAGTTGCGATTCAGTTGGGCAACGGCGATGGCACGCTGCAGACGCAGAAGAACTACACCACGGGCGGCGTAAATCCGCTCTGGATCGCCATTGCGGATTTCAACGGCGACAACTATCCCGATGTGGCCGTGGTCAACGAGTGCACGTCGATGACGAAGGGCGTGTGCGCGAGTACGGCGAACGTAGGCGTCCTCGCCGGCAACGGAGATGGAACACTCAAGCCCGCTGTGGCATTTTTGACCGGCGGAAAGCTGGGCACTTCCGTGGCCGCGGCTGATGTGGATCTGGACGGCAAGATCGATGTGATCGCTGCCAACGTCTGCGCCAGCGCCAGCAACTGCAACTCTGGTTCGGTCGGAGTCATGATCAATGTCTATACGACCGTGACGACCATCAAACTCACCGCCTCGCAATCCCCCGTAGTGCCGGGACAGGCGGTGACCTTGACGGCTACGGTCACGGGCGTTGCCGGCGGCAGCGTTCCTCCAGACGGCTCCGAAGTTGATTTCAGCGACGGCAACTTCGGTCAGATTGGTTCTGGTTTCACGGTCGGCGGCGTGGCGACGTTGATGACAACATTCTCCACGGCGGGTTCGCACCGCATCACGGCCAACTACGGCGGTGACACGTACCACTCCGCGAGCCAGTCATCGGTCGTCGTGGTCGTCAACACCTTCTCCACGTCGGTTGCCATTTCGTCCGGGTTAAATCCTGCGAACTATGGCAACCTCGTAACCTTCACTGCCCAGGTGACCAGTGCGGGCGGCAACGTTCCCACCGGTACGGTAACGTTCAAGAACGGTACGACGTTCATCGGCACCGGAACACTCAATCCAAGCGGCGTGGCAAGCGCCACCACCACAACTCCGCTGCCGGTAGGAACCGACAGCATCACGGCGAGCTACAACGGCGATCCTCTGGATGCGAAGAGCGTATCGGCTGCTCTTCCCGAGACAGTGAACCCGGCGCAGCTCATGATGGCGTTGACTTCAAGCGTCAATCCTTCGACCGCGGGCAAGATCGTGAAGTTCACGGCGACGCTGTCGAGCAACGGCAAGCTCCCAACCGGAACGGTCAGCTACAGCTACAACGGCACGCAGCTTGGCACGGGATCAATCAACCCAAGCGGCGTTTCCGTTTTCTCGACCAGCGCACTGCCCTCCGGGGCAGACACAGTCACCGCGACCTTCGCCGGAAGCGCTGACTACAGCGAAGCGTCAGCTGAGATGACACAGAACGTAAACTAACGCGTGATGCATGAAGTTGCGGGGAGAATGCCTAGCCCGGCATTCTCCCCGTTTTTCTTTTCTCAGCAGGCTTCGATGGGGTCATCCCGAGCGGAGCCGGTTTTCAGGCGAAGAGAGGGATCTCCGTTGCAACGGAACCTGATCAGACTGCGCAATTCGATTTGAAGCTGCGGGATTTTACTGCGCCAGCAATTGATTGACCTGGCTGCGGAATTTCTGATAACCAGGATCATTCAATAATTCAGGAATAGGATCGCCCACGAGCATGATCGCATCATGGCGCTCGAAAGAAGTTTGCAGCCAGGCGAGTGCTTCCTGCTTTTTTCCCAGCGCGGCGTAAATTGCGGCGAGCTGATAGGCGCTGCCCGAACCGCGATCGACAAGATCTTTCTGCACCGGCAATTCGCTCTCGTACATGCCTTGGAGTCCGTTGGCGGCGTATCCTTTCTCACCCGCATCGGCGAGTTTTAATCCGGCTTCGTCATGGCGAAGTTCAGCGGCGCGACGATTCTCTGCCAGCCACTGCTCATAATCTTTCTGCTGCCAGGCGATCTTGCTGAGATAGTCGTGCGTCGATGAGAGCGACGGATCGCTCGTTTCCAGTTGACGCAGCAGCGCCAGACCCTCCTCGTGCCGCCCCGATTTCCAGAGAATTAAGCCTTTGTCGGCCAGGATCGCATTGGACGAAGGCTCAAGCCGCCGCGCCTGTTCGATCTGGTCGAGGGCCTCCGAAAAGCGCCCTTGTCCATATAAATACGTGGCGTACCAGTGATGCGCGCGAACGAGGTTCGGATTTAACTCGAGAGCGCGCTTGAATTCGCGCTCCGCCGTCGCTCCATGCC
>Ga0209006_10000613_pt1 | contig 33127 bp, 22 predicted proteins | sample JacPin_JW_Ref_O2_FD_188567 | JGI IMG/M metagenome (GOLD analysis project Ga0209006, IMG submission 188567) | Forest soil microbial communities from Algoma, Ontario, Canada - Jack Pine, Ontario site 1_JW_Ref_O2 (SPAdes) (version 2) | ecosystem: Environmental > Terrestrial > Soil > Boreal... | reverse complement strand
AGGCCGGCGGGAGTGATGGCTGCGCTGAGTACGGAACGGGAATCCCAATTCCAGGCTAGAGATCTCGAAGTGATGCAAACCGCTGCCGGCCAACTTGGAGTCGCCATCGAGAACGCGCGTTTGTTTACCGAAGAACAGCGGCGTGCGCGGCATCTGGCGTTTCTCAACAGCATTTCTAAAATGGCGATCTCAAGCGAGGATGCCGAGCAGATGATGGCCGACATCGTCCGTGAGATCCAGAAGAACTTCCGCTACGACCACATTGGCATTGGGATCTTGGACTATGCCACTAAAGATATCGAGATCAAGGCCGAGGCTGGAACGACTTCGCAAACGCTCGGGCGCAGGATTGCGGTGGGAAGCGGAGTTCTGGGAAAAGTGGCACGCACCGGCGTGAGTGCCCTGGTACAGAATGCCGGCCCTGGACAATTGGCAGGAGTGCTTCCGGAATCGCGCGCCGTGCTCTGCCTTCCGATCAGCTACGGCGAGTCTCTGTTGGGAGTTCTCAATGTGGAGAGCCGCGATGAGAATGCGTTTGCGCCGCAAGATGTTCTGATTCTGAATACGCTCGCCGATCTTCTGGCGACCGCGTTACACAACTCTTTCGTTTTTCAGAAGCTACAGCAGCAATCGATCACGGATGGACTGACGGGAATCAAGACACGGCGCTTTTTCTGGGAAGCGCTTAGTTCGGAGTGGAAGCGCGCATCACGCTCCGGGCGGCCGTTTTCGGTGGTGCTGGTCGATCTGGATAAATTCAAAGAGGTCAACGACACGCTCGGCCATCTGGAAGGCGACCTGGTGCTGGCGCGCGTTGGACGCTTGCTTGAACAGAAGTGCCGCCAGTCGAACGTGGTGGCGCGGTATGGCGGAGACGAATTCATTATCCTCATGCCAGAGACAGGCATTGAGCAAGCGCAGGTGCTGGCAGAACGGTTACGGTTGTGGGTGGCCACGGATGCGATGTTGGAAGAGCACCATATCACTGGAAGTTTCGGCGTTGCCAGTTTCCCGATCCATGGATTCTCCATGGAAGATCTGATTCGTGTGGCTGATGCTGGAATGTATGTTTCCAAGCATGCGGGTGGCAACCAGGTTTCCACCTCAGATGCGTTTGGCGAAAGTTCCGCCATGCAGCGCCAGCTTGTGTCTGGGTATATCGAAGGATTCTTGCAGAGGGAGCATAACGGACCGGAACACCTCGAAGAACTGGTCGGCACGCTGCGCAAGTTGTGTGGACGTGAAGAGGATGTGAGTCACAGAGCGATGAAAGAGGCGGTCGAAGCCTTGTCGCGGGCCGCCGAACTCCGTGAGCACCATGCGGCAGGGCACGGCGAGCAATGCGCGCAATACGCGGGGATCATCGCGCGCGGGCTCAACCTTTCCTCGCAGGAAGTCGACGACATTGTCTTTGCGGCGAGGGTACACGATGTAGGAAAGCTTTTTGTTCCCGAACGAATCCTGAACAAGCCAGGCGCCCTTAGTGAGGATGAATTCGCCGTGATCAGGACTCATACGCTGGTGGGAGCGGAAGTGTCGCGCACGATTCCAGACATAGAACAGGTGGCGCAGGCGATCGAATCCCATCACGAGGCGTTCGATGGCACTGGCTATCCGCGCGGCTTGAAGGGTGAGAACATACCGTTGTATGGCCGGATTGTGGCCGTAGCGGACGCTTATGCGAACATGACCGGCGACCGTTCTTTCGCGCTTCCTAAAACCGACGAGCAAGCGATGATAGAACTGGGAAAGCTGAGCGGAACACGGTTTGATGGCATGCTCGTCCGCTTATTTGCACGCCTGCTAAAAATGGAAAGAGCCTCAAGCTTCGGTAGTGGCGCAAAGTGAGCCGCGTGCTTTTGCGGCGAGAGTTACCCAGAAAACGCGGCGAGACGCGCGTCTAAATCAGACTTAGTTTTAGAGTTGCGTCTTTCGGCAGATAGCTCTTGCGCCGAAACCAGTCTTCCATCGCGTCCCGCAGTTCGTCTAACGGAACGTTAGTTCCAATTTCCATCGAACCATCTGACACCGGCAATGTGTCATCGAAAACGGAGGCGTTCGTGAAGTTACGCATGCTGAAATTGTCGAGCCATTTCAACGGACAGAGATAAAGCTGCCCTTCGTGCTGATACTCCACGCGAAGTTTGCGGGCGAACATGCTTAGATTTAAGCATACGGGCCGGCGATTGTTGCGAAGCTACTTCTTCGCTTTTTTCAGCCGCTCTTCGAGATCGGCAACTTCTTGCTGCAAGCCCGAGGGCAGATGGCTGCCGAATCTGGCGAAGTGTTCTTTAATTGACGGTACTTCAGCAGTCCAGCCTTCGAGATCGACGCCGAGCAGCTTCGTCATATCCGCGGCCGGAATGTCGAGTCCATTGGTGTCGAGATCCTCGGGTCCTGGGAGCCTGCCGATCGGGGTATCCACAGCGTGTGCCTTGCCGTCACAGCGTTCGAATATCCATTTTAGTACGCGGCTATTCTCGCCGTAGCCGGGCCAGAGATATCTCCCCTTCTCATCGCGGCGGAACCAGTTCACATAGTAAATCTTTGGCAGTTTGGCTCCAGGTTTCTGCCCGATCTGAAGATAGTGAGCAAAGTAGTCGCCCATGTTATAGCCACAGAATGCAAGCATCGCCATGGGATCGCGACGAAGTTCTCCAACTTTGCCGGCGATGGCCGCGGTTGTTTCGCTGCTGACGGTGGCGCCCAGAAATGTTCCATGCTGCCAACTGAAAGATTCGGTCACCAGCGGCACAACGCCACCGCGACGGCCGCCGAACAAGATCGCATCGATCGGTACCCCATTGGGGTTCTCCCACTCCGGGGCAATCACGGGACATTGGCTGGCGGGTGCGGTGAAGCGGGCATTGGGATGGGCGGCTTTTCGAGAAGATGAGGGAGTCCAGGTGCGTCGTAACCAGTCAATCAATTCGGTCGGATTTTCCTGAGTCATGTTCTCCCACCAGATATCACCATCGGGAGTCATCGCGCAGTTGGTAAAGATGGCATTTTTCGTGATGGTCAGCATCGCGTTCCGGTTTGACTTCAGGTTCGTCCCCGGAGCAACGCCGAAGAAACCATATTCAGGATTGATGGCGTAGAGACGCCCGTCTGGGCCGAACTTCATCCACGCAATGTCGTCGCCGACGGTTTCGATTTTCCATCCCGGGATGGTGGGGATCATCATGGAAAGGTTTGTCTTGCCGCATGCGGAGGGAAAGGCTCCAGTAAAGTATTTGACCTGACCGGATGGGCTGATCATCTTGAGGATCAGCATATGTTCCGCCATCCAACCTTCGTCGCGGGCTTGCACCGATGCAATACGCAGCGCGTGACACTTCTTGCCGAGCAGTGCGTTGCCACCGTATCCCGAACCGTAGGACCAGATTTCACGCGTCTCTGGAAAATGACAGATGTACTTCTCCTGTGCGTTATTGGGCCAGCTCGAATCCGCTTGCGTTGCCGATAACGGAGCGCCGACCGAGTGCAACCCGCGTACAAAATCGCCGTCAGTTCCCAGAACATCCAGTACGCGAGTTCCAACCCGCGACATGATATGCATGCTCGCCACAACGTAAGGGGAGTCGGTAAGCTCGACGCCGACGTTGGAAATCGGCGAGCCGATTGGTCCCATGCTGTAAGGAATTACATACATGGTGCGTCCGGTCATTGATCCGGTGTAAAGTCCACGGAGTTTCTGCTTCATCTCCGCGGGGTCTACCCAATGGTTGGTCGGGCCAGCTTCCTCCTGCGTTCGCGAACAAATAAAGGTGCGATCCTCGACGCGAGCCACGTCCCCCGGGCTGGATCGAACAAGAATGCAGTTCGGGCGCTTTTCATCCGCAAGCGGAATAGCAACTCCGGTCAGCACCATGAGCCGTAGCATCGCCTGATATTCCCGCGGTGATCCGTCGCACCAGTGAACTCGCTCTGGCTTGCACAGCTGAGCCGCTTCTTCTACCCAGGTGCTCAGGCGCTGGTGGTTGATCTCGGGCTTTTTCTCGGTCACGGTTTCAACGTCGGTGATAAGGCTGGACATAACAAGAAGTTCCTCGAACAACAGGCCGAACGAGTCCCGCTTCTATATAAGAGTGATATCGGCGGGTAAAGGCGAGGCAACGCAAGAATTCGGCCTGGCTCACAAGGCTTGGCGGTTTTTATTGTCCCTCATTTCGAGGGTTCTTTCCAGATTACCGGTCGAGAACAACCGACCGTTCGGAACGTCCGACAACGCCTTCGAGATGATTGAGGGTTTCAGCCACAGTGAGGGAGTACATTTCGCGGCCTAACCCTTCGCCCGATTCCAGGGCAGTTTTCAAGAAATGGCCCGCTATTTCTTTGGCCAAGGAGTCAGTTATGAGTTTTCCCGTGCGTTTCTTGTATTCGACCCAGGCGGGATGAGGCAGAGCAACCCATACGGAGCGCCCATCGACCAAGAATTTGATGTCCACGGCATCCGCGTGGCGAGTAGCGAGGGCCACGATCAGAGCCTGGTAAAGGCAATGTACTTTTCTCTTGGTCCAGCGATCGGTAGCGGTGAAGTCAGTGAACATAGGGATCTGAAAAGGAAATTTCGACTGAATATCTGCTGGTAAACTATATCGTTCGACAGGGGTAGGGAGCAAACGGACTGTGGTTAACAAATTGACTTGCTGACGTGGCGATTGGCGCGCGGAGCAGCCGGGTCCGAAAAAACAGCTCCATAACCCTGCAAAGTGTGATCCGCTCTGCTAGCCTATTCTTATGCAGCTGTCCGTCAAAGAGCGCGTAGGAAAATTACGAGAAGAAATCGCGGAAATCAGCGAAGCGAACCGAATGTATTTGCAGGGCGGGAAAAAAGTGGTCGGAGCCTCCGACCAGGAACGGCGATTGCAGCGACTGCAGGAAATTATGGATGAATTGAGATCCTTAACGGACTGGAAGAAACCCTGACATTGATTTATGCACTCTGATTTATGCACTCTCCAGAGCGGGCCTGGATCCGAATTTCCTTTAATCTGACGCCTGCACCTGCATAGTTTCGGTAATCCACAGCTGAGCCGGAGCGCCTTTGGTAGTGCGTGTGGCTGTGGCACGGAAGCTGTCAGAAGAAGTTTCTACATCGTAGACGTAGGGCGGACGATCCCCCTTAATGCTGACGTAGTTCCCGGAAATCAGCTCGTCTAAGGAAGCATATTTCCCCTGCGACGCCAGATATCCGCGCTCGGCATTCGCAATGCCGATCAGGTCGTTCTTTACGCCCGTGATGTTGGCAACTTCCCCCGCATTGCTCGGTCCAGCAGATGGGGTCAGCGTTTTGACCTGTAAAGAGTAGACGTATACTCCGATTGCCATGCTGATAACCGTGGCCAGTATTCCGAAAACCCCCTTCATAGATCGCTCCGTAAAAGACTTCACCAAGTTGCCGGTAAGAAAATGGCTTTGAATTCAATTGCAACGCGAAATCTGAATCGAGACAAGTAACCGGAGTGCAGGTGCCCTTGGAAGTTTTTGGATACGATTCGGGCCGAACCGCCCGAAGGGCTCTTCGAAGTGGTGACCCCGGAGGGAGTCGAACCCCCAACCCTCAGATCCGAAGTCTGATGCTCTATCCAGTTGAGCTACGGGGCCACGGTTTTGCTGGTCTTACAGCGCCTCAAATAACGACAGATCTTCGAGAACAGATCAACAGATCAAAGAGGCTGAACAAATTATAAACGACCAGGTCCTGCGCGGCCTGCAGAGGCGAGCGGGCCGCTAGATTTGCTCGGATAACAGAATCCGCGCGATCTTGAAAATATCCTCTCGTGGTCCACGAAAAGCCCAGAGTTGGGAGCGGTCTTCAATCTCCCGCAGGCCTGTATCTCCGCCAATAGCCGGAACGTGATATTCCATTTCGCTGAACATTCCCCAGCGGCTGTTTACGCTGCAAGCTTGCGTGGAATACCCGCGGTCTTCTGGTTCGGTCCAGGGAACGTCGGCGTACTCGCCGGAGGGATTGACGAAGAAGTTGCGGACAATGAGAGCGTATTTACCGCCGGTGGGATATATGTAGCCAATGCGGCCGGTCGTTGACGCTGCCCGCACTCCAATCTTGTGCTCGCCGGCTGCGCGCATCTTGAAACGGAGAAGACGATCAGTGACGGTGAGTTCATCGGACGGCGTGTCGACCAGCCCAAAATAAATTCTGGGCTCGGTCTTGGAATATGTGGGCACGTAGAGTTCGCCCTGATGGGGCATTTGCGTCAGGCTCCACAGTCCAACGAGGGGGGCATCTTTAGGATTTGCACCGGCGATTTTCAGTGAAGTCACCAGGGTGTGTCCGGCGTATTCGATTCTGCCCGGCTCAATTACTTTGTCGTAACGCAAAGGGTTGAGTGCGGATCGCACCGATTTTGTGATTTCCAGCTCCGCGTGTTTTTTCGATCGAAAGCCTTCGATCCTGAGTCGGTTCGTAAGCCTTAAGCCGCCGCCGGTCGTGGATAACTGATAGCTGCCGGGATCGAGACCGCGGGGCTGCCAATAGCCGGCAATATCGATGTTGGGAAATTTCGGAAAGAAAAAATCCAGTTCAGGCCCGAGCCAGGTTCGATCACCTCCGGAATTTTGCCAGTCGTCGCTGGCATAGTAGGTGCGAGCCGATTCGATGGTGTCGAGCACGGAGTTCGTCCACAAGAAATTTTCTTCGCTGCCAGGCGCGAAGACTCCAAGAATTCTACCGCCATAGGGGAGGATCAGAATCCGCGTTCCGTCTTCGGTTTCATGGAGCTCGGGTGACTTGCCGACCGCTTTCAATGTGGTGATGAGTTTCTGAAGCATTTCTCCACCGTTAAAGACCTGGGATATATCCTTTGCCAAAAGTGTTGGAAGATTCCGCTCTGAAATCGGAGACGAGGGACATGAGCGCCGTAGTTCCGCCATCGACCACAATGGTCTGTCCAACAATGAATGAAGCATCATCTGAACAGAGGAACGCCGCGAGTTTGGCGATGTCGGAGGGCTCGCCGCAGCGCGCCACCGGAATCGCCTTGAATCCGGCTTGATCCGCCATTTCCTGGGTAAATCCAGGGATGCACTTGAAATAGTTTTCTACCGTGACCCATCCCGGCGCGATCGCATTTACCCTGATGCCCCGATAGCCGAACTCAACCGCCAGGGACCGCGTGTAGGCGATGATTGCTCCCTTGGTCGCCGCATAGACCGAATGTTCGGGCACGCCTTGCAGTCCGTGGACGGACGACATATTGCAAATCACGCCGCCGCCCTGTTTGAGCATGCCTTCAACCAATTTCTGAGTGACGAAATACTGGCCGCGAAAGTTGATGTGAAACATCTTGTCGAATTGTTCCGGCGTTGTTTTTAGGAAAGGACGGTTCATGGTGACGCCGGCATTGTTGACCAGGCAATTTACACCACCGAGAAATTCGCTGGCTTGGTCCGCCAGACGGAACACCTGGTCCAACACATCGAAGTCTGCCTGAAATGCGGAAGACTTCCGCCCCATCGCCTTCACTTGTGCGACGGCTTCTTTGACGCTTTCGTCGCTCTGAATGTAGTGAAATACGACATCGGCCCCCTGCCTGGCAAATTCGAGGCCGATTTCGTATCCAATCCCGGTGTCAGAGCCGGTGACGAGCGCTTTCTTTCCGTGCAATCTGAGTTCTTGAGGCATAAGTCTGGACCAACCGGTAGTGTGAATTTTGCTGGCGCAGTTTTCGAGAGCGCCCGGTGCAAGCCAGCTCTCGCGCTTGGGCTACGATATCACTTCGCACACGCTGGCAACTGGATCTGGTATGGCAGACGTAATCTACGTCTCGGCTCCAATGTTGTCAACAATAATGTTGACTATTGCAGTCATGCTCGGCGATAATTTGTGGTCGCGCGTCAATTTCCAGCCATGAAAATCACAGCCGTCGAAACCATTTATCTGCCTCGCGGAATCAATGTTCATGTCGGCGCGATCACTTATCTTTGGGTTCGCATCCATACCGATGAAGGGATAATCGGGCTGGGCGAGAGCTATCCGAATGCGGAAGCGGAAGCTTCCATCGTGCACACGCGACTGGCGTCTGTTTTGTTGGGAAAAGATCCTGGCAGTATCGATCGGCTGTGGGCGGATATGTTTCTTAATATCTCGTACAGTGGCTGGGCTGGAGCGGAGATGCGCGCTCTCAGCGCGGTTGATATCGCACTGTGGGATCTGTTGGGCAAGGCGACTGGACAGCCCATTTATAAGTTGCTGGGCGGTGCATCGCGGCCCTCGATCCGCATCTACAACACTTGCTATGATCGAGTAGATTTCAACAAAGAACCTGCCAAACTTGCGCGCGAATTGACCGCCAGCAACGTTCGCGCGATGAAAATATGGCCGTTCGATCCCATCGCGAAAGAGACGGGTGGAAATTATATCTCCGCGGAGCAGCTACGACGGGGTATGGAACCGCTACGGCTTATCCGAGAGGAGTTTGGCGACGCCATCGACGTCGCGATCGAGTTCCACGGGTTTTGGAACCTGCCGAGCGCCAAGAAAATCGCGGCTGCGCTGGAACCCTACAAGCCGATGTGGCTGGAAGAAATGCTACCGCAGGATAACCTGGCCGCGTATGCGGAACTGGCGGATTCCACGAGTATTCCACTCTGCGTAAGCGAGCGCCTGATGACGCGTTGGGCTTTTCGCGAGCTGCTGGAAAATCGCGCAGCTAGTATCGTGATGCCGGATATTGCGTGGTGCGGCGGGATCTCCGAAGGGAAGAAGATTGCCACGATGGCGGAGACTTATTACCTGCCGATTGCGCCACATAACTGCGGCGGCCCGATTCTGCACTTTGCAACGGCGCATGTCGCGGCTAACGTGCCCAATTTATTCATCATGGAATCGGTCCGACGTCACTATAAGGAAGAATATGAAGGATTGGTGACGCGGTCGCTGGTTCCCGAAGCCAATGGCGAGTTGCCGCTGCCTCCCGGACCCGGGTTGGGAGTCGAGCTGAGCCAAGCAGTACTTTCCAATAAAGACGCAGTGGTTAAGCGGACATCTCTCTAATAATCCTGGCCCCTTTAATTCAAATCTTCTGCCATACGTCATCTCCAGTCGGAAAGCGTAAGACAAGCCGATAATTCTGGAGCACGTAGGCACGAAAAGCTCCGGCATGATCTGACGAAGGGTCTGCCGGATACATTAAATCCAGAGACTTATTCAAAATCAATAGCGGCACGGGATGAGACTTCAGGGCTTGAACTAAAGCTGCGACTTGTTCCGGTCGTGTGTACTCGGTGGATTCAACTGCGTCTGTTGCGGCCGGGTTTCGGAGATAGAACGCAGTGTAGAACGGTGGCATGCCGAAGAAGAACTGCCCTGGGTGCGTGTTGGCTAACACCCATGCGTATTCGGCATACAAAAGACGATCTGAAAAGGCAGTGCGACCCGCAGGGAGATTGAGATAACCATGCGGACGTAGTTGGTTATGAAGCGCGGGTTCGAGGGCAAAGGCCGCGACAGCCAAAAGAAGTAATCGCTCGGCTCTAATCTTTTTCGCTCCATAGTTAAACACGGGCGGAACTTTTCTGGTGCGATTCAGCCACCATTCGTCCAAGAGCCAGGCCAAGAGAATCATCGCAGGTGCGCCGGCCGTGCTGAGCCTTTTCATGGAGGGGGCTGAGGCAATGGCGAGGAACATTCCGAGTCCGGTCAATGCAATCAGGACGAGTCGATCCCACGGGACGAGCGGCCACCTGAGCCGCTGCCGGTACATCACCAAAAAAAAGAGGATATATACGAGGGGCACCGTGATGTACACGAAGGGATAGGAAATCCACTTCAGAGCGCCGCCGTGCGATTGGAAGTCAAATAAAACGACTCGCCAATTGTTGATCGTTGGAGCGGGATAGTATCGAAGCGGAAAGATGATTATGCAGTACAGCCAACGTTGGAGACCGGCGCTCCCAATAAAGTAGGCATTCACGGCGAAGAATACGCCGGCCGCCGCACCGCACAGGGTCAGACACTTGCGCCCGCAGTCGTAAGTCTCGGCGCCCAAGTTGTTCGCCGCCGAGCGATCTCGCCGCGTCTTCCACAAAAAGTATGCGAGGAAGCTGAGAACTGCCGTTGCTCCTTTACTTTGCGTGAAGCAAGCTGCAAGGCCGCAAAGAGCGCCGGCGGCAGCGATACGAGGCATACTCGTGCCGTCCAATAAGACGAGCATGGCGCACATCACGGCCAAGGTGCTGAACCAGTGGTGGGTCGGATCCAAGCTTGCGTAAAGAATGAAACCTGTAAACAGCAGGGCTGGCAATAGTGAGAGAGTTCCACGCAAAACTCGGCGGGCAGCCACGGTTATGATGCACGCCATTGCCGCACCGACGACGGCCATTAACAGATTAGGAACCCAAGTTCGCAGACCGAAACACTTGATCAAGAACGCATAAATCAAATCTGTGCCGGGTGACACAATCTCGAAGTAGTCGCGATAGGGCAATTCTCCCGATACGATTCTGGCGCCGTTATAGAAGAACCCTAGATGGTCTCCCCAGGACAACACCGGTGCTTTAGGGAAGACAAATGAACGGAAATAACAAACCAGAAAAGTGAATACGGCGATGCCGGCGAGGGCAAGCGGCCCGCTCGCGAATTGCTTGCTTCGATGGGAGCCTGCATGTGCAATTGCCGCCATGGATAGGTCCTCGACGAAGTCGACGCCTAGACAGGCGAGAATTCTAACATTGCGCTATTTATGCTCCGCGAGCGCCAGGACAACCGTTTCATCGATGAAATCAGCGAGTGCAGGCCGATCAACGATATACCAATTCGAGCCCTGGCTAAGAAGCTGTAGAAGGCTCATCGTTGAGCATTGCGAGCAGAGTGCCTACCGGGACGGTCGCTCCGACTTCAACCTGGATTGGGCCCAGGTATCCTTTTCCCATCGACTCCACTTCCATTTCGATCTTGTCTGTTTGGACTATGAAAAGTGGGTCGCCTTTTTCGACGAATTCACCCGGCTGCTTAAGCCAACTCGTCACCGAACCTTCTTCCATGGTGAGGCCGAGCTGCGGCATGACTATTTTGTAGGCCATCTCTAGGACCTTCTCCTTGGCTTCTTCATCATCTCGTGCACCTCGCTGACGATGCGATCGACGGTAGGAATCATTTGATTTTCGAGAACCGGACTGAACGGATTTGGGACCGGCAACGAACAAATTCGCTGCGGAGTTGTTTTCAGTTCGTCAAAGCAATCTTCTACTGCGATCGCGAGAAGCTCTCCCGCAAAGCTGCAATAAGAAGGTGATTCATCAATTACGACCAGACGACCCGTCTTCTTGATCGAGTCTGTAATCTTCTTGCGATCAAGGGGAACAATGGTTCGCGGGTCGATGACTTCGGCGGAGACGCCATCTTTTTCCAGCACGGCTGCGGCTTTCGTCGCGAGGTCGACCATTCGAGACATCGCAATAATCGTTAGATCTTTGCCCTCACGAATGATGCGCGCGTCGCCCAACGGAACCAGATAGTCGCCTTCAGGAACGACACCTTTGGTGTTATAGAGCGACTTGTGCTCAATGAATACGACAGGACCGGGCTCGCGCAGTGAACTCTTGAACAGTCCCTTGAGATCGTAGGGATTAGACGGAAGCACCACCTTCAAGCCGGGTGTGTTAGCAAACCAGTTGTAAAAAGTATGCGAATGGTGTGCGCCGGCATTCCTTACTGCGCCCATGGCTCCGCGGACTAATACTGGCGCCTTGATCTTTCCGTTGGACATGTAAGAAATGTTTGCGGCTTGCTGGACTATTTGAGTGATCGCTTCCAGGGCGAAATCAAGGAACACCTCGTCCACAATGGTGCGTGTACCGGCCATGGCCGCGCCGATCGCCACGCCGGTAGCACCTAATTCGCAGATGCCTGTATCGCGGAGACGATCGTCACCGTACTCTTTCCACAGGCCGCGAGTTTGCCGGAAGTTGCCGCCGCGCGGACCAATTCCTTGTCCGATATAAACGATACTTTTGTCTCTGCCCATTTCTTCGTAGAGGGCTTCGACCCCTGCGTCCGCATATGTGATCACACGGCCTTGCTCTGCCATACGTTCTCCCCTGCTCAGTAAACAAAATCAGTTACAGAATCCGCAGACGGTTCCGGACTATTCTGGGCGAACTCGACCGCGTCGTTAATAGTTTTCTCTACTTCCGCGTCTGCCGCTTTTATTTTGTTTTCGTCCAGTCCGGATTCAAGCAGACGCTTGCGGGCAAGCTTTACAGGATCCTGCGCCTTCCACTGCTGAACTTCGTCGCGGGTTCGATAGTCCGTACCCGGATCGCCCTCGTGATGTCCGACGTAGCGATATGTCTTGCACTCAATCAAAGTCGGACCCTCGCCGTTGCGGGCGAGACGAATCGCCTCTTCCGCCGCCGTGTGGACAGCGACCACATCCTGGCCATCGACTGCAACGCCTCGCATTCCATAAGCGGCGGCTCGACTTGCGACGCTGGTGTTCTTGGTGGCGCGTTTAAATGCCATCTCCGTGGCATAGAGGTTATTTTCACAAACGTAAATGCAAGGCAGGTCCCACACAGCTCCCATATTGACGGCTTCGTGGAATGATCCGCTGTTGACCGCGCCTTCGCCGAAGAAGCACACGACGACGTGTCCTTTTTTGCGAAGCTTCGCGCTGAGTGCTCCGCCGGTCGCCAACGGAATCGGCGCTCCGACAATTCCGTTGGTACCCATAAAGCCATATTCGGGCGCGTACATGTGCATACTGCCGCCGCGTCCGCCCGAACTTCCAGTAGTCTTTCCCCACAGTTCGGCTAGCACGACGCCCGCCGGCACACCTTTTGCTAAGGCGTGTCCATGGCCGCGATGCGTACTGAACACCAAATCTGGGGTTTCCAGATGCGAACAGACACCGACCGCAACGGCCTCTTCGCCCACATATAAGTGCACGAATCCTGGAAGCATCCCGTTGCGATAGAGCTCTTGCACCTTGAGCTCAAAATCTCTCAGCTCGAGCATCTTCTTGTAATAGCTCAGCAGGAGTTCCTGACTGATTTGCTCGACCACGACTTGTTCACTCATAGTGGAGGTCTCCCGATATTCATTGCGAAAGCGGCAATTGCAAAGAAGTATGTTTTAGTTGCGAACGATAAACTCCGGTAAATAGCTCGACCACGCGACGACCCGCTTCGCCATCCACGGCAGGTTCGCGATCTTCCGATACAGCGGAGAGAAAATCCGCCAATTGCAACTGGTGGTAATAGGTCATTACATTGCAGGGTCGTGCGCGATCCTCGCGATTCCATACTTCGAGGTTCTTTTCTTCTCCTGGAATAGTCCAGATATCGTTGAATGGCGGATCCATTTTTTCCGTGACGCCGGAAATAAACGGTGAACCGCTATCCGTTTCCGCTCCCACCGAGGCGCCCGAGGAACCGTGAATATGAATCTTTCCGTATAGTCCTGGGCGTTGCGAGTTGCTCAGAACGATTGAGGCCATTCCTCCGCTTTGAAAGCGGACCGAGGCAACCACGGTGTCATCGACCTCTATGCCAGGGTGGTTATAGTTGTCCCAGTATCCGTGCATCTCGACGGCAGGACCCATAAACCAACTTAGCAAATCCAGATAGTGCGGAGCTTGACTCACGACCACGCCCCCACCCTCGCCCTTCCAGGTTCCACGCCATGGATCTGAGCGGTAATACGCGGGCTCACGCCAGCCCAACATGGTTACGATCGCGAGCACGGGCTTGCCCAATTTGCCTGCGTCGATCGCAGCCCTCATCCGCTGGACAGGTTCATACCAACGACGCTGACTAATAACCCCGAGCTTGATTCCGGCGACCTTGGCTGCTGCGATCGCGCGATTACAAGAATCAAGATCAACGGCAAGTGGCTTCTCTACAATCACGTGCACGCCAGCCGCCGCCGCCGCCTCAACCGCGGCAGGATGTTCCGTATGCTGAGTGCAGACCGACAGTACGTCGACCTTCTCGCGTTTCAGCATCTCACCGAGATTTTCATAACCCTTCACATGAAACTTCTCAGCGAAGGAGTGCGCGCGCTCGGCTGAAATATCGCATACTGACACCAATTCAGACTCAGGCAATGCCTGGTATGCGAGAGCATGAGTGCCGGCCACTTTGCCACAACCGACGATCGCAGTCTTCAACCGAGTTTTAGTGCTGTTTTGCATAAGGCCTAACTTCGAAGCAAGTTACAATCCCGAGCTCTAATCCGAAATCGATGTGCCGTCCGACTGGCCTGGACGATGACGCAATTCCACATAAAATCCAATCAGGTCTTTCGTATCGAGCAGCGCCCAACGCGTCCCAGGGCGAATTCCGGTTCCTGACTGCAGGACTGTGATTCCTGACTTCGCCAGTTCCGCAAGAACGGGATCAATGTCGCTAACCTCGAACAGAACGTGATGAATGCCCCCGCCGGTTTCGTTTAGAAAATCTCCGTAACCACTATGCCCTTCGAGCGGCTGAATCAGTTCGACTTCGACATCACCCATCTGGACAAACGCCTGCCGGACCCGAATCTTCTCTTCAACGCCGCGGTAGTAGTACTTGGATTCAGCGCGGTCTGGCCACTCCACTAAACGAAATGGCCCCACGCCGAATAGAGACGTAAGCAATTGCGTTGTCTTATCCCGATCGGCGACAACAATTCCGATCTGGATGAGTTTCTTGAGCATTACACCCGAGACGGGCAAACGGGATGTGATGTCCTGTGTCATCGCGCCAGATAACCTCCGTCAACTGGCAGAACGACTCCCGTCACCATGGATGAGGCGTTAGACGCCAGGAACAAAGTTGGCCCAACGATCTCTTCCGGTTCGCCCACACGGCCGAGAGGAATACCGGTGACCCAGGTTTGCATGAGCTTTGCCGGATCGAATTGCGGCTTCGCCATGACCTCCTTCAAGCCGGGCGTCATGAACTGGCAAGGAGCGATGGCATTGACGCGAATTCCCCGGTCTGCCCACTCCAAGGCGAGCTGCTTGGTCAAGGCATTTACTCCGCCCTTGCTTGCACAATATGCATTTGCGCCGCGGCCTACGCCGACCACGCCCGCGATCGAAGAGAAATTGATAATCACACCACTGCCCTTCTTGAGCATGACGCGACCGGCCGCCTGGCAGCACAGGAATGTGCCACGCAGATTGATGTCAAGCACTCGGTCCCAGGTTTCCAGTGGAGTGGACTCTGCGGGATCGTGCTGCGGGATACCCGCACAGTTCACCAGAATGTCCACGCCGCCAAATTCTTTGACGGTTGCATCTACCATGGTGGTAATGTCCGCTGGAACCGCGACATTTGCCTGGAGGGCGATGGCTCGCCGGCCCATCTTGATCACTTTCTCCGCAGTGCGCCGTGGATTCTCAATATCAAGATCGCAAGCTGCAATGTCGCAGCCAAATTCTGCGAAGCCCAGCGAGATCGCCTCTCCGAAGCCGACACCCGCCCCCGTGATCAGCGCCACCTTGCCGCTAAGATCAAACATTTTTCGAAAATCAACTTTTTCAATATCCATGGCTGAATTCCAATAACTCTTTTCGCACTTTTACCGGCTTTTCGTGCTTGGAGGCACACGTTCGAACAGCAACATCTGAGAGGTTCCCGCTGCCTCAAGGCGAACGGGTATTCCGTCCGTCATCAACTGGACCCCAGATAACTCAACCGATTCCCCTTGGTTTTCAAATGTGACTTTATAGGCTGCGGATGCGTCAAGACCCCGAGGTACGAAATGATAAACAGGATTTTCAAGATTCGAGGTTCGGAACAATGTCGCGACCGCGCGCATCTTGTCCGCTTTGGCATACTCCAGGACAAGCCACGGTGATTGGCTGAAATACGGAGTCAGCGGCGTGTGGTGATAGACCACGCTATCGCGCAGAATTGGTCGCAATTCACGCTTGTATAGATCAACGCCGGAACGAATCTTGTCGCGCAGGATCGGATTAAACTCAGCCGGAGATGGAGCGATTCCGCGAAATATCGGCAGCGACATCTCGACCTGCCTTAGCTGATATTCGATGTCGCCATCTCCCGCCAGATCGGGTACTTCAGTACCGAAGGTACGCAACAAAATCTCCGGCGGAAGCACCCAGGTCATTCCGTTCAAAATCTTTACGCCACGCGGCCCACGCATCCAGTCCGAAAGCTCCGTGTTGTCGAAGCGACGCAGTATACCCCAGTCCAGCCGGCCGCCCCCTCCCGCGCAATTCTGAAATATCACGCCAGGGAATTGCTGTCGAAGGCGATCAAACATGGCATAAAGATTTTCCACATGCCGCCAGGAAGAATTTTCAACAAAACCGTCGCGCACCTGGTTTCCGTCTTCTTCCACGGACATGTTGTAGTCAATTCTGAAAACGTCAAGATCGTACTTGCGGATGATGCGCGCGATTTCCGATTCCATCCATTTAGCGACCACCGGGTTACCAACGTCGAGATGGCGACCATTGGCGATGGGTTGGCTATCGCGCGTCAGAATCCAGTCTGGATGCTCCTTGCGCAACCTGGAAGCAGCGCCTGCGCCCTCAATTTCAACCCACAGTCCGAAACGCATCCCCTTCTTGCGCGCATATTCGCGAATGGGTTGAATGTCGTTTGGCAACCACGCGCCAGCGTACCAGTCGCCGACATTCTGATACCAGAGGTTCGGCTCTGGTCCATACCAGCCCGCATCTATCAGAAAGGTTTCGGCGCCAATGTCGGCGGCCATATCGATTTCACGGTCGATTCCGGCTTCCGTTTCGTGATCCACGATATAACCGCGATGGTTAGCTTCCACATCGAATACATGTTCCGAAGGCGGGCGAGGAAGAATGTCGCGACGGACGTGGTTCAGAAGCGCCTCGGTTACATGATCCAGGTCGGACTTCATGCAGACAATATGAGTTTCAGGTGTCCTCACCATTTCGCCAGGCGCCATCACTCGCTGGACCGGATCAACTGAACTAGGACCCATGTCAAAGAACAAGCGGGCCTCATTGACAGGCCTATCGATTGAGTTACTACGATCAACGGGCGACTTCTCGATCTTGCTGGTGACCCGAATTTTCCAGTTGCTGCTCCACGCCAGCGAAGCGACAAACCACTCCCCGGTGGCATTGTTGCGCGCAAAAAATGTGGGGTGTCCCCAACCCGACTTTCCTCGATCACCCGAGATGAGCTTCGTCTCATTGATGACCGGATTGAACTTCCACGCTCCTTCATAACCCCATTTTTCGTATTGAGCGTAGCCAATGTCGTAAACATCTTCGGAGTCGGGCTGAAGCTTCTCTGCGAAATTTGGGGTGTGCCAGAGTTGCCCAGCCCAGGGTGACACATTAGAGATTGCGGTAGGTTTTGTTCCGGTATTGCTGATTTCGAGCCAGCGCACCATCACCGGCCCACCGTTAAGCAGGGTCTGTACCTTGACCCGAACGGGCCGGACGACGCTTTCCAGTTCGACCGTAACCAGCAATCCATCGGGATTTTTGACCTCGGATTGGTTGACCCCGATCCATTTCCAAGTTCCGGACAGCTCCTGGCCTTCCATTTCAAGCTTGAAAGCATCCACGGGAAGGGTGTCCATCTGCTGTCGTTCTGCATCGATTTGAATGTCAGCAATGATCTGGCCACTTGAGGTCCAATAACGGCTTACCCAGCGGCCATTGCGAAGCTCCTCATCGCATACCGTCAAGCCCGACGTGAAACGAACGCCGGGCAACTGCCCGCTTCTGACAAACGCCGAGCGCGAGCCTTCGGTAGCGGCTGCCGCGAACATCGACGAACCCGGAATCGCCAAGAAAAAGACAGCCGCCATGATATTGACGATGGAAGTCCAGACGCGACATTTTCCGCGCGCGCGAACTAACCCACCAACCAATTCCATGGCGACCTCCCCCTCAGCAACTTGCAACTTTCCAATGTGTATGCGGTTTGCCGGCAACCTTTGTTACGCGTCCCTGCTGCTCTAAAAGCAACAGATGACCGTGTAATGGATACATCAGCAGCCACTGATTGCCAGCGGGCCAACTCCCCAGAACCGGACCACACTCATCCATAAACGCCGCCAGTGTTACACCCTCAGGATTATTTTCGAGCGTTTTCCACACCAGCGCGGCAGCATTGTCGACGAACCTTCGCGATTCCGTCAGGAACTCCGAAACTTGGGAACCGTGATACGTTGGCCAGTGTCCGGAATAAATCCAATCGATATCGAATGCATGGAGCATCTGCAATGTACCTAAGTACGCCAGCACCGAAAAATAACCCGGAGGCAGCGCCGGTTCGCCGCTTGCGTTCGGGCAATACCGGCCATGCAGAGCATCACCAACGAAAACGGCTCGATTGACCGGGTCGTACAATGCCAAATGTCCGTCACTGTGGCCGGGTACGTGCAACACCTGGAGCGAACACCCGTCGGATACTCGTATTTGTTCGCTGCCGACAAACGTCTGATCGATCCGTTGCCGAGGTCCAACCATCATTCGCACCCACTCGCTGGCGTCGGGGTTAAGGCCCAGTCCCACGCCATGCTCGGGAATCCACTGGTCGTAACGCGAAGCAAAAAGACGGTCCGGATCCTCGATGATCAGCCGGTCCTGGTCGCCGCAGGCTAGCATTACCTGACCCGCAATTTGTTTGAGGGCAGCGTTGCCACCGTGGTGATCTGCGTCGGCATGTGTATTGATGGCCATCGTCAGCCGCGATAGGTCAATTCCGATTCGTTTGAGAAATGGTGCAATCGTTTCGGTTGGGGTGTAGGACGCTCCCGTGTCGAGAAGAACCGTGTTATCGCCGACAAACAGATACTGGAAAAGATTCCGGTCCGCGACCAGTGAGGCAATCTGATAGACGTTTTGGAAGATTTCCATAATACTGCCCGGCGAGGAACCGGAAATCGCCAGCCCAAGATCGATGACAAAGACAAAGAGGTGACAAGTTGCGCGCGAAGCAGTGAAACTTCAGGGAAGAGCCATGCATCTCGCAATGCCGCGCTCTCGCACATTCCAAAATGCCACTCGCAACATACTAAACTTAAAACCTCATCGTCAACACTTTTGTTGACATAAAATCCGCGAACAGATGCCGAAAAACTCACTGCGCGAGTGGGTGTAAAGAAGAACTAACGACCTCCGACCCGAAAGACTCACTCCTTAAAAAGCTTCCGCCAGGCAATTCTTCGAAGGTGATGCGATTGAACTACGGCCTCCCGGCGTAACTGAGAATCGCTATCGCAAGCACAAGAAAGCCAACACCTGCGATCATTGTTCGGATTGGGCGAGTCCCGGTGCGAGCCCATTCACCCGTGAGCGCTCCGAATATTGTGCTGGCGACGACGATGGATGCGAGAAACAACGGCCATCCGATCGAAGTCCCCAAGTCGCCTAGCTTTACGGTCGAGATGCTGTACAAAATGATGCTTCCAAACCACAGAAAACCCATACTTGCCCCGACCAGCCAGTAGTACCAGGTGCCCGGCGAGCGAAGCGCCGCTACATTGCCGTTTCTGCGCATGAGCATGTAACAGTAAATAGCGCCCGGCAGAAATCCGGCATAAAGGCAGGGCAGCCAGACTGCATTCGACATCATGGCTTGACTCGCGCCGTGCTCTTGCGCAGCACGCTGGATGCTGCCTCCGAATGCCAGCCCGAGGTTGAGCATAGAACCGAGGATGCCGGAAACGAATGCCAGCAAATATCCGCCCCAGAAGCCGTGCCGCGCGGTGGCGCTGGCCTGTTGCAGAGCGGCCTCGCGATGTTTTCCAGCAAGTCCGCACAAGGCCACACCAATGATGATCACGATTACGCCGAGGATGATTAGCCCGCCTTGGCGAGTCATGACCAGTTCGGGGTGTTGCGCGATCAGCGGGGTAAGAGCGCCCACCGCTGCCGAGGTTCCGAGGCATACCGCGAAAGTAATGGCCAGGCCCAGGCGCGTCAGGGCAAGACCAAAAAACACCAGAGAGACACCCCAACTCGCCCCAAACAAGACCATCGCGGCCAGGGTTCCAGTGGAAACGGTCGAGTAGGTCGACCACAACTGCGGGATGGTAATCAACGCGATTATGGTGGGTACAACCGCAACGCCCAGGACCGAAAAAGCGAACCATGAATGTTCCCATTGCCACTTCTTGTTCAGCTTCATGGGAAGCGAGTACGCGGCGTTCATGATCGCAGCGCACAAAACCAACAGGATCGCCTGCACGGTGTTCGATGTCATGCTATTTCCCAAGTGTCTTCAAGGACTCTGGGTCGGCCAAGCGACAGTTAAACGCTTCCGGGAATCAGACGGTTGCGTTCGAGCGATCTGAGCTCGGGCGGAGCTATTCAATCATTCGCTATACTTAATGTCAACAACATTGATGACATTTCGGGCTATTCGGAAGAAGTGCGGCTACTTACCAGATGGCGTAAGGGAGCTTTCCAGATCGTCGGTCCAGTCACCGGTAGTAAAACCCGGGAAGGCTGAGCTTTGACCGAAAGTGCGGGAATAAAGTCCGTCAAAGTACTGTTCCACCTCGTCCTCGATCTTATCGACGGGCGTTTTCAGTACCATCCGGACATACTGTTCGTGATTTTCGCGCCGGTTTGCCAGCGGAATGCGCGAAGAATACGCCCGAGCGATCATGAAGATATACGGATTCATGAGCAGATTTAGGGTTCGGTAAAGCAAAGGCTGATCGGCAGATTTCCAGATCGTACGATGCAACTCCATGTCGGCGTGGAAGAAATGCTCTTCGCTATTCTTCGCCGCCGCTGCTTTCAGTTTTTTCAGCGCCCGATTGAGAAGCTCCGAAGAATCTATCGAGGAGTTCTCCCGCATGTATCGCACACAAAGACCCTCGAGTTTCGCGCGCATACGGAAAATCACACCGATCTCGGCCATAGAAATATCGCGGATGAAGGTGCCACGTCGCGAAGTAGTAACAACCAGGCCGTCACGCTCCAGTCGCAACAAAGCTTCGCGGACAGGGCCGCGGCTGACTTCCAGTTCTTGGGCGAGATCCTCTTCAATGATGCGCTGTCGTGGGCGCAGTTTCCCCGCGTGAATAGCCTTACGCAAGTGGGCTTCGACCCGCTTGCTGGCGGAAACGCCGCGCTCTGGTTTAGCAGGATGAGTCTTCGGAGTGCGCATTCAAAGTGGCCGATATTTATAAGCTGGATTCTGGCGAAAGGCAAGGGCAACGAATAGTACTACCTGCGGGCAAGCCCATACACTGCTGCAAGGAAGCATTGCGTTGGCCTGCCAAGACCCCAACCCTCCGACACTTTATCATGTTGTCGACAATGTAGGTAACAGCATTCCGACTCTGAACCCCACAGCCCGGCAACACACAAAACAGTGCAAATCTAGTATTGGTGCAGTCTATGTCGTCGCATATTGTTTTTTGTAGACATTAGTGTTAACAAGATTTCTCTTGACACTGGTCGAAACATAGATTAACTTCCGCCACGGCCATGAGAGTGTGCAGCGCCGCGTCAATCGTCGACCGTAAACGGACGCAGCCTGCCAAAAACTCCATGATTTCAAGCGCTCGATGCGGGACCGATTTCCGATCGAAAGCGCAAGTGTTTCGCAGTTTCGAGGAGGCTCCACGATGAACTCCACATACCGTTTTCTGACCCTTATCACAGTTCTTTCCCTGGTTAGCATTGGCACGTTACATGGACAAACGGCGGTTACGGGAGGCATCGAAGGGACTGTGACCGACACTTCCGGCGCTTCCGTCGCCGGAGCCGCAGTCGAGATCACGAATGTCGGCGACGCAGTGACGCAGAAAACCGTTACCAATAACGACGGCGCATACCGGTTTCCCAGCATCATCCCCGGCAACTACACCGTCTCGATCAAAAAGGACGGGTTCGCGCAATACCTGAGAGGTGCTACCCGGATTGACGCCGGGATCGGCGTCCGTATTGACGCCGCCCTGCCGGTCGGTTCCGCTGCGGCCAAAGTGGAAGTCACCGGCGAGGCTCCACTGCTGCAAACCGATAGCGCTGAGGTCAATGAGACGATCGGGTCGGCCGAGGTTAGCGCGCTTCCGACCTTTGGCAACAATGTCACGCGGTTGTCGCTTCTGGCGCCAGGAGTCTCGATGCCGAGCGGCCAACTTGACCTTCACCCGGAAAATGCCGGTGAAGATTTCAACCTCAATATCAACGGAGCCGCACCCAACGCGAACGGCCATCTATTGGATGGAGTCGAGAACACGGAAGCGATTCAGGGGTTATCGCTCATCGTGACTCCGCAGGACTCGGTTCAGGAAGTGAAACTTGCCACCAGCAATTACGACGCCGAGTATGGGAGGGTAGCGGGCGGACTTTGGCAGCTCACCACTAAGTCGGGTACGAACGCGTTCCACGGAACGGCGTTCGAGAACTATCGCACCTCTGGCTTCAACGCGCCCGACCACTTCTCCGAACCGAACGGCATCCCTGGCAATCGCTGGAATCAGTTTGGCGGCAGCATCGGCGGCCCAATTTTCAGGGACAAGCTCTTTTTCTTCGGGGACTACCAGGGGATGCGGAATAACCTGTTCGCGTCGGGAAACGAGACGGTGCCCATTGATGCATTCAGAACTGGAGATTTCAGTTCGGTCGCAGCCATTGACCCGATCTACGATCCCGCAACAGGTAATCCGGATGGAACCGGACGAACCCAGATATCGTGCGATGGCGTGCTCAATGTAATCTGCCCCGATCGAATCAGCAACGCCGCGAAAAATCTGCTGGCGCTGCTGCCTGAACCGAACGTACAAGGGGCTTTCAATGCGAACTACAAGATCTCTCGGCCCGCTACTTTCGACCAGAACCAGTTCGATACCCGAGTCGATTACTTTGTTACATCAAAGACGTTGATGTTCGGAAAGTTTAGCTACTTCCAGGCGTCATTTAACACGCCCACCGCGTATGGTGTCGCGGGAGGCGGACCGCCGCTCGGAGGTGTTGGGGTTGCGAACGCTGGACTATCCTCCGACCACGATAAGAGTGCGATGTTCACTTATCAGCACACCTTCTCTCCGTCGATGCTGACCGACGCTCGCTTTGCCTTTTCGCGCATCGTCATTTCGGAATTGCAGCCCGACTACCAGACCGACGCCGCCACGGAAGCAGGTATCCCGGATGTTAACCTGGGTACGGTCTATACCTCAGGCCTGCCCGAGATAAGTGTTGGCGACCCGTTAACTGCCTTCAGTATGGGCGATTTCGGCTTACCGTTCTTCGAACGGGAAGCCAATTTCGAGTTTTACAATAACTGGACCAAAACCGCAGGCCGCCATACGTTCAAGTGGGGCGGTGATGTCGGGAAATTCTTTGGCATTCGTACAGACGTCAGTGGACGCGGAACCTTCAACGTTAGCCAATCGCTCACTCAGCTAAATAACTCCTCCTGCACTGGCATCCTGCCAGCAGGTTCCTTTTGCGGATCAGGTTTAGCGGCGCTCGAGCTTGGCCTCACCTCCAGTTTTAGCAGAGACATCACGCTGGTTCAGCCGCAAGAAAAGCTTTGGAAGATGGCGTTCTACGGCCAGGATACCTGGCGGGTATCCCCTAAGTTGACTCTGACGCTGGGCCTGCGATGGGATTACATGAGCCCCATCTTCACGCCGAATGGTGAGAGCGTGGGCAATATAGATCTGAATACTGGCAACGTACTATTGACCAACTTAGCGGGTAAGTATGCTGGCGTCTCGACCCCCAAAACGGAATTTTCCCCCCGTCTCGGAGTCGCGTACCAGTTGGCGCATAACACCGTGCTCCGTGGTGGATACGGCCGCAGTTATTACATGAACGCAGACGGCGCAGGATTCGGAACCCAAGGGGGCGGCTGGCCTATCAAGCAGGGCCAAAGCCAAACCCAGGCCAATCCCTTTGCGCCTCTGCCCTACGTGCTTGATCAGGGCCCCGGCATTCCTCCCCCGCTACCGACCTATCCACCAAATGGCATGATTCCATTTGACGGCACCCTCTATAGCAATTACTTCGTCGGTGTTGGAAACTATCCCCACAGTTACAATGACACCTACAACGTAACTCTCGAGCATGCCTTCCCGTTCCAGATCACCGCATCGGTTGCGTATGTCGGTAATATCGGGCGCCACTTGTGGGATAACATCAATATGAATTTGGCGGTCCCCGGACCGGGTGACTTTACCTCACGCGAGCCCCTTTTCGCCCAATTTGGCTGGACCCAGCCTGAATACCAACGTAACAACCAGGTTCCCGGCCGCCCAGAATTGAGAAGTAACTACAATTCACTGCAAGCTCACTTGGAAAAGCGCTTCCATCAGGGGCTTTACCTGTTAAGCAACGTCACGTGGGCCAGGTCGCTTGACGATGGAACGTTCGGGCCAGGAGACGGCAACGGAAACCAATTCTGCTATGCCTGCAATTACGGACCTAGCGGCACGGTAAGACCCTGGACTTGGATCAGCGCGGCTAACTGGGAACTCCCATTCGGACACGGCAGAGCTTGGGCAAATAACATGAGCCGCGCTGGAGACGCCGTTGTTGGAGGCTGGGCGCTCAGTGGAATTTTCAATTTCGAGAGCGGAATGCCCTTCACCCCCTATTACTCAACATCTCCTAGCATATTGAACTCCCCTATTTATGACAGGCCGAACCTGGTTGGCGATCCCAATGTGGCCCATCCCAACCGCAATGAGTGGTACAACCCGCACGCTTATGCCACGCCAGCGCTGTACACCTTCGGCGATGCCGGCCGCAACAGCCTGATGGGTCCTGGATTCGGTGAGGTCGATCTATCATTAACCAAGAGCTTCGCGATCACCGAGAGGGCTCACCTTGACCTGAAGTGGGATGTGTTCAATGCGCTTAACCGCGTAAATCTGGCACAACCCACCGGCGACGGCGCTGCATTTGTTGATGTTAGCAACGCCGGGCAAATCACAAGCATCGTGGACTTCCGTCGGCGTATGCAACTCGGGGTACATCTGGTGTTCTAAGTTTCCACTGGTCCTAAACCACACATGCCCCGGCTCATCACCGGGGCATATTTCATTAGTGGGCGCTCCAACTTCGCCCTCGGTCAAGTTACTGTAAGCGCGAGGCTCATCCGATGAAAATGTTCCGGTTACTTACTCCTCTTGTTTTCTTTATTACGACGGTTGTAAGCGCGCAGGTCACTATCGCTAAGTCGCCCACTGGCTGGGAATTGACTAACCGTCAGATCCGCATGGAATTGACTCGTTCAACGGACACTGTGCGGTTGAAGTCGTTGAGGCGAACCGGCGGTGCGGAGTGGGCTGTTGACGGTAACTCGCTAATAGATTCTCCTGCCAAGACTGGGAGCGATTACCGCTATTCAGATGATGTCATTTCCGATTTGGAAAAAGGCGGCAAACAATTAACACTGCGTTTTCAGTCCGATCACAGCAGCCTACTCTCGCTGCAACTGAAGCTCTATCCTGCCGGCGCCGTGGTCCAGACAATCATGCGTATCGAGAACCATGGGCAGCACGACTTGCCCGTCGACCCGCACATTAATCCCTTGTTCCTCACATTGGTAAATCCTCCCGGCGGCCTGACTCGCTATTCTTCGGTAAAAGGCGAATATGGATTTCGTGCAAGTGCAGTTAACTCACAACGACAAGAGTTTTCGGACTGGCTGGTGCTCGAAAATGCAGCCTCGGCTGAGTCGATGCTGGTCGGGGGCGAGCCTGGTCTTGGCGTGCTGGGATGGAAAGCCGATGTAGACGCATCGGCCTCGGCAACCACGATCCGCGCCGGAACTATCCTTCTAAAAGACAGGAAGTCAGGGCCTTCTCCAATCTTCGAACTTCGTCCCGGAGAGACGGTACAGACCCCCGTCAGTTTCTTCGCGCTCGCCAAGGGTGATAGCGATAATGCGGGTAATGAGGCCTTCCGCTACCTGAAACAGTATGTCTTTCAGGCGCCTCTACCCGATTCCCCCTTGGTCACCTATTGCATCTGGCTTACCGAAAAAAATAGCGAAGAGGTGCTTCTAAAGGAGCTCAGTCTTGCGAAGCGAGTTGGCTTCGACGTCTTCTATCACGATGCGACTTGGTACGAGGGTGCCTCTGTTGTTCCCGGTATGAATGATTGGACATTAGGGCTTGGCAGTTACCAGGAAAGTAAAGAGAAGTTCCCGCACGGCATCAAGAATTTCTCAGATGCAGTCCATGCAGCTGGCTTGAAATTCGGCGTGTGGATCGATCCCGGAAATGTGGATGCCGCGCGTGTTCACTCAGGTGAAATTCCGTCCGACTGGTTGGCGATGATAGATGGCAAAGCAATCGGGACGACCCATCCTTCGCTCGCAATTACGAAACAGTTGTGTCTCGGCGACCCCAAGGTGGTTGCTTGGGTTGAAAAGCAGCTCGGCGACATCATCGAGAAATGGCATTTGGAGTGGATCAAGTGGGATCCGTCATCTACAGTGAGTTACGAATGCAACCGGACCGATCATGGTCACGGGAAAACTGATGGTGCCTATGCCGCTTATAAGGGGCGCATGGAGATCATGCGATATCTGCTCGAGCGCTTCCCTAACCTTTCGGGATTTGAATGCGATCCATCATTGTTCTACGCCCGTACCAATCCCGGTCCCCAAAGTCTGCTCCCGGGTGGATACACCAACGAATTCATCACCGGCCCCATGGTTAGCCCCAACGTATGGGGTTCGCTGGCGACAGCCGGGCAAGGGGACGCGAGTGGGGAGTATCTGACTGCAAAGTGGTACAGCGCTTCCGCCCTGGACTATTACTTGCGCAAGCACTTCACTCACGGAGTCACGTTCGGCAACATCAACGGGATGTCATCACAGTTTCTCTCCGCTGCGCCGCCAGGTTTCGTCGAAGCATTCACACGCAATCTTCTGTTTTTCAAACAATACCGGCATCTTTTGCTCGAAGATGTTTATCATCCCCAAGTAGCGGCTGCGGGATGGAGCTCGATTCAATATGTGAAAGAAGATTCAACTGAGTCGGTGGTTTATATTTTTCGCGATAAGTCGGACATCGCCGACACCACTGTTCGCCTCCGAGGTCTGGATCCGAAGGCCACGTATCGAATTACGAGCCTCAACGACCGGCCTGGGCGAGAGAAGGACTTGACCGGAGAAGCCTTGATGAACGGCGTCGCGGTACATCTACCGGATGAGTGGCTCGCTAAAGGAGACGGTGCTATTCCGGAATTTGCAGACCAGCAACGTTACGGATCGGACATCCTATTGTTAAAGCGCGCTCAGTGATTAGGTGCGATAGACTGTCGCGCACAATTCGATTACATCCCTCATAGCCTGTGACTAAACGTGATCGACTTCCCGAACGCTGATCCCATTTCCGGCGCAAAACCCACTCTGGCAAGGCAGTTGGGATTGTTCGACGTCACCATGCTAGTCATGGGTGGTATCGTGGGCGCAGGAATTTTCATCAATCCATACGTTGTGGCGCAACGATTACATACTCCAGCGCACATTCTCGCGGCTTGGGTCTTCGGTGGCGTTATCGGGGTAGTGGGGGCGTTCATTTGGGCCGAACTGGCGGCCATCATGCCGGCAGTCGGTGGACAATATGCTTATCTCCGCGAGGCCTATCATCCCGCAATCGCTTTTCTTTATGGATGGGTATTGCTCTTAGTCATACAGACTGGTGGCATGGCGGCGGTCGCGATCACTTTCGCGCGCTACTTTCTCGAACTCACGGGCCTGCACACGAACGACTGGGTGGTAGCGGTTGTAGCACTGGGTACGCTCACGCTGATTAACTGTCTTGGTGTCAAGACCGGCGGCCGCACCCAGAGCGCGCTCATGGTAATGAAAATCCTCGCCATAGCAGCGCTCGTGATCGCGGGAATTGTCTTAACGGGCAAACACCTGACGGTTACCACCGCGACCGAGCAGGAATGGTCGCTGACTTCGTTCGGCGCAGCTATGGTACCTGTCCTCTTCGCGTACGGCGGATGGCAAACGGCGAATTTTCTTGCCGCTGAGGTCAAGGATCCCACACGAAACTTGCCACGCGGACTCCTACTCGGAGTGCTTGGCGTGGTAATACTTTACACGGCGGTGAACTGGGTGTGCCTGCGCGCCCTCGGCCCACCGGGACTGGCAGCAACCAGCACACCGGCCACCGCGGTAATGCGATCGGCCCTGGGCTCAGCCGGCGCGAAATTTATTGCTGTGGCTATCGCCATATCCACTCTCGGATTTCTCAGCCAGTCGATCCTTACAGCTCCGCGAGTGTACTTTGCCATGGCTAATGACGGTTTATTCTTTCGCTCGGTCGCATGGCTCGATCCTCGGACGCGCGTTCCTGTTGTCGCCATCGTTTTGCAAAGTGTTTGGACCGTCGTCATCGCCCTCTCCGGAAAGTATGAGCAAATCCTCAACTACGTGGTAGCGATGGACTTTGTCTTTTTCGGATTGACCGCCACCACGATATTTGTTTTTCGCCGGCGCGCCGCGACGGAGGGGGCACCGCCGCCCCATGTCAGCTATCGAGTGCCAGGCCATCCGTTGACAACGCTCGCATTTATCGCGATATGCTGGTGGGTCGTGGCGAATACGATCTATCGATACCCACAGAATAGCCTCATCGGGTTCGCAATACTACTGGCTGGAATTCCCGTGTATTGGTTCTGGAGCCGGCAGGCTGCATTGGACAAATAGACATTCGCGGCTTTGCACATAAGAGGAGAAATTGATGGACGGCTTGCGGGAACACGCCGCGTCGCGATATCTGGCTTGGGCCAAATTGCATTCAAATGCCCGATTTAATCTGGCTTCGAGCGGCATCCTGGATTATCCCTTGGCCGACTTACCTGTGCAAATCGAGGATCTAGAAATTGGTGGTACCGGGCCCTACGGCTACCCGCCGCTGATGCAGCGGCTCGCCGCGAAGGCAGAAGTACCGGAGGAATGCGTCGTCTACACACTAGGTACTTCAATGGCAAATTATGTAGCGTTGACGGCGCTCCTTCATCGCGGCGATGAGGTATTGGTCGAGCGGCCCACTTACGACCCTTTACTAACTGTGCTCGATAATCTCGGCGCGCAGGTTACGCGGTTTGAACGCCGTGCCGAGAAGGGATTCCGAGTCGGCCTTGGAGAACTCGAACGTAAACTTACTCCGCGAACGCGTCTCATCGTTCTCTGCAATCTGCACAACCCAAGTAGCGCTTTCACCGATGACGATATCCTGAGACAGGTGGGTGAGATGGCTGCCGCAGTGGGGGCTCGCGTTCTCGTCGATGAAGTCTATCTCGAGACCCTGTTCGATCAATCCTGGCGTTCCTCTATTCACCTCGGGCCAAATTTTGTTATCACCAGCAGCCTAACCAAAGCCTACGGCCTGAGTGGGATTCGCTGTGGCTGGATAATGGCGCAGCCGGAATCGGCGCGCCGAATGTGGCAGGTCATCGATTTCACGTACGGAAGTCCGGTACATCCCGCCGAACTACTCGGCGTGATTGCTCTCGATAATCTCGAGCGAGTTCGCGACCGCGCACGAGCCTTGCTTGAAACGAATCGGAAGTTGGTCAACGACTTCTTGGCCAGCCACGACCATCTCGTTTGCGAGCCCAGCCGCTTCGGCACTACGGTTTTTCCGCGTTTGAAAGCAGGAAGCGCAGCCGATTTCGTTGCCGTGCTACGCGAGAAATTCGAAACCAGCGTGGTGCCCGGCGACTTCTTTGAGCAGCCACAGCACTTCAGGATAGGGTTCGGTGGTGAGACCGAGGCATTGCGTGGCGGCTTGGAGCGTTTGGGTAAAGCTCTCGAAGCCATGGGCTCCGCGGGTTAGTGTGTAACGGTTGTATCTCGTGCGATCGTTGATTCTTTCATCACCAGTACTGGATTCCAAACTATAGGGTCCGGCCGGTTCTCTCCGTTGTGCTTCAACACGAATCGGATAGTGTCCCCAGCTGACACCCTAATGTTTGCCAGCATATATTTGGTCACGGCATTGTAGTCAGGCGAGATTTCCGCCCATCCTTCGACAGGCCACAGTTGTTGTGAATTAAGAAGAATTCGGACGAAGCAAGAGCCTGCCTTGTCGGCGCTAGGATCTTTACGAATTTCGCCGTAGGTATCAACCGCGCCGGACTTGGGCACGATGAAGGTTCGTGAAAGATCGTATGCAGCGGAGGGTTGCATCCAGATTCTCCCAATGCGCCCGAGTCCCGATCCCGTCCATCGACCTTCATATCCACCCTTGTCCCATGTTAAGTCGCGATAAGTTACACCATCATCTGTTTCTTCGTAGACCCAGTGCTGTAAACGCTGCACAGGAGAAAAGTCGCCGAGAGATTCGTAAGTCCGCAACGCTCCTGGCGCCACCTTTGCTTTAACAAATGCGCTGCGGTTGCCATCCCCATCCACTGCCGCAACCTCGAAGGTGGTATCGACATCGTCAGGAGCAGAGATAGAGTGATCGAAAAAGTATGTTCCTTTGGCTGTCTTGCCAATTAATCTGCCATTCTTCTGCACCTCGTAGTAGGAGATCCAATTGTCGTCCCGGCTCGAGGACCACGAAAGCTCAATGCCTTGCACCCCCAGATTTGAACCGAGACGCTTAGTTAGGCCGGAAGGAGGAGTCGGGGCTATGTGGTCGGTCCCAGAACCCGGATATCGAGCTAGGTTTAAGAAAAGAATCTCTCCCGGGGCGACTTTGTCCAAAGTGATTCCATCTGACATTAACTTGACGCCGTTCTCGTGCACAAGCAGGCCAGAGACACTGGCCCTTACCTCATAATTTGTTGTGGGGATCAGCCCGCGGGGATAAATAACTATGGGTTCCTCTTTAACGTCCAATACCAATGGCTGCGGCAGCCGCGCATATTTGAAACCCATGGCGTCAGGTTGGGTATGGCTCATGTCGACGTTGATCGTAGATATCACTTTTCGATCAGCCGCCCGAACCAATGACAGCGCATAGTTGCCGCGATTGTTGCCTGGATCGTACTGACCTGCCTCGGTCACAGTAATGGGATGATCAAGCGAAATTGCCATTCCAAAGAAACGATCGCCCACACGCCGCTCCGCCCCCAGCTTAACGACCTTAGTGACTAGAGACTCTTCGGCTGAACCAGCGCGGTACTTTAGATTCAGCGGGCCAAAGCTCTCGCCGGGTACGCCGTAGAACCGATATGCACCGTCAACTGGATCTTGATATATGCCGGTTTCAGAATTGGCCCCCGCCGATGTATTTACGACGTTCATAGCTCCGGCGTCGCCTCGATATTCGTCTGAGATCGTTTGTGCGGGTGTCAATAGCCGACTCACAAGATAATAAGTTGCACCATGTTTCTGGTGCTTAGTCAGGATGACGCCCTTCGAGCCGTCTTGATTCATCCTCTGGAAATACCAGACAGGATCATCGTGATCTACCGCCGGACGAAATACGTGGCTCCATCGACCGACGACGCCTTCAGCGACAAGATAGTGATAAGTATCCCAATCCTTGCGAATCGACTCTACATCGGGTCCATCGCCAGGATCTCTGTACCATGTAGGATTCATTGCCAGATGCGTGTGGTCGGTGGAAGCGTTGTAGTAAGTGTGATCGAAATCAACTACGTTGTGCAGTTTGTCGGGCGGAATAAGCAGTGATGTGTAATACGCACTGTACGGTCCAACCCCGCCATCGGTGTATTCACCCGAGTCTGCCAGGCGTGAGATGTCATAACTTATCCAGCGACCACCCCCATCGCAGGCGTCGATTCCACTTTGAGGATGTTCGCTCTTGAATCGCTCCAGGACCTTACGAAAGTTCTGGTCAGCGGCGAGACCGTCGGTGTCGTTACCGCTGGCGGCGGGAGCAATGTCATAACGCCACTGATAATCTCCCCACGCGCCGACGCTCGAATTCAATATTTGGGTCTGCCAGTCCGCGGTTGCCGCGACCGATTGTTCCAGCGTCTCCTGGCCGGGGATCATCCAGTCTGGATGCCGTTGTGCCACTGCCGATTCAGGGGTGGCCAAAAACGTAGGATACCACAGCACCCATCGCATATTGTATTTGCGAAGATAGTCGTTGGTTCGCTTCCAATCTGGTCCGTTCCATGTTCCCCACTTGTCGTACCAGCCCGCGTCGTCCCACAGAATATCGGTTCCTGTTTCACGAAGTAGGTCGATGTAACGGAGGTCAAGTGCAAGTCGTCGGCCCCAGTTGTCAGCACTCGGGGTTCCTCCTTCACCGACCCAAGGATCCGGCCAGTCCACCGCCCAGCGAGTCTTGGCAAAGTAGTCTGGATTCGTGAATTCCCATAGATACTCATATTGCCAATCGAGAAGCTGGTTTCCCAGTTCATCAATCCCGCCTGTAAATAGAGCAACGAATACTTTAGGCGTTTCAATGTGTTCGCCAGGCCCTAAGTCTTTGTCGAAGCCGGCTAAGGCAAGACTAAGTCGCAGTAGCGACCCGCCTTGGCTACTTACATCGAAACGCCAATGACCGAGATAGTCCCAACCGACAGCGACCCCGTCGTGTGTCTTCGGGTTTATGAGGAATGCAAGTGGCAAGAAACTACTGTAGTTGCCGGACTGGATTCCGCCCTTAGAATCCAGGGTGTGACTATAATTAGGAGTTACAACTTCGCTTTTGAGTAGTTGGCTTCCATTGTAGTTGCCACCGCCAGTAAGATAGTTGAATTGCTGGTCATTAGTTGGAGAGACGATATCAGCGCGCAGAAAGTCGATATTATTTAAATGAAGTGGAATGGCTCCGGAATTCTGAAGCGTTAACCATTCGCGGATGACCGACGTCCCTGGATAGATTACAAAGTGCTTCGTGACCTTCACGCCCGACGATTCCAGTTTGACGTCAAGCCGCAATTCTCCTTGATCACCACGAGTGGCACTCTGATTGAGTAAACTCCAGCGCCAGTCGGAGGCACTAACATCGTGACCGTCGGCCAAAAAGTGTATTTCTGCGGGAAAAGTTCGGTCGCGGTATTCCTGTCCCGAGACCTTGTTGCGAAGCGAAACGGAAGAAAACAGTCCGTCTGCGAGACGTATTCTCTTTTCAACTTTTGACGTTCCGAAAACCCAATCTTGACCTTCGCGCCGCACGTAACCGTCCCGGCTGGTCAGATCGGTTTGGCCAAACACAGCGGAAGTCGTTCCAGTAAATAGTGAGAAGTAAGCCAAAGCGTAAAGGGCCACGACGTAAACG
>Ga0209006_10000612_pt1 | contig 33185 bp, 17 predicted proteins | sample JacPin_JW_Ref_O2_FD_188567 | JGI IMG/M metagenome (GOLD analysis project Ga0209006, IMG submission 188567) | Forest soil microbial communities from Algoma, Ontario, Canada - Jack Pine, Ontario site 1_JW_Ref_O2 (SPAdes) (version 2) | ecosystem: Environmental > Terrestrial > Soil > Boreal... | reverse complement strand
CGACTCGCACGCCCAGCCACAGCAAGCCCGCCGCGACCGCCAATCCCGCCGTTAGCGTCAACGCAGTTTCCCACCCGATGCGCTCTGCCAGCCATGGCGTGAGCGCCGGCGAGACCATTCCCCCGAGATTGCTTCCAAAGTTCATCGTCCCTCCTGCGATGCCGCTGTGCTCACCGGAAATCTGCGTCATCGTGGCCCAGAAGGGCCCCTCCGTGCACAGCACCAGCACCGTACAAGTAGTTAGAGCCGCCACCGCCAACAGCGGTTTGGGAGTACGAGCGCCGATCACCAGGAAGAACGCCGCCGCGCACAGGGCCAGGAGCGGAACGCTGCGGCGTCCCCAAGTCGCGCCCCACCGGATCACCGCCCAGTCTGAAAGCACACCGCCGATCGGGATCGCAAACATGGTCGCAATCCATGGGAGCGCTGTAAAGGTTGCCGCCCTTAACACCTCAAAGTGACGAACCTGCACCAGATACAGATAGAACCAGAAGATAAAGATGTATCCCAAATAGCCCTGCAGCAAATAGCTCGCCGAAAGAAACCAGAAGCTTGGCGAACGCAACGGTTGAGGTGACAGCGGCTTCGGAGAACTCGGAACCGCGGAAAGATCGGCCGCCGATTCACTCGAACTCTCCCGGGAGTGGAGCTGACGCGGCGCAAACCACGACCACAGTAACCCAGCAAAAGCGCTGAGCGAAGCCGCAACCCACAGTGCAGTGCGCCATCCGTAATGGCTGGTCATGGGCGCCAGCAGCAGCGGCGTGACTGCCGATCCCACGCCCACGCTAGCCAGCACCAGGCTGTTCACGCGGGCCTGCAGGCGCGGCGGTATCGTTATGGCGATGGTTCTTCCTGACGTCGGATAAGTCGGCGCAGCGATCACGCCAAACATTGCACGGATGATCCACAGTTGCGGAATCACCAGCGTCAGTCCGAATCCATGCCACCCCACCAACGCCGTCAACACGGTGAGCAACGCCCATCCAGTGCAAAGCACCAGAAAGATCCGCCGGGCACTGACTCGGTCAGCCAGCCCTCCCGAGGGCACCTGAAACAACGTATACCCAATCAGAAAAGCACTGAACACGGTCCCCATCTGGGTCTGCGTCAGTCCGAACTCCCGCATCATGTTGGGTGCCACCACGGTTACGGCTACGCGGCAGACGTATCCCGCGGAGGTTGCTGCCATCAGCAACAGTACGAGGCGCCTATTTGTGGAAGGAGACGACGGTGACGTCCGAGGGGCCACGCTCATGCCAGCCTTTTGTGCAGAATGAGTTCTGAATGACCAGAAACAATGTAGTTCTTAAGTTCACCGACGAACTCGTACCCTTGCCGGCGATATAAATCCTGAGCGCGATGATTGAACGACGAGACCAGCAGAAAGAGGTGTTCCCGGGAAACAAAGTGTTTCTCGGCGAAGCGCAGAAGGTGCGACCCCACGCCTTGCCCGCGCCCCTCGGCCGCAACCGCGATTGAGGCAATGTAAGGCGAGCCTGCCAGACCGTACGGGACTATTAGAATGAAACCGGCTGGCTGATCCTCGGTTTGCGCCACAAAAAGCTCGGCGCCGGGGCGAACCAAAGCGTCGCGGCACTGAGCGAGATCGCGCTTCAAAGTTATCCACGGCTCACTCGAAGCCATAACGCGAGCACACCATTCATAGTCGTCCGGAGCCGCAGGCGAGATTTGAATCGAAGTCCCCATTCTTTCAAGACGCAACTATCTCACAAATCAAAACCTGCTGGGGAAGACTCGAGAGCATGTTCGAAGGCAACTATTTCACTAACATAATCGTTATGGCAAAGCACCTTCTGGAGATGTTATGCTTCGCCTGCAATTCTTACGTAATCGTTTACGCAACCGTCAATCGAGCGCAGTTGCCGAGGAGGCTGGATGCATCTTAGGCAAAATCTACTTCTTTTAGCTATCATCGTTTTCCTTCTTCCCTCCTGTTTCTCCCAGGAATCGAAGCCCGCATATCGCGATCCGAGCCTGGCCGCCGAACTACGCGCCGCCGACTTGGTCAAGCGCATGACTCTGGAGGAGAAAGTTGATCAGCTTGCAGGAGGGCGCCGGCGTGCGATGTCCACTGCCAGTCCCGAGGCAAAAGAGATCTTTGAAGGATTAGGCAAGTTATATCGCGAGGATTCCCAGGCGACTGCCCACGATGCCGCCGAGGCCCGAAATAAAGCGCAGCACTACCTGGTCGAAAAAACGCGCCTCGGGATCCCTGCAATTTTCCCGGGTGAGGCTCTGCATGGATTCATGGCATACGGCAGTACCAGCTTTCCGCAAGTGCTGGGTCTGGCGAGCACTTGGGATCCGGAACTTGTACAGAAAGCGTTTCAGGCTGCCGCAGACGAGATGGCATCTGCCGGAGTGAATCAAGCCTTCAGCCCGGTTTTGGATTTGGCGCGCGATCCGCGTTGGGGCCGCACGGAAGAAACCTATGGCGAGGATCCCTACCTCGTCGCGCACATGGGTGTAGCCGCCATCAACGGCCTGCAAGGCACCTCAGGCATGATTGACCGGCATCACGTCATGGCGACGGCGAAGCATTTCGCCGCCCATGGCCAACCTGAAAGCGGCACCAATACGGCTCCCGCCAATTTTTCGGAGCGGGATCTGCGCGAGACTTTCCTCGTGCCTTTCCGCGCTGCCGTTCAAGACGCTAACGTTGGAAGTGTGATGGCTTCCTATAACGAGATCGACGGCATCCCCAACCATATCAACCGCTGGCTTCTGGACCGCGTGCTGCGCCAGGAATGGGGTTTTCGAGGCTACGTGACCTCGGACGGCGAAGGCCTGCAGATGCTCGTTCGCACCCACCAGGTAGCCGCCGACTTCGCGCAAGCGGCGCGTGAGGCGCTGGCTGCAGGTGTCGACTTCGACTTGTCAGATGGCTCTGTTTACGCCACTCTGCTGGACCAGGTGCGCGACGGCAAAGTTGCAGAGGCCGAGCTGGATCGAGCCGTGCAGCGCATGCTGGAAGCGAAGTTTCGTCTCGGCCTGTTCGAGAATCCGTACGTCGATCCCGACTACGCACAAAAAACTACGAATAACTCCGAGCATCAGCAACTGGCTCTGAAGGTCGCGCAGAAGTCCATCGTACTGCTCAAGAATGAGAAAAACCTCCTCCCCCTCGATCTGAAGAAATTGAAAACGATTGCGGTGATCGGGCCCAACGCCGCTGACGTGCATCTTGGCGGGTATAGCCGCGACCCAGGACTGGGAAATCAGATCAGCATCCTCGATGGTATTCGCAAGCGGGCAGGTGACGGTGTCAAGGTGCTCTATTCGGAAGGCTGCAAAATCACGACGGGAAAGCAAGGTTGGTCGGCGTGGTACGAAAACAAAGTCACTCAACCTGATCCCCAGACGGAGCTCGAAAGCATCCGTGCCGCTGCTCGAGTCGCGCGCCAAGCCGACGTCGCGGTCGTCGTGGTTGGAGAAAACGAAAGCACCAACCGCGAGGCCTGGTCCGAGCAGCATTTAGGCGATCGCGATTCGCTCGACTTGCTCGGTTCACAGGAGACTCTGGTCCGAGCCATCGTCGAGACCGGCAAGCCCACGATCGTTCTTCTGATCAATGGGCGGCCGTTGTCGATCAACTATGTCAAAGAGCACGTTTCCGCGATTCTAGAAGGCTGGTACCTCGGCGAGCAAGGCGGATCCGCTGCCGCCAACGTGTTGTTTGGCGACGTAAACCCGGGCGGCAAACTGCCGATCACATTCCCACGTTCTGTGGGACAGCTTCCTGATTTCTACAATCACAAGCCTTCCCGCAACCGCAGTTATCTGTTTAATAGCCGCGAGCCACTGTTTCCATTCGGCTACGGCCTGAGCTACACGCAATTTCACTTCGATAAACTTCGGGTTGAGCCCAAAACGATTCGAACAGGCGGCACCGCCACGGTCTCCGTCGACATTACAAATACTGGCGATCGTGCCGGCGACGAAGTGGCTCAGATGTACATTCACCAGCGCGTAGCCTCCATTACTCGTCCCGTTATGCGGTTGGGCGGTTTCAAGCGTCTCCGCCTGGAACCTGGTCAGAAAATGACGGTCGACTTCACGCTGACTCCCGAAGACCTATCGTTAATTGATATCAACATGAATCGCGTCGTTGAGCCTGGAATATTCGATCTCATGGTAGGCGCAAGCTCGGCAGAAACCACTAGCATCGCCCTGGAAGTTGTTAATTAATCGCTTGCGGAAGACGGCCGCGCAATGAGGTCGGTTGACGGGCCGAGATACGGATCACTATGCGTATGAAAGAAAGACAACCACGCCTCTTCATTTTATTTCTGGCCTCGCTTTTTAATGCTTTGTTCTGCGCTCCCGCCGCTCGCGCCCAATGGACCGCCATGAATCCCGTCCGCCAGGTTCAACAGCAGGCAGACGGTGTTCTGTTCTCCATGGGAACGGGAACATTGAAAGTGCAGGTATGCTCGGACTCCGTAATCCATGTGATTTATTCACCCACCGCCTCGTTCGCCAAACCAGCGGACTTGGTCGTCATCAAAGAACATTGGCCCGCGGCGCAATGGACGATGCAGTCCACGAATGATGCTGTCACCCTTACCACTTCCCTGCTGAAGGTTTCTGTCACGCGCAAAGACGGAGCCGTTGCCTACGCTGAAGTGAGCGGCGACTCTCTGCTCGAGGAAGCATCCCGGCGCCTGACACCCGAGAAGGTAAACGGAGAAGATACCTACCGCGCCGAATCCGCCATCAGCGTTTACGGTTCGCATGAAGGGCTCTACGGCTTGGGCCAGCATCAGGCAGGGGTGTGGAATTACCGCGGAGAGTCGGTCGACATTTCGCAGGAGAACAGCAATATCTCCGTGCCCCTGATGGTCTCGAGCAAGGGTTACGGCATTTTTTGGAACAACACTTCTCGAAGCCGCTTTAACAATCGTTTCGCCAATTATCTCTACATTAGTTCCGAAGTCGCCGATGTCATTGACTACTATTTCCTCTACGGTCCCGACTTTGACAAGATCGTTGCCGCCTACCGAGACCTGACCGGACAGGCGCCGATGTTCGGCAGGTGGGCCTATGGATTCTGGCAGTGCAAGAATCGCTACAAGTCCCAAGAGGAACTGTTGGGCGTCGCCCGCAAGTATCGCGATCTTCACATCCCGGTCGACAACCTCGTCCAGGATTGGTTCTGGTGGAATCGCAAGGGAGAATTCGTCTTCAACAAGAACTATCCCGATCCCAAAGGGATGGTGGATCGACTGCACAACGAAAATTTCCATCTCATGATTTCGATCTGGCCGTTTTTCGAGCCGGGATCCGCGAATTACGATTACATGCAGAACAAAGGTTGGTTCGTCGACAAATTCAAGTACGCGAAGCCGCCCTACCATACCGACGCAATGGCCGTGTACGACGCCACCAGTCCTGAGGCTCGCAAATATTATTGGGATCAGGTGAACAAAGGATTGTTCAGCATCGGACTGGATGCGTGGTGGATGGATACGACCGAACCAGAGACTGAGGGGCAGGAAGAAAACATTCTATTGGATCACAAGCTGGCGGCTGGCAGCGGAAACCGCTACGTCAACGTGTATCCTCTGCTCGACACCCAAGCGGTGTATCAGGGACAGCGAAGCGCCTCCGACAAGAAGCGCGTGTTCATTCTGTCGCGCTCCGCGTTTGCAGGATCGCAACGAAATGGGGTCACGGCGTGGTCCGGAGACATCAACTCGGATTGGCTCAGCTTCCGGCGCCAAATTCCAGCCGGCTTGAATTTCGCGGTTTCCGGAATTCCTTACTGGACCACCGACATCGGCGGATTTGTCTTCGGCAATCCCACCGATCCCGCATTCCGTGAATTATTCATTCGCTGGTTTCAGTACGGCACATTCAATCCGATTCTGCGCGTTCATGGCACGCGTCATCCGGATGAAAACGAATTATGGTCCTATGGACCCGACGCGCAAACAATTCTCGTAAACTTCGATCGCCTGCGGTATCGCATGTTGCCTTACATCTATTCACTCGCGTGGAAGACAACCAGTGAAGCTTACACGCCTATGCGACCGCTCGTGATGGACTTCCGTACCGACTCTCGCGCCCAAAATGTCGGCGACCAATTCATGTATGGGCCAGCATTCCTCGTAAATCCGGTGACCGAGCCTGCCGCAACCATCCGGCAACTATATCTTCCGGAAACCAGGTGGTACGACTTTTGGACGGGAGCCGCAGTCGAAGGCGGGCGGACGATCAACGCCGCAGCTCCCTTGGACCGACTCCCTCTGTATATTCGCGCCGGATCCATTCTTCCTCTGGGGCCAGAGGAAGAGTGGTCGACACAGAAGCCCGCCGACCCGATTGAACTTCGCATTTACCGTGGCGCGAACGCGGATTTCACACTCTACGAAGACGAAAACGACAACTACGATTACGAAAAGGGTGCCTACTCGACCATCGGCTTGCACTGGGATGACGCGCAGCACACTTTGACCATTGGCGAGCGCAAAGGGCAATTTCCCGGCATGCTGGAAAGCCGAGCGTTCCGTGTAGTCTTCGTAACCGAGAATCACGGAGCAGGAGTAAATCCAGCGAGCGAGCCTGACAAGATCGTGCAATACTCCGGAAAGCAGATGACCGTCGCCCCATAGTTAAAAAGAGAAGCTACTTCAGCCCCGGGCCCTGCGCCTGCTGTTTCGCAGAGAGGCTATCCACGATCTGCCGCTCTTTCGCTCCGTCTTCAGGACGGTGAAGGCGGTAATACAAAGTTGCCAATTCGACGTGCGGTTCGAGCCAATCCGGATCGTCTTTGACTAATAGTTCCAACTCGCTCGCCGCGGTTGCGTAGTCTCCCGAGGTGCTTTTTAGCATTGCCGCTTCATAGCGAGCCATCGAGTCCGAGGGTTTGAGGCGAAGAGCACGATCCAGATATCCCTTTGCCTCGTCAACGTCGCGGCGTTTGTACAAAATAGCGCCCAGATAGAGATTAGCCTCGAAGTCGTCAGAGTTCGCTTTGAGAGCCTCGCGAAAAGCGGGTTCGGCGTCTTTCACGTCCCCAGTTTTGTCTCTGGCTGTCCCCACGAGCGTGTAAAGGCCTGGAATCTTTGGCTTGAGAGCAAGAGCTTGCTCAAGGTCTTGGCGCGCCTGTTCGTACTCATTCAATTGGAGGAGTGTGGCTCCGGCAACCATGTAGGCGTCTGCGTCGGAGGTGGCCTTGGCAACTTTCTCCATGCGAGTCACGCCTTCTTTTCTTCGGCCCTTTGTATTGATCAGCGCGGACCCGAGAACGTACTCAAAATCCATGTTCTGCGAGTATTTGCTCTCGAGTGGTTCCAGCAAGTTGAGGGCAGCCTCCGATTTCCCGGTCCGAAGATCGCTATCCCCCAGGAGAGTGGCAACCTGCAACGAATTCGGCTGGGTATCATGCAAAATCTCGAACTGCTGACGGGCGTTTTCAAAATCTCCCCTCTTGTAGTAGGCAAGCGCAAGGTTCAGCAGAACAGGATTTTTGTTCTTTAAAGACGTAAGAGCAGAACGGTCGATCGCAATTGCCTCATCGAATTGCCCTACGTGTGCCAGAGCGGCTCCGAGATTGACCTTGGCTTCGACTTCGTTGGGGCGTAATTCCAGCACCTTGCGGTAGTCGTGGATCGCGGCAGAAAAATCACCATGCTGCTGCTCATCGATCGCGCGCTTGAGAAGCTGATCCGGATTCGGTTCCTGAGCCAGGACCACGACAGGAAAGAGAATGAAAACCATCAGTGCCGCACGCATGGTCAATAGGATAGCTCAGGAACCGCACCCGCGGCCCGCCAATTCCTGCCATGCGGGTTGCGAAAGTAACAGCGGTGAGACCGTCACACGTGCAGGAACGGCGTAGAATAATTGGTTAATAACGACGATGTCGGCGAGGTGTGCCATGAAAGAAACTCGATCTCTTCTGGCGTTCTCAATGTGCTTATCGTTAGTTGTTGTCGGTGTACAACTCGAGCAAGCCAGAGCACAAACGCACGCATCCACCCCGGCTCCTCCATCTACAATCACACGGCCAGACTCGCTTCAGGACAGTGGATTCTACAATTACTGGGCGAATATGTCGGCACAGGGTCGCGCAGGAGGAGTGCTATTGGGCAAACTTGCGCTCGAAGGGGAGCCGCTCCCGTGGCAACCGATGCTGGTCGCCGTCGACTGCAAGGGCTCGATCGTGAACTCCACGCAGACCGATCTCCAAGGCAGGTTTGTCATTGCTTTCACGGACACGCATGTCGTAGAGCGCACACCCTCCGACGCGCAAACGAAGATGGAAACTCAATATGAGGGGTGTTTGGTTCACGGCTCCGTGGCCGGGTTCCGGTCGAGCGCCGTGCCGATCACCGTACGAAATCTACGCGATGATCCCAACCTAGGAACAATCACGCTCACTCCGGAAGAACGAGGCGGTGGCACCGAACTCAGTACAACCACCAAAGCCGCACCCTCGAATGCCATGAAAGCCTTCGAAAAGGCGAGGGCTGAATGGCTTAACCAGAATTCCGATGGCGCGGAAAAAAATCTGAAGAAGGCAGTCCAGCTGTATCCCGGTTTCGCTCAGGCGTGGCTGCAACTCGGCAAAATCCAGGAAAGTTCAGAGCCGCAGGCTGCGCGAGACTCTTTTTCCAAGGCTCTGGCTGCCGATCCGAAATTCGTTTTACCCTACGAGCAGCTTGCCGCGCTGGCGGTTCAAGGAGAAAAGTGGCAGGAGACGCTCGATAACACGAGCCATGCACTGGAACTGGTTCCTGCGGGGACGCCTCAGGCCTTGTATTACGATGCTTTGGCCAAATTCCAGCTGGGCAAGACCGATGAAGCCAACGTTAGCGCCTCCAAGGCGCTGGCCATCGATCCGCGGCACAGTGTTCCGAACACGGAACAACTGTTGGCCGTGATCCTGGCGCGGAAGGCAGACTACGCGGGAGCGCTGCAACATCTGAAGAATTGCCTGACCTACATCCCTGCCGGGCCGCAATCCGATCTTGTAAAGCAGCAGATCGCCCAACTCGAACCAAAGGCGCACGCTTCGAAGTAAGCAGACACTTCAAGGCGCAGGCTCGGTCACCTTCAGCACCTGGTCGGCCGGGACACTTTGCAGAGTTTGAACAATGCCGGAAGGCCAGTGAATCTCGATCAAGTCCGCGTGATTTTCGGCACCAAGGCCGAAATGGACCGGCCCGTCGCTCGATGAAGCATAGCCGACGCTAGTCGTCATGTGGTTGTACTGCGCACCGCTCTTAGTCACCAGCTTGATGCGAGCGCCGATGCCGTCGCGGTTGCTCTTAGTCCCGCGCAAAGCGATGTCGAGCCAGTGGCCCGGCTTCGGGCTGCGGTTCATCCAGATTTCGGCGTCCTTACCAATGGCGCTTACGACCACATCGACACGGCCATCCCCGTCCAGATCGCCGAAGGCACAGCCACGATGCCGTGCAGCTGGAGCCGATGTAAAGCCCGCTTCTTCGGTCAAGGCCGACCATTTCCCGCTCGCGCCGAGATTGCGGAACACGGTATTTGGTTGATCGACCGGCTGCCCAGGCTGATTCAGCGATTCCACGTGGCCGCGGCTTACGAACAGATCTTTCCATCCGTCATTATCGAAGTCGTATAACGCAGCCCCGAAGCCAGACATCTGGCGACTGGGATCTCTCATGCCGCTCTGCGTTGTAACCTCGTGGAAATCGCCTTTGCCCGTATTCTGGAAAAGAGGAAATGTCTGATTGTTCAACGCGACAAATACGATGTCGGGGTAGCCGTCGTTGTTGAAGTCGCGAAAATCGAGGCCCATGCCCGAGATGAAGCTGCCGTCTTCAGTGAGGGCGACTCCGGTCTCGAAAGCGACCTCCTCGAACTTGTTGCCTACGTTATGGAAGAGCGAATTGTAAGAAGCGTCGTTGGTGACGAATAAGTCGGGTCGTCCGTCGAGATCGTAATCGGCCATGCCGACGCCCATCCCTTTGCCCACGTGTCCGCGGATGCCCCACTCCTTCGAAACATCCTGGAACCTACCGTCGCCTTTGTTCAGAAATAACTGGTTGGGCTGGCCCTTGTAGAACTTGGGACTACAGTAGTCGGCGACGCCTTGAATGGCGCACAGCGGCTTGTCGGAATAGGTCCACTGCATGTAGTTAACGACGAAGAGATCGAGCAAGCCGTCGTTGTTCACGTCGACCCAGACGGCTGTGATCGCCCAAAGGGGACCATATTCGGGATCAGCACGATTCAAGCTCTCATCCAGTCCCGATTTCAGCGTCACGTCGGTAAAGGTGCCGTCCCGGTTATTGTGGTAGAGCGTGCTGTGGTGAAGGCCAGCGACGAACAGATCCGGATGGCCGTCGTTGTCGTAGTCGGCGACCGCGACGCCCATATCGTAGCCGGAGCCGGTCAGGCCAGCCGCGTCAGTCACGTCGCTAAAAACGCCATTGCCATCGTTGCGGAACAGGCGATTCCGGTATTTGGGCGAGTCTTTTTTCAGTGTGGAGATGTTGGCACCGTTGGTGAAAAAAATGTCGGGACGTCCGTCGCCGTTGTAATCGAAGACGGCCACTCCCCCGGGCATGGTTTCGGGCGCATTGCGCGCAGGGGTTTCGTCGTTCTCCAATCGGAACGGAATTTTACTAAGCTCGAACCGCATGGGGCTCGGGGCGGAATCCGCTTGGAGTAGAAGAATGGCTCCGACACTCAGGAAAGAAGCCGCAATAATTCGCCGAGCCAGCCCCTGAAGAAGCATTCGCGTTCAGAGAAACGTCGTCCAGAAAATAAGGGGTGGCTTGTGCCACCCCTTGGGAATGATTCTACCTCACGACGTGCGCCTAGAAGAAGTACTTCACGGCGAAGGTGAGGTATCGGCTGCCGGTCTTGAACTTCGGTATGCCTGTGGCGGAAGAGTTATTGGTCGGAGAAATACCGACCACTGGAACATTACATCCGCCACTGGCAGCAGTAGTTCCGCTTATGTTCGCCAGGGCGTATGCGCACTGGTTGCCAGCCGATCCAGCGGGGGCAGTGTTACTGATGAAAGTTGTGTAGTTTCTCGTGAAGCTGATGTTTTCATCGGTATTGCCGCCAGCCAAATTGAACTGGCGAAGCGGGTGATTCAAGAAATTCACAGCGGAGATGCGGAATTGCAGCTTCTGTCTCTCCGTGATCTGGAAGTTCTTGAACAAGGCCAAATCACTGTTAAAGTATGCCGGACCACGCATGTAGGGCCATTGGAAGGGACCCTCCTGCCCGTAAGCTGGCATCCCGAAACAGCTGGGGTTGAAAGACTGACCGGACTTCAATCCCTTTGAGGGATTGCACAGCAGGGAAGGCATGAGCACGAAACCACTGTTGTCTGGTGATATGCCCAACCAAGTTTGCGGGCTAACATTGACAGCTGCCAATCCATTGGGGAGTCTGATTGAGTTGTCGGGAAGGCTAGGCATCGCGTTGGTCGGCATGGTCAGGCCCCCGGCGAAAGCGGCGTTCAGGTTTCCACCAACGTTCGGCTGCAGTGCCGCTCCGCTTTGGTATGTCGTGTAGCCCGACAGCTGCCAGCCGTTCACCGCGCCGCCGAGAAGCGGATTGCCGTGATAGAACTTCGGCATGTTCCACACATACGAGAAGTTCAGAATGTGCGTGTGGTCGTAAGCCAGAGGACCATAGTTATTCCGGATGCTGAACGGATCGACCACGGTACCATTCCCCGGCCCGTTGTCGGTCTGTCCATCTGTGATTCCCAGTACCTTGCTGAAGGTGTAATTGGTCAGGAAGGTGACCGGGCCGGATTGTTTTTGCCACGAAACCTGCAGTGAGTTGTAGTTGGCGTAGCTGCCGTGATAGAGCAAGTAAACGTCCTGGTAAACATTCAAGGGGCGCCAATCGTTCGCGTTGAAGGTTAGCTTGTAGTTCGCGCCGTAGGGGCCGGCGCACGCCAGCGGCTGATTGTTTTTTGGAGTGCTGCTGGTGCAAGCCGGCGCGTTGGGGGACATGAGCATCCCGTAGGTCGCGCCGCCCGTGTTCGAACCGGTGGGATCCGGCAAGAAGAAACCGCCGTAGGCTACGTTGTTTTGATCCCCGACCTTGCCATTACTGCCGTCGATCCATTCGTTCTGGCTCTTGTTGGCAACATAGGATACTTCAAGCACCGACCGCCAAGGCAGAGCCTGAGAAACGGTGACGTTCCAGTTCATGGTCAGCGGAGTCTTGTTGTCTCCGGGGAGCAAACCAAACACCGTGGCGCCATTTTGAGCTACGCTTGGCGGCGGAATAAAACCGGGCGTGCCCGCATTAATCTGGTTGTACCCAGTTTGCGTAGCGGCGGATTGGAAGGTAAATGCTCCTTCGGGCCCCGTAGCCGCGTCGGCTACCTGGGTAGAAACCTGGTAGTGGAATACCGCAAATCCGGACCGAAGGACGGTCTTTCCGGTTCCGAAGACGTCATACGCTAAGCCGACACGAGGCTCGTAATAGAACAACGGCGAGTTCATGCCAGACAGCGGTATGCGGCTGTTGTTAGCATGCCACTGTAAGCCGGTGTTATTCGGAGCAGCAGTTACAAGTCCAGTGGGCCCGTAGACATTTTGCTGATACGTCGCTGGGTTCCAAACCTGGAAGCCTTGCGGTGTGCCGTACCACTGGCCGACGTGGTCGAAGCGCAGGCCGTAATTCAAAGTCAGCTGTCGATTCGCTTTGAACGAATCCTGTGCGTAAATCGACCACTGATGGAACTTGAGGTCGTTGGTGGGGAACGAACTCACCTGCTGATAGTTGCCCGTACGTCCGAGAAGAAAGTCAGCAACCACGTTTCCCGAACTGTTCGGGCCCCATCCCAAATTGTAAGTGCCGTTGTCGCCCGGCCCAAGGCCGCCAGCCGACTGGATGTTCTCGCTAGTATCCCAGTAGAAACCAGCTTTCACAGTGTGGGAGCCAAGCACCTTCGTGAAGTTATCGTACAAAGCCGGATCTTTCTTGGTAGCGCCGAAGGCACCCTTCTGAAAGCTTCCGTCAAAAGAGAACTCTTCGATGTTAGGGAAGGCTCCGCCCCATGGACCTTCGAAGTTCGGTATCTGTGAGGTGGTATGGCCGAACAATCCCTTTACGTTGAACCCAAGGGCCGTACGATCGACCGCCTTAGGGTTCGAGAGCGAACTGGGATTGATATACCGCGCCAAGGTGAACACAAACTCGTTGGTCATCGTCGGACTGAATACATGCGTGAGGTTCGCCATGAACTCTTGCGAAGTGGTGGGCGCAACCACATTTGATGGATACGGCAAGGTCCACGGTGGAGTCCACCAGACGCCGATCGGATGCTGGTCGTTTTCTATCTGGCGAGTGTAGGATCCGGTCAACTTTGTGTTGTCACTGATCGCGTAATCCACTTTGCCGGTAGCTTCCCACCGGTTCTGAGGAACTGTGCTGATGTACTGATAGTTGTTCCAGCCGTTGGCAGCTGAAGGGGCAATGTTCGACTTCGGCATTAAGGCGGCGATGCCAAGGATGTTTTGATCGAAATCGCTTTTGGGCATAACGCCGTTCACGGCGTTGCCCGGGAGGTTGTACGCCGACGAGTAGGCGTACTGCCAAATGGAGCCGCTGGAAAGGCAACTCAAGAGTGTGCTATTGCCGCCGCAACCCGAGACGGGAGTCGTTCCTGGTACGCCGTTGATCGTTTTTTCGCTGAAATCACCGCTCAGTTGTTCCGCCGTCGGCACGTTGTAGTTGATCGGAGTGGCGGCGGGGTGCTGGTTCATGTATTCGTAGCCAGCCCAGAAAAACAGTTTCTTGCGGCTCTTGTTAAAATCGGTGAACGGGAGGAGGATGGGACCGCCAACGTTCCCGCCCACGTAGTAGAAGTGCTCCGCCGGGTTGGTCAAGCCTTGGCTTTTGCTATAGGCATCGACGGAGTTCAAGGCACTGTTGCGGGCGTACAGGTAACCTTCGCCGTGGAACGCGTTGCCGCCGCTCTTGCTGAACGCCTGGAAGATCACTGGGCCCTTGGCGTACTCGGCGCTGTACGAGGACATCAGAACCTTAACTTCGGAAACCATGTCCTGGTTGATGTTAGCGATCTGCGTGCCGGCGTTGCCGGGATCGACGAGGTTGGCGCCGTCGAGCATGAAGGCCATCGCGCCGTAGGGCTGCGTACCATTCGAAGAATAGGCGCCCACCGGACCGTTGTTCGTGCCGACAACTTTGTCGTTAAACCCAGAGCCCTGACCAAGACCGTTGGTCAACGCCATTCCGGGCATGACCTTCAGCAGTTCGCCCGCATCGCGACCAACGATCGGAACATCTTCAATTAATTCCGTATTGAGGGTCGTGCTGACCTCGGAGTTGTCGGGGATGACCACGTCGACGCCCGCCTTGATTTCAACGGTCTCGCTTACTTGGCCGACTTCGAGTTTGACACTCGGCAATGTGCGGCTGTCGCCTTGGGCGAAGACGATGCCCGTCTGCTGCCACGTCTTGAAGCCTGCGGCCTCGATAGTAAGGGTATAGCTTCCGGGCTGGACCGCAGTAATGGAGAAGTAGCCGGACCCGTTCGACACTGTGGCACGCATGTCGCCGGAGGTCTCGTTCTTCATCGTCACTCTTGCATCCGGCACTACGGCGCCGGCGGCGTCGGCCACCGTACCGCTCAATGTGCCGGTTAACTGCTGCGCGAAACAGGTCGACGCCAGCAGGACGAGAACGAGCAGGAACGCAGCTGCACTCGCAGCCTTTTTCACAGCTGTAAACTCAAAAGTGGAAATCATCGCTCCTCCCGGATACTGAGAACTTCGCAGTTCGCCGGTCCCAATTTCGCCGCACCGAGACTAGTACGGCGGGACCGTAAGCGATTACGTAATGGATTCATACTACCCCGAAGAACGACGCAACTTACCGCCGATTGACCAACACTGTCAAGAGAAAAATCGATTTTTTAAGGAAAAGGTGCATCTTCTTACTATTGTGCGTAAACTGTCCCGGTCGGGATCGTGCCGGAATTGCAGGAAGCCGGTCTACTGAGAACCGAAGGTCGGACTCGTGAGGTGGTTTATGCCTGCTCGCGTTCTTCTCGTCGTTGCCTCGAGCCTCTTATTAGTCTTCCCTGCGTCCTTCTCGCAGACCAGTTCTCCTCCTGCGGCTGACCCCAACCATCCGGTCATCCGTACCACCACTCGGGAAGTGCTCCTCGATCTGGTGGTCCGCGACAAGCACCACCACGCGGTCACCGACTTGCGATCCGACGAAGTTGCAGTCTATGAAGATGGTGTCCGCCAGAACATCCGAGTCTTCCGCAACATTCAAGGCAGCGAACAACTGCAGACGGAACGCAACATCGCCGGAGTACCGAAGTCTGCGACTCCGGCCACCCGGCGGAACGATCCCGGACCACTGAATTCGATGCGGCAGGTGAATTTTGTTTCGATTGTGTTCTCAGACATTGCTCCTTTGAATATGGACTTTGCTCGACGAGCGGTTACGGAGTTCCTCAAAAGCGACGATCTGCCGAACACCTATGTGACCATTTATAAGCTCGATCGCAGTTTGCAGGTAATGCAGACTTATACCGTCGACAAGGATTCGCTGGCAAACGCAGTCGATGCGGCTACCAAAGGGTTGAAAGGGGCGAGAGCGCCAGATGTCTCAGCCTCGGTTGTGAGCAGCGCGATGGCGACTTTGCGGTCCAATGCCGAAAACATTCTTGCCGCGCCCACAACGGGGGCTGCCGCCGCACAAGCTGTCCTTAACGCCCTCACGAATCCCCTGCCGGCGCTAACCAAAGATCCTCTGTGGGCGGCGAACGCAGCTTCCCAGGACGCTTCGACCAGTCTGGGCAATGCTCTTTCCACCCAAGCTGAGTTAGTCAAAGGATTACGGTTCGCGAGCAGCTTGTCAGACGGCATGGACGCGATGGATTCTCTCCGTCAACTGATTCGCAGTCAGGACCATTTGCCAGGCCGCAAGATTGTTATTTACCTGGCGGACGGACTGGCGTTCCCGGTCAACCGTCGCGATGCGGTCGACAACATTATCAGCTTTGCCAACCGCTCAGGAGTCTCCTTTTATACCCTCGACACGCGCGGACTCAATGTCGATGACCCGATGATGCAGGCCTTAGCGACGCAGCGACGCACCGGAGCCGAGAGTTCTGTTCAGCGGGTCGACCCACGCACCTCCCATTTGGAAGATGATGACGTCGAATTAACGGCGGTGGCGAGCGGCCAACTCGCGATGCGCGAATTAGCCGAATCAACTGGAGGCTTCGCGGTCACAAACACGAACGAGATCTCTGTGCCGATGCAGCACATCATGGAGGACATACGCACACACTACGAGGTGGCGTACGCTCCGACATCCACCAACTACGATGGACACTTCCGCAGAATCGAAGTGAAAATCAGCCGACCGAAGGTTACGCTCCAGACTCGAAAAGGCTACTACGCAGTCCCGGACCTCAACGGAGAACCGCTCCTGCCCTTTGAACTGGTGGCCTTGAATGCAGTGAATGCCCAACCTGTACCGGCGGACTTCCCTTTTCAGGTCTCAGCTATGAAGTTTCGGCCGCAGGAAAATGGGGTTGAATATGTGATGACGTTTGAAATTCCATTGTCCGGAATCAAAGCCGTCGCCGACAAAAAAACCGGCGACCTGCGCGCTCGATTGGCACTCGTCGCCTTCCTTCATGACTCCTCGGGATTAATCGTAAAAAAAATCAGCCGAGAGTTGTTCCACAAAGTGTCGAGCTCCGAGTCGGCACAACGACAGAACGATCGCATTCTTTACGCTGAGCCCGTCGATTTGGCGGCTGGACATTACGTGATCGATACCGCGGTGGAGGACGAAGTGACCGGCAAGACTTCGGCCAAGCACGTCTCGGTTTTCGTCGATCCGAGAAAGAATTTATCTTTGAGTTCGCTGCAGTTGGTGCGCCGGTTCGACCCACTGACAGGACCGCGCAATCCTCTCAGTCCTTTTGAGCTGGAGAATGGCCGCATCACTCCAACGCTCACAGATACGGTAGCTCCTGGAAGTCCTGTCAGTCTTTACTTTGTGGTGTACTCCGCGACGCTTACCGATGTCGAACCGACCAAGGTTACATTGCAACTGTTGCGGGATGGCCGAGAGATCGCGCGTAAGCCACTGGATCTGGCGCACCGCGAGGCCGACGGCTCGATCCCCATGCTGGTGCAGGTTTCTCCTGGCCCCGGGCAGTGCGATGTTCTGGTGACCGCGAAGCAGGGCGCGTCTGTTGCGGAATCGAGCCTCTCCGTAAGGGTCGAGTGACCAAGGCGGTCGACGCTTCGCAGTCGGTCTCCTTTTGCAACCTTTTGATATTCGCGCTGCCCCTTGGCGTAAAATCACGCTCGGCGGAAACCACTGGCCAGAAGCCGGAGATTTTTCGAATGGCAACAATTCTCTCGCTCCGAATCAAAGTTTTCTTGACGGCCATTCTCTTTGTGGGTACGGTCGGAGCGCAGAACGAATCTCCTTCGTCACCCACGCCAGCGACCCAAGATTCCCGCAAAACTGACTCCAGCGGTCTGCTCTTTCATCAAAGTGTTCGACGTGTCGTCGTCGATGTCGTGGTTTCCGATTCGGATGGAAGGCCTGTTTCTGGCCTCACGGCCGATGACTTCTCCCTCGCTGAAGACGGCAAGCCTCAGAGGATTCGCTCTTTTGACGTTCACGACTTTGATCCAGTTCCCGATCCTCTGCCTGCTTTGCCATTGCTGCCAGCGAACACGTTCGTCAACGTTCCCACCGAACCGGAGCGAGGTCCTCTCTATGTCTTGCTCCTGGACCTTGTGAATACAGCAGTCGACGACCAGCCGGCAGCTCGAGAGCAACTACTGAAGTTTATGCGGAGCAAGCCCCTTGGCACCCGTTTCGCAATCTTCGTGCTAAGCGACGGTCTCTATCTTGTCCAAGGTTTTACCGAGGATCGCAACTCGCTCGTTTCCGCCGTCGATCCGAAGACTCCTCACTCGCACATCCCGCGAATTTTTCTCTATGCCGAGAATTCTCAGCCCTATCTCTCGGCAACTCGCGCCTTGATCAACATTGCGAGGTTTCTGGCTGATCTTCCCGGACATAAAAATGTGATCTGGCTCTCGGCTTCATTCCCCTCCTCCGTCTTGCCGAGTTCCGATCCATCGACTGAAGGCATGAGCGCGAACGAGGAAATCAAGGAAGCCATCGATACTTTGGCTCGGGGACAGATCGCCGTATACCCAGTCGACGTTCGCGGTACAGTTGTGACGCACATGAAGACTGCTCCCGTTATAGGTCCGGGGGGCGGGGCGATGGCGACGGGCAGCGACAGTCATGCCCTCAATGCCGCCTACATGACCGAAGAAGAACTTGCTCACGCGACTGGAGGCCGCGCCTTCTACAGCAGCAACGACGTGGCGACCGCCCTCGCCGAAGCCACCGAAACTGGCGGTCATTACTACACCCTCACATATTCTCCCAGCAATCAGAACTACAACGGCCGCTTGCGTCACATCGACGTCGAAATTTCCAAGCATGGCTATCACTTGGCGTATCGTCGCAGCTATTACGGCAATCCCGGTCCATCCGCAGGTCAGGCGCCTTCAGAATTGCGTTCGGCATCGGACCTGCAACCCGTCCTTCTGAGCCGACCGGCGGATTCGTTGTATCCCAACATGCAGCACGGAGCGCCCCTGGCGCACAAGTTACTATTCCGAGCCCACATTCATGCACTGGCTCCTCCCGCGAAGGCGACGGCCGAGCAGATGGTGAATTTAGCCGATCAGCCCGCTTATTTTCGCGAGCGCCGCAAGAACCGCCCGGCCAGACCCCTACGCCCCATCCGACTGCAAACCTACGAAATCGATTACACCGCTGCGGCCCGCTATCCTTCGTTGGAAGTGGCGGCCGCGGCCTTTGACGCCGACGGAAGAATGGTGAATGGTGTGATCCAAAGGGTCGAAGAAGACACGGCACGACTCCCCTCCGGGGAGAGGCGCGCAGGGATCTATCGCATTCAACAGCAATTCGATGTGCCGGTGACGGCGGTGTCCCTGCGAATCGCGGTTCGGGACGTGGCCACAGATAACGTCGGCGCCTTAGAGATAAACTTGCCCCTTGCCGAGGGTCAGACGGACGCTTCCGTCTTCCCCTCCGGTCCAAGCCGCCGTTAGAGACGGACGAGTCCCCACACGGCGGAACAATCGCCTCCCCCACGCGTGGTACCATGATTCTCCAGAAATCAGTTCCAGCCGCTGAACACGTTTCGAAGCAATGGCTGCAGCGAGTGCAGTGAACAAGGGGATGGGAATATCTCGGAAGTGGAGTTTTGGCAGGCGCGCGAAGTCCGACTTTGTGCTCACCGTCTTAGTCTCCACACTATTTCCCTGCTTGAGTGCAGCCCAGGCCAACCCAGCCAGCTCTTCTGACCTCGCCTCGAAGGCAATGTCAGCTCGCGAGGTGAACGACGTACCCAGGGCCATCGACCTCTATCAGCAGGCTCTGAAACTGAATTCGCAGTGGTCAGACGGATGGTGGTTTCTGGGATCACTGCAATACGGAGCAGGAGCCTACGCCGAAGCCCGGGACGCTCTCTCGCATTATCTCGAACTCACTCCTAACGCGGCCCCCGCCTTCGCCATGCGCGGTCTATGCGAATTCGAGACGGGCGAATATGGGCTATCCTTGAATGACATTCAACGCGCCCTTTCGCTCGGCGCCGCAAACCAATCTCGAAACGAAAAAATTCTCCGCTACCACGAAGCTTTGCTGCTCACTCGCACGGGAAGATTCGAAGATGCCCTGCGAAGCTACGCTTTCTTCACCCGTGAGGACGACTCCAACCCGGAACTTCTGCTCTCGCTCGGTCTAGCGGGCCTGCGCACTCCGCTCCTGCCTAGGGAATTGAAAGCAGATCAACAGGACACATACATCGGCGCAGGTAAGGCCACTTTCGACTTCATGAAAGGAGACAAAGAAGCGGCACGCGTCGAGTTTCAGCACCTTTTCAAGCTCGTTCCGGCAGTGCCCAATGCGCACTATCTTTACGGATATTTGTTGTACGCCAGTGATCCTGATGCGGCGAAGGTTGAATTCGAGAATGAGCTGGAAGCAACTCCTACCAACGCAGTCGCTGAAGTCATGTTAGCGTGGATTCCTTTACTGACGAATGACGGCACAGACGCACTTCCCTACGCTCGAAAAGCGGCGGCCCAGGATCCGACGCTTCCCAGTGCCCAACTGGTCCTCGGCCGCGCACTCACTGAGACGGGCGATGCAAAAGATGGCATCGAGCACTTGGAAAAGACCCTGCAAGTCCAACCTGATAACCTTGAAGTCCATCTCGCTCTGGCCAAAGCCTATGCAAAGGCGGGGCGCAAAGCAGACTCCCGGCGAGAGCGTTTGCTCTGCCTCGAAATGACGAAGAATGACACGGCGTCGACTACTCATCCGTAGATCGCACGCGGGCCTCCTTTGGGTCGCGATGCTCTCAGCGTTGGCAGCCGCGCAAGGCAACGCAGAGTCCGCCTGTGTGTCGTGCCACCGTGCCCGGTCTGAGTCCCAACCGCAAACGCCGATGGGACGGGCTCTGGCAATTGCGGGCGCAAATCCGGTGCTCAGGGACAATCCAAAGCTCTCCGTTCGTAAAGGCCCATACACTTACAATGTACAAACCCACGGACAGGACAGCACCTACGCCGTGAGCGACGGTACCCGCACAATCTCCGTCCCGATTCACTGGAATTTTGGCGCTGGCGCGCAGACGTGGATCTTGGAGCGCGAGGGCCATCGATACGAAAGCGCGGTGAGTTACTATCCTTCGATTCCAGGCCTCGATTTCACTACGGGAGACGAAGACCTGAAACCACGCAACCTCGAAGAAGCGATCGGACGCGAGATCAGTATCCCCGAAACCAAGGTCTGTTTCGGTTGTCACTCCAGCAATGCGGTAACAAACGGAAAAATGACTTTCGAAGCGCTGCGCCCGGGAGTGACCTGCGAGCATTGTCATTCCGGCACAATCACCCACTTGAGCGATTCCATCAACGGAGATTTCGATTCTGCTCCGCCCGATCTCCGCAAGTGGACATCAGAAGACATCTCGAATTTTTGCGGCCAGTGTCATCGCTCATGGGAGACCGTTGTACGGAATCACTGGCGCGGCCAACTGACCGTTCGCTTCCAGCCTTACCGTCTTGCCAACAGCAAGTGCTTCGACGGCGCCGATCCCCGCATCAGTTGCATCGCCTGTCACGATCCTCACCTGGATGTCGTCCGCCAGGATTCCGCCTACGATGTCAAATGTCTGGCCTGCCACTCCTCGTCCGCGGCTCCTCCAGTTTCCCCGCTTCAGGCATCGACCACGGCTCCCGCTCATGCACAGACTTGTCCCAATGCGAAGTCGGAGTGCGTAAGCTGCCATATGCCCAAGGTGAAGTTGCCGAACGGACACCTGACCTTCACCGATCACCAGATTCGGATCGTAAGACCGGCAGAGCCGTTTCCCAATTGAACTTTAAACCTCCCCGGAGCCCGTTCCTCGAAGATCACCCCAAGCTTCGGCATTCGTCCCGAATCCCATTTTTCAGCAGATTTCCACAGTCGCGAGGCCGATGCTCAAAAGGGCACATTCGCGACACCAAGGTAATGCCCGGTGTGGGCAAATCACATCTGCGGCGAGGGTCGTCCACTGAGGTAGCAAGAGAGGCTTTTGCGGTCGAGGCCGTTCGATGCGTTCCTGGCGGATCATCGTTGTTACGCTGCCTGCACTCTTAAGCGTGCTGAGTGCTGGGGCCCTTGCTTCTCAATTCGTCGTTTTTCCTAAGACGACTGACCTTCTGTCGCCCGACGGTAGATTTGCGGTGCGCAGTACCGACAGTGCAGCCCGACATCAGATTTCGTTGGCATCTTCCACTCGCTCTGGCTTTTCGATGTATCGACTGGACGATCCCGCAAACTCTGCTACTACCTTGGTGTCGCCTTCGCCGCATAGTCCAGCAATGATTGGCTCGTAGTCACTCAATCTGTTGGCAAGCGAACTTCGCAAGCCTTGGTATTTTTCGCAATGGCACTGGAAGACCCCGTCATGCTCGACGAGATCGCACTGACCCGCCTTTTGCCACGGACTTGCGCCCGGACTGCGGGAAAACGATCACGCCTTCGTCGAAGGTTCAGGAGTCGAGCAAGACACGCTCTATCTAACCGTTTTTGGGGATATGGGCCGCATGATGGCAACGGATTCCGCTGGCACTGCGAATACAATTGCGGTAAGGCAAAGTTTCCTGTACTGAAGAACGCGGCTCGCACCCATAGAGAATAAGAGGATAAGAGAATAACTGTGGAAGCGAGTAACTGTGGACCGCACAAAACCGCGACGTGCTCCGAAGGAATCAGAGTCGCTTGGTGTTTTTTCGTTCTGTCTTCAGCATTTTTCGCTCGGCCTTCCGTTGCGCCTTCGCGTACTTCTTCGTTGTTTTCTGCTGTCGCCTCTCCGCTTTCCGCGAAGCTCGATCCTCAGGCATCACGCGGGTTCGCGTCTGAGCCACTGCTCCGACGCCGCAACCAACACTCATCGCGCCCAGAAGCATTAACGCAGCAATTCTTCTCATAAGCTCTCGAACGAACGGCTATCTTATGCTGATTCTACAGCAGGCCTGCGGACTTTTGGGCCGATCTGTTCCACCTAGTCCTTCACTGCTTTGTCAGTAATCTCGAGCCCCCTATCGATAATAGCAAACGCCTCTCGCAGTTGCTGTTCGTTAATGCACAGCGGAGGATTGGTGTAGAAGGTGTTCCACCGCACCAGCGTATACAACCCTTGTTCGCGGAAGTATCGGCCCAGCGCGCTCATTTCTTCCGACGTGCCGTTGAACGGAGCCATTGGCTGCCGCGTTTTGCGGCTGCGAACCAACTCGACGATGCCAAACAACCCGATGGACCGCACCGCTCCCACCGAAGGATGCTTCGCCTGTAATTCGCGCCCCAGCTCTTTCATGATCGCGCCCATCCTCTTCGCGTTCTCGATAAGGTTGTCGTCTTCGTAAACGCGGATCGTGGCCAGTGCCGCCGCGCATCCCATGGGATGCGAGTTGTAAGTCAGCCCCCCGTAAAACACTTTGTCCTGAAAGTGCTGCGCGATGTGATGCCGCATTCCCACCGCGCCGAGCGGCAGATAGCTCGAAGTGAGCCCCTTGGCCATGCAGATCAAATCCGGAACGACCTTCCAGTGATCGATGGCAAACCACTCGCCCGTACGTCCGAAGCCAGCCATGACTTCGTCGGCGATCATCAATATGCCGTACTTGTCGCACAGTTTCCGCACGCCCTCGAGATATCCGTCCGGTGGAATGAGAATGCCGTTGGTCCCGACCACGGTTTCCAGAATGAAAGCGGCAATCGTGTGCGGGCCTTCGAGCTCGATCGTCTCTTCAATCATGGCAAGCGAGGTTTCCGCGGACTCCCAGCCTCGCTCGATGCCATGATACGGATCGAGCACCCGCACCACGCCGGGAATTCCCGGTTCCGCCGCCCAGCGCCTTGGATCTCCCGTGAGCGAGATCGCACCCGCGGTCGCGCCGTGATACGAGCGGTAACGCGCTATGATCTTGTGCCGTCCCGTGAAGAAGCGGGAGATCTTGATGGCGTTCTCGTTGGCTTCGGCGCCGCCGTTGGTGAAGAAGAAGGTGTCGATATCGCCGGGAGTAATCTCCGCGAGTTTGGCACCAAGGCGGGCTCGCGGTTCAGTCGCCATGAAAGGATTGGCATACGCGAGTTTCGCGGCCTGCTCGCTGATCGCGCGAATCACACGCTCGTCACCGTGACCGATGTTGACCGACATCAACTGGCTGTTGAAGTCGATAAAGCGCTTGCCCTCAGGCGTCCAGAAGTAAATGCCCTTGGCGTGATCGATCGGGATCGGATCCACCTTCGACTGCGCCGACCACTCAAACAGCGTGTGCTTCTTGGTGAGATCAACGATTTCCTGTCCCGTCATTTTCTCCGCGGGATTCGCAACCGTAGCAGTCATTGTCTAAGACTCCCTTATGCTAAATGTGACTCGACTTGGGAAGGGTACGACTTTCAGTCGTGCCGCAAAGCGCATCAAAATCATTTCGCGGCTTTAGCCGCGGAGGTGCGCCCTAGAATTTCCGGCTGTGCTCTTTAGCCCAGCGTTCGACGACAACTTTCTTGTCGGTGTAGAACTCAATCGCGTCGCGCCCCTGTCCGTGCAGATCGCCGAAGAAACTGTTCTTCCATCCGCTGAACGGGAAGTAAGCCATGGGCGCGGCGACCCCAATATTGATGCCAATGTTTCCCGCAGGCGCTTCGTAGCGGAAGCGGCGCGCGGCGGATCCGCTCGAAGTAAACAGAGACGCTTGGTTTCCATAAGCGCTGCGTTCGAGGAAAGCCAGCGCTTCGTCCATGCTGTCGGCGTGCACAAGGCTGAGCACGGGACCGAAGATTTCCGTATCGGCCAGATCGCTGGTTGCCGGAACGTCATCGAGAATCGTCGGCTTCACGAAGTTGCCGGATTCGTATTTCGGGATCTTCGAGTTGCGGCCGTCGAGCAGGACTTTCGCTCCCTGTTTTTCGCCCAGCCCGATCAGCGATTCCACGCGTTCTTTACTCTGCGACGTGATTACGGGGCCCATTTGAACACCGTCTTCGAGCCCATTGCCCACGCGGAGCTTTGAGGCTGCGTCGGCGATCGAGTCGCGAAAAGTCTTCTGCGCTTCCCCGATCGTGACTGCGACAGAAACCGCCAGACATCGTTGCCCGGCGCAGCCAAAAGCGCTGTCGCTGATGATCTGAGTCGCCATCGGCATATCCGCGTCGGGAAGAACGATGACGTGATTCTTCGCTCCGCCCTGACACTGGCAGCGCTTACCTTGCTCGCCCGAGCGGGCGTAAATGTATCGCGCGACCGGAGTCGAACCGACGAAGCTGATGGCGCGAACTTTGGGGTGGTCGATGAGCGCATCGACGACGGCCTTGCCTCCGTTGACCAGGCCGACCACGCCCTTCGGCAAGCCAGTCTTCTCCAGCAATTCATACACGTAGCGCATGGTGAGCGGCACGCGTTCGCTGGGTTTCAGAATGAAGGTGTTTCCCGTGGCGATAGCGTAGGGCAGATACCAGAACGCAATCATGCCTGGAAAATTAAAAGGCACAATAGCCGCGGTGACGCCGATCGGCTGGCGGATCATCATCTCGTCGATGCCGCGAGCGACGTCTTCGAGATTGTAGCCTTGCATCATCATCGGGATGCCGCAAGCCACCTCCACGTTTTCGATGGCGCGGCGCATCTCGGCTTTCGCTTCGGTGAAGGTCTTACCGTTTTCCGTAGTGATGATCCGCGCGATGTCGTCGATATGCTCTTCGAGTAGCATCTTCAGCTTGAACAGCGGCTGGATGCGGTCTTCGGGCGGAGTGCGGCGCCATTCCGGAAAGGCTGCTGCCGCCGCCTCCACAGCCTGGTTCACCTCAGCGGCATCGGCGAGCGGAACGCTGGCTAAAACTTCGCCGGTCGCGGGGTTGATGACGTCGCGCCATTCCGAGGCGTGCGAGTCGGTCCAGCGGCCGTCGATGTAGTTCGTGAGCTTGGTGGTTGGAGGTGCGGCTACGGTCATGGTAAAGCCTCTGCTATCGCGAAGAATGTTGTTGGTCAGATGCCTCGAGGCATCGTGAGGTTCCGCTATCCAATCATGATACCGCGTTCGGGTGACAGATTTCCGGTTGGGCAACCGAGAACGAGCCGAGCATTGCTCGGCCTGTCGGGGTTACAGAGCCGGACCCGCACAAACGGCTCAGACTAATTGAGCTACAGCACCTTTTTTGTCGCACACTGTCGCCAGCGCGGATTCCAGCACCGCCAGGCCCTCCTCGATTTGCGCGTCGGTGGCAACCAGCGGAACGAGGACGCGGATCACATTGGAGTACGAACCGGCCGTGATCGTGATTAGGCCATGCTCGTAACAATATTGCGTGATCTTCTTGGTTTCCTCCGATGCTGGCGTCTTTGACTCCTGCGACTTCACCAGTTCGATGGCTTGCATACCACCGAGGCCGCGCACGTCGCCGATGATAGGCCAGCGACACTGCCACTCGCGCGCACGCGTCTGGAACCGATTGCCGAGTTCGTTGGCGCGCTCCAACAAATTCTCACGTTCAAACAAGTCGAGCACCGCCAAGGCTGCGGCGCAGGACAGTGGGTTGCCCGCGAAAGTTCCACCCAGGCCGCCAACGCCAGGAGCGTCCATAATCTCGGCGCGTCCGGTTACGCCCGCAAGCGGCAAGCCTCCACCGAGCGATTTTGCAGTGACCATAAGATCGGGCTCAATGCCGTAACGCTCGCTGGCGAAAAGTGCGCCGGTGCGACCGAAGCCGGACTGAACTTCGTCGGCAATGAAAAGAATCCCCTGCTTGTGGCAGAGATCAACCAGGACCTGGAAATAATCAGGTGGTGGCGCGATGAATCCACCTTCTCCGAGGACGGGCTCGGCAATCACCGCGGCAACTTCTTCGTTGGCTACGACACGCTTAAACGTGTCTTCGAGATGGCGCGCGCAATAAAGGTCGCACGACGGATACTTTAAAGTATAGGAACAGCGATAGCAGTAAGCGAACGGGACGCGATACACTTCGCCGGGAAAGGGCGCGAATCCAGCCTTGTAAGGATGGGTTTTGCTCGTGAGAGCCAGCGTCATCATGGTGCGGCCGTGGAAGGCATCTTCGAAGGCGATAATGCCGGGACGCTTGGTGTAGGCGCGGGCGATCTTGACGGCGTTCTCGACGGCCTCGGCGCCGCTGTTTAGGAAAATCGTCTTCTTGGCGAACTTGCCCGGAGTCACCTCGTTCATACGCTCGGCGAGGCGGACGTAGCTCTCATAAGGCGTGACCTGCACGCAAGTGTGCAAGAAGCGGTCGAGCTGGTCTTTCACCGCATCGACGACAGCCTGCTGGCGATGGCCAACGTTGAGGCAACCGATGCCACCGGCAAAATCGAGGTAGCGGTTGCCGTCAACGTCTTCAAGCCATGCGTCCTCGGCTTTGGCGACGTAGATGGGCGTACCGTGAGACAGGCCGCGCGGCACGGCTTTGGCGCGGCGCTCGGAGAGGGCGTTGGATTTTGGGCCGGGAATCGGGGTGCGAAGTTGAATGGTTGACATCGTAAAGTCCAGTTCTCAATTCTCCGAAACAGGAATCAGCCTTTCGATTCCCCGTGGCCGAAGCCGCGCCGTTTTGCGGTCCGAAGGGCAGGACTGAAAGTCGTGCCCTTCCCTCTTCAGTCTCAATACCAGCCGATCGGCGCTTCGTTCAGGTTAATGTAGACCTGCTTGGTCTCGAGATATTCTTCGATGCCCCCGGGGCCGAGTTCGCGGCCGAATCCCGATTGCTTGTAGCCTCCCCACGGCGCTTCGACGTAGGTGGGTTGCATGTGGTTGACCCAGACGATTCCGGCGCGCAAAGCTTTTACCGAGCGCATGGCCTTGAAAATGTCGCGGGTCCAGACAGCAGCGGCCAAGCCGTACGGGGAATCGTTGGCGATTTTGAGCGCGTCTTTTTCATCTTCAAACGGAATGACGGCAGCGACCGGGCCAAAGATTTCTTCGCGGGCAATACGGGCACTGTTGGACACGTCGTAGAAAATTGTTGGCTGGACATAATAGCCCTTGGCGAATTTTTCGGGGCGTCCACCGCCCGAAGCAACCTTAGCTTCTTTCTTGCCAATTTCGAGATACGAATTGACGCGGTCGTATTGTTCTTTGCTCACCAGCGGACCCATCTTGGTCTCGCGTTCGAGAGGAGGACCGAGCTTGATTTTCTTCGCCTTCTCAGTCATGGCTTCGACGAAGTTCTTGTAAATCGATTTCTGAACGAGGATACGGCTGCCTGCGGAGCAGACCTCGCCCTGATTGATGAAGACGCCGAAAAGAGCGCCGTCGATAGCGGCTGCGAAATCCGCGTCGGCGAAGAAGATGTTGGGAGACTTGCCGCCGAGTTCCAGAGTAACGCGCTTCACGGTGTCAGCCGCCTGCTTAACGATGATCTTGCCAACGGCAGCGCTGCCCGTGAACGCGATCTTATTGACGTCAGGATGCTGAACGAGCGGAGCACCGCACGACTCGCCGAAACCGGTGATCACGTTGACCACGCCCGGAGGCAGGCCGCAGTCGGCGAAATGTTTCGCCAGCTCAAGAGCGGTCAATGGCGTCTGCTCGGCCGGCTTCAGGACGCAGGTGCAGCCGGCGGCCAGCGCAGGTGCCAGCTTCCATGCGGCCATCAGCAGTGGATAATTCCACGGGATGATCTGCCCGGCAACGCCGACAGGTTCCTTCAGCGTGAGGCTCATGGCGTTGTCGGGGACCGGATTGACATAGCCCACGACCTTGGTGGCGAGGCCGCCGTAATATTCGAAGCAGGTAGCGACATCGTTGATGTCATACTCCGCTTCGACGATCGGCTTACCCGTGTTGCGGCACTCGAGTTCGGCGAGTGCCGGCAGGTTCTGACGCACTTTCTCAGCGAGACGGAAAAGGACGCGGCCTCGTTCCTGCGCAGTCGTGGTCGACCACGGGCCCTCTTCAAACGCGACCTTGGCGGCGGCGACGGCGCGGTCGACGTCGTCGGCCGAGGCATCGGGGACCTGCGCGATCACATCTTCGGTCGAGGGATCGTAGACCGGGAAAGTTTTCGCGGACTTACTCGCGACCCATTCGCCGTTGATGAACATCTGATAGGTGCGAACTTCGGTTTGGACTCCGCCGGGCATATTGAGAAACCTCCTGCTAACCTGAGGGCCCGAAGGCCCGCATTCTCTGCGTCGCAGCGCACGACTGCTGTCGTGCCCTTCCTAACGTCGAACTTCTTCCGCCGAAGCGGGCGAGACCACGGCGGCAAGACGGATCTGTTCCGTCGCCTTGCGGCGGCCGTAGACGAAAAAGAAAAATGCGGCCAAGCCAATAAAAAACAGCGTGCCGCCGAACATCCACAATTCGTAAGACCACAATGAGGTGATCTGCTGGGCCGGGAAAAATACCAGGGCGATCCCGAGAATCGTGGTCAGGAATCCGCTCAGCCCCGCGAGGAACAGTGTGGTCCGGCCGTACTGGCCCCTAGGAACCGCCTCAGTCACCGCAAACTTCACCAGCGCGCCGAACATGTAGACGAAGGGAACAAGCTGCAGCACCACCGCCAGCGAAAGAAGTTTCTGGAATGTTTCCTGAACTCCGGCGCCGACGAAATTCAAAATCACCAGGATCCCGGAGACGATGGCCTGCACGATCAGAGCGGCATACGGCGTCGCGTACCGCGGATGAACTTTGCCCAGCCATGACGGCATGTAGGAATCGAGCCCAGCGACAAACGGAATGCGGGAGCAGCCACCGATCCAAGCCGACCCGATTCCGGCAATGGCGAGGCTCAGCATGAGTGCGAATGGAACGCTGATCCAACTCACGCCGACACGGGCCGCCATTCCGGTCACGGCCTGCACCACGCCTTGCAACACGTTGACGTTCTTGCCCACTGCGATGAGCAAGGTCAAGGTTGCGGCGATGTAGAGAGTACCAGATAGCAAACCTCCCCATGCGACGGCTCCGGGAAGCGTGCGGCGCGGATCTTTTATCTCGTCACCCATGACGGAAGCAAGTTCGAGACCGACCAAGCCGAAGCAAATCACGCCGAACGAATTGAGTACGAAGCGAGGATTGGGGGGAACCTTGAAATCGGCAGCAGTGATGCCCGTGCCGAAGCGCGACCAGATAACGATCCCCAACCCCACGAGCACCGCCGCGGCGATAAAGGTTCCCAGAGCGCCGACGTTATTGATCCACTTGCCCACGCCGAGACCGAGAATGTTCAGCAGGGTAAGCAGCGCAAGCAGCGCGAGAGAGACAGAAGCGGCGAAGAGTTTGTTATCGGGAAGTCCCTGGTGGCCGGGTCCAAGCACGTAAACGGACACACCGACGAAATACAGCATGACCGTCGGCACATAAAGCATGTTGTTCGTCCAGTAGCACCAGCCAGAGAGGAAGCCGTGAAAATCTCCGAACACTTCTTTGGCCCAGAGGTAGACTCCGCCTTCGCCGGGATAGCGGTGCGCGAGTTCGACGACGGCAAGGCCTTGCGGCCAGAAAAAAAGAAGAAGCGAGATGATCCATAGCCAGACGGTGACGCCGCCGTTTGCAGCGATGGAAGGAACAACGTTGAGATTGAAAACGGCTACGACGAACAGCAGCACCAGGTCGCGGCGACCGAGGGCGCGGATCAGGTGGGGCTGTTCGGCGGATTGGGTGGTCGTGGACAATTTCTTTCGGACAATCGCCTCGCTTCGCTCTGGCGGACAGCCGCGGCGGCTGTCCCTTCGTGAGTTTTGGTGATGCGTGCAGGGCGGCCGAGGGCGACCGCCCCACACATTTTCTAATGTGCGACTGCTGCTGGTTCGACGCGCTCTTGCTGTGCCTTCGCCAGCGAAGCGGCGATGTCATCGAATGCCGCCAGGTGGTTGTCGATGTCGGCATCGGTGTGCTGGACGGAGATGGTCCACTGCTCATCCCACCAATAGGGCTGCGCCATCACGCCGCGGTTTACCATTCCGAACCAGTAGTGACGCCACAGGTCGACGTCGATCTTTTCCCAATCGCGATAGTTGCGAATTTCTTTGGGATAGAACATCAACGCCCCGTTAGCCCCGGCCTGCGCGATGTAGGCCTGCAAGCCAACCTTCGCGATGGTCTTGCGATAGCCGTCGGCCAACTTCTTCCCGAGTTTGTCGACTTTGGCGTAGTTCTCGCGCGTGAGAACCTCGCGGAACGTCGCCAGGCCGGCAGCCATGGAAATGGGATTCGTGTTGTAGGTACCGCCGTGGAAGACCTTGTGCTGGCTGATGAGATCCATCACCGAGCGATGCGCACCGAATGCGGCGAGCGGCAAGCCGCCGCCGATCGACTTCGCTAGGCAGATCATGTCGGGCGTAACCCCGAAGTATTCGCTCGCCCCGCCCCAGCCGAGTTTCGCGCCGGTCTTCACTTCGTCGAAGACGAGAAGCGCGCCCTGTTTGGTAGCGATTTCGCGCAAGTCCTTGAGGAAGCCGGGCTGCGGCATGCACAAGCCGACGTTCATCAAAATCGGCTCCAGAATAATCGCAGCGATTTGGCCGGGATTTTCTTTGAAGCGGCGCTCCACGCTGGCGAGATCGTTGAAGGTGGAAATGACGACGTGGGCAATCGCCGATTTCGGCACGCCCAGACCACCCGCAACCGAGGCTGGAGCGTTGATGTCGCCGTAGTCGGGAGCGTGCGGCTTCACGCTAACCAAGGCGCTGTCATGCAAGCCGTGATAAGCGCCTTCGAATTTAAGAATTTTGTCGCGTGCGGTGGCGGCGCGCGCCAATCGAATCGCATGCATGGTGGCTTCGGTTCCGCTGTTGCCGAAGCGGCACATCTCGACCGGAAAACGGTTGCAGATTTCCTCGGCGAGTTCCCACTCCAGGTCGTGGGGCATGCCGAACATGGTGCCGGTGGAAAGCCGCTTTTCAACGGCCTTCATGACGGCGGGATGGCAGTGCCCGGCCATCAGCGCGCCGAAGGTTAGGTTATGGTCGATGTATTCGTTTCCGTCGAGGTCGCGGAACCTGCTGCCGCTGGCCTCTTTCACAAAGATCGGCCAAGGGTCGTAGGCGCGATAATTGCTGGCTACACCGAGGGGTATGCGTTTGAGATTCTTCTTGTGGGCTTCGGCGGATTTAGGCGTGCGCCGCTCGAAGGTGGCGAGTTCTTGCTGCAAATCGGGATACATCGAATTGCTCCGGGAAGGCTCAGGCCGACTGCATTTCCGGTAGATTCACCTCCGGAAGCCAGCGGGCCATTAGATTGCCCGAACGGCGGAGCCGCCCGGGGATTCAGCTGTATCTACTCTACTCTCTTGGTTAGAAGTAAAACTTCAATGCGAACTGCACCAGCCGCGGATCGCGCGCCTGCAGCACCTGTCCGAACGTGGTATTGCTGAAGTTTCCATCCGGGTTAACAAACTCGGTCTTGTTGAACAGGTTGAAGACGTCGGCTCGGAACTGGAAATATTTCGACTCCGACAGCGCAATCCGCTTTGAAACCGTGATGTCCCACTGGTTCTCGCCGGGCCCGCAGCAGATCGAGCGCGGCGTGGTGGCGAATGTGCCAAGCGTCGGATCAGAGAAACTACCCGCATTAATAAAGAAGTGCCCGGTCTGTGGACTGCCGTTAACGTTGATCGTTTGTATCTTCTTGGGGTCCTGGATTTGCAGCGGACCCGTCAATTGCGGTGCGCCCGCGCCCAGGAAGAACAAACTGCTGATCAACTCATTATCGTTCTGCGTCTGGATACGGATGGGGAAGCCAGTCTGGAACTGGATGATGCCGGACAGTTGCCAGTCATCAAGGACCCTGCCAGCGAAGCCACTGTACTTGCGGGCGGGAATGTCCCAAACGTAGTTGATTACGAAACGTTGCGCGGAATTGAACAGGGACAGCGCGCGGCTAGCCTTGTAGTTGAATGGATTGACCGTTTCTTCGAAGCTGGACGCCCAGTCGAGTGACTTGCTGAGGGTGTATGCGGCTTGAAATTGGAGTCCGTGTGAGAAGCGCTTCTCCAAACTGGCCTGGAAGGAGTTGTAAGCGGAAGGCGCGATGGTGTCTTCGGCGAAGATGTTGCTGAAGACGGAGACGCCATCGACGGGACAGCCAACACTGGTAAACGGATCGCAGTTGGGAGAAGAATATGGCCGCAGTCCGACCAGGTTGATGCCATTCGGTCCAACGACGGTCCCCGCGGGGATGAACTTTCCTTCGCTTCCGGCGTTGTAGGGCAAATGCAGACCCTGGCCCTTAATTGTCGTCCCTCCCGGAATGAAGAAAGTGTTGTCTTCGAGGAACGGCCCGCAGGTACCGGCTCCCAAGGTGGCGTTGAGATCCAAACAACTCTGTGGGTTGGCTGGATTAATGTCATGCGAAGCCAACAAGCGGTGTCCCTGCGATCCCACATATCCAAGTTGCAGGACCATGTCTCGGGCCACTTCCCTCTGAATCGTGAAGTTGTACTGAGCGGTGTACTGCGTCCGCATTTTCGGCTGAAAGTCGCCGAACAGCAGCATCGGCCGGAAACTCGCCCAATCCTGAGGAGTACCGGGTTTGGGACTGAGAATGCCCGTGAAGGGATTCGGACTGATGGAG
>Ga0209006_10000611_pt1 | contig 33262 bp, 30 predicted proteins | sample JacPin_JW_Ref_O2_FD_188567 | JGI IMG/M metagenome (GOLD analysis project Ga0209006, IMG submission 188567) | Forest soil microbial communities from Algoma, Ontario, Canada - Jack Pine, Ontario site 1_JW_Ref_O2 (SPAdes) (version 2) | ecosystem: Environmental > Terrestrial > Soil > Boreal... | reverse complement strand
GGTACGGACGACCGTCGATGATCTTCTGTGAGTAGACGTCTCCGATGCCGGGTAGCGCTTTTAGTTGATCTTTGGTGGCCGTGTTCAGATCCAGTTTGTCACCGGCGGCTGCCTTCGACATTTGGTCCGGGGTCGCCATGGCCTCAGGTTTCGAAGCGGGTGCGGAGGCCTGCGCTGCAACAACAACGCTCGACAACGAAAGTGCGAACGCGACAGCCAGGACACTTACTGCAAGATATTTGCAAATCGACTTCATAGGTCCCTCTTAATTAGGTTCTTCTTACGCGTAAATTCCTCGCTGGCGAATCGTGTAGGCCACACGGTCGATGGCCAGCATGTAGGCGGCAATGCGGTTGTTGACGTGATGAGTTTCCGCGTAACGGACTACATCCAGAAAGGACGATCGCATAATCTCATCCAGTTGCTCGTTAACCACCGATTCCTTCCAGAAGTATCCCTGGCGGTCTTGCACCCACTCGAAGTAGGAAGTGGTGACGCCGCCTGCATTGGCCAGAATGTCGGGAATGACGAAAACGCCTTTGTCGGTGAGCACATCGTCAGCCGATGAAGTGGTGGGACCGTTGGCTCCTTCAGCCAGGATGCGGCATTTCACGTGGTCTACGTTGCGGGTGGTGATGACATTTTCCGTGGCTGCGGGAATGAGGATCTCGCACTCCGTGGTGAGCAGGTCCGCGGTTTCGCATTTCTCCGCACCGGGGAAGCCATGCACGGTTCCGTTCTTTTGCCGGAAATCGACCAGCGCTTTTAGATCGATACCGTTTTTGTTTACCAAGCCGCCGCCAACTTCGCCGATGCCAATTACTTTGTAGCCCGCTTCGTGCATGAGCAGCGCGGCATTCGATCCCACGTTGCCGAAGCCCTGCACGATCACGCGGCTGCGTTCGCGATCGAGACCAAGCTTCTTGCAGGCTTCGTCGCAGACGATCATCACGCCGCGGCCGGTGGCTTCGCGGCGTCCGCGCGAACCACCAATGTTGATCGGCTTACCGGTGACGACCGCAGTTACGGTCTGCCGCATGTGCATGGAGTAGGTGTCCATCATCCACGCCATCACCTGCTCATTGGTATTGACGTCGGGCGCGGGAACATCTTTTTCCGGGCCGATGAACTCGATCAGCTCCGCCGTATAACGGCGAGTCATGCGTTCCAGTTCGCCCATCGACATCTTGTGCGGATCGCAAATCACGCCGCCCTTGGCGCCGCCGAAAGGAATGTTGACCACCGCGCACTTCCAGGTCATCCAGCTGGCCAGCGCGCGGACTTCATCGAGCGTGACGTCGGGCGAGTAGCGGATGCCTCCTTTGGCCGGCCCGCGGGCGATAGAGTGCTGCACGCGGAATCCGGTGAAGACCTCAAGGTGCCCGTCGTCCATGGAAACGGGAATGTAGACGGTGAGTTCGCGGTTGGGAGAGCGCAGCACCTTCCACAAACCTTCATCGAGATTAAGCTTGCGAGCGGCCAGGTCGAAGCGCGCGCGCTGTGAATCCCACGGATTGCTTTCTTGGTCGATGTGCGGTTCGGTCGCAAGAGTGCTCATAAGAATCGTCTCCGGAATGATCGCAGTTGGAATGCGGGCCGGCGCCGGGTACGATCTCCCGGAAAGGCGGGCAAACGATCAGAAGTATATGGCGATCAAGGGCATAGAATCAAGGTCGCGGAGTGCCATTGCCCGGTTGGTTACCACATTGGGAAACACTAACGTGTCAGGCGGGCACCGCTGCCATGCTGGGCTGAGCTTCCGCGGATCGGGAATCCACTGGCCTGCGGGCAGAGCCAGGACGAGTACCGCCGCTCCACAGATACATGGCGGCATAAGCTCGCCAAGGCCGCCAGGCTTGGGACCGGCCCTCAAGTTCGCGTGAACTACCCAGACCCAATGCCCGCAACAGGCCCAGGTCGCTGGAGGGGAAGGCGTCCGGCTCTGCTAGCGCGCGCATCGCTATGTATTGCGCGGTCCAGTGGCCGATGCCGGGAATTTCGCAGAGCTGGGTCAGAAAAGTTTCGGAATCTGCGACGCCTTCGAAATCTATCTTTTTCTCACTTATCTTCCCGTCGCTGACGGCCCGCGCCAAAGCTCGAATAGTCTCTGCCCGCGAAGTCGTCAGGCCAATACTCGAGAGTCTGGCATGGGCAAGAACTTGAGGTTCGGGAAAAATATGCGTGACGCGGCCTGCCGCGACAAAGGGCTGGCCGAAGGTCTTGACCAGGCGGCCCGCGAGCGTGGTCGCTCCTTTGACACTCACCTGCTGACCAAGGATGGTGCGGACCGCAAGCTCAAAACCGTTCCAGCAACCGGGCACGCGCAGCCCGGGATTTCTTTCTACACGCTCCGCCAAGTCGGGATCGGTTTTCAAACTTTGCACGATGGCGGCCCAATCGGCATTCAGATCGAACATGGCCCGTACGCGCTCGGTAATGAAAAACAGCGAGCGGGGATCGCCAAACTGAACCGTCACCACCACCGCGTGGTTCGGTTCGTCCAGCGAAGCCTCAAGATAGCCGTGTTTTCCATCGACCGAAACGGAGCGGCGATACACTCCGCCGTCCACCTCTTCCACGCCGGGAATCGCACGAGGCGCCAGGAAAGCCAGCATGCCCTTCCAGTCATACGGCGGCCGGTAGCGCAAACGGAAGAGATACTGATTCTCCGGTTGCGTGCCGGTCCGCCGCGCGAGGCGGCGAATTTGCGTTGGGGTTCGATGATAGACCTTGCGAATTCCGGCATTGAATCGCCGCACGCATCCAAAACCTGAGGCGAGGGCGACTTGCGCCATCGGCAAGGTGGTTTCATCGATGAGTTTCTTGGCAAAATGCATGCGGCGTGTGTTCGCGACGGCGATCGGAGTTGCCCCCAGATGTTTGAGGAACAAACGCCGTAGATGGCGCGAGCCCACGCCTAAGCGTTCCGCCAGAGCTTCCACTCCACCGTCCTCGAGGCCGCTTTCACCAATCAGGCGCAGAGCGCGCGAAACGGTGTTTGAGGTCCCCATCCAAGCCGGTGCGCCGGGCGAACATTCGGGACGGCAACGCAGACAAGGGCGAAATCCGGCTTCCGCAGCAGCAGCCGCAGTGGCAAAGTAACGAACGTTTTTTTCTTTGGCAGTGGGCGCGGGACAGATCGACCGGCAATACACCCCGCTGCCGACCACGCCAATAAAGAACTTTCCGTCAAAGCGCGGATCGCGCGTCAGCCGGGCCCGCGAACAGACTTGCCAATCCAGAGTCATAGCGAAAGTAATAATAGCTGGTTCGGCGGGCAAAAATAGACGTTTTCGGACATTGCTAAGAACTAAGCTTTCAGCCGTCAGCCGTCAGCTTAAAAAATCAAAATCGATTGGCAGAATCTTTCGGCAAATGTCGATCCGACGTTGCGGAGGATCACGTTGCGGGCAGCGAAGTCCGCAAACGTCCGGAGCCGGCGGGCGAAGTCCGTTAACGTCCAACGCCAACCTTCGCCCCAACCTATCTTGTTTAAAAGAACTCGCAAGTCAACCGACTTATTTTCCAAGGAGAAGGCAATGAAGTCCCGGATTCTGATTTGCACGATTGCCGCAAGCCTGTTTGCAACGTTGACTGCGCATCCATTAGGCGCGCAGGATCAGCAGCCGAAAATAAACCAGACCAGCTACTACGTGTTCGATCTGGGCACGCCGCTGGGGGGAACGAGCAGCGGAGCCAGTAGCATCAACAATCTTGGCTGGATCGCCGGCGGCGCGAACCTTTCGGGGAACGCCGCGGTGCACGCTGAATTGTGGCTCGGATCGCCGATTGACCTGGGAACTCTTGGCGGACCGAACAGCAATATCGCATGGCCCAACAAAAACAATACGGGCGAACTGGCCGGCATTGCCGAGACTGCGGACATCGATCCGTTGGGAGAGAACTGGAGTTGCTCGGCATTTTTTCCAACCGTCACCGGGCATGTGTGCCTTGGGTTTGCGTGGGAGAACGGAGTGATGTCTGCGTTGCCAACGCTCGGCGGCAACAACGGCTATGTGGCCGGAGTAAACAATCGCGGCCAGGTTGTCGGTTGGGCGGAGAACACGACGCATGATCCTACTTGCGTGCCGCCGCAAGTCTTACAGTTCGAGGCCGTTGTTTGGGGACCCAAACTTGGAGAGTTGCGGGAACTGCCTCCGCTGGCGGGTGACATGGATGGGGCCGCTACGGCGATTAATGACAAAGGGCAGGCCGTAGGCATTTCCGGCACTTGCGACAACGCAGTCGGAGAGTTCACAGCCGCTCACGCTTTGCTCTGGGATAACGGCAAGCCGATCAACATAGGCAGCCTTGGCGGCGTGGCATGGAACACGCCGACAGCCATCAACAATCAAGGGCAGGTGGTGGGATTTTCCGATCTGCCCGGCGACGAAAGTGGCGTACCCAATTACCACGCATTTCTATGGACCAAGGCGCACGGAATTCAGGACCTGGGCACGCTTCCTGGAGACGTGTACAGCGCAGCTTTTGGCATTAACGAACAAGGCCAAATCGTAGGCCAGTCGATCAGCGCGGGATTCGCATCGAGCCGCGCCTTTATTTGGCAGAACGGAAAAATGACCGATCTCAACGCTCTCATTCCACCCGGTTCGCCCCTGTCGCTGCTCTATGCCAACGACATCAATGACCGCGGAGAGCTCGCGGGCCAGGCCTACGATTCCAGTACCGGTGACACTCCGGCTTTTCTGGCGACTCCCAATCATAACGGAATTGCTGCCGACGTGGTCTCTTCAACTTCGCAGGGAAAGAACGATACAACTGGATTCGCTCTTCCCGAAAACATTCGCGAGCAACTTTTGCGGCGGCTGGGGCTCGGCCCGCTTAACTCCGGGATGCATTCCCCAACAACCGAACAGCAGTGAAGGCGGCGGGTACAACCGTGATCTGGTGACACCCTGTGGGCGGTTAGACATCGGCATCGGTAAGGCAGTCACATTTCGGTGGTTGCCGCATACCGCTGCAAGTAATTTGGAAGGACACAACCAGGGCACGGCGGCCCCGCCCGATCCGCCGCCCCTGCGCGGCTGAAGAAACAGCGGCTACTTCGAATTTATCTTTTGGAAACCTGCCATGGCTCCTCGTCTTCGCCGTTGCGTGGAATGTCCGAAGTGCAGAACCCGTTATCTGGTTGGGCTGAGTCCTTACGATAACGGCTCTTACGTTGTGTCCTCACTTACGGAAACCTCGGAAGACTACCAACTATTCTGTTCCTGCGGCGCGCAGCCGATTTCCGTTCGCTGGCACTGGAGCGATTTGAAGACCTACGCCATTTCCAGCCGCGCTTACCAGCGCGGTTATGGCCCACCGGATGAGGTCATGCTCTGCCGGGGAGAAGACGCCAGGTTTTCTTAGGAACGTTTTCTTAGAATTATAGATACTCGCATGACGATGGCAGGAGGGATACGTCGTTACAGTCGAATCTCCATGCCTTCGGACGCAGCGCGAATCTTTGGATAGTGGTTCCGCGCTTCCTGCACGACTTTGTCGATGACCGTATCCGTGTGATCGGGATCGTGATGGAAGAGGACCAACTCCTTGGCGCCACTTTCCATGACTACGCTGACTGCCTCACGCCAGTGGCTGTGTCCCCAGCCCTGGCGGCGGGCTTTGTACTCCTCGGGCAGATACTGCGCGTCGTAGATGAGCACGTCCGCGCCCTCGGCCAGCTTGCGGACGGCTTTATCGAAATCGGGATCTCCGGGTTCGTTATCGGTGGCGTAGACGAAGATGCCATCCTTGGTCTCGATCCGAAAGCCCAGGCATCCCTGGGGATGGTTCAGCCACGCGGTGCGTAACTGCACACCATCCTCGATGTGCAGCAATCCGCTTTCAATTTCGTAATAGTCCTGACGCGCGCCCATTTCGTTCAGGCCGACGGGAAAATAGGGCGAGGCCATCTGCTCGCTCATCACCTGCTTGAGGCTGCGGGTGCGGCTGGAGCTGTGAAACGAAAACTGACTCTTGGGGTTATACAGCGGCCGGAAGAATGGGATGCCTTGAATGTGGTCCCAGTGAAAATGCGACACGAAAACGTGAGCGGAAATCGGACGGTCGCCGAATTCGCTTTCCAGTTGATGACCCAGCACGCGGAAGCCTGTACCGCAGTCGAAGATGTAAATGCGGTCGCCGAAGCGCAGCTCCACGCAGGACGTGTTGCCTCCGTAGCGCATGTTTTCGGCTTGTGGCGTAGGAGTCGATCCCCGCACGCCCCAGAAGTTAATCCGCATAGCTTAAAGATTCGTGGTTGGTCAATCTTCGACTTTAAAGGCGTTTTCGTCAATTGGAACGCTGGTTCCTGGAATCAATAGCCAGTGGCTGGTGGTTAGTGGCCAGGAAAATCCTGGCGTCGGTATTTTCTGGCCACTGATCACTGGCCACAGACCACCGTCTTTTATAATGAGCGGACGAAACCGCTTATGGTGCAACCTGACTTCAAGGAATTTTCGAGGCTTGCCCGGGAATCCACGCTGGTTCCGGTGGTGAAATCGGTGAGCGCCGATCTGCTCACGCCGGTCTCGGCGTTTCTGGCGATTGCCGAGAATGAGCCTTATGCGTTCCTGCTCGAGTCGGTCGAGCGCGGTGAGCAGATTGGCCGCTACACGTTTCTCGGAATCCGGCCCTACATGCGGGTACGGTCGCAGGCGGGGGCGGTGGAAATGCTCCGCGGACGGCACCGCTCGACGCAGGATGGAAATATTTTCGAAGTGGTGAAGCAGTTGCTTCGGGCCCATCGTCCCGCGGCCGTGCCGGGACTGCCACCTTTTACGGCTGGAGCCGTGGGTTATTTTGCCTACGACATCGTGCGGCAACTGGAAAACATTGGTGACCGCGCGAAAGATGATTTGTCTCTGCCCGATGCGGAGCTGATGTTCTACGACCGGCTGCTGGCCTTCGATCACCTGCGCCATCAGATTCATATTGTGGCCGCGGCTGATGTTTCGCGCGGAGATCCGAAGCATGCTTATGATCGCGCGGTTCGCGATATTAGTGCGCTGGAACAAAAACTGGCGAACGGGCTGCGTCCGGGGCTGTGGCGCAAGCGCGCGAAGACCAAGGCGGGCAAACTCAAGATTCATGCGGGAACGAAGCGCGAGCGTTTCCTGCGCAATGTCGAGCGCTGCAAAGAGTACATCGCTGCCGGCGACATTTTCCAGGTGGTGCTGTCGCAACGCCTCGATTTCACGCCTGAAGTCGCGCCCTTCGATTTGTATCGGGCACTGCGCCAGGTGAATCCGTCGCCATATCTTTATTTTCTGCGCATGGGCGACACGCATATTTTGGGATCGTCGCCGGAAATGCTGGTGCGGGTTACGGGACGTAAACTCGAATATCGGCCGATTGCCGGAACGCATCCTCGCGGACGCGACGAAGCCGAAGACCGGCGGCTAGAAGAGCAGATGCGCACCGACGAAAAGGAACGGGCCGAACACGTGATGCTGGTCGATTTGGGCCGCAACGATCTGGGGCGGGTGAGTGAGTACGGTTCGGTGAAGGTGAAAGATCTGATGTATGTCGAGCGCTATTCGCATGTGATGCACCTGGTCTCGGCGCTGGAAGGAACTCTGCGCAAAGACCTGAGCGCGCTCGATGCCTTCGCCGCATGTTTCCCGGCGGGAACGCTAAGCGGTGCGCCGAAAGTGCGGGCGATGCAGATCATTGAGGAACTCGAACCCACGCGTCGCGGCATCTACGGAGGGTCGGTGTTCTACGCCGACTTTGCCGGCAATCTGGATTCCTGCATCGGCATTCGGACGTTGCTCATGCAGGGCAAGAACGCGTATTTGCAGGCTGGGGCGGGGATTGTCGCGGATTCCGATCCGGAGCGCGAGTTCGAAGAATCGATGAACAAGGCGAAGGCGGTGCTGCGAGCGGTGGAGATGGCAAGGGGCGGTGAGCAGTGATCAATGGCCACTGCCTACCGCTAAGAAATTCGCCACAAGCTTTTTCCCAGCATCCGTCAGCACGCTTTCCGGATGGAACTGCACGCCCTCGACGGCGCATTGGCGATGCCGTAAGCCCATAATGGTTCGCGTTCCATCTTTCTCTGTGGTCCAGGCGCTCACTTCCAACTCGCGCGGCAGATTTTTTTCTTCGACGATCAGCGAGTGATAGCGCGTTGCCGTCATCGGCGTCGGCAAGCCCTTAAAGATTGTTTTGTTGTCATGCACCACGGAGCTGGTCTTTCCGTGCATCAGGTGCGGCGCGCGCACGACTCGTCCGCCGAAAGCCTCGCCGATCGCCTGATGTCCCAGGCACACACCCAGCACGGGAGCTCTTCCGGCGAAGTGACGGATCAGCTCGATACTGATGCCAGCTTCGCCCGGCGTGCAGGGGCCGGGAGAGATCACGATGCGCTCCGGGCGCATGGCTTCGACCTCGGCAACCGTCACCTGATCGTTGCGGCGAACCTCAACCTGCGCGCCTAACTCGCCCAGATATTGGACCAGGTTATAGGTAAACGAATCATAATTGTCGAGCACGAAGACCATTGAAGCACTCTTAGTTAGATAAAGAATGTTAGAAAAAGCTTACCTAGGAAAAAGCTTACATCAGCCCGCTGCCCGAGCGCATATGGTGGTCGCATCGATTGAAAAAATATTTGCCGCCAAAGAAAGCCGTAGGAAACTATTGAAGGATCACCGGTTCGACCAATCGTGGGAAGGGCACGAGTTCACTCGTGCCGCTAAGGCCCCTCTAATAACAGCCGCGCTTCACCGGCTGTGGCTCGCTTTCGACCGCCGAGATTCGGCTAGGCGCGAAAAATCAGGCCTCACAGATTGCGCGCCAGCGCATCCAGTTCAGTCTGCTGAAGCCTGGCGAACCCCTCTGCCGCTGCGGCTTTGAGTTCGTCGTAGGCCTTGGGGCCATCGAGGTCGGCAGCCGTGCGCAAGCGGGCAAGCGTCGGCATCACGCCGAATGCATTCAACGGAAGCGACAACCAGACGCGAAGCCGCAGCCGCACGCAGGCGGAATAAAGCCGCACCTTGATGGCTGCGTCCTCCACCTTGGAAGCTTGTTCAGAATTGAGCTTGTCGTTGCCTGATCGTGCATGGTCATACTCCACCAGCACCTCGGAGTTGTGCGACATACGCCGCACCATCTCCAGATAGAGCCGCATCCGTCGCCGCTGTGCCTCGCGGAACTCTCGCGGGCTCAACTGCCAGCGCAATTCAAAATCGGCGGCGGGATCGAGCAGGGATTCGACCAGAGACACATCCACTGGATAAAGGAAGGGCACCACGTCATCCATATCGCGCCGCGGGACGCGGGTCCATGCGCGATACAAAAGGTATACGTATCCCAGCGCGTTCGCGGTAACCAGCAGCCAGATCAAAATCTGCGAAAACACTCTAGCGCATCCTCCGTAACCAGTCCAAATATTGCTCCAACGTGGCCTGATGTCGCTTCAAAGCTTCGGGGGAAGAGCCCGGCAGATTAGGATTCGGAGTCTCTGGCTCTTGTGGCGCGCTGAAAAACCAAATCCAAATCAGTACGGCAACAGAGTATGCCACAAGTAGGGTTCGGCCCCACAAGAATTTAAATCCCGTTCCGAAATCCGAAAACTTCGTGGTCATCAGCAAGGCCACGAATGAGTAACCTCCGAAACCCGTGGCAATGCCAAATGCGTACTGCCGCCAGCGCAGGCCAAAGATCAGGACGAGAGCCACTAATAGGGTGAATATGATCGCCTGTATACATCGGACCGCAATTTCGCCAACCACAATATAGTAGAGCAGTCCGCTCACCCGAGGCGGAGCCGAGTGAGCGCGTGCCAAACTCATTCCAATACCCAACAGCAGAGAAGCTGGAAAGATGAGCTGGCCCCACCAAGTGCGGGTTAGGTTCTGGAGCACCGAGCGGAACACCTCATACATCACTATTACCCCTAAGACGTCGTAGCCAGCCTCCGTAATCCAGTAAGTTGCGTAATAAGCTTCATAGTAGTTATGGAAAACGAACCGCGTCGCATCTGCGGCCACTGCGAATGACGTGTAGGCAAAGAAACACGGCACCACCCGATATGCGCGCACGCGAATCAGTGTCCACAACAATAGCAACAGTAAGGCTAGCGGAATGTAGGTGACAAAAAACAAGCCGGGAGCAGGTTACCGCATCTCTCCCGGCTTTTCGACAGAAATTCGGCTACGCGGCGGTGGCCGCGCTGTGAGGCGTTGTCACTGGCCCGCGGGGCGGATCGCCGGACCCATCGGCCAATGCTACCGAGACAAACGACATCAGCAACAGCGCAACTACGAGAATCCGTTTCATGTGTTTCTCCTTGATGGGGTAATATCCCCGCAGACAGTCTCTAATCGCGAGGGCAAAAGACGCAAGTTCTGTACGCGGGAAGAATCGAACTACTAACCACTTCGCCGATAAACTGACAGTCGGTATTTCCCCCTCAGCCCTCCGCTGACTCCGCACTTTGTAACGATTCCGCCCTCACCGCCACTACTCACTGTGGGGCGACTACGTCCCGCACCCGCAGATTTCAATTCAAATCTGGCTCGAAGCATCTCGTTCGCAACTATGCATCAATCAGGAGGCAACTATGTCACTCATCCAAGTTGGCTTGGCCGATAAGACTGGCGAGATCAGTGCCGATCTCTTACAGGCCGCCGCCGCCGCTCTCAACATTCAGGTCACCCGCGACCTCACCCAATTCTGGACCGTGCAGGCTTCCGTCACTCACCTGCCCAATCCCAAAAAAATACCGGCCGGCGTCTGGCCCGTATTTCTTGTCAAATCCCTGCCCCCGGGCGAGGGGGGATTCCACATGGACAAGCACAACCAGCCCTACGCCGAAATCATCGGCAGCTCCAAGAGTGACGAATGGACCATCGACGCCAGCCACGAGATTCTCGAAATGCTCGTCGATCCCTACGGCAACCGCCTTCAGAACTCCACTTCCATCGAAATCACCGACGGCAAAATCGTCGATGGCACCGGAGAATTCGCCTACCTCGTCGAAGCCTGCGACCCTTGTGAAGCCGACAATTATTCCTATGCCATCCAGGGCGTCGCCGTCTCCGACTTTCTCACGCCTCACTTCTACGATCCGGTGACCACCGACGGCACCCGCTACAGCTTTACCGGTGCCATCAAAGCCCCGCGCCAGATCCTGCCCGGCGGCTACATCTCCTGGGTAAACCAGGAGGCCGACGAAGTACAGCAGTTGCTCTGGGTCGACCCCAGCCAAGCGCCCACGATACAAAGCCTGGGGCCGGTCCCCGCAGGTATGAGCCTTCGCGTCTGGATCGACAATGAAATGGCCAAGAAAACCGGAAAGGCCTCGGTCCGCAACGCGAAGAGTAAGCCTCTGAGCGCGGCAATATTGGAACGTCACAAAACTAAACGCGCGAACCTGGAAAAGGTCGCTGCCGCCAGAGGCAAGCAATTTGATTCGGCAGCCCGCATCCACCCGACGAGACGTGCTGGGTAAGCCGTTTACGGCCGCGACGACTCTTGCTTTGGTTTAGCCGGGAAAGGAAATCGCCCGCGCCGACGCAACAATTTCGCGCAAAAACAATGCGGCGGACATTCGCATCTCTCTGCGAACTCCGCCGCTAATCTTCCGACAAGCTATCCAGCCCCGCCGCGAGATTCGCGAACTCTACGCCCGCGCCCCGACCGCCGCGGCTTCCGTAGCCGGCACGCTCTTGTCTTCGCCGTTGGGCTTCTGCTGGCCGGTCTGTCCACCCTTGCGGATGTCGATGCCGCCCTTGAAATAGGCGCCATCTTCAATCGAGATGCGCGCCGCTACCACGTCGCCCGTCAGCGATCCATCGCTGCGAATATCGACGCGGTCGCTGGCCGTCAAATTGCCGCGAACTTTTCCCAGCACCACGATCTCGCGCGCGTTGACGTTGGCCGAAACCACTCCATTGCGGCCCACAGTTACGCGATTGCCGGAAAGGTTGATCGATCCTTCCACCCGGCCATCAATATAGAGCGATTCCGATCCCGTCACTTCGCCCTTGATCACCAGCGATTTCCCGATTGTCGCCTGGTCCGCCGTAGTTGTAGTCGCTGCCGGACGAGTCGCCATGGGCTCGCTCATCGGCGTGCTCATGACAGGGGCGCTGCTAGGGCTGGGCGGTGCAGGACGTTCCGGCTCCGCCGGTCGCCCTCCTGGGGTCTGGGGCTGATTAGTCGGCTTCCACATGGCTGCAATGTTCCTTTCCTCTTTGGGATTAAGGGGTCACAAGCCGCACTTGCGTGACCAAATCTGATTGTACCCCTCTGTCTCATATTGAGCGCTGTGGAAAAGCTTTATTTTCAACAAGAGTTCCTTTTTAGACACGGCCCCTAACCCCTGCCGGAAGGGGCCTACCACACCCTCAGTTTCAATCTGGTATGTAAAGTTTCCCATAGCGAGTGAGACTGTCTCAGTTTTGCCCCGTCAAAGGAGTATGCTGGGTTCCTTAATCCCCGCTCACCGGAGAACTCCATGCTGGAAGAAATCGCCGCCCCACCCGCGCTAATCACCACCGAACTGGCCATCGCCCCGCCCCAGCCATCCGAATACGCCGCTTATTACGGACGCTACGTGTCCCTCGTCCAGGGCCACGACATCTTGACCACCCTCGATGAGCAGCGCCGCCAGACTGTCCTGCTCCTCTCCTGCCGCACCGACGCTGAAGGCGACTTTCGCTACGCCCCCGGCAAATGGTCCGCCAAGGAAGTCCTCGGCCACGTCTGCGATACCGAGCGCGTCTTCGCCTACCGCGCCCTGCGCATCGCCCGCGCCGATCAGACTCCCATGGAAGGCTTCGAGCAAGACGACTACGTGCGCAACGGCCCGTTCGCTCACTCGCCGATCTCCGATCTCGTCGAAGACTACATCGCCGTCCGCCGGGCCACTATCTCCTTGCTGCGCAGCCTCGACGAACCCGCCTGGTCGCGCCGCGGCATCGCCAACAAAAATGAAGTCACCGTCCGCGCCCTGGCGTACATCATCGCCGGCCACGAACTCCACCACCGCCGCATGCTGGAAGAAAAATATTTCCCCGCCGACTGAAAAATGTTCGCCGATTTTGAAAGGTTCAAGGAATGGCGAGTTCACTCATTCCGCTATTCGTCAGTATCCATCCGCGCTTTAAATTCTCTGTTGGAGCGCAAGTAGAAAAGTCAAACCCTTACTAAGAAGTGAAGAAGGGATGAAGGGTAGGCAGCATGAGCTACCTCGGGCCGCGCGGCGAGAGCGAGAGCCGGGCAAAGCTTGGCCATCGAAGGCAACGCCCTGCTTGAACATGCCGAAAATCGCGTCAGCAGCTTGCGCATGACAGCCACCAGAACCACCCGCGCGGAGTGTAAGGGATGTCCCGGAACATTGTGCAAAGCATGTCATGGAAATGGACATGAGGGCGGCTGTTCCCACTTAGGCCCTTCTTCAGCCGACTTCGACGGTGGATTCTTTTCCCGCTAGCTTGCGCAACGAATCGCAATACGGGGCGCGGGCGAGCCCTTTTTCTGTGATGATTGCCGACACGTACTTCGCGGGCGTTACGTCGAAGGCGGGATTCTCGATCCCTACGCCATCGGGGACCATCTGTTTGCCCGCGATGTGCGTGACCTCCCGGGCGTTGCGCTGCTCGATGGGAATCTGGCTGCCAGTGGGGCAATCGAGGTCGACGGTCGAGATCGGCGCAGCCACGTAGAAGGGGATGCCGTGCTCTTTGGCCAGAATCGCCACCGTGTAGGTGCCGATCTTGTTGGCCACATCGCCATTCGCGGCGATGCGGTCGGCGCCCACGACAATCGCGCCGATCTTTCCCTGGCTCATCATCGCACCGGCCATGTTGTCGGAAATCACCGTGGTCGGAATGCCATCTTTCATCAGTTCCCACGCGGTCAGGCGCGAGCCTTGCAGGAAAGGCCGCGTTTCATCGGCGTACACGTGAATCTTTTTGCCCTGCTCGACCGCCGCGCGAATCACACCGAGCGCGGTGCCATATCCCGCAGTCGCCAACGCGCCCGCGTTGCAGTGAGTGAGCACTCCGCCGGAAGAAGGCATGAGCGTTGCGCCGTGGCGTCCCATGGCCTGATTGGCGGCGATGTCTTCGGCGTGCATGCGCTGCGCTTCTTCAATCAGCGCCTGCTTGATCTGCGGAATGGGCCGGATGCGCAGGCTCTCAAATTTCTCCGTCATGCGGCGGATGGCCCAGAAAAGATTCACAGCCGTGGGCCGCGTCTTGCCGATGATGTCGCAGATCTGGTCAAACTCGCGCTTCAGATCGCTGACGGTTTCAGCTTTGGAATTCTTTACGCCGAGAGCGATGCCCATCCCGGCAGCCACGCCAATGGCGGGCGCTCCGCGGACGACCATGTTGCGGATCACATCCGCGACCTGCTCATGCGTGGTGCAGTTAACGTAGGTCTCTTCGGTGGGCAGCTTCGTCTGGTCGATGAAGCGTACGCCGTGGTCGGTCCATTCGAGGGTTTGAATCATAGAGTCGGTGGTTGGTCGCTAGTCGTTAGTCGCTAGATCAACTTTGTCATTCCGAGCGGAGCGAGGAATCTGGGTTTCTGCTGGCGCCGGCAAGAACCTGGATTCCTCGCTCCGCTCGGAATGACAAGGTTGGGTGGTCGGAATGACAAAACGGGTCTCATAACCCGCCGCCCATCACGATGCGTGGTGAAGTTTCATCGTTTTGCATGACGTGCTCGATCCTGACATCTTTCGCAGTAAAAATCGAAACGAACGGCGCCGGGGCCGCGGCCTTTTCCACGTTGGGCCTTCCCTTGGCTTCTTCGCGTTCGACCAGGCACATCGCGCCCACGATTTCGAAGCCGAATTCGCGAGCCGCTTCAAGCGCCTGGACGGTCGAGCCGCCGGTGGTGCAGACGTCGTCGACGATCACCACGCGCGCGCCTTTTTCGCGAAAGCCCTCGATGCGCTGGCCGGTACCGTACTGCTTCTCCGCCTTGCGCACCAGAAAGCCATTCAGTTCTCGGCTCACCACCGACACCGCAACCACAATCGGATCGGCGCCCATGGTCAGCCCGCCAATCGCCTCCGGCTTCCACCCCTGCTCACGGATGGTGTCGAGAAAAACCTCGCCGCTCAGGCGCGCCCCCTTGGCATCCAGCGTGGTCGTGCGGCAGTCGATGTAGTAATCGCTGGTCCCACCCGATGAGAGCTTGAACTCGCCCAGGCGAAAAGATTTTGCTGCCAGCAGGCGCAGCAACTCTTTTCTCCGAGTAACCGGTGTATCCGGGCGCGAGGAAGGCATAAAAGTCTACGATACCACGGAGATTCAGCCCTCCGCTCAAGCGCATCGGGCACCGACATATCCCGCAAGGGCAACGCACCGCCGTTTGTGGGAAGCTTAAGGCGTGAAGAAGCCGTTCATCCGCGTCACAAAATGGCTTGGCGATATTCCAGTGGAAGCCGGCTGCACCGCCTGCGCTACGGCTCATTTCCGAGCGGAGTCGCAGAGTCACCGCCCGCAGCGTGAGGAATATCAGCAGTCTCTGCAAGCCCAGTTCGACGCCCACTGCAAAAGCGTCCATGATGACGGAGCTGCATCCAATTCAACTCAACACTCTTGAGTGCGGCTTTTGCGAACCGCTCCGCCACCGCTTTCGCCGTGATACCCTGAACATTCCGCGAGTTTAACCCGTAGAGGTAACACATTGCAGAGTCCGCGCAAGCTATTATTCCTATCTCTTTCCGCTTTCCTGATCGCTAACTTCCTCGGCTCGATAACCCTTCCCGCGGCTCTCGCCGAGGGCACGCGAACCTGGGAGCAATCGAAATTCGACGACCTGACCAAAGGCACCGCAACCGGCGTGGCCCTGCGCAGCTCCGGCGGTCTCGAACTTGCCCCGGCATTCAAGCTGCTCTATGCCACTCCTTCGACCTACATCTGGGCGATCGCTTCCGACGATGCCGGCAACGTCTATGCCGCGACCGGAGCCCCAGCTCGCGTGTATCGCATCACGCCCGGCGGCCAGCCAACCATTATTTTTGAACCACAAGAGCTTCAGGTTCAGGCTCTGCAAGCTGCGCCCGGCGGAGCAATTTACGCAGCCACCGCCCCCGACGGCAAAGTCTACAAACTCGAACAGAAAGCGGGCAGCAAGTCAGACGCCAAGTCCGACGCCAAGGCAGACGATAAAGATCCGGCCAAGCCCAAAGTCGATTCCTCCTGGACTTCCTCCGTCTATTTTTCTCCAAGCACCAAATACATCTGGGATCTCGCGCTCGACAAGTCCGGCAATCTCTACGTAGCCACCGGCGACCACGGCGAAATCTACCGCATCACCGCCAAGGGCGAACACTCGCTGTTCTTCAAAAGTGACGAGACTCACATCCGCGTTCTTGCCCTCGATGCCAACGGCAATCTCATTGCCGGCTCCGACGGCAGCGGCCTGATCTACCGCATTTCTCCCACCGGCGAAGGTTTCGTCCTCTATAGCGCTCCGAAGAAAGAGATCACCGCCCTCGCCCTCGACCATGCGGGCAACATTTATGCTGCCGGAGTCGGCGAAAAACGCGCCGGCTCAGGATCGCCTTCATCCGTCACCATGCTGAATCTGGCCCCAGCCAATCCTATGGCCCCCGGACCACAAGCGCCGGGCCTGACGATTTCGCCCGCCACGAGCTCCGTGCCCGCTGCGCCATTTGCCCTGCCCGGCGGAAGTTCAGCGGGAGGATCGGACGTCTATCGCATCGCCCCCGACGGTTCCCCGGCCCGCATCTGGACGTCGCACGAAGATCTCGTCTACGCGCTGGCCTTCGATCCGCAAGGCCATCTTCTGGCCGGCACCGGCAACCGCGGCCACATCTTCGCCATCACCGGCCTGGACGAGTTTTCCGACCTGCTCAAAGCTCCGGCCTCGCAGGTCACTGCCTTCGCCAAAGCGCAGGGCGGCGGCGTCTACGCAGCCAGCAGCAATCTGGGCAAGATTTTTGTCCTTGGGCCCGCACCCGAGGCAACCGGAACCTTCGAGAGCGACGTTTTCGACGCCAAGATCTTTTCCCGCTGGGGCCGGGCGGAATTCCGCGGATCGGGCGGGGTCGAGCTTTTCGCCCGCAGCGGCAATGTGGACAATCCCGACCGCAACTGGAGTTCCTGGAAGAAAGTCGACTTAACCAAAGATGCCCAAACCGGCGTCCCCTCCGCGCGCTATGTGCAGTGGAAGACGGTGTTGCACTCGGGCGGCGAAAAGCCGAACGTGGACAGCGTGATCTTGAACTACCTGCCCAAAAACATCGCTCCGGAGGTCGAGGATGTGACGGTACAGTCCGGAGTGCGCTACCAGATTGCGCCGAAGTCTTCCGCGACAAGTCTGACCACGGACGTAACCGGGCCCACCGGTTCTCATTTTGAGTCAGCCCCGACGAGCATGCACGACCGCGACTCCATCGGTGTGAAATGGAGTGCCCACGACGACAACGACGATGATCTCGTGTACTCCGTCTACTACCGCGGCGACGGCGAAACGCGCTGGCTGCTGCTCAAAGACGACCTCACCGACAAGGCTTATTCCTTCGACGCCAGCCTGCTGCCCGACGGGGGCTACGTCATTAAAGTCGTGGCGTCAGACGAGCCATCCCATTCCCCCGGCGAGGCGCTGACCGCCGAACGCGAAAGCCGCAGATTCGAAGTCGATACCACCCCGCCGCGAGTGGAAAACCTCTCCGCCGCGCTCGAAGGCGGCCAGATTCACATTCGCTTCCGGGCCGCTGACGGGTTTTCGCCGATCAAGCGCGCCGAATACTCGGTGGATGCCGGTGACTGGAATTATGTTGATCCCGTAGGCCAGCTCTCCGACGCCAGGACCGAAGATTACGACTTCAAAGCGACTCCCGAATCGGCGAAAGACGGATCGACAGCCGCCGAGCATGTGATCGTCGTCAGAGTTTATGACCGCTACGAGAACCTGGGTGCGGCCAAGACTGTTCTGCGGGGCAAGTAGTCGCAATGTTATCCGAGAAATGTGATCCGCTTCGACCAAAGCGGGCGCGATCCGCACGGAAAACTTGCGCCGCGGCTCCGATTCTTCTTTCTTTTTTCCTCTCGCCTGTGATAACAGGATAAGCGAGTATGCTGCTGTTGGCGGCGCTTGCATTCCGCAATAAACATCGTGCTATAATCGCGCGCCGTTCCAGCAGTGGTCTCGGTTGTTTTAAAAATTTGGGTTATCTAAAATTTCGGCTTGCCCGCAGCCCAGCCACCCATTCCCCACTGGGCCGCCAGAAAGATCAGGAGGAGCTATGACGTTTTACGATGCCACGCTCTACATGAGCGATGACGAAGAGGAATTCGGCGACAGCGGCGCTTATAACGAGTCGCTGGAAGAGGATTTCGAGGAAGAGGAAGAGGAAGAAGAAGAACCCGCAGTTTCGGAAGCGGACGCGGACGAAGCGGAGCCAGTCTCGGCTCCCGCCCCGGCCCCGCCTAAGCCCAAGCCATCAACTCCGGCCAAGGCACCAGCCAAGAAGCCCGCTCCAAAGCCAGCACCAAAGCCGGCTAAGAAGCCAGCGCCCAAGAAGGCTCCGAAAAAAGCTCCAAAGAAGGCGCCTAAGAAAAAGCCAGCCGCCAAACCTGCCAAGAAGAAAGCGAAACCGGCTGCCAAAAAAGCAAAGAAACAGGCGGCTAAAAAGGCCGCGAAAAAAGGCCGTCGCTAAATCAAATCTCTTTTTGCCCGTCGTGAATTTTGGGCTTCGCCTCTATTGTGACCACGGCCTCCGGGCCGTGGTTTTCTATCGTAGGTGCCAACAGTTTTGCGCAGAACAACATCCACTCGTTGCCGTATCGAAATAGAAATCCTGCACCGACTCGCACGGAGCGACGTCATGGCTTCTTTGTTCTGAATGGCAAGTCCAAGACTATTTAGAAAATCGGAACGAATTCAGCGCTTGCCCCAAACGTCCGCGCACCTCGGCGTCGTCCTCTTTGCTGAACTCGTTGATGTCGCCATCGAATGCCCCACCGTTTGCGTTCGCCATTCTGATACTAAGTTGGTAGCACTTGCCACCGTGAAACGTTCGATACACCTGTGCGTCCACGCCTTGGCTCATGCCTGCTTCACCCGTTTCAAATACGTTGAACTTCATGTCGGTAATCGTCACCACTTTGCCGCTTCCGCTGGAAACCGGCTGCCAATCTGGCGACCCCGCTCGACAATCTTTCTCGTTCCTTACCTGTTCGACCACCGTCACCGAAAAGGCCGCAGCCTCAAAGGTAGGAGCGTCCGCGAACTTCTCTCTCGGGTACGCAATGCACACAATGGTGTTGCTGCCCTGCCCACCCATGTCGTCACAGACTGGGAAGTATGCTGAACAAGAATTCTGCGCCCAGAAGTAGCCATCCCCTGTTCCCTGTTCCTTTTTTTCGCAAGGGATCAACAAGCTCGCATACTGGAACGTAAACTCGGCAGCGAAATAAGTCTTCAGTGCATCCTCTGCCTCGGCCGGTTTCTGGTGGCCCTCACAGGGATAGGTTTCGGACCTCTGGCCAAACAACATGCTTTGCTCCAGCGGGTAAGGTTTCTCCTTAGTCGGGGCGAAACGCGTTAGCACAACGCCCGCCTGCACTATCACTACTGGGGAATGAGCGTGCCGCGCAAAATTGCGGATCGATTCGCTGCTCAGATGGTAGGGGCCGATGGTTACGGTTTGCCCCGGTTTGATCATCTCTTCGCGATAAGGCTCGACCTCCTCCTCGCGCAGTGGGACGCCAGCCTCCCTCACTCCGCAACCGTCGGGAATGAATAATACCCAGCCAATCTGAAAGCCCTTAACCGTGTCCTTGCCGACATTGCGTAGTGTGATCTCGCTCAGTTCATCGTCGACCGTCGAGCGCTGACCAACCCATTTAAGCGGCGCGTCCGGCAATGACACGAATTCAACCTTTGGCTGGACTTCGAGCTCTGGACGTTGCGCCCAAGAGACTGCGACAGTGCTGACCACAAAGAATGCTCCGAGCAAGTTCACAACAAACGTACATGGAGATCCGTCGGGGAATTTTCTTGTGGTCGCTTGGCGATGCAGGAAGCGTCTGACCATAGCTTGCACCTCATGCCGTCGAGCAAGCAACTTCGGGCCCAAAAGTGAAGTGCCTCCAAGTCAAGCGCTTATAGCCGCGGCAGGCATCCAGGCGCGTGGATGGAATTAGACGGCGTGTGTCCCGTAGGCCGGCTACGGCTATGTTGAGCGTCCACGGTCCGAGGTCTAAGGGCCGGAAGCTGGGGACCGGGAACCGGAAGCCGCTTGGGCCATCTCCCGCGTCCGCTTACCCGATACCGCACCGTGAATCCACATCGCCGGCAACAGCACCATGTAGAACCAGCCCGCCCACTCCGGATTGTGAAAGGCAATCGCGAAGGAACCTGTTCCCACCATCGCCAAAATCGCATTCTCCCGCATTTCAACCAGAGTTTCCATTGCTTCTACCGGGTTCAAATCAAGTTCACCGCGCAATTTATACGCGTGCGCGTACATCAGGGTCACCAGCGAAAACACCGCCGCGAATCCCGCTCCATAAATCCGCATGAGCACCGATGCCTGGTGCCACCCCATATCTCCAGGGGCCTTAACGCCAGTCAACGGCGCCAATAGCAGCGTGAATACGAACTTCAAGGGATAGACATAGAACAACACCACGAACAGCAGCACTACATTCAGAAACACCGTGTAAGGATCTTCCAGCCCATAGCGGCGGGAAAATCTATAATGCGTGCGCCAGATCATGACTAATTGCCAAAAGCAAATTGCAAATGGCAAAAATCCCCGCATGTCGGCCAGCAGTTCCGCATAGGTGTGGGGAACTTCCGTCGACACCACCAGCAGCGTGACGGCAAAACCAAACACCACATCGCAAAACGCTTCCAGCCGCGTAATCTCGCCACTCCGCCAGCGGAAGTATTTTTCCGGCAGCAGCCCGTTGCGATGCTCGGCAGGAAAACGTTCAGCGGCGGCAAGCGACCGGCCAGAAGAGCCAGTTTCCACGCGCTCGCGAGGTCGATGTTGGCCTTTTCCGCTCATACTTGAGACTCAGCAAATGCGCGCTCAAGAGCGCTCGGAATTTTCCGAGCACCGATTCTCAATCGCCCAAGAAAAATTGGCAAGCAGAAAGCATTCACGAATCGAACCGAGGCCGCGCCCTGGAGTTCATGCCATTCTTCCCCGCACCACGGACTTACCTGAGAATAAAGCGAGGATTCGAAGCTAAGAGATAAGAGTTATAAGCTGCCGCGATTCACGAATATGACCTTGCCCGAAGCTTCGCTGGCGACGTGCAGCGGTCCCGGCAGCAGAGCCTCCACTTTGGCGCGCTCGTACTGCGGCACAAAGAGGAAGACTCGCTCCGGCGAATTCCACCCGCGCAGCAATTCCTGGTCGTCCAGAAAAATGTGCGGCGCGTCGGGATACGTCGATCCCCACCACATGGACGTCGTGTTCCCGTTGACCAGCTCAATCGGCCGGCGCAGGTAAAACAGCAATGACGAGCCAAACGACTGGTCGCCATAAATCATCACGCGGTCGTCAGGCCGAAGTTCAGGAGCGATCTGCCGCGCCATGATCCGCGATCCCAGAAACGGATCGAAGCGCACCAGAGCGATGTGCGCTGCAATCAGAAACACAGTCATGGTCGCAGCCGTAACCCATGTCGCCGCAAACTGCGCGCCGCGCCGCCGCAACGCAAACGCCAGCGCCGGTCCAATCAGCAGAATGATCGCGGCGAGAATCGCAGGCAAACGCAGCGCCGCAAATGATTGTCCGGTGAGATTGAGTATGTGCCCCATCGAGAGCGTCTCGGCTTGCAAGTTGTCCGTGGCGAGAACAGTGCCGATATCGGGCACAAACGGCAGATGCCGCGAACTCCACAATCCGGCAGCCAGCACCGCCGCGCTCGCAATGCAGATCAGTGCCAGCACGCCAGCGCTCCACGCCAGCCACCGCCGCGAATCGGATTCCTCCTCGCTCGCCAGCCGCTCCGCGATCAGCAACAGGATTGGCAGGTAGGCGGGAAACGTGTAGTACTCCTGGTTAGTGGAGAACGAGAAAAATACGAGCGTGATTCCAGCCCACACCAGGCACATCAACTCAGTGCGTGAGCGAAAGTTGAGTGGCGGCCGCGGAGTTTTGTCGGCGCCAAGTTTGCGGCGCGCGATCCAATCCGCAACCGCCATGCGCAGCGCGACCGGCAGATACAGGCTCCAGGGAAAAAGCCAGACCAGGTGCAAAGTCCAGTAGAGCGAGTCGGTCTGCTTGTTGTAATCCTTGGGGATGCGCTTGCCGAGGAAGCGCATGAAATGTTCGTTGACGAAGTAGAACCAGAAAAAGTGCAGATTGCGAATGCCCGCAAGAATATGCCACGGCGCTGCGATCAGCAGGAACACCAGCGTGCCGGTGAACAGACGAAACTCGCGCCAGCGTCGCCACTCGCCACTGATCGCGAGGTAGAGCACAAGAGAAAGTCCAACGACTACCATGGCCAGCAATCCCTTGGTGAGTACGGCCAGCGCGACGCTGGCGTAACCGCTGTACCAGCGCCATGCGTTTCCATCCTGGAGAGCGGTGATGAAAAAATAAAACGACGCCGCGATAAAAAAACTCAGGATGGATTCTGGAATCAGGATGCGGGTGAAGAGATAGCAGCCGGCGGCGGTCGAGATGAACAGTCCGGCGTAAAGTGCGGCGCGGTCGCCGAAGGCGCGGCGTCCCCAGCGCATGGCCAGCAGCACCAGCAGCAGCATCGACGCGGCGATAGGCAGGTGCGCGGAGAACTCGTTGATGCCGAAGCAGAAATAACTCAGCGCCACGGCCCAGTACATCAGCGGGGCTTTTTCCAGGTAGCGATTACCGTTGATCTTCAGCGTGACAAAATCGTGCGTGACCAGCATCTCGCGGGCAGCTTCGGCGTGAGTGGAATCGGCGTCGTCCTGCAAGCCGGGGGAAAAAAGCGAGCCAACATAGACCAGTGTGAATAGCAACAACACCCCGGCAATGTGAATCGTTCGGCTTGACGTTGTGCCTGGCGCGGAGCTTTTCGTGGTCAATTTTTGTGGCCGATGCGTACGGACTAGCATGCCACAGGGCGCGGGCGGCGTCACTTCGGCGGGTGAGATATCTGGTTCGCTTCTTCTTCTGAACACCGCTCTGCATGCCGCCTGCCCTCGTGCTTAGTGGCCCTGCCGCCTGCGTTGCACGTCCGCGTGGCGCTCCTGCTATTATCGCTGCATAGATGTGTGGCAATGGAAGACGAAGAGATTCCCTATATTTCCGGTTCAGGAGAAGGATTCATGGATGAAGTACCGGCAACAGGCTCGGGCGCGGCGCGGCGCAACGAAGACATCGCACTGGATCTGATGAAGTTTGTGGCCATGACCACGGGCTATGGCAAAACCGCCAGCAGCGGCGGAGTGGGCTTCAGCGGCGGTGGCGCGGCCGCGAAGCCGGAGGACTACGCCGCGCACTTGCTGGAGCTGTATGGAAAATGCCTGGCGGCGGTTGGCGGAAAGAAGTAGCGTCGGAATTTCTTGTCCGTCTGATCGATCGTTGTCGCATGCCGTGTGGCGGGCGAGTAGCGCGAACCGCTTTCCCTTTTCATTCGCTTCAAGTATGCAGGTCGACCTTGGTGTCCTTTGGGCGCCTGCAAAAACGAAAAACAATTTTTTGCTAAATTATTGGAAGCAAAGGGGATAGCCTCGTTTGATCTGGCATGGACCCGGCCAAATTCCTTATTCTAAATGACTTATAGGTAAATTCTTCGATACAAAGGGCTTACGGGAATTGTCTTGGCGTAAGTCGTTTAGAATCAGTGTTTGTGTCGCGAATCGCTAAAGCCTTTGGCTGCAAGAATTTAGGGGCAAATTCTTGTGGTTAAAGGAGTTAGCTTGGCCGTTGCTCGAATTTTCAAAGAACTCGGAACTGAGGAGAGCCGCTGCGCGGGCTCCCTTGACCATAATCGACTAATTTGAGGAGCGCGGCAAGGTCAGATGTCACAGTGGGGCTGTGGATTTCGTGGTGATTCCGGAATTTAAGGCTGCGCGAGATTACTGATGGGTCCACAGCAACCCGTGGGAATATTGCGTGGCCGAGTCGGTATAGGGTCCCACGGCCTCAGCGAAGTCGTTCATGCCGTACACGACGTCCGCGTCGGTGCCGTACTGCAGAACGTCTAGCGTGAAGCCCCCAGTCCACACGAAACCGCATTGGTAAGCGGTGTCCCCGCACGCCGTAGTTTTGTAAATCCCAGCCAGTTCGTTGTTGGCATTTATTGCGTGCGCTACCGTGTTGGCGCTGCCGCCCGGAGTGAGAGCGATTGTGTTGCCGCCCCAAACGATGTTGCTCCCGCTCCCGGACGGTGTAGCCGATAATTCGAAGTCCTCTGTTATCGGTTCGTAGTAGTAGAGGCCAGTTAATACGGCGTCCCCGCTGATGCCGAAGCCGAGGGTGTACTCGAAGTTCCCACTGTACGTGCCGAGCGGATAGAACACGCCGCCATAGTACATGAAGGTCTGGTAGTAGAACGTGCTTGGGGAGTAGGCGAAGCCTACGATTTGGCCGGCGTCGTTGATGCCGTAAAGGTACGTTTGCCCACCACCCGTGTAGTCGATTTGCGTCGGGCTCTTTCCGGGAAGCTGCGAAAAGCCGTGGAAGGCGCCAGAGGAGTCTTCAAAGAAGCCAACGATCTCCCCCAAGTTATTAATGCCCACCGCTTCGGTGTACGAGGAGCCGGGAAAGCTGATGCTCGTGCAGCTGCCGGCCGTATTTTGGAAGCCGTTGATTGGGCTGGTGAGGGAGGTCTGGAAATATCCCACCACGGTGCCCACTTGCCCCGGTCCGCTGATGAAGGTTCCGTTGTTCATGTCATTGATGCCGAGGGGAACTGTATTAATTGCTCCGGGGCAGTCAATGTTGCCCGGGGCGCTGTATGCGTAGGACTTGGCCATGGCGTTGGCGTTCAAGACAGGCCCATTATCGATGTCTGGGTCGATATTCAGGGCGGGGGCGGTACCGAATGTCTCCGACTGATTCAGAAGGAACTGGTGCGTGCGTTGGCCGTTCGGCCAAAGAAGGTCGCTGATTCCCTGGTTCCAGATCGTAACCGAGGGGACTGGATTTGTTTTAGGGGGCGTCTTAGTGATCCAGATGGCGGCTGGCGGTAGGCTCACCTGGGATATGTCTTTTGTTATCGGGACGGGATTGGCGTAGACGCCCGCGCTGAAGCCTTGATAGACTCCGATCTCGCTCACGAATCCGTCGACGTATGCCTGGACCGCAGCGCTGCAGGCCCCTCCCGTCGTGTAGCTCTCAATGTCGAGGTAGATTATCCCATTCGCAATGCCGAGCAGCTGGTCCTGTGCCACTGCCGAGTCGGCTTGTTCCGCGCCCTGAGTGCTGGCGGTTGCCGGCGTCGTGCTGATGAATTGTGTGATGTTCGTTGTGTCGTTTATGCAGGTCGATTGCAACCCGAACCAAATTGGAATGACGCCCCAACCGTAAGTCGCCTCTACGGTCGAGAGCCAGGATTTGGTGGGATATTTGCTTTTGACGGTGGTCTTGTTCGGAGAACCGTAGAGATAGATGTAGACGTCGTAAAATGGGCTTGAGTTGGACCATGCCTGCATCGTCGACAGGGGCGCCGTCGGGAATGTGTCGAATCCCAAATGTGTGCTGACGTTGGCACCCGCCGGAAAGGATGAGGGGCCCTCGGCCACGCGCGTTGCGGCTGGCTGGATAATCATCCTGCGCGTCGGCTCGCTGGAGGACGACGGCGTGGGTAGGGTGCCTGTCGGTTCCGGCGTCACGTCTGTCCATGTGGCGCCACCGTCTGTGGTTGACAGAAGCCAGTACGTGGCAAGGAGCCAGCCCCTTTGCGGACTGACAAAGCTAAGTTGGTCCGCGTTGGAGGCGCGAACCGATATCCGCGCAAACTGACTTTTCGGCTCGACCCCCTGCCCAAAGGACGACAGATTAATCCGTCCGCTGGAAATTACTGCGGTCAGAAGCCCTCCGCTCTCGACGGCGGAAGGGTATGCGGTCCAGGGATGTGCGTCCGGTAGCGGGGGAGTGGTCATCACGCAGTGCCAGGTCGCGCCAGCGTCCTCGGACTTGAAAAGAGCCATCGGCGTACCGGTACTCATGCTGCTTTCGTAGGTGACTGGGAGGTATCCGGTCTTTCCATTAACAAAAGTGGGCAGGCCGTAAACTGGACTGACTTCTGTGGAAATCTCCTTCGGAGCTGCCAGTTCTACACGTTGCCATTTGTCCCCCGCATTATGGGTGATGTAGAGTTCTTGGTTAGGTCCGCCGGCAAGCCACCCATCCGTGGGGTTGATGAAGCGAAAGCTCTCCGCCATTGGCAGGCTGCCATTAGCCAACTGGATCCAACTGCGACCGCCATCAGTCGTCCGGAGCATCACACCCGCGCTGCGTCCCACGGGCAAACTTCGCTTTAGGATCGCAAAGCCGTGTTGCGCGTCGGTGAAATCGAGGTAAGTTGTGCCGGAGTATCCGGTCCAGTCGGTGAAATCGGTCTGCGGGACGGAGTCAACAACTTTCGGATGTAGGATGGACCAGTCGGCGCCAGCGTCCGCCGTTGAGGCTACTTCGAAGCAGACATCGTCCACCTTTGGGTCGCGGTCATCCCCGCAGCTGAGTAGTACCCAGCCAACCGAAGAATCGAGAAAGAAGACTGATGAGACCATTTGCCGTTTGTGGTTGAGCTTGGGCGTGATGTCTTTCCACGTCGCTCCGCCGTCATTTGTCCAGAAAAGTTTCTGATTTGTCGCGGCCCAGCCGACATCGGGCGTTAGCAGTTTCATGGATTCGATTCTTCCCGCCCGCTGCGCGGACGCAACGCAAAGGCAGATCGTAAGCACAAGCGAGAGGATCATTGAAATTTGGCGTACTCGCATTGGAGCCTCCTGATTTGGAAATCCACGAAACCTGAGCGAACAGACAACTCCCGCGGGGGTCGAAAAATGCGTTCAATCTATTGGACACCGCGAGGGAAGGGATGCGGCGACTGAACGGAGGGATTATGCAACCGGAGGATTGCGCTGTCAACCTGACTTTTTCCACGCGGTTGTGGAAAAAGGTACAGCGCGGATTTGGTGTCGCGTCGTCAGCGAGGTAACGTGCGGTTAGTTACTGTCTGCGGGCGGACTCCAGGGCAGGTTCCTCCACTTGCCGTCGCTGGCGCTCCGGGTCGGAATGGCAGAGTTCGGGAAGAATGCCTTGATGCGGCTGTCGCGCTGCTTGTGGTGTCGGGATCCTTCGACTGCCGCATGACCATGCTTCGGACGGTCATGCTTCGCTCAGGATGACAGACTTGAAATGACGACAGGAAGGGCTCGGTGTCGGGCTTCGTTCAGATGTCTTCGGCGATGCCGGAGAGGACGACTGGGGCGCGGTCAGGGAATTCGGCTATGAGGGAGAGGCTGCCGCCCATGGCTTTGACGGTTTTGCGCAGGGTTGAGAGCAGGAGGTCGCTGCGCTTTTCCAGGCGCGAAACGCTGTCCTGGCTGATGCCAAGGGTTTTGGCGACACGGACTTGCGTAAGTTTGCGGGCGTGGCGCAGTTCGCGGAGGGTCATCTCCTCGGCGATGAGTTGGGCGGCGCGGGCTTCGACCTTGCGGCGTTGTGCGGGGGGGAGCTTTTTGATTATGTCGTCTATTTTGGTGGGCATGATTGTCTTGTTCTCCCTTTCCGGCTAGAGTTTTTTAGCCGGGCTTCTTTCATTCAAACCGCTTCATCCAGATTTCTTCAGCCTCGACAGATGGGCGTCGAAGCGGTCATCGGATTTCCGGATTAGTTCACGGTAGAAACGCTTTTGGCTGACGCCCGATTTGTTTCCGGCTACGAGAAGATGGCTTTGCGTGTGGGATCGAAGGCAAAGGCCACTCTCCACACACCACCCGCCGCGCTGAACCGGAGTTCTTTCATATTCGCGTGGCGTGAGCCGTGTAGCGTATCGACGCGAGGCCGTCCCAGTTGCGGGCCGAATTGCTGGAGAAGGCGGGCCAAGGCCAGGATTTCCGTGCGAATCTTTTCCTGAAAGGCGGAGAACTCTGGCAGGAATTCGTCGCCGATCTCGACTATCCAGCGCACTGTTACAATATGACATGTAGTACATATTATTTCAAGATCATATTTTGAGCGGCAGAGTGATGGACAAGTGCAGGGCACATCGGGAGGACGCCTTGATGCGGCTGTGGCGATGACGGCGAACAGCAGGTCCTTCGACTGCGCCTGACCATCCTTCGGACGGTCATGCTTCGCTCAGGATGACAGGGCTTTTTGGGTGGCTGGCGCTGAACTGAGCTAGCGGCGGGAGATGGCTGGAGCTTCGTGGTGCACTATTGGCAGCGAGTAGCCGGATTTGACGGCGTCGCGGCGGAACATTTGGACGGTTTCCTGGCTGAAGGCGGTTAGGTCTTTGCCGATCAGGGGGAGTTTTTTCAGGATGTCGGTGGTGGCGGTGATGACGTGGCAGCCGACTTCGTCGGCCTGGAAGACGTTGAGCAGTTCGCGGGGGCTGGCCCACATGAGTTGGGCGCCGACGTCGTTGATCATGGCGACGGCTTCGCGCATGAAGGGGACGGGGTCGCAGCCGGTGTCGGCGATGCGGCCGGCGAAGACGGAGACGTAGGCGGGAACGTGTTTCTTATTGGTGCTATGACCGTTGCCATTGCTGCGCGAGTTGTTGGAGTTTAGGGCGCGGCAGACGGAGCGGACCTGGTCGAGGGTGAGGAGGGCGGTGACGTTGAGTTGGATGCCGTCGGCGGAGAGATAGCGGATGAGATCGTAGGTGGGCGCGCCCTTGGTGTTCATGACTGGGACTTTGACGAAGACGTTGCTGCCCCAGGCGGCGATGTGGCGGGCCTGCTCTTCCATTTCGGGCTCTTCGTCGGCGAAGACTTCGAAGGAGACGGGACGGTCTTTGATGGTCGAGAGCAGGTCGAGGGCGAAGCGCTGGTAGTCGGTGACCCCGGTGGCGCGCATGAGCGTGGGATTGGTAGTGAAACCTTTGATGTGCGGCTGGCGGTAGAGTTCGAGGATGCTGGCCTGGTCGGCGCCGTCGGCGAAGATTTGAACGCGTAGGTCGGACAACGACTTAACAGGGGAGTTTGAACTCATTATGGATGCGCTCCTTTGGGCGTGGAACGGATGATCCAGTCAGCCGCTTCGCGGAGAGACGTTACGCGCAAGTCGGGTTCACGGTCTGGAGGTCTCTCCGAATATCCGTAATCGATCAGAATAGTCTTGCAACCAGCATTATAACCTGCTTCGATGTCGCGCCAGCGGTCGCCGATCATGAAACTGTTGCCTAAATCGATATTGTGGCGGTGGGCGGCTTCGAGCAGCATGCCGGGGCGGGGCTTGCGGCAGTCGCAGTTATCGTGGTCGGTGTGGGGGCAGACGAGGATGTCGTCGAGGGGAAGCTGCGCCATGAGAGTTTGATGCATAGCGCGGATGGTTTGCGGCGACTGCGTGCCGCGGGAGACATCAGGCTGGTTGGTGACGACCAGGAGCTTGTAGCCTAGGCGCTTGAGATCTTGCAGAGCCTGGGGCACGCCGGGGAGGATTTCCAGGTCTTCGAGTTTGGAGGGGGCGTAGGGCTTGCCATCGCGAATGACGGAGCGGTTGATGACGCCATCGCGGTCGAGAAAGACGGCACGGGCTTTGATGGAGGAAGACATGGACTCCCATTTGGTGGATTGCATTTTTACCGCGGGGTGGGAGACGAGCAGGTGCCAGACGATGGCCTGGAAGGCTTCGGTGTGCGGAGTGATGTGGGCGGGGTTGACCGTGGGGATGAGGATGCAGGCGTCGGCGACGGTGGCGGTGTAGCCGCCGTCGCGGCCGACGATGCCGATGATTTTTGCGCCGACGGATTTGGCGTATTGAAGAGCGGCGACGAGGTTGGGGCTGACATTTTGTTCGAGGTTGCCGCCGCCGACGGAGAAGATCAGGAGCAGGTCGTTGTGGCGGAGGCGGCTGGTGCGGAGCCAGCTATCGAAGATCGAGGCCCAGCCTTCGTCGTTGGCGCGGGCGGTGAGTTCGGAGACGTTGTCGGTGGGGGCGTAGGCTTCGATGCCGGCGATTTTGCGGAAGTCATTGACGGCGTGGGAGGCGTTGCCGGCGCTGCCGCCGACACCGAGGATGAAGAGGCGTCCGCCGGCGATGCGGGTGGCGGCGAGAAGTTCGGCGGCCTGCTCGATGGAGGTGAGGTCGAGCTTGGCGATTATTTCTGTCGCTTCGGCGAGGAAGTGTTGGGCGAAGTCGCTCATTGGCGCGGGTCTCCGCCGCGAGGCGTTGGTTGAGTTAGGAAACTTTCCATTTCTTTGATTCCTGCGAGAGAGCCGATTTCGTAGAAGCGCTGGTGCACTTCTGCGGCGGCTAAATCGCCGGTTTGGAGCAGGTCGGAGTAGACGTCGGCGAGGTCCGTGGCTTGCGATTGCGTGAAGGCTTCGGCGCGGAAGGCTCCCAGGCCGTAATCGATGTAGTTCATACGCAGAGTGCGGTTCGTTTTGCTGTAGGCCAGAATCTGGCCGTTTTCGAATTCTACGTTGCTGGTGTCCCACTGGCCTTCATTGCGGAATACTGTCATTAATCCTAGCTTGCCGCTGCGGGCGAATTCATGCGCGATGGCGAGATAGTCGCAGGGCAGGTAGGAGTCGCCGTAGACGACGAAAAAACTTTCTCCCAGCTTTTGGAGGGCGGTGCGGATGGCTCCGGCTGTGCCGAGAAGCGCGGGGCCGTCATAGGAGTATTCGATGGTCAATCCGAAAGCGGCTCCATCGCCTATTGCATCCTCGATCATTGCGCCGAGATGGCCGACGCACAGTATTACATGTTGGATGCCGTTTTTCTGAAGAAGTCTTAGCTGGCGGGCGAGGAAGGGTTCGCCGGCGATAGGGATGAGAGACTTGGGGATTTTTTGGGTCAGCGGTCCGAGGCGCGTGGCCAGGCCGCCGGCGAGGATAGCGATGGGGAGCATGGGTGGTTAAGAGTGCGCCAGGACTGACGTGCCGCTGAAATCGAATTGCATGCGGACTTCGCGGAGGCCGGCAGTTCTCATGGCGGAGCGGAGACGAGTTCTGTCTTCGGTGTAGAACATCAGGAAGCCGCCGCCTCCGGCGCCGATTAGTTTGCCGCCGAGTGCGCCGTGTGCTCGAGCCCGCTCGTACATTTCGTCGATGAAGCCGCTGCTCATTCCGGGGGACCGTTTCTTTTTGTGCTCCCAGTGGGTGTGCATGAGGTCGGCGAATTTGCGCAGGTCGCCGGCGAGCAGCGCATCGTGGCTTTCGTGGCCGAGTTGCTTGGTGAAGTGCAGGTTGTCCAGCATGTCTTTGGCATTATCGCGCGTCTTCGTATCCTGATCGCGCAGGACTTCGGCGGCGGAGCGCGAGGCTCCGGTGAAAAACAGCAGGAGATTGTCTTCGAGATTGGCCAGAGCTTCCGGCGGCATCTTCAAGGGCTCGGCAACCACGCGATCGTCGGGCAAAAAATCGAAGCAGGTGATGCCACCGAATGCGGCGATGTACTGATCCTGTTTGCCGATCGGCTCTTTCAGCAAGTCGATTTCGATGTGGCAGGCCTGCTCGGCCAGTTCCTGCGGCGGAACGAAGTTGCGCTTCATCGTGTGCAATGCGCGAAGCAGGGCCGTGGTGAAGCTGCCGGAAGAGCCAAGCCCGGTGCCGGCGGGAATGTCGGAGAGGCTGACGATTTCGAGATAGGGTCCGGTGACGCCGGTGAGACGCAGAGCTTCGCGGATGATGGGGTGCTGAATTTCGTCGACGTGCGCCACATCTTCGAGCCGGGAATATTTCAGGATGATGCGCGGGCGGAAAGCTTCATTGATGGTGATGTAGACGTATTGATTGATGGCGGCGGAGAGGACGAAGCCTGTGTGCTTGCGGTAATAGGAAGGAAGATCGGTGCCGCCACCACCGAGTGAGATTCTTAGCGGGCTGCGTGTGATGATCAAATCCCAGGGCTTCCCTAAAAGCAGGTAAGTATAGCGTATCTAGAATTCGGCCTTTCGCAACTCCGCCGTCAGGCGGGCCACTTTAAAACCCTCTTTCGATGCCAGGCCAAGACAACGAGCGCAGCGATCATAAGAGCAATGGCTGAATCCACTAACAGTCCGGTCCAAATCATGCGCCCATGGGTCGCATAGGTTCCGTCGTGCATGTAGGGGAGTGGAAAGCCAATCTCTGCTCCGCAGTCGAAGCAATGGGAGCGGCCAAATAGCTGCATCACGAAAAACAGAACGAAGCTGAGGCCGATTACCACTGCGCACCTGAACAAAGAACGCATCAGTCTCCTTTTCTCCATCGCAGTTTGTCTCACGTTCGCGACCAGGTCCCGTCTCTCAATTCGCGGATCAGTCTGCCCCGTCCCTCAGGGGCTGAAGCCTATCATTATTCGCTCTGATTGGCACGACTGAAGGTCGTGCCCTTCCCGAGCGCACTCATTCATGAAACGCGTCTAGCCGATACTCCAACGTGAAGGCGAGGCTCTAATCCGCCTTTGCTGTTGCGGTGTCTGTACTCACGAATTTAATCGTGCGCAGAACGGCTTCCTTGATGGTGAGCCGCGGCTTCCAGCCCAGGGCGCGGATGCATGCGCAATCCAGCAGGATGAAGGGGCTGTCGCCGATCCAGCCGCGTTCGCCGCCGCCGTAGGTGAGCTTCGGGTGCAGGCCGAGGTATTCGCAAATCCAGCCGATGGAGTCGTTGACTTCGCAATATTCGTCAGTGCCGAGATTGAAGATGTTTACTTTTTCGTTGGCGCGGTCGAGAGCGGTGAGGATTGCGTCGATGCAATCCTGGACGTAGAGATACGACTTGCGTTGATGGCCATTGCCGAGCACGTGCAGATGATCGGGGTGCTGGGCGAGTTGCTGGTAAAAATCGAAGACGTGGCCGTGGGTATAGCGCTCGCCGAGAATGGAGACGAAGCGGAAGATATAGCCTTGCATGCCGAAGCCCTCGCAGTAGGCTTGAATCAGGCCCTCGGCGGCCAGTTTGGAGGCGGCGTAGAACGAGGTCTGCACGGGGAAGGGGCAGGTTTCGGGCGTGGGAAAGATGTCGGGCTCGCCGTAGACCGATCCGGTTGAAGCGAAGACGATGCGTTTGCAGCCTTGCTCGCGCATGGATTCGAGCACGTTCCAGGTGGCGATGGTGTTCTGGTCGAGATCTTTGCGGGGGTGGTCGGTACCGAAGCGGACGTCGGCGTTGGCGGCGAAGTGGATTACTAGCTCCGCGT
>Ga0209006_10000610_pt1 | contig 33262 bp, 19 predicted proteins | sample JacPin_JW_Ref_O2_FD_188567 | JGI IMG/M metagenome (GOLD analysis project Ga0209006, IMG submission 188567) | Forest soil microbial communities from Algoma, Ontario, Canada - Jack Pine, Ontario site 1_JW_Ref_O2 (SPAdes) (version 2) | ecosystem: Environmental > Terrestrial > Soil > Boreal... | reverse complement strand
TATGACGGCATCGAGGTCGGCGAGGTCAGTAATATCGGCCTGGTCTATCTGCGCTTCCAGCATGCACTGCTGCAGCTGAAGGAGCGCGGCGTCATCCTCGCGATCTGCAGCAAGAACGACGAAGCCAACGTACGGCGCGTTCTCGCCGAACACCCCGGCGTTGTTGAACAGCAGGTCCGTTCGCCCCCACGCATCAGCCACGCGCCGGAACAGCCCCAGGACCGCCGCCGGGTCCGTGACGTCGGCCGGGACGACGAGCGCCCTGTCGCGCCCGGCGGGGACATCGGCAGGATCAGAGTGTGGATCCCCAGTGCAGCGCCGCCACCGTCGTCGAGCTGATGGTCACCCACCATCAATGTGTCCTGCGCCCGGCTGTCCATGATCTCGAGCGCATGCCTGAAGATCTCGGGTGAGGGCTTGGCTACGTGTTGCTCGAAGGACAGAGTCGCGTTGCGTGCGAGCTGACCGAGGCCGTGGGCCTCGAGAATCGGCCTTAGGTCGAAGCCGACGTTGCTCACGAGGCCCATCCGCAGGCCGCGCTCGGCCAGCGCGTTGATCGTCTCGTATGTGTCGCTGTAGGCGATCCATCCATCCGGTAGGCGGATCTGGTCGTAGACCGCCCCCGCGAGTCCCGCCGGCGCCGACACGGTCGACATCAATCCCACGTAGGCGGCGCGGTGGGCTTCAGGGCTGAGGTCACGCTGCCCATAGATCTCCGCAAGCTCCCCGGGGACGGAGGTCGGGTACGGGCCGCCCGGCATGCCGACCCGCAGGAACTGCTGGGCGAGACGTTCGCACTCGCTGGGCGCGAGATCCAGGTCGAGCGCGTCGGCGGCGAGCGCCACCTGTCGCGCTGCCGGTTGGGGCATGAACAGCGTGCCCGCGAAGTCGAAAAGCACCGCTTGCGCCGTCATTCCCCCTGCAGCGCCGCTTCGATGACTTCCCGTGCGATGGGCGCGGCTGTGTCCCCGCCGGCGCCGTCTTTGACGAGCATCACGCAGACGACGATCTTGGGATCCAGGGCGGGCGCGAATGCCGCGAACCAGGCGTCGGTGTTGGCGGCTTCGCTTTCGGCGCCCTGACAGCTTTCCTTGGTCGGGCTCGTCGTCGAGCTCGTTTCGGAGGTGGCCGAGCTCGAGCAGGGGGTGGCGGTCTTCAGTTCGGCGGTGCCGGTCTTGCCCGCCACGGTGACGCCGGGGATCGCCGCGGAGGTGCCTGTGCCCTCGCGCACGACGGCGATCATCAGGTGGCGCATCGTGTGCGCGACGGACTCGCTCATGACTTCCGTGCCCGCGGTGCTTGCCTTGCCCTCGACGAACGTGGGCTGCGGTCGTCGGCCGCCGTCGGCGATCGTGGCTGCCACGGTCCCCATCTGAAGCGGCGTGGCCAGCACCTCCCCCTGGCCGATCGCGGTGGAGCCGACGTCCAGTTCCCCCTGGATCTCGCTGGCCGGTGGCAGCGTGCTCTCGGCCGCGCCAGGGACTCCCGGTTCGTGGTTGAAGCCGAAGCGTTCGGCCGTGGCGACGAGGCGGGGAGCGCCGAGCTTGACTCCGAGCGGAGTGAAGACGGAGTTACACGAGACGGCGAAGGCGAGTTCCAGAGTGCCCCCGCATTCCTCCCCGTTTGCATTGCTCAGCTTCACGCCGTCAAGCGTGGCGTAGGTCGCGTAGGGAAAGACGGTGTGTCGGTTTGCGATTTTGGCGCTGAGCACGCCGGTGGTGGTGATCATCTTGAAGGTGGAGCCCGGTGGCTGCAGCCCATCGAGCCCGAGGCCGGCGACGGCGAGGATCTGCCCGGTGGCGGGCTTCATCGCGATCACGCCGCCGAGCTGGCCGCCGAGACCGTTCACGGCGGCGCGCTGGAGCGCCGGCGAGATGGTCGTGCGCAGCGTGGGTGCGGAGCGTGGCGTCGCGTCGGCCAGCACACGCGATCCGGCGAGCAGCTCGCCGCCGGGTCTGCCACGCAGGCGTGCGTCATAGGCCAGCTCCAGGCCGCTGAGTCCCACGCTGGCTTCCGCGGGCACGCCTTCCGCTTCCAGCGCCGGGCGGCGCGAGGTCGGGGCCGGCCCGACCGTGCCGACGATCGCTTCGGCGTAGGCGCCCAGCGGGGAGTTGCGCATCCCTTCGGCGCCGCCGACGGGATCGGTGCCCGGTGGGCTTTCCGCGAGCACGCTGCCGTCGCGCGCGAGCAGCGTGGCCCGTCGCGGCAGGCTGGTGTGGCGGCTGAGCAACTCGCCCGGGTGCAGGCCGGGGAAGGCGACCGACCGTGACCATGCGACGCGCGTGCCATGGCTGGCGTCGTCGACGGTTCTGATGGTGAAGGCGAGCGAGAGGTCTCCGAACAGCTTCGTTCGGACGCGCACAGGTACGGCCACTTCCCCGTTGTGAAGTCCGCGCGGCTTGCCGGTGACGCGCATGCTGATGACGGTCGCCGTGCTCAGCGCGTCGCGGTAGACCTCAGCGAACTCACCGGCGGACGTGAGACGCCGGGAGGAGTCGGATATCTCCGTGTACATCCTGGTGAAGTCGCGCCGCGTCCACGCGGCCACGAACTGGTTGGCGAGTGTGTAACTGGGTGGCGTGGAGTGGCCTGCGCCGAAGATCGCGCCGAGCGCGAAGGCGACTGCGGCGAGCGCGAGGACTGGGCGCGCACGGTGCAGGCGCTGGTTGCGGCTTTCATTCACAGAACTTGTAGAACATGACAGGTGAATCAGCTGGACTGGATAATTGTCGCGTTCGCGTTGATCCTGGCGTTCTTCGGCTTTCGACAGGGCTTTCTCGTGGGTGCGCTGTCATTTGGCGGATTCGTGCTCGGGGCCTTCTTGGGGACCCGTCTGGGTCCGCTCCTGTTGCCAAAAGGCTCGGCGTCGCCGTACGCGCCCGCGTTCGGCCTGCTGGGCGCGCTGCTTGGCGGTGCGATCCTGGCCAGTGGCCTGGAGGGCCTCGGCTTCCGGCTGCGTCGTTTCATGATCGTCCCGGGAATGGGTCTGCTCGACGGCGTGCTCGGTGCCGCGTTGGGTGCCGCGTTGGCGCTGGGGATCGTTTGGATCGCAGCGGCGGTGGCCGGCCAGACGCCCGGTGAGAACCAGCTGCGCGCTGACATCCAGCGCTCGGCGATCTTGCGCAGGCTCAACGAGGTGCTGCCGCCGTCGGGGTCGATCTTGAATGCACTCGCGCGGCTCGACCCGATCCCGTCGATCACGGGCCCCTCACCGGATGTGGCGGCGCCTGCGCCGGCGGTGGCGCATGCCCCTGGCGTGGAGGGCGCCTCGCGCAGTGTCGTGCGGGTGGACGGGACCGCGTGCGGCCTTGCGATCGAGGGGTCGGGTTGGGTCGCGGGACCAGAACTGGTGGTCACGAACGCGCACGTTGTCGCCGGCGAGCAGGACACCACGGTCGAGATCGATGGCCGTCAGCCGAGCCTCCCGGCGCAGGCGGTGGACTTCAACCCGACGGTGGACCTGGCGATCCTGCACGTGCCCGGGCTGAACTTGCGGGCGCTCAGCCTCGCATCCGGCCCGGCGTCGGGAACGGCGGGTGCGATCCTCGGCTATCCGGAGAACGGCCCGTTCGACGTCCAGCCCGCAAGGATCGGGCGCACTCAGGATGTGCTCACGCAGAACGCCTACGGGGAAGGCCCCGTGACGCGCCTGCTGACCCCGCTGCGTGGGCTCGTGCGGCCGGGCAACTCGGGCGGCCCGCTAGTGAGCGTCGACGGCCGGGTGCTCACGACGGTCTTCGCGGCGACCGTGGGCAGCACCCCAAGAGGCGGCTACGGGGTGGCCAACGAAACGGTTGCGAGCGTCCTGCGAGAAGCCGCCGAACACGAGCGGGCGGGGGAGCAGGCAGGGACCGGCCAATGCACGAGCGGCTGACGGGAGGGTGAGGCCGCTACGCTGACCGCCATGTCGAAGACGCTCCTGATCGCCGAGAAGCCCTCCGTGGGCCAGGACCTCGCGCGCGTGCTGCCCGGACCGTTCAAGAAAGGCGAGGGCTTCCTCGAGGGGCCCGACCATGTGATCTCCTGGGCCGTGGGGCATCTGGTGCAGTTGGCTGAACCGGAAGCGTATGACGCGAAATACAAGAGCTGGCGCATGGCCGACCTGCCGATCGTCCCGGAGCGATTCAAGCTGGAAGTCCGCGACGAGCGCTCGCGCAAGCAGATGTCGGTGGTCACCAAACAGCTTGGTCGCGACGACGTGGACGAGGTCGTCAACGCGTGCGACGCCGGCCGCGAGGGCGAGCTGATCTTCGCCTACCTGTTCGAGAAGGCCAAAGGCAAGAAGCCGGTCAAACGACTGTGGCTGAACTCGATGACGACCGCTGCGATGAAGAGCGCACTGGCCTCGCTGCGCCCGGCGGAGGAGTTCGAGCTGTTGGAGGAGGCGGCCCGCTCGCGCTCGGAGGCCGACTGGATCGTGGGCATGAACGCCACACGCGCGGCGACGATCCGCCTGCGCAGCTCTTTCGACGGCGCGGTGTCACTCGGCCGGGTGCAGACGCCGACCCTGGCGATCGTGGCCCGCCGCGAGGAGGAGATCAAAGCATTCAAGCCGGAGCCCTACTGGCTGGTCGACGCGACGTTCGCCGCGGAGGGTGCGCTGGCGGGCGAGGAGTCTGCGGCTGGCGCGCGTGTGTACCTGGGTCACTTCCAGGCGCCGGCGGGCAGCCCGGGAACGACGAAAGGCCCGCGGATCGGCACGGAGGCGGAGGCTGAGGCGATCGTCGCAGCGTGCGCGGGCAGGCCGGGGACGATCACGAAGCTCGAGAAGAAAGAGCAGCGCGAGAAAGCGCCGATGCTCTACGACCTGACGACTCTCCAGCGCGAGGCGAACAACCGCTACGGCTTCTCCGCGCGCCGGACGCTGTCGGCGGCCCAGCGTCTCTACGAGGAGCACAAGGCGCTGACCTATCCGCGGACGAACTCGCGCTACCTGCCGAGCGACATGGTCGATGAGATCAAGCCGATCGCGGAGCTGGTGGGCAGCCACTCGGAGTACCGCAAAGGCGCGGAATACGTGACGGGCCTGGACGTGCTGCCGCTGGGGCGGGTGGTCAACGACGAGAAGGTCACCGACCACCACGCGATCATTCCCACGCGTTCCGAGCACAACCTCGAGAAAATGGGCTCGGACGACCGCCGCATCTACGACATGGCCGTGCGCCGTTTCCTGGCTGTGTTCCACCCGGAGGCCGTGTTCGAGAACACGCGCGTGGAGACGACCGTGATGCCCGCAGACGGCGAGCAGGCCAAGGGCCACGTGTTCCGCACCCGCGGCAAGCTGCTGCTGGTGCCGGGCTGGCGCGGCGTCTATGACGAGGTGGCGGCCGATGCGAAGGGTGCGGACACGAAAGCGGACGCCGAGGAGGACGAGGAGACAGATCAGCAGCTGCCGCGCCTGGTCGAGGACGAGCAGGTTCAGACACGTAAGGTGGAGAGCCTGCGCAAGGAAACGAAACCGCCGCGGCGCTACAGCGATGCGTCGCTGCTGGGCGCGATGGAGACGGCGGGCAAGCTGGTCGACGACGACGAGCTGCGCGAGGCGATGAAGGACTCGGGGATCGGCACACCGGCGACACGCGCGGCGATCATCGAGCGGCTGATCACGGTGGGCTACATCGAGCGCGACGGCCGCGCGCTGGTGGCGACGGAGAAGGGCCTGAACGTGATCAGGCTGCTGAACGACCACGCACTCACCTCGCCGAGCCTGACCGGCAGCTGGGAGCAGCGCCTGGGCAAGATCGAGCGTGGCGAGGACTCGCGCAAGAAGTTCATGGGCGACATCGCCGGCTTCGCGCAGGAGACGGTCAAGGAGCTCGACGAGACGCTGAAAGACGTACGCATTCCCCGCGCGCGCCTGGGGCCGTGCCCGGTATGCGGCCACGACATTGTCGAGAACCGCAAGGGCTATTCGTGCTGGGCGCGCGACGATCCAGGCTGCGGCTTCGTGATCTGGAAGTCCAAAGCCGGCAAGACGCTGCCACTCGCGATCGCCAAGGAGCTGATCAAGACCGGTTACACCGTGCAGGCGGTGACGGGCTTTCGCGGCCGCAGCGGGCGCAGCTTCCGCGCCCACCTCGCGCTCAGCCAGACCGAGGAGGGCAAATGGCGTGTGGAGTTCGACGAGCTCTGGGCCAAGGAGGGCGCGAAGCCGCCGGAGGCTGAGGCGGAGGCCACGAGCGAGACCGTCGGGGCCCGCAGCGCCGCCTAGTGTCCTGAATCGAAAATCGTAGGGCGATGCCGATCACGCTGATCACCGGCCCGGCGAACTCGGGCAAGGCGGAGCTGGCGATGGAAGCGGTCCGACGTCACATGGCCCATGGCGCGGACCCGTTGCTGGTGGTGCCGACGCGCGCGGACGCCGATCACTATCTGCGCGAGCTGGCAGGGGATGGCACGGCAATGGGCCTGCGTGTAGAGCGCTTCTCGGGCCTGATCGGCGAGACGGTGCGTCGCGCGGGCATCCGCGAGCCGCTCCTGACAGGCATCGCGCACGACCGCCTCGTGGAGGCGGTGGCGGTGCGTGCGGGCGTGGCGGCGACACCTGGGATGGTGACGGCGCTGGCGGGGCTGATCGCGGAGCTGCAGGTCAGGCGGGTTTCGCCGGCGCGGCTCGGCCAGGCGCTGTCGCAATGGGCCTCCGAGGATGGCCCGCGCCCGGCGCACGCGCAGCTGGGGCGGCTGTTCAGCGACTACCGAGCGACGCTCGAGCGGCTCGGGCGCGTAGACGCCGAACAGCGTGCCGTACGCGCACTGGATCTGCTTCGAGAGCGCCCGGCGCTGTGGGGCGCCACGCCGGTGGTCCTCTACGGCTTCGACGACATGACGCCGCTGCAGCTGGATGCGATCGAGACGTTGGGCAGGGTCGTGGACGCGGAGGTGACGGTCTCGCTGGCGTACGAGCCAGGCCGCGCCGCGTTCGCGGGGCGAGCGGCGAGCTTCCATGCGCTGGCACCGCTCGCGCGTGAGCACCGCTCGCTGCAGGCACGCGCGGAGCACTACGCGCCGCATGCGCGCGAGGCGCTGAGCCACCTCGAGCGCCGACTGTTCGAGCCGTTCGACCCGCAGGCTCGGCGCAGGCAGCCGGGCACGGCACTGCGCCTGCTGGAGGGCGGTGGCGAGCGCGCGGAGCTCGAGCTCGTCGCCCAGGAGATCGTCCGGCTGCTCGAGCAGGGCTGCCCGCCGGAGGAGATCGCGGTGCTCGTGCGTGTCCCGGGCATGGAGCTGGACCTGCTCGAGGAGGTCTTCACGTCCTACGGCGTCCCGTTCACGCTGCAGCGTCGCCGGCCGCTCGGCGACACGGCGATCGGGGCGGCGCTGCTCGGTCTGTTGCGCTGCGTGCCGGGCAACGACGGTGTGGATGCGGGCGAGCTGGGTGACCTGATGGCGTGGCTGCGAGCGCCCGGCCTGCTCGAGCATCCACGGATGGCCGACTGGCTGGAGCTCTCGGCCAGACGTAGAGGGGCGCTGAACGCAACGCAGGCGCGGGCGCTCTGGGAAGCCCGCTACTGGCCCCTGGAGGCGATCGAGCGGCTGACCGAGGCACAGGGGCGCGGCCCAGCCGCCCTGCTCGAGCGGACGGCGCGCGAGCTCTACTGGCTGTTCTGCGCTCCGCGTCGCCGCGTGGCCCCGGTCCTGGAGGATCAGAGTCGCGAGGAGGCGGGTGCGCTGGCGGCTGGGCGGCGCGCGCTCGGGGAGCTGCGCGAGCTCTCACGGATCGCATCCGAGCTGGCGCCCGCCGGCGCCGGTGAGCTCGCGCGGACGCTCGAGCAGGTGGAGATCGCCAGCGGCGAGAACGCCGCGCCCGGGGCAGTGGCTGTGCTCGACCCGCTGGCACTTCGCGCGCGACGCGTGCGGGCGCTGTTCGTGTGCGGCCTGCAGGAGGGCGTGTTCCCGGCGCGAGCACGTCCGCAGCCGCTCTTGGCCGAAGGCGAGCGCCGGCGGCTTGCGGAGGTCTCGGGGCTGCGGCTCGGGGAGCCGGCGGACGCGCTGGCCGCGGAGCGCTATCTGCTGTATGCAGCGGTGTCGCGCCCGCAGGAGCGGCTGTTCCTGAGCTGGCACGCCGCCGATGACGACGGCCAGGCAGCGTCGAGGTCGCTGTTCGTGGACGACGTGTGCGACCTGTTCGCAGCGAGCCTGTCCGAGATGCGCGCGCGCAGGCCGCTGGGCGCGGTCGATGGAATGCCGGTGGACGGCTCAGCACGGTCGGCCGCGGCCGACCGTGCTCTGCACGACGAGCGCCTGCTGGCAGGGCTGCGCGAGCGCGTCTGGTCGGCCTCCTCGCTGGAGAGCTGGATCGGCTGCCCGACACGCTGGTTCGTGGAGCGGATGCTCAGCCCGGGTGCGCTCGAGCCCGACCCAGAGCCGCTGGCCCGCGGTGCGCTCGCCCACGCGGCACTGCGCGACACGCTCGAGGGCCTGCGTCGCGAGACGGGATCGGCGCGCCTGACGCCGCGCAGTCTCCCGCGTGCGCGTGTCCTGCTTGAGGAGGCGCTCGTGGCCAACGAGCCACAGCACCCGCTGTCGGTGGCGGCTGAGCGGCGCGCGACGGTGCGCAGGCGGCTGCAGGCGGACCTGAATCGCTACCTGGCCCACGCCGCTGCGGCAGAGAGTCCTCTGGAGCCGGAGCACCTCGAGCTTGGGTTCGGCTTCGCGGCAGACGATGCGCGGGGGGAGGAGAGCGACCTGCCGACGCTCGATCTCGGAGGTGGCCTGAGGCTGAGGGGCCGCATCGACCGTGTCGACACGAACGGCGATGGTGACGCAGTCGTCTACGACTACAAGGGCGCGCGTGCGCCCGCGGGCGCACGCTGGCTCAAGGATGCCAACCTGCAGGTGGCGCTCTATATGCGCGGCGTCGAGGAGCTGCTCGGCTCACGCGCCATCGGCGGCTTCTACCAGCCGCTCTCCGGCCAGGATCTGCGCGCGCGGGGCGTGCTCGACGGCGAGGCGGGGTTGGAGCTCGATTGCGTCACCACCGACGTGCTCGACCACGCCGGCGTGCGTGAGCTGCTCGAGCTGGCGGTGGCGCATGCCCGAGAGGCCGCCGGCGAGGCCGGGCGCGGCGAGCTCGCGGCGCGCCCGGAGTCGTGTGCGTTTCGCGGCGGGTGTATGTACCCCACGATCTGCCGACCGGACCATGGCGAGCGCTGAGCGGCGCGTGCCTTTGTCCTCGATCGCTCGCGTGCCAAGCACGCCACGCTCTCTGCGTCCGCGGCACGCTTGCTCAGCGCCCGCCATGGCAATGCGCGTCCCATGCGCGGGGGTGCCATGACACACCTGACGGATGAGCAGGCGGAGGCGGTCGCCCGCCGTGGCGAGCCGCTGCTGCTCTCGGCGGCCGCGGGCAGCGGCAAGACCTCGGTGCTGGTCGAGCGCTTCGTGGCGGCCGTCCGCGTGGACGAGATCGCCCCTGGGAAGATCCTCGCGATCACGTTCACCGAGCGTGCCGCTGGCGAGCTGCGCTCGCGTGTGAGGGCGCGCCTGCTGGAGCTGGGCGACCGCGACGCGGCGCGCGACACCGAGGCGGCGTACGTCGGCACGTTCCACGGCTTCTGCGCACGTCTGCTGCGCGCGCATCCGCTGGCTGTGGGGCTCGACCCCCAGTTCACGATCCTCGAGGAGGGTTTGGCGGGCCGTCTGCGCCAGCAGGCGTTCAAGCAGGCTCTGCGCCAATTCCTGGCGGGCGAGCGTCCAGCTGCGGTCGACATCGCCGCTGCCTACGGCGTGGACCGCGTGAATGCGATCGTCGAACAGGTCTACCAGGAGCTGCGCAGCCGCGGTCAGCGTTTCCCGCGGCTCCCCACGCCGCGGGTTGAGGAGCGCCAGCAGGACGAGCAGCGCCGGCACACAGACGCGGACGCGCTCGAGGCGTGCGTGCTGTTGGACGAGTTGCTGCAGGCCTACGGCGCAGAATACGAGCAGCTCAAGCGGGGCCGGGGGGCGGTCGACTTCGACGACCTGGAGCTGCTTGCGCGTGAGTTGCTCAGCGAGCACGACGGTGTGCGCCGCGCTTGGTCGGATCGGTTCGAGCTCGTGATGGTCGACGAGTTCCAGGACACCAACGCGCGCCAGCTCGGCATTCTCGAGGCGCTGCAGCGCGAGAACCTGTTCACGGTGGGGGACGAGCTGCAGTCGATCTACGGCTTCAGGCACGCAGACGTCAGCCTGTTCCGGGCGCGTAGGACGGAGCTGGACGCGCGCGGAGGCAGCCTGCAGCTGACACGTAACTTCCGCAGTGCAAGCGGCCTGCTGGACGTCGTGAACGCCACCTTTGGGGAACGCTTCGAGTCCTATACGCCGCTCCTCGCCGGACGCGACGATGCGCCTCTCGCGCCTGCGCCCGCGGGTGCCCCACCGGAGGTGGAGCTGCTGCTGACAAGCGTGAAGGGGTGGGAGGAGCGCGAAGATCTGGCGGCGGCGGTCGCGGAGGGCCTGCCGCACACGCAGCTGTGGCGCCAGGCGGAGGCGCGGCTTCTCGCCCAGCGCGTGGCGGAGCTCGTGGAGGGGGGGCAGGCCCGGGCAGGTGAGGTCGTGGTGCTGCTGCGCGCCGCGGGGGACCTGGAGGTCTTCGAGCGCGCACTGCAGTTGCAGGGTCTGCGCACGCTGGCGGCGGTGGGGGCGTTCTGGGGGCATCAGCAGATCGGCGATCTGCTGGTCTATCTGCGTGCGCTCGCGAACCCGCTGGATGAGGTCGCGCTGTACTCAGCGCTCGCATCGCCGCTGGCGGGCTGCTCGAAGGATTGCCTGGCGCTGCTCGCCGAGGCCGCCCGTCGCGGACGCACGGGGGTTTGGGAGGCAGCCCAGGCGGCTTGTGCGGATCCGGACGGCGAGCTTTCACTCGGCCTGAGCGCCGGCGACCGCGAAGCGCTTTGCGGCTTCTGCTCGCGTTTGCGCGCAGAGCGCGCGGGCGCCTCGCAGCGAACCGTCTCGCAGCTGATCGAGCGGGCGATCGAGGCGAGCGGGTACCGCGAGCGCGTCCTTGCGCTCGACTGGGGAGAGCGGCGCCTTGCCAACGTGCACAAGCTGCTGCGTCTCGCACGCCGCTTCGAGGCGAGCGAAGGCCGCAACCTGCGCGCATTCCTCGACCACGTCTCCTATCTCGAGGAGGCCGTGAAGGCCGAGCCGGACGCGCCCGTCGAGGGTGTCGAGCCCGACGCCGTGCGCCTGATGAGCATCCACGCGGCCAAGGGCCTCGAGTTCCCGGTCGTGTGTGTGGCGGATCTCGGTCGTCAGCCGAACATGCAGACGCCGGACCTGCTCGTGGACGGAGCGCGGATAGGTCTGCGGCTGGTCGGCCTCGAGGGCGGCGGCTCGCGCGCGGCGCTCGAATACGAGGAGCTCTGCAGCGAGCGTCGCGCACGCGAAGCACAGGAGGAGGACCGGATCCTCTACGTGGCGATGACCCGCGCGCGCGAGCGCATGCTGCTCAGCGGCGCTGTGGACTTCGAGCGCTGGCCCACCGCACGTCAGGCCTCGACGGCGATCTCCTGGCTCGCTCCCGCGCTCGCCGGCGACTTGCCCGAGCTCGCTCTCTCGGGCGCGCCGGGGCCGTACGAGCTCCCGATCGCCGGCGCGCTCGCGACGGCCACGACGGTCCGCTGCCTGCTCAGCTCGCCCGCCACAGCGGGAGCGGTCCTCGACCTGGAGCGTCTCGCGCGGACAGCGGACGCCGCTGCGATCCCTGCGCGCGAAGATTGGATGGACGGCGAGCAGCTTTCGCTGCTTGCGCAAGATGTGCCGGCCCGCCCTGCGGCTCGTGCGGAATCAGAGATCGCCGTCACACCGGCGAGGCTCAGCTACACCTCGTTGACAGAGCTCGAGCGCTGCGGCTACCGCTACTACCTGGAACGCGTGGTCGGCCTACCCGAGGATCGTGCTGCCGCGCGTGGCGAGCGTGGCGCTGGAGGCCTCGACGCGCGTGCGCGGGGAACGTTGATCCACCGCCTTCTGGAGACGCTCGACTTCGCCCGGCCTGGTGCGCTGGGACGCGAGCAGGTGACGCAGGCCGCCGGCGAGCTGGGGATGCGCGTCAGCGAGCTCGAGCGCGAGGAGATCGCGGCGCTGATCGAGGACGCGCGCGCGGCCTCGCCGGCGGCGCGCGTGGCGAGCGCGACGAGTGTGCGCCGCGAGCATCCATTCGCGTTCTCGCTGGCGGACGATCAGCCCCTGATCAGCGGCGTGATCGACCTGCTCGCAACCGAGCGCGACGGCAGCGCGTTGGTGCTCGACTACAAGAGCGACAGGGTCGGCGCGGATACCGAGCTGGGCGAGCTGGTGGATCGCGAGTATGGCGTTCAGCGCCTGTTGTATGCACTTGCCGTCCTGCGCAACGGTGCTCCGGCGGTGGAGATCGTCCACTGGTTCCTGGAGCGCCCAAACGACTGGGTGGCGGCGCGCTTTCAGGCCGGGGACCAGGCCACGCTCGAGAGGCAGGCCCGCGCGCACGTGTCCGCGGCCGCGCGACGTGGCTTCGCGGTCAGTCCCGCTCCGCATCGAGCGCTCTGCTTGACCTGCCCGGGGAGAACGGGCCTCTGCTCATGGGACGAGGCGCACACGCTGCGCGAGGACCCGCCGCTCCAGCAGGTGGGTGAGCAGACTGCGCGCAAGCTCTTCTGAGCCGGCTCGCCGCTGCGGTTTCGGCCGCTCGAAGAATCCCATACGCACCTGCTTCGCAGCGCCCCAGCACTGCTACGATTTCCGCTCCGCCTCAGGTGCCCGCCTGCCTGCGCCACGGTGGGTATGCCCGCAAAGTGGTCTGCCCATCCATCTGCGCGGGATGCACCGTCCCAAGGGAGCACTTCCATGAATCCGCACAACATGCAGCCGCCAAAGGCCGTCGGACTCTACGACCCTCGCTTTGAGCATGACGCGTGCGGCGTGGGCATGGTCGCGCGCCTGGACAACACGCCCACGCACGAGGTGGTCACCCGGGCACTGACGGCGCTGGAGAACCTCGAGCACCGTGGCGCCACCGGCGCAGACCCGTGCACGGGCGACGGCGCGGGGATCCTCATGCAGATGCCGCACGAGCTGATGCGCGCAGTTGTCGAGTTCGAGCTGCCGCCGCCGGGCGAGTACGGGGTGCTGATGTGCTTCCTGCCGACCGACGACGGCGCCCGGCGCAAGCTGGAGGCGCTGCTCGAGCGCGCCGTGCTCGGTGAGGGCCAGCGCCTGCTGGGCTGGCGCGACGTGCCGATCGACGAGCAGCACACCGGAGAGGTGGCGGCCGCCTGCCGGCCGGTCATCCGCCAGCTGTTCGTAGGTGTTGGCGACGCTCAGAAAGGCGACCAGGATGCGTTCGAGCGCAAGCTCTACGTGATCCGTCGGATCAGCGATCTCACAGCCACCGAGCCCGGTCTGTACGTGACATCGAGCTCCTCGCGCACGATCAACTACAAGGGCATGCTGATCAGCTACCAGCTGGGTTTGTTCTACGAGGACCTGCGCGACGAGCGCTGCAAGAGCGCCCTGGCGCTCGTGCACTCGCGCTTCTCGACCAACACCTTCCCCAGCTGGGAGCTCGCGCACCCATACCGGGTGATCTGCCACAACGGGGAGATCAACACGATGATGGGCAACGTCAACTGGATGCGCGCGCGGGAGTCGGAGCTGCGCAGCGAGCTCTTCGGCGATGACCTCGAGAAGATCCTGCCCGTAGTCACCCCGGGCAACTCCGACTCGGCAACCTTCGACAACGTCCTGGAGCTGCTGATCCTGGCAGGCCGCTCGCTGCCGCACGCGGCGATGATGATGATCCCCGAGGCCTTCCGTGACCGCGATGACCTGCCGGACTACCTGAAGGGCTTCTACGCCTATCACTCCTGCCTCATGGAGCCATGGGACGGCCCCGCGGCGGTTGCTTTTACCGACGGCCGCGTGGTGGGCGCGACGCTCGACCGTAACGGGCTTCGCCCCGGCCGCTGGGTGGAGACGACGGATGGGCACGTCGTGCTCGGCTCGGAGTCCGGCCTGCTGGACGTCCCGCCCGAGCAGATCCGGCGTCTGGGGCGCCTGCAGCCGGGCAAGCTGTTCCTCGTCGACCTCGAGCGCGGATGCATCGTCGAGGACGACGAGGTCAAGCGCGAAGTGGCCACACGCAAGCCTTACGGTGAGTGGTACGCACGCAACGCGGTGCCGTTCGGCGACCTGCCGCCCTCCGAGCAGGTGACGCTCTCAAACCAGCCGCTGCACCTTCGCCAGCGCGCTTTTGGCTACTCCCAGGAGGACCTGCGGGTGCTGCTCACGCCGATGGCGGTGGACGGCGCGGAGCCCGTCGGCTCGATGGGCAACGACGTCTCGCTGGCCGTGCTCTCCGACCAGTCGCCGCCACTGTTCTCTTACTTCAAGCAGCTGTTCGCGCAGGTCACCAACCCACCGATCGACCCGCTTCGCGAGGAAATCGTGATGAGCCTGGCGACGACACTGGGCAACGAGCGCAACCTCTTCGACGAGACCCCCGAGCACGCTCACAAGCTGCTACTCGACCAGCCGATCCTGCTCAACCGCGAGCTCGAGACGTTGCGCCACGTCGACCACGACGTGTATGCAGCGCGGACAATCGACATCACCTGGCCGATCGCTGAGGGCCCCGAGGGTATGGCCGCGGCGATCGAGCGTATCTGCCGCCAGGCGCGCGAAGCGATCTCCGAAGGCGTCAACATCATCATCCTCTCCGACCGCCAGTTGGGCCCGCGCCGCGCGCCAATCCCCTCGCTGCTGGCGGTGGCGGCGGTCCACCACCACCTCGTGCTCGAGGGCACGCGCCTGCGCGCAGGGATCATCGTCGAGTCGGGCGAGCCTCGCGAGGTCCACCACTTCGCCACGCTGATCGGCTTCGGCGCGAGCGCGATCAACCCCTACCTGTTGCTCGAGACACTCGACACGCTGGTGCTCGAAGGCCGCGTGGCGCGCACCGGCGCCGACGGCACGGTGAGCGCAATCGGCGCGGAGGACGCGGCACAGAACGTGGTCAAAGCGATCGGCAAAGGCCTCTTGAAGACGATCTCCAAGATGGGCATCTCGACGATCCAGTCCTACCGCGGGGCGCAGATCTTCGAGGCGGTGGGTCTGGAGAAGGGGCTGATCGACACGCACTTCACCTACACCGCTTCACGCATCGGCGGCGTCGGCCTGGAGGTGCTCGCCGACGAGGCGCTCGAGCGCCACGCGCGCGCCTATCCGGCTCCGGCAGACGAGCTGCTGCCCGTCGGCGGCGTCTACGCCTGGCGGCGTGACGGCGAGCACCACATGTGGAACCCCGAGACGATCGCGCTCATTCAACAGGCGGTGCGAGGCGCCAACGGCAACGTCGGCGCTGCGCTGAAGGGCGACCGCGAGGCCTACGAGGCGGTCCGCGAGAGCCCGGCGTTCGAGACCTATCGCGAGTACGCACGCGCTGTCAACGAGGAGGCGGCGCGCAAAGCGACGTTGCGCGGTCTGCTGCGGATCAGTGGTGAGGACGACGCCGACGCCCAGGCGGCGATCCCGCTGGAGGAAGTCGAGCCGGCGAGCGAGATCGTCAAGCGCTTCTGCACGGGCGCGATGAGCCTGGGCTCGATCTCGCGCGAGGCGCACGAGACGCTCGCGATCGCGATGAACCGATTGGGCGGACGCTCGAACACGGGCGAGGGCGGTGAGGACCCCTCGCGCTTCACCCCTGACGAGAACGGCGACCGCCGCCGCTCGGCGATCAAGCAGGTCGCCTCGGGGCGCTTCGGCGTGACGATCCACTACCTCGTCAACGCTGATGAGCTGCAGATCAAGATGGCCCAGGGCGCCAAGCCCGGCGAGGGCGGCCAGCTGCCGGGGCACAAGGTCGACGCATACATCGGCTCGATCCGCCACACCACCCCGGGCGTGGGGCTGATCTCGCCTCCGCCGCACCACGACATCTACTCGATCGAGGACCTCAAGCAGCTGATCTACGACCTGCGCTGCGCCAACCCCAAAGCGCAGGTCTCGGTCAAGCTCGTCTCCGAGGTCGGTGTGGGCACGATCGCAGCGGGCGTCTCCAAGGCAAACGCCGACCGCGTGCTGATCGCAGGCCACGACGGCGGCACCGGTGCCTCGCCGCTGTCCTCGATCCAGGCCGCCGGCATCCCATGGGAGATCGGCCTCGCGGAGACCCAGCAGACGCTGCTGCTCAACAACCTGCGCTCGCGCATCATCGTGCAGACGGACGGGCAGCTGAAGACCGGGCGCGACGTGGTGATCGCGGCGATGCTCGGCGCCGATGAGATGGGCTTCTCGACCGCGCCGCTGATCTCCACCGGCTGCATCATGATGCGCGCGTGCCACCTGAACACGTGCCCAGTGGGAATCGCAACGCAGGACCCGGAGCTGCGAAAGCGCTTCAAAGGCACGCCCGAGCACGTCGTCAACTTCTTCTTCTTCGTGGCCGAGGAGGTTCGCGAGATCCTCGCGTCGATCGGGCTGCACTCTCTCGATGAGGCGATCGGCCGCGTCGACCTGCTGGGCGTCGGCAGCGCCGTCGAGCACTGGAAGGCGAGAGGCGTCGACCTGACCCACCTGCTCACCCACATCGAGCTGGGCGGGGAGGGACCGGAACATCCGCGCCGGCGCGTGAGCTCGCCCCCGCAGGTGCTCGACGACGCACTGGACTGGGAGCTCGTGAAGCTCTCCGAGCCGGCGATCGAGCATGGCGAGCGGGTCGAGGCGCGGATGGCGATCCGCAACCGCAACCGCTGCGTCGGCGGGATCCTCTCCAGCCACATCGCGCAGCGTCACGGCGAGGAGGGCCTGCCGGAGCACACGATCGACGTGAGCTTCGAAGGCTCCGCGGGGCAGAGCTTCGGCGGATGGCTGGCGCCCGGGGTGACCTTCGCGCTACGCGGCGACGCTCAGGACTACGCCGGCAAGGGCCTCTCTGGCGGAGTCTTCGCGATCCGCCCGCGCGAGGGTATGGGCGAGCACTTCAAGGCGGAGGAGAACGTGATCGTCGGCAACACGGTGCTCTACGGCGCGACCGCCGGCCGCGCGTTCTTCCGCGGCCTTGCGGGCGAGCGCTTCGCCGTACGCAACTCCGGCGCGTGGACGGTCGTCGAGGGGATCGGCGATCACGGCTGTGAGTACATGACCGGTGGACGTGTGGTCGTGCTGGGGCCGACGGGGCGAAACTTCGCCGCGGGCATGAGCGGCGGCGTTGCTTACGTGCTCGACGAGGACCGCAAGTTCCACACCCGTTGCAACATGGGCATGGTCGGATTCGACGAGATCTCCGCGGCCGACGCGATCGAGCTGCGGGCGATGATCGAAGAGCACCTGCGGCGCACCGACTCCCCGGTTGCGGCGCGTGTGCTCGAGAAATGGAGCGAACTGCTCGGCAGCAAGGCGTTCGTGAAGGTGATGCCGCACGACTACAAGCGCGTGCTGCGGGAGCTCGCCGAAGAAGAAGCGCAGGCGGCGAGCACCGCCGGGAACGGAGTTCCAGCCGATCAATCAGGCGCGCTGCGCCCCCTGGATGCGGTGGGCGAGGGGGCACACGGCCCGGAGGGCTGGGTCGGCTGATGGGCAAGCTCGGGGGCTTCCTGAAAATCGAGCGCCACGGGATGCCGCAACGGGATCCGGTCGAGCGGATCGAGGACTACCACGAGTTCCTCGTCACGCGCCCGGTCGCGGAGCTGCGTGAGCAGGGAGCCCGCTGCATGGACTGTGGCGTGCCCTTCTGCCACAACGGGTGTCCGCTGGGGAACCTGATCCCCGACTGGAACGACCTCGTCTACCAGGATCGCTTCCAGGATGCGATCGCACAGCTGCACGCGACGAACAACTTCCCCGAGTTCACCGGGCGCCTATGTCCCGCGCCGTGCGAGGCGGCATGTGTCCTGGAGATCCGCGAGGGCGACGCGGTCTCGATCAAACAGATCGAGAACTCGATCGTCAACCGAGCGTGGGAGGAGGGCTGGATCGTTCCACAGCCGCCACGCCGCGATCGCGAAACAGGCAACTCGGTGGCGGTCGTTGGCTCGGGACCGGCCGGCATGGCCGCGGCACAGCAGCTGCGCCGGGCGGGCCACCGCGTGACGCTCTTCGAGCGCGACGAGTCGATCGGCGGGCTCGTGCGCTTCGGTGTGCCCGACTTCAAGATCGAGAAGACGATCGTGCAGCGCCGTGCGGAGCAGTTGATCGCGGAGGGTGTGGAGATCCGCTGTGGCGTGGAGGTCGGTAGCGACGTGAGCGTGCAGGAGCTGCGCGAGGGCTTCGACGCGGTCGTGCTGGCGACGGGATCGCGTGTGCCGCGAGACCTGGCGGTGCCCGGCAGAGACCTCGACGGGGTCCACTTCGCGATGGAGTACCTCTACCAGCGCAATCGCTGGGTCGCGCGGCAGGCTGGAACCACACCCAGCCTGGAGCCGACGGTGGCGCAGCCGCCGATCGCCCGGGAGATCAGCGCCGCCGGCAAGGACGTCGTCGTGATCGGCGGCGGCGACACGGGCGCCGACTGCGTCGGCAACGCGCTGCGCGAGCGTGCACGCTCGGTCGTGCAGCTGGAGCTCCTGGCGGAGCCGCCGGAGCACCGGATCGACAAACTGACCCCGTGGCCGCAGTGGCCGTTGAAGTACCGGCTCAGCTACGCGATGGAGGAGGCCCGCGAGCTGGGCATCGGCGAGCAGGACTTCTCCGTCACGACCGTCGCCTTCAGCGACGATGGCGAGGGCTCGGTGGCCGGCCTGCGCGTCGCGCAGGCCGAGGCGCAGCCGCCTTTTGCACCGATTGCGGACAGCGAGCGCGAGCTGCCCGCGCAGCTGGTACTGCTGGCGATGGGCTTCCTTCATCCCGAGCAGGAGCTGCTCGACCAGCTCGGCGTGGAGAAGGACGGCCGCGGAAACGTTCGCGCGGTCAAGCCCTACACGACCTCCGTGGACGGCGTGTTCGCCGCCGGCGACGCGCGCCGGGGTCAGTCGCTGATCGTGTGGGCGATCAACGAGGGCCGCCAGTGCGCGCGCATGGTCGACCGCTACCTCGCCAACCGCCGACACTCGAGCGACCGCAGCCTGGCGTTCGCGCAGGATGACGGACTCGCCGGCCACGCCGATGCGGACAGTGGCCCCGAGGGGCCGCCGCAGCACGTTGGCCCGGGCGTGGGCGCTCCGGAAGCCTAGCCCGGCGCGCGCTCAGGCCCAAACGCGATATATCCATCGGCGGATGCCGACGTTCTGCCGCCACAACCGCTTCATCGAGCGCTGCCCGATCTGCAGCAAGACGCTGCCCGGAAAGACGCCCAGCGGCGCCTCCTCGCCACGCGCGAAGAGCCCCGCGCGCGCACGCTCGAGCGCGGATGGCTCACAGCGCAGGCGCACGAGGGGCGAGAGTATGCGTGTTCGTCGCGAGGGTCGCGCCGCGGACGACGGTTACCGCTCGGAGCTCGTCCCCGGCCTGCGCGCATCAGCTGACGCGCTGCGCTTGGCAGAGGAGATCGCCTTCTCCAGCGGACGGCTGCTCGCGCTGGCTGCAGCCCCGCCCGGCCTCTACGCCGATGCGCGAGCGCTGGGTGACACCGACCTCGAGCGCGCGACGTGGACGTGCTTCCTCATCACCTACCTGTCGCCGCTGGAGGGCGAGGAGGATCCGTTCGCGGGGATTCGTCTCGCGCTGACTGAATCACCGGCGCGGCTGCCAGACCTCGACGGGGTGCCACTCGGTCCGCGCACCTCACACGACCCCCGGCGCGGCGCGGAGACGCTGATCGCCTACGGCCAGTGGGCCGCGCGCGGCGGACAGGCCGGCGCCGGCGCTACGCCCACCGAGGGCTCGCAGGCAATCGCATTCACGGGCGACCCCGCGTGGACGCCCGCGCGGCGCTTCGAGCGCGTGTTCGAGCGACTGGCGCTGCCGGGCTTCGCGCGCATGGGACGCTACGACCTGCTGGTCACGCTGGGGCGCCTGGGGCTGTACGAGCTGCAGCCGGACTCGCTGCATCTCGCGGGCGCCCGCGGGCTCTCCGCGGAGGATCTGAGCACGCTGGCCGCCAAGCGCGTGTTCGGGATCGGCGATCCCCTGCTGCTGGAGCGCAGGGCGGCGACGCTCGCGAAGGAGGCATCCGTGCCAATCGAGGCGCTCGACTTGGCGCTCGCCAACTGGCAATCCGCGCAGCGGGCGACGCTGGGCTTTCCCGACGAGACGGTCGACGACGGCGCGTACGAGCGCGCTGGCGAGGCGCTGGGGCTCTGAGCTCGAGGGCCGCGGCGGGGCTGCGGAGCGGGACAGAAATGCCGTCCACACGGCCACCTACAGTGCCTGAGGTCAGTGTTCCCAACCCCACGGGGGAGTCGCGATGCCACTCTGCTTCATCGAGCCTCAGGATGCGATCCGCGTGATCGCCGAGTCCGTCGGTCGCGAGGCGCGCCGCCAGCTCGTTGGCGAGGTGGTGCGGGCCTGGGTGGACGACATCCCGGACCAGGAACTGTCGGTCCACTACGCCAAGGCGATCGCGGATCTCGACGAGGACGACCTGCATCTGCTCGCCGCCTGGCACGCCTCGCTGGAGGTCGGCCAGCCAATCCCGAACACGGACTTCCTCGTGGGCGTGTTCCCCAGCCTCGGTGAGAACCGCCGTGAGGCGCTGAAGATCGCTGCCGGCTTCCGCGGCGAGGAAGCGTTCCAGGCGGGCGTCGCCGAGGACCAGGCACTCGACACGGTGCTCCCGCGCCTATCGCGCGAGCGCGCGATCGAGCTCGCCAATGAGTGCATTCAGCTGTATATGTGGGACCGCCTAGGCTGCGACAACTAGCGCGCCGTATGCCGGCGCGCTGCGGCGTCCTCAGTCGCTCGCGTGCGTAGCACGCCACGCTCCCTGCGTCCTTGCATCGCTTGGCCTACGGCGCGCTAGTTTGGCCTTGGCCCTAATTATGGACTGACGGCTTGCGGTGAAAACCACTCGTAGCGTACATACGTGCGCTATAACGTACGCGCGATGAATGATTCGGTAAGTGTTTTCTCGGCGCATGCTGCTGATTACGACGCGCAGCGGCGGCGCTTGGTTCCTTGCTTTGATCTCTTCTATGGGACGGCGGCGGGGCTTGTCGGGCTGCGGGGCGGGGCTGTTCGGCGGGTTCTCGACCTTGGCGCTGGGACGGGGCTGCTGAGCGAGGCTGTTCTCGCGCGCCACCCCGATGTTGAGCTGGTTTTGCTCGACGGGGCGGCGGAGATGCTTGAGAAGGCGCGGGAACGGCTGCCTGCCGGCTCGACCAGGACGGTCGTGGGCGATCTACGTAAGGCGCTCCCTGAGGGGCCGTTCGATGCGGTCGTCTCCGCTCTTGCGATCCATCACCTCGAGGACTCCGACAAGCGCGCCCTATTCGCGCGTGTGCACGATGCGTTGGCCCCGGGTGGCGTGTTCGTCAATGCCGAGCAGGTGCTCGCGCCCACGTCGTGGTTGCAGGAGCGCGAGCGCGAGATGTGGCGCGAGGCGTGCCGGGCTGCCGGCGCCGGCGAGGCGGAGATCGCAGGCGCCGAGCGGCGGATGGAGCATGATCGCTGCTCTGAGGTGCCCAGCCAGCTCGAGTGGATGGGCGCGGCGGGCCTGCGCGGCTGTGACTGTCTCTTCAAGCATCTGCACTTCGCGGTGCTCGCCGGCTGGCGGCCGCTGGTCGCGAGCCAACGATCACGCAACATTGCGCAAAATCCCCAAAACGTCTAGAGTTCCGAAAATTGCGATCCGACTGGGGTTCGGAACGACCAGCCTGATCGTGCTGATCCAGCGTGATGCGCACACGGGGGGACTGAAGGTGACGAGGGTCGCGAGCAATGTAAGACTGGTCGGTTGCGGTCGAGCCCCCGACTTCTCAACATCGGCGCACGCCACTAACCAGGCGACAGCAACCAGCGGGTGGGCACAGAGTCGCCCGCCCGGTCTTGAATCATTCTTTGCTCGACCCAGAGGTGAGGTGGCGCTCACGCTGATCGGGGGACAGCGCCTGCTGCGAGAGGCCACCGCGAACCTGCTCGCGCGCGAAGACGGCCTACGGGTGCTCACAACCTTCGAGTCCGTGGCCGAATACCGGGAGGCGCGCTCGGAGCTCCCACCCGCGGTGGTGCTGCTCGACTGTGAGGAGAACAATGAAGCGAGGTGGCAGGGCGATATCGGCGAGCTGTGCTCGCCGTTTGCCGAGGGCCGCATCGTGGTCCACTGTTCGGAGATTCGCGAGGACTTGATCCGCTGTGCAATCGATCACGGCGTAAGCGGCGTGATCCTCAAGAGCTATACGACGAAGCAGACGCGGGACGCAATCGCGTACATCGCAACCGGGCGGACGGTCATGCCTGCCGGCTGGCAGCGAGTACTTGCGGGTCCCGCGTACAAGCCCCTGGGTCTGAGTCCGCGTCAGCGTCAGATTCTCGCCCTGGTCGCGCAAGGTCGGGGAAACGAGGAGATCGCCACCGAACTCGAGTTGAGCCCCAACACCGTCAAGTTTCACATCCGCGAGCTCTACTCACGGCTCGGCGTGCGCAATCGAGTCGAGGCGGCCAACGAGTACGCCCAGATGAACCGTGGCGGCGGTTGAGGCCGGCATTGCGATCGTTGGCGGGGCCGGGGCGTTCGTCACCGACGCACTCACGTGGTTGCTCACAGAGAGCGGCAGCCGTGTCGTTGGCTCCTATCGGGACTTCGCCACCCTGGAGGCAGCGTTGCGCGATGGCGCGCAGGCGCCGGATGTCGCTGTCGTCGACGCCGAGGATCCGGGAGCGGGTCCGCCGGCAGTGTCGGCGCTCAGGCGTGCCTATCCGGATCTGAAAATCCTTCTGCTGTGCGAGCTCGTGTCCCCGGCGTTGGTCGGGTGTGTGATCGACGAGCACGTGGACGGCGTGGTGTTAAAGGCCGATGCGCCGGCGGAGATGATCGTGGCGCTCCGCCACGTGCTCGAGGGTCGCGCGGTCATGCCGCGTGGCTGGCACGAGGCCTCACTCGAACGCGAGGCTGTCGTGCGTGTCCTGAGCACGCGGGAGCGCGAGGTCCTCGAGCTGGCCGCCGCCGGGCTCAGTAACAAGGAGATCGCCGAGCGCCTCGTGATCTCTATCAACACCGTTAAGTTCCATCTACGGGGGATCTACTGCAGTCTCGGCGTCCACAACCGCGTGCAGGCGAGCCGGGCGATGACCCCGGGACCATGAGCGTCGCGTCGCGCCTGAGCCGCCGAGCGAGCTTCACGTCTGAGCCTCAGACCGAGCTTCACGGTAGCGCTCAGGGGTGGGTGTCAACCTACCCGTTAGCAGGAGGGCAAGACTGCCCTTGGTGACTATTGTGGCGCGCCGAGGCCGGACGTAATGTACCCCGCTTCAGTCGTTCTAAACGTCTGAACTGACCGTGCCTGAGCAACTTGGCACATAAGTCCACTCATCAAGGAGGAGGCCGCTCAGAATGCGACCAATAGATAAATGGAAATTGCTCGCGGGATTCGTCTCCGCGGCTGGAGCGGCGGTGCTGGCGTTGGCTTCGCTCACGGCAGGCGCGGCCGCTGCTCCAAACCCCGAAAGCGTCTACGGCGCCCAGGGCACGAACGTCCCGTACGTGGCGTGGGTCGGGGAGCACGTGCGCCTGGTGGCGTGCGAATCGGTCTTCACGGAAGACGTGAAGAACGACGCGATCAAGAACAACACCGACCCTCAGTCGATCCTCAGCAATTTCTACAACGACAACTTCGAAGTCGAGGATTGGTCGGGCTATCAGTTCCAGCCGCCGACAGCCGACGGCAGCGCCGGCAGCGAAATCGGGCAGGCGTTCGATCCGGGGCCGTCCTCCTTCTTCGAATCCTCGGAAGGTAAGGCCTGCATCGCGACCGACTACAAGTCGCTGAACCCGGGTTTGACGCGCATCCGCGCGGTCGTGAAGGATGACGAAAGCGGGGAAATCATCTTCTCGCACCAGTTCCTCGTGATCTGGCTGACGGCCAACAAGCCGGTGCTGAATGAGGCCGGAACGAGCGCGTCAGGCACCGAAACCTTCCAGAACCAACTCAACGGCACCGGGCAGGGCAATCTGTCCGACTTCCTCGGTGATAAGGAAGGCAACGGACAGTTCATCCCGTCGCCGTTCTCGGGGGAAGAAACAGACAAAGGCCTGGTGCAGATCAAAGTGACGGGCAGCTTCCCGGTCCTGAAAGAAGCCCCGCTGCACAATGTCCTTGAAGAAGAAACGTACACCTTGCCGGAAGCCTGGCCGACGTTGGCAAAAGCGCTGGCAAGCTCCTCCGAAGAAACCGAACCGCCGGGTACCAACCCGGGGCTATGGGACATCCACGGCACTCCGAGCCTTGGAGATGGGTCCAACGCCAGCTCGCCCTCCGCGCTGTTCGCTGCGTTCTCCAGTGATGCGTTGAGCGGCGGCTTCACCTCGGGCGAAACAGCGACCGTCGGGCCGTATGACCCGCAGTCGGCCAATGAGACGTTGCTCAGCGATGGCACACTCAACGCTGACGACGCTCCGATGCCCGCGATGCGGATCGACGTGTCGATCGCAGGGAATGAACCGGGCGGTCTCGGTGGCGTGGGTCAGATCTCGGGCGCAAGCAAGGCCCTCGTCTACAGCCACAACTTCAACGGCGACGCTGAAGAAGCGGGCAACCTGTACAACCCCTACTACGGCGAGTACATACCGGCGACCGATCGCGGCCTGCCGCAGTCCTCGGGCGTGACGGGACCAAGCCCCGGCGGAGACTTCCCCGGGTTCCTGAACAACCACCCAGAACCGTACACGTTCTGGACTTCGGTCAAGAACGCCAATGAACGCTACTCGCACTCGACCGGATGTCTGCGGCGCGAAGGCGCAGATCCGAGCGAATACGAAACCCCCAGTGGTCCGTTGACGGAGACGTTCTACACCGACGAGCGTGGCGAGGCATATGTCACGTACACGCCGGGCGACGGGTACTTCCTCGAAAACCTGCCTGAGCTGCAGGAAGGCGAAGAAGAAAAAGCGGGCGAGATCATCAAGAACGCCGATGGCGGCTGCGATCTGAAGCTCCTGAAGGGTCAGGAAATCGGCGACTCGGTGATCTCGGCGAGGGCCGTGTATCCGTACGAGCCCGTCGATTACTCGGCCCAGGGTTCAGAAAACACGCTCACCAAGACGGTCACGTCCGATTGGGAAAAGGAATGGTTCCAGTTCCCCAAGGGTCCGGGCGTCAATGAAAACACGGTCAAGATCATTGTCGCCAAGGCGCAGGACATCGACGGTAAGCCGTTCGCGAACGAGACGGTCTGCTTCGTCGCCCCGAATGGGGGGACGGTGTCCCACTTCCCGGTTGGCACGGTCGACGACGTGGGCGATCTGCTCGGGTTTGGTGCGGGCAACGTAGGGGTCGGTCCGTCGACCGTCGTAAGCACTGGCGGCACGAACGAAATCTGCGAGAAGACGAATGAAAATGGTCTCGCGGCGATTGAGGTGAAGAACAGCACGCTCAAGCACGTCGACCTGAACGTCGAATACGTCGAAGAGAACATCCTCCGCGATCACGAAGTCAACTTTGTGACGCCAGCGGAAGAAAAAGCAGAAAAAGAAGCGGCTGAAAAGGCTGAAGAAGAAAAAGAAGCAAAGGCAAAGAAGGAAGCAGCAGAAAAGCTCGCCGCTGAAGAGGCAGCAGAAGAAAAGGCGACACATGCAGCAGAAGAAAAGGCGGCCGCTGAACTGCGTGCGGAAGAAGTAGCGGAAGCGAAGATCACGGCAGAAGAAGCCGCTGCGAAAGAAGCTGAAGAAAAGGCCGCAAACGAAGCTAAGGAAAAAGCGGCTAACGAACAGCGTGAAAAAGAAGTAGAAGCGGCGGTCAAGAAGGCATCTGCCACGACGGCCGCGGTCACGACGACCACGACCACAACAGGCGGTGCCGCGCCGCTGTACACGCCGATAGGTGGTGTCCTGGGCGTGAGCGCCAGCGCCAAGCCCCTGACGCCGGCACAGAAGCTCGCGAGAGCCCTCAAGGCATGCAAGAAGCTGCCGAAGAGCAAGCGCGCGGCGTGCGAAGCGAAGGCCAAGCACGCGTATGCAGCACGGAGAAGGAAGAAGTAGGGCCGAGACAAGGGGATGACGCCGAGGGCCCGCACGGTGCGGGCCCTCGGTCGTTGCTCGCGCTTCCCGGAGCACCAGCTAGACTCGAAAGATGCCCACCGAGGAAGATGTGATGGACGCGCTGTCGAACGTGATCGACCCGGAGCTCGGGCTGGACTTCGTCGAGCTGGGGCTGATCTACGGCGTGGAGGTGGCAGAGGGCAACGTGCGCGTCACGTTCACGCTGACGACTCCGGGTTGCCCGATCGGCCCCCAGGTCAATGAACAGATCGAGGAGTTCGTGGGCGAACTGGACGGCGTCAAGAGCGTGGAGTCCGAGATGGTCTTCACGCCGCCGTGGTCGCCGGAGCTGATGAGCGAGGACGCCAAGTTCGCGCTCGGCTACTGAGCGCTCCCCTCCCGCCTCCCACCCAAACACCGAGCGGCTTTGCCTGCCTCGTCGCATCCTGTGTGGAGAGTCGAGGTTTGAAACCACGAGACACGGGTAGTGTTCGCGGGTCATGGGGTCCGTAAAGCCGGTCCCGGGGTAGATCGAAGGAGGGGTTCTGGACATGTCGTCACGTATGACTCGTCGACTCGTCGTCCTGTCCGCCACCGTGGGCGTCGCTGTGGCGATGTCGGTCGCGGCGGCACCGGCGTGGGCGGGCTTTTCGACCTCGTTCGTCAACTGGGCCGTCTCTGGCTCACTGACGCCCAAGAAGCTCAATGAACCGGTCGTGTTGCCGAAAGGCTCCACGTTCAACGGCGTCTCGGAAATCCAGACGCTCACGCCCACCGAACTCACGGGTACCGTCAGCGGCGCACTGTACGTGCCGCCGTTCAAAACGACGCTGAAACTGGGCGGCGTCGTGCCGAGCGAAGTGGGCGTGACGTTCACCGAAGTGGGCAAATCCACAGGCACGTTGTCGGAGGGCGCCCCCGGGGCTTGCGCCGGATCGCCCTACTCGGGCGCGTGCGCGACGATGAAGGTCACCTCCAAGGCGATCATCGGCATCACGGTGGTCGGTCTGCTCGGGATAGACGTACCCACCGAATGCCACACCTCAGAACCGGTGGTGTTCAACCTCAGCACGACGCTCACGCTCGGAGAACTGCTGGATGTTGGCCCGCACTTCTCGGGCACCACAACGATTCCCAGCATCAAATGCGAAGGGCTCTCCGGCCTCGTCCTCGGTGCGCTGATCACCGAACTGATGTCCGGCCCGGAAAACCCGTACGCCCTGTACATCGCTCCGCGCGAACCAGCTGCGCCCACCGTCCAGACCGAAGAAGCCGCCTCGATCTCGCAGGTCTCGGCGAGGCTGCAGGGCAACGTCGACCCCAACGGCGCGAGCCTGACGTCGTGCAAGCTGGAATACGGCATCTCGACGTCCTACGGCTCCAGTGCTCCGTGCCAGTCTCCGCCCGAATCGGTGTACTTCCCGTTCGCTGGCAACTCGTTCTACGGCCAGGCCTCAGGGCTTCGCGAAGGCACCGAATACGACTATCGGATCGTCGCCACCAACTCGCAGGGGACCAGCTACGGCAGCAATCAGACCTTCGAGACGCTCGGCTCCGCCGGCGCTCCGGAATACGGTCAGTGTGTGGCACAGAAGGACGGCAACTACAGCGAAAGCGGCTGCGTCAGTGTCGCTGAGAAGAAAGGCCAGCCCGACCACAAAGGCAAATACGAATGGCTGCCGGGACCGGCAGCCGCCTGCCTCCCGCACAAGAAAGGAAACTACACCGACTCCAGCTGCGCGACGAAAGCAGCGAAGGCCAGGAAGGGCACCTACGAAAAGGAGCCCGGACCGGGCTTCACCTCCACCACAGAAGCGGTGACGCTCGAAACCACGAGCCTCGGTCACGCGATCACGTGCGCGGCCAGCACCGCCGCGGGCGAAGTCACCGGCACGAGCACCGGAGTCGAGCGGATCACGTTCACCGGCTGTGAAATGTCGGGGAAGAAGTGCGCCAGCGAAGGCACCGACGGCACCGCCTCGGGTCAGGTGGGGGTGATCGTCACCAACCTGCTCGACACACGGCTTCTGGGGCCCGTGTCAGGCCAGGTGTGGACGCAGATTGTGAGTGCCGAACACCAGCCCTACGTGGCGGAATTCGGATGTGAAGGCAAGCTGTTCAGGACGTCCGGCTCGATCGCCGGCATCCAGGAAGGCAACGTGGACACCTCAACCCACACGAGCACCACCGCGTTTGCCGTCGAGTCAGGCGAACAGGCCCTCTACACGGCGCTGTCTGAAAACGCCGGCAAAACCTGGGGGGGCCCGGACCCCTCGAACGTCGTGACGGTCGCCGAGAACACGGCCGCCGCGGCGACCGAGATCAAGCCGTAGCCGACCGCGTGCGTGGGGCCTGACGCTGGGCTCCACGCACGTGCGCCGCGGTCAGACGGCTGATGCGGCGGCGCGCTCGTGCGCAAGCGCCACGAGTGTCGCCAGTTCTGCAGCGATGTTCTCGCCGATCGTCTGGATGTCCGGTAGCGCGTCGAAGTCGCCGAGCAGCCCGAAGTTCATCTGCCCGTTGTAGGACATGATCGCGATTGCCAGCGCGTGGTTTTCAGGCAGGAAGGCCACGGGGATCGCGTGCAGCATCTCGCGCCCGAGCACGTACAGCGGGAACTGCGGACCGGGCACGTTGGTGACGATCAGGTTGAACAGTCGCGTTGAGAAGTTCAGCCGCGATGCCTGCGCGAGGATCGTCGGCGGCGCGAAGTTCTGAGCACCCGCGATCACCTCCGCTCCGAGCGCTTGCTTTGACTCCTTCAATCCGTCCATCGCGCTGGAGACGAAGCGCAGCCGATTGAGTGGGTCGCTGATGTATGTTGGTAGCGGCCCGCGCATCACCACAATGCGATTGCCTCCGTGATGATGCTCCCCCTCGGTTCTCACCGACACCGGCACGAGCGCCCGCATCTCCACACCCTCGGTATGACGCCCGCGTGAGATCAGAAACGAGCGCAGCGCACCGGCCACGACCGCGAGCACGACGTCGTTGACAGTCCCGCCGAAGACGTTCTTGACGGTCTTCAGGTCCTCCAGCTGGCTGGTGATGCCGACAAAGCGACGATGCGGTCCGATCGGAACGTTCAGTGGCGTTTCCGGCGCGGGATTCAGCCCGGCCCACACGATCTCCCCGACGCCCTCCGCGGCCTCGCGCGCGGCCGCCAGAGCTCGCTCGGGGTGGGTGATCGCTTCGATTGCGCCCTCCGCCAAGGCTGCTCCAGCGCGAACCGCTCCAAGCAGGCCAGCGGCCAGTAGGTGCGTGGTCCCCGGTTCCGGATGTGGCTGCCACGGGCGCCCTGAATAGGGGATCTGGGGCGGATCGGGGGAGAGGTCGAACAGAACCGTCGCGAGGTCCACGCCGGCGATGCCGTCGATCAACGAGTGGTGGGTCTTGGTGATCAGCGCAAAGCGGTCCTCCTCGAGCCCCTCGATCAGCCACATCTCCCACAGCGGCTTGGAGCGGTCGAGCTGCTGGGAAAAGATCCGCGCGGTGAGATCCTGAAGCTGCTCCCAGGAGCCGGGTGCGGGCAGCGCCGTGTGGCGCACGTGATAGTCCAGGTTGAAGCTCGGATCGTCGATCCAAACCGGACGGCCGCTGTCGATCGCCGTGTGGGCGAGCTTGTGGCGGTAGCGGGGCACCAGGTGCAGGCGCCGGCGGATCTGTTCGAGGAACTCATCCATGCCCGGCGGCGGACCTTCGATGATCGTCAGCCCACCGATGTGCATGTGCGACACGCCGCTCTCCTGATGCAGGAACGAGGCATCCACAGGAGTCAGCCTGTCGAGGTGGCGTTGGCTCATCGCGCTTAGCGTAGCGGGGCGCCCCCTACAATGGCACCTGTGCCAAACACCGTCGAGAAGTTGCTCCTCGCCGCGCCTCGCGGCTACTGCGCCGGCGTCGATCGCGCGGTCCAGACTGTGGAACGCGCGCTGGCGATTCACGGCGCCCCCGTGTACGTGCGCAAGGAGATTGTCCACAACAAGCACGTCGTCGAGCAGCTGCGTCAGCGCGGTGCGATCTTCGTCGACGAGCAGACGGAAGTCCCCGAGGGGGCTGTGTGCGTGTTCTCCGCCCACGGCGTGGCGCCCAGCGTGCGCACGGGCGCCGCCGAGCGCGGCCTGAAAACGATCGATGCGACCTGCCCGCTCGTCACGAAGGTCCATCGCGAGGCCGTGCGCTTCGCCGAGGACGGCTACACGGTAGTGCTGGTCGGCCACGACGGCCACGAGGAGGTCGAAGGCACGATGGGCGAGGCCCCCACCCAGATCCTGCTCGTCCAGAACGAGCAGGACGTGGATGAGCTGCACGTCGAGGATCCCGAGCGGATTGCGTACATCACCCAGACGACCTTGGCGGTCGATGAAACCACGGCAATCCTGGATCGCCTGCGCGCGCGGTTCCCGAGCATCGTGGGACCGCGCACAGACGACATCTGTTACGCGACCACGAACCGTCAGGCCGCCGTGAAGCAGATGGCAGGCAGCTGCGACCTGATGCTCGTGATCGGCTCGCGGAACTCGTCCAACTCGGTGCGCCTGGTGGAGGTCGCCCGTGATTGCGGCACGGAGGCGCATCTGATCGACGCCGCGCGCGAGGTGGATGAGAGCTGGCTGGAGGGAAAGCGAACGGTGGGCATCTCCTCCGGGGCGAGCGCGCCCGAGGAGCTCGTGGTCGAGCTCGTGCAGCTCTTCCGGGATCGGGGCGTGCAGGACATCTCCGAGTTCGACGTCGTTCGCGAGGATGTCCGCTTCATGCTCCCCAAGCAGATACGTGAAGCAGTAGCGGCCGGCGAGGCAGGCTGATTCTCCCCAGCGGGAAGTGCCGTCGGCGCTCGACCGCGCGAGCAGCGTGAGCGCGCGCCTGCAGCCATGCGCACGCTGATCGTCTCCGACCTGCACCTCGGCAGCGTCTCGCGCTCGGATCTGCTGCGCCGCACGGAGTTTCGCGCCGTGCTGTTGGAGGCGCTTGCGGACGTCGATCGCCTCGTGTTGCTGGGTGACGCGCTCGAGCTGCGACACGGGCCGATGCGCGAGGCGATGGACGCCGCGCGCCCCTTCTTCGAAGATCTCGGTCGCGCGCTCGCCGGTCGCGAGCTGGTGATCGTCGCGGGCAACCACGACCACGCTCTGATCGAACCCTGGCTCGCCCGGCGGGGAGAGGAGCACGAGCCGGCGCCGCTCGGCCCAGAGCAACTGCTCGAGCCGGCGCAGGTCTCAGCCGCGCTGGAGCGGATCGAGGGCTGGGTCTCGCCGGCGCGGTTGCGCGTCGCCTATCCCGGCCTGTGGCTGCGCCCGGACGTGTACGCCACGCACGGCCACTACCTCGACTGCCACCTCACGATTCCCACGCTCGAGCGTCTCAGCCTGGGGGCGATGGCCAGGCTCCTGGGTAAGCCGGCGAGCGGGTTTGGGTGCGTGGATGACTACGAGGCCACCGTCGCTCCCGTGTTCGCATGGCGTGACACGGTCGCCCGGGACGCGCACACGGGCGCGGCGCTCAATGGCGCGGCTACCGTCAGTGCGTGGTCTGCGCTGAAAGGCGGTCGTGCCCGCGACATCCGTGGCTACGCCGGGGCGGTGGGCTGGCTAAGGAGCCGCGCGATCGCCGCGGCGTTCCCGATTGCTGTGGCGGCGCTCAATCGCGCGGGCTTGGGCCCGCTGCGCACGGAAGTCTCGATGACCGCGCTCCGGCGCGCCGGATTGGATGCCATGGGCGAGGTGGCCGCACGCCTGGAACTGGGCGACTCGTATGTGGTGTTCGGTCACACACACCGTGTGGGCCCGCTCCCCGGGGATGACGAGCAGGAGTGGCGTGGCCGTCGCGGCGCACGCCTGGTGAACACCGGCAGCTGGACGTACGCTCCGATATTCCTCGGCACAGCGGCCGGCCAGGGCCCCTATTGGCCGGGGACGTGCGTGATCGTGGGTGACGATGGCCCACCGGCAATCGAGCGGCTGCTGCTCGACCGCACGCACGCACAGCTCGATTCACCGATTGTCTGACTGATTAGACCGCACGATCGGTTATTGTTCGCTGCGTCCATGGGGGGATCGAGCGCTCTATCGAGGGTCACGTTGACCCGCATGCTTTTCGTGCCGCTCGCCTGCTTGGTCTGCGTGCTTGCGACTGCCGCCACAGCCCACGCGACCGCTGATATCGCGATCAGCTAAAGCGTTCGCACCGTGCGAGGCGGACGGCTCCGAGGTGGTCTGCCCGGACGCAGAAAACTTCACCGCGACGCTTGGCGGTGGCACAAACGACGAGTATGTGCTCGACGCACCCCTTCAGTACGAGAAGGCGATTGTCAAAGCGGGCAACGGCGGGGACTTGATCGAGGGCACAGATCCCGCGGGATACGAAGGCGAATTCCCGGACGTGGACGAATTCACCGGCGGCACGGGCATGGACCGTCTGGTCGGCGGACCGGGCAACGACATCATCAGGGGTGGCCCGGGCGAAGACATCATCGACGGTCGCGGGGGCGAAGACCAGCTGTACGGCGAAGGCGGCAACGATCAGATCATCGGTGGGTCGAGCGGCAAAAGCCTGGAGGCGGGTGGTGAAGGCACGAATAAATTGGGGCTCACCTTCGACTTTGAAGCCCCCGACTACGACAGCTACGACGGCGGCGACGAGACATTCGACGGCGAAGGCGGGGCCTCGATCGTCTCCTTCTTCCACGCTCCCGGGCCGGTGAACGCGAAAGTCGACGGCCTGCCCGACAGCGGCATCCCCGGTCAGCAGGACACGATCGAGGGCAACGTCACCGAGGTCGACGGCAGCGAATACAACGACACGCTGACCGCAGGCACGACGCCCGTGACGCTCGACGGCGAGGGCGGCAACGACACGATCTACGGCGGTCCCGGCGGCGACACGCTGCGGGGCGGGGGTGGCGGTGACACGATTTACACGGTCGGTCCCGACGGGCCGGGGCCGGACAGCATCTACGCTTCGGAGGAATTCTGCAATTTCGAATACTCGTGCCCGACAGGCAACACGACGATCTATGCCAACGACGGGATTCAAGACCAGATCGCGTGTGCGCCGGCTGCGGACATCGTCTACGCGGACGCCCTGGACGTCGTCGCTACAACCGGCGTCTTTGGCTGTCTCACCGTCTTGCGCAGTGCTCCGACGGGCAGCAGTCCCGGCGTGGGCGCCGGCAACCCCAGCGGTGGCGGCGCCGCCACCGGCGGTGTCGTAGCCGGAACGTCGAGCTTCGCGCACTTCAAG
>Ga0209006_10000609_pt1 | contig 33271 bp, 13 predicted proteins | sample JacPin_JW_Ref_O2_FD_188567 | JGI IMG/M metagenome (GOLD analysis project Ga0209006, IMG submission 188567) | Forest soil microbial communities from Algoma, Ontario, Canada - Jack Pine, Ontario site 1_JW_Ref_O2 (SPAdes) (version 2) | ecosystem: Environmental > Terrestrial > Soil > Boreal... | reverse complement strand
CTTGCCAGCGTGCGCAGGAATTACGAGAGAGCCGCGCAGAATGGCAAACTCTCAGCTGAAGACCTGGCGCACAGATTGGGGCTCGTGAGCGGAACGCTTGCCGCGCTGGATCTTGCCGGCGCCGACATCGTCGTTGAAGCCGTATTTGAAGACCTCGAGGTGAAGCGCAGAGTGTTTCAGGAGATCGATGCTGTAGCCAAGCCGGGTGCGATCCTCGCATCCAACACATCGACTCTCAATCTCGACGCGATTGCGCAATTCACGCAGCGGCCGGCGGACGTTCTCGGCATGCATTTCTTCAGTCCGGCAAATGTCATGCGCCTGGTCGAGATCGTGCGCGGCCGCGCGACTTCCGCTGAGGTACTCGCAAGCGGCCTTGCGCTTGCGAAGAAGCTCAAGAAAGTTGCAGTCGTCTCGGGCGTATGCGATGGCTTCATTGGGAATCGCATGCTGCGACCCTACATGCGGCAGGCGGAGCTGCTGCTGCTCGAAGGCGCACTGCCTGCGCAGCTCGACGGCGCGCTGGAGCACTGGGGGTGGGCGATGGGCCCCTGCCGCATGTCGGATCTTGCGGGCAACGACGTCGCCGGATTCATCCGCAAGCGCCAGTACGCGGAACGTCCCGGCGCGCCGCATTCGCACATCGCCGACCGTCTGGTAGAGCTCGGCCGCCTGGGCCAGAAATGCGGCTTGGGTTACTACCGCTATGCACCGCAGGGCCGCGAAGCGCTTCCGGATCCGCAGGTCGAGCGGATCATCCTCGACAGCGCGAGGAACGCGGGCCTCACCCGGCGGCGCATCGGCGATGATGAAATCGTCGAACGCTGCGTATTCGCACTCATCAACGAGGGCGCAAAAATCCTGGCGGACGGGATTGCCGCGCGCGCCTCCGACATTGACGTCGTGTACCTCACTGGCTACGGCTTCCCCGCTTTCCGCGGCGGGCCCATGTTCTACGCGGACACGGTTGGGCTCGCGAGCATCGTTCGGACCATGCAGCGCTTCGCTGCCAATCCGGTAGCCGATCCCGGCTCTTGGCAACCTGCGGCCTTGCTTGCGCGGCTGGCGGCCGAAGGCAAGAACTTCAACGCGTAGGTTGCACACGTTGCGACACTTCCCAAGCGCAGTCGGGATGTTTTGCGCTGCAAGTGCAACAGTGGGAGCTGGTAGGATGCGCGAGCAGCGATGCCACGGGTCTCGTAGCACGACTCGACCTTCCATAATTAACTTTAAGTTTCGTGTTTAGTAGATTGACTTTTAAAGAATTAGTTTGTAATTTTTCGAGCGTTTTTGCTCTCAGTCTTGCGACCGCCGGCACAATTGTCAGCGCGCAGGATATCCGCTCTCCCGCCGCTTCCACGGCGGATGCCGCGAGTTCCGACGCTGCGCTCACTCAAATAGTCATTACCGCAACGCGCGTTGCGCAGTCGAGCTTTGATTTGCCGGTAGCAGTGGATCGGGTGAGTGAGCGGCAGATCCGCGAGGGTCAGCTGCAGGTCAACCTCTCCGAATCGCTCGATGAAGTGCCCGGCATCTCCGTTCAAAGCCGGCAGAACTACGCGCAGGATCTGCAGCTCTCGGTGCGCGGCTTCGGCGCCCGCTCGAGTTTCGGCGTGCGCGGCGTGCGTCTCTACTCGGACGGCATTCCCGGCACGATGCCGGACGGGCAGGGCCAGTTCTCGCAGTTTGACTTAGGTTCGGCGGATCACATCGAGGTGCTGCGCGGGCCATTCTCGGCGCTCTATGGCAACTCCTCCGGCGGCGTCATCGAAATTTTCACCGCAGATGGAAAGCCGGGCTTCGAAGTCGAAGGCACGGCCGAGTACGGCAGCTTCAATACGCAGCGCTACGCGCTCGAGGGCAGCGGCGAGAGCGGCGCGGTCAACTACGTAACCGACATTGCGCATTTTCAAACCGACGGCTACCGCGATCACAGCGACGCCGAGCGCAATAACTTCAATTCCAAAGTCCGCATCACGCTCTCCGACGCATCCAAGCTGACCTTGGTGGTGAACGCCGTGCAAACACCGTTTGTGCAGGACCCGCTGGGACTGACGCGCGCGCAGCTCGGCGCCGACCCCACGCAGGCGGGCGTCAATGCTTTGGCCTACAACACCCGAAAATCGCTGAACCAGGAACAGCTGGGCGCCAACTATGAAAGGCAGCTCACGCCTAACGATGAGCTCTCGGCCGAGATCTACACCGGACACCGCGATACCACTCAGTTTCAGGCCATCCCCATGGCCACCGAGTCAGCCCCCACCAATCCGGGCGGCGTCATCGATCTCGGGCGCGCCTACTGGGGAACGGATCTGCATGTCACCGATCACCGCAGCATTTGGGGCACACCGCTGCAGTTGACGGCGGGTGTGAGCTACGACGAGCTCGACGAGGCGCGGCGCGGCTTTCTCAATTTCATCGGCGACACTCTCGGGGTCGAAGGCGCGCTGCGGCGCGATGAGACCAATCACGTCTATGACGTCGACGAATACCTGCAGGCGCAGTGGGATCCGGGCGAACGCTGGCGGCTCGTTGCCGGAGTGCGCAATAGTATCGTTGACGTGAACTCTTTCAATCACCTGGCCTCCGCCGGCCTCGTGGGCGAAAGCGGTGTGCGCTATAGCGCCACAAATCCGGTGGCGGGCGTGACTTACCGCGCAACCTCCGTTCTCAATTTCTATGCCTCCTACGGCAGGGGATTCGAGACGCCGACCCTGAATGATCTCGCCTACCGCTCGACCAACGGCAGCATACCCGGCCTCAACCTTGGCCTTGAGCCCGCCCGCAGCGACAACTTTGAGGTCGGGATGAAGGCGGAGGCGAGCCACGTGCGCGGCAGCCTCGACGCGTTTTACATCAAGACCCATAATGAGCTTGCGGTCGCAGCCAATACCGCCGGGCGCTCGGTGTATGAGAACATTGACGAGACGCAGCGGCGCGGCGCCGAGCTCGGGCTCGATGCCTGGTGGAGCGGCGGCTTCACCGCAAGGCTCGCCTACACCTATATCAAGGCGAGCGTGGTGTCGCCCTACAGCACCTGCATCACTGTGCCGTGCCATCCGCTCGTCATCCCCGAGGGGAATCGCCTGCCGGCCGTTCCCGCGAACTCTGTCTATGCCGGGCTCACCTGGCGCTACGCCCCGGCCGGCTTTTCGATCACGGCTGAGACGATTGGCCGCGCCAGAATCTACGTGGACGACCGCAACAGCGATGCGGCAGCGGGCTATTGGACCGACAATGTGCGCTTCGGCTTAGAACAGGACACCGGCCACTGGCACATGACGGAGTACGCAAGCGTGAACAACTTGACCGACCGGCGCTACGTGGGCTCGGTCATTGTCAACGAGACGAATACGCGCTTCTTCGAGCCCGCGCCCGGCCGCACCGCCTTGGTGATGTTTTCCGCCGCGTACCGCGATCGGCCCGCCGCGCCCTGAGAGATTTGATGAACTCTCGTTAACATTCCCCGCGTACAATAGGTTCTCGGGTAGTCTTGGGATGGATCTTGCGCTCTAGATGCGGGCACGCCTTTTGTTTTGTGCGCGTCTTTGCGCACGGAAAGTGCGGGCACGATGACCGCGCCCGCAACGGATCGGGCAACTACCACGCGCTGCGAAGCTCAAAATGCGTCCGGACCGCCTGGATCCGCGCGGTGCTGGTGGGTCTCGTAGCACCTGCACCATCGGTATTGCCGTGGCGCTCCATTGGATGCCACTGGCGCCTGCCTTGCTCGGCGGCACTCAAGCCGAGCGCACACGATGGGAGGACACGTGAAATCAACACAGCAGCTGCATGATCTGGGTCAGAGCCTTTGGCTTGACAACATCACACGCACTCTTCTGGCGGATGGCACGCTGCGCCGCTACATCGCGGATCTTTCGATCACCGGCCTTACCTCCAATCCCACGATCTTCGATGAAGCCATTAAGAAGAGCAGCGCCTACGATGATGCCATCGAGCGTAAGACCGCCGCCGGCGGCTCTGGCGAAGGGCTGTTTTTCGAGCTCGCGCTTGAGGATTTGACGCAGGCCGCGGATCTGTTCCGGCCCATTCACGATGCGACCGGTGGCGTCGACGGCTGGGTATCGCTCGAGGTATCGCCGCTCCTCGCGAATGACACCGCCGCCACCGTCAAGGCGGCGTTGCAACTGCATGAGCGCGCGCAGCGCCCGAACCTCTTCATCAAGATTCCGGGCACTCGCGCCGGGGTGCTGGCCATCGAGCAGGCGATCTTCGCCGGCGTGCCCGTCAATGTGACCCTGCTATTTTCAACCGCGCAGTACATTGCGGCGGCCGAGGCCTACATGCGCGGCATCGAGCGGCGCATCGCCGCCGGCCAGGATCCGAAAGTCGGCTCGGTTGCATCGCTCTTCATCAGTCGCTGGGACGTGGCCGTGAAGGACAAAGTGCCGGCGGCGCTGCGCAATCGCCTCGGGATTGCCGTCGCGAAGCAGGCCTATCAGGCCTACCGCGAACTCCTCGACTCGCCGCGCTGGCGCAAGCTTGCCGGCGCCGGGGCCAAGCCGCAGCGGCTCCTCTGGGCGAGCACCGGAACCAAGGATCCCTCCGCTCCCGACACTCTGTATGTGGATGCTCTCGCCGCACCGGATACGGTCAACACCATGCCGGAGAAAACCTTGCATGCCTTCGCCGATCACGGCCGCCTGCAGGGCGTCATGCCGCTCGACGGCGGCGACGCCGCGAATGTGCTCGCGGAGTTTGCGCATGACGGCGTGGATCAGAATCAGCTGGCGGCCCAGCTGCAGCGCGAGGGCGCCGAGTCATTCACCAAATCCTGGCGTGATCTCATGGATGTGCTGGTCGCGAAAAGCGTCGCCATCGCCACCGGTACGCACAAGAGCGTGGGGCGCGCATGAGCGCAGCCCCGCGACCCGCGCCGCCGCCGCTTGCCGAGCGACCGGCGTGGCGCGCGCTTCTGGAGCATTACAAGAAGACCTGCACGCTGCATCTGCGGGATCTATTTGCCGCCGACGCAGGCCGCGGTGAACGCCTGACGCTTGAAGCGGCCGGGCTGTACTTGGATTACTCGAAGAATCGCATCACCGACGAGACCATCACGCTCCTCGTGCGGTTGGCGAACGAATGCGGCCTGCGAGAGCGCACCGCGGCGATGTTCAGCGGCGAGAAGATCAACGTGACCGAGGGACGCGCCGTGTTGCACGTGGCGCTGCGCGCGCCTGCGGGTGAGCGGATGCTCCTTGACGGCACTGACGTCGTGCCCGAAGTGCAGGCCGTGCTGGCGCGCATGACGGCCTTCTGCGACGACGTGCGCAGCGGCGGCTGGCGCGGCCACAGCGGCCGGCCGATCCGCAACGTCATCAACATCGGCATCGGCGGCTCCGACTTGGGGCCCGTGATGGCCTACGAGGCGCTGCGCCATTACAGCCGCCGCGACATGACCTTCCGTTTCGTCTCCAATGTGGACGGCACGGACTTTGCGGAGGCGACCCGTGACTTGGATCCCGAGGAGACACTCTTCATCGTCTGCTCGAAGACGTTTACAACGCTTGAGACCTTGACCAATGCGCACACGGCACGCGACTGGGCCTTGCGCAAACTGGGCGACGAGCGCGCCATACGCCGGCATTTCGTCGCCGTGTCGACCAACGCCGAGGAGGTGGCCAAATTTGGCATCGACCCGCAGAACATGTTCGGGTTCTGGGATTGGGTCGGCGGGCGCTACTCCATGGACTCGGCGGTGGGACTGTCCACCATGCTCGCCATCGGTCCGGAGGGCTTTCGCGCCATGCTTGCAGGCTTCCATGCGATGGATGAGCATTTTCGCAGCGCGCCTTTCGAGCGCAATCTGCCGGCGCTCATGGGCTTGCTGAGCGTCTGGTACAACGACTTCTTCGGCGCGCAGACGGCCGCGGTCTTTCCCTATGATCAGTATTTGAAGCGCTTTCCCGCCTATCTGCAGCAGCTCACCATGGAGAGCAACGGCAAACATGTGACGCTCGCGGGCGCGCCCGTCGGCGTGCAGACCGGACCCATCTACTGGGGCGAGCCCGGCACCAATGGCCAGCACTCCTTTTATCAGCTCATCCACCAGGGCACGCGACTCATCCCCTGCGACTTCATCGGCTTCTGCCAGAGCCTAAATCCGCTCGGTCAGCACCACGACCTGCTGCTCGCCAATCTCTTCGCGCAGACAGAAGCCCTGGCGTTCGGCAAGACGGCAGCGGAGGTGGCGGCGGCGGGAACTCAAGCAGACCTCGTGCCGCATCGAACCTTCGAGGGCAATCGCCCGACAAACACGCTGCTCGCCGAGCGCCTGACGCCGCACACACTCGGGCTCCTGGTCGCGCTCTACGAGCACAGCGTGTTCACGCAAGGGGTGATCTGGAACATCGACTCATTTGATCAATGGGGCGTTGAGTTGGGTAAGGTGCTCGCGAACCGGATCGTGCCGGAGCTTGCGAGCGCAACCGATCCCAAGCTTGCCCACGACAGCTCCACGAACACGCTCATTCGCCGCTACCGCCGCTTGCGCAGGGTCGCGCCGTGAGCACCACCTTGAGTCCGCTCGCCGGCAAGCCTGCGCAGGAGGGCGGGCGGCTCGACGTCGCCAAGCTCATCGATGCCTATTACAGCCGTCGACCGGACCCGAAGGTTGCGGGCGAGCGCGTGGCCTTCGGCACCTCAGGGCATCGCGGCAGTTCGCTCGACGGCACTTTCAATGAAGCCCATGTCCTTGCGATCAGCGAGGCGATCTGTCGCTACCGCAAGAAGGAGGGCATCGACGGGCCGCTGTTCATCGGCATCGATACGCATGCGCTGTCCGTGCCGGCATTCGAGAGCGCACTTGAAGTGCTCGCGGCCAACGGCATCGAAATCATGATTGCGAAAGGCGGCGAATACACGCCGACGCCGGCCGTGTCGCTCGCCATCCTGGTGCATAACCGCGCTCGCAAGTCGCATCTCGCTGACGGCATCGTCGTCACGCCCTCGCATAACCCGCCTGACAGCGGCGGCTTCAAGTACAACCCGCCGAACGGCGGACCGGCCGATACGGACATCACGGCGTGGATCGAGAAGACGGCGAATGCGCTCCTCGAGGCGGATCTCAAAGGCATCGCGCGCATACCCGTCGAGCGGGCGCGCCGCGCCGCCAGCACGCACGAGCACGACTATCTCGAGGCCTACGTCCGCGACCTCGCGCATGTCATCGATTTTGATGTCATCAAGAGCGCGGGATTGGCATTGGGCGTCGACCCCATGGGCGGCGCCGGCGTGCATTATTGGGCGCGCATCGCCGCGCACTACGCCATTGACCTCACCGTGGTGAGCGAGGAGGTCGACCCGACCTTCAACTTCATGACCCGCGACTGGGATGGCCGCATCCGCATGGATCCGTCTTCGGTGTACGCCATGCAGCGCCTGATTGGCCTGAAGGATCGCTTTGACATCGCCTTCGGCTGCGATACCGACCATGACCGCCACGGCATCGTGACGCCGGATGCCGGGCTCTTGCCGCCGAACCACTATTTGAGTGTCGCGATCGATTATCTCTTCCGCCATCGTCCGCGCTGGAAGGCCACGAGCGCGGTGGGTAAGACCCTGGTGAGCAGCGCCATGATTGACCGCGTGACGGCGCGCCTTGCGCGCAGGCTCTATGAGGTACCGGTCGGCTTCAAATGGTTCGTCGCCGGGCTCCTCGACGGTAGCCTCGGATTTGGCGCGGAGGAAAGCGCCGGAGCCACATTCCTGCGCACCGACGGCACGGTATGGACCACGGACAAGGACGGCATCGCCGCCGCACTCTTGTCCGCGGAGATCACCGCGCGCACCGGGCGCGATCCGGGCGCGCTGTATCGCGAGCTGACGAAGGACTTGGGCGAGCCGGCGGCCGATCGCGTCGAGGCGCGCGCGAGCGCCGAGCAGAAAGCGGTGCTCGCGAAGCTCTCCCCCGAGCAGGTGAAGCGCACCGATCTTGCCGGCGAGAAAATCGAAAAGCTCCTGACGCGCGCGCCGGGAAACGATGCGCCCATCGGCGGTCTCAAGGTCGTCACCCAAAACGCCTGGTTCGCGGCACGGCCCTCGGGAACGGAGGATATCTACAAGATCTACGCCGAGAGTTTCCGCGGCGATGATCACCTGCGCGCCATTCTCGCCGAGGCGCAGACGATTGTGAGCGACGCGTTCGCCGCGGCGGCGGGCAAGTCGGACGGCGCCGCGCGACCGCAGCCGAGCGCCGACCGCCTGGCGGTGGAAGCCTGGCAGAACGAAGGCGATCCTAACTAATTCACGCAACTCTAACGGAGCCATCGAGCAGCAAACAGTATGTGGATCGTCAAAATTGCATTACAGCGCCCGTATACCTTCATCGTGCTTGCGATCTTGATTCTGTTGATGGGCGTCTTCGCGATTCTGCGCATGGCGCGCGATATCTTTCCCAACATCAACATCCCGGTCGTCGCGGCCATCTGGAACTACACCGGCCTGCAGCCCGACGAGATGGCTACCCGCATCATCCTCTTCAGCGAGCGCACGGCGCAGACGACCGTCAATGACGTGGAGCATACGGAGTCGCAGTCGCTCAACAGCATTGCGGTGGTGAAGTACTTCTTCCAGCCGGGGGCGAGCGAGGAGCTGTCGTTCGCGCAGATCACCGGCGTGTCGCAGACGCAGCTGCGCAGCTCGCCGCCCGGCACGACGCCGCCCTTCATCCTCGCCTATAACGCCTCCACCGTGCCGATCATTCAGCTCGCACTGTCGAGCGATTCCTTGTCGGAGGCGGAGATCTTCGACCTCGGCAACAACATCGTGCGCACGGGGCTTGCCACGATCCCGGGGGCCGCCATGCCGTATCCGTATGGCGGCAAACAGCGCCAGGTGCAGGTGGACCTTGACCCTTCGGCGCTGCGCTCCAAGGGTCTGTCCGCCTCCGACGTGACAAATGCGATCGCCGCGCAGAATCTGATTCTGCCCGCCGGCACCCAGAAAATCGGCGACCTCGAGTATTACATCGGCGTCAACGCAAGCCCGACGAAGGTCGCCGAGATGAACGACCTGCCGGTGAGTGCGCATAACGGCAGCGTCGTCTATGTCCGCGATGTCGCCCACGTGCGCGACGGCTACCCCCCGCAGACCAACATTGCACGTCTGGAGGGCCGGCGCGCGGTGCTGATGAGCGTGCTGAAGAGCGGCAAGAGCTCGACCCTCGATGTGATCAACGCCATCAAGAAGAAGCTGCCCGGGATCCAAGAGAGTCTGCCGGCGTCGTTGAAAATCGAGCCGATCGGCGATCAGTCGCTGTTCGTGCGCTCGGCGATCGACGGAGTGGTGCGCGAGGCCGTCATCGCCGCGGCACTCACCGGGCTCATGATCCTGCTCTTTCTCGGCAGCTGGAGGAGCACGCTCATCATCTCCCTTTCGATACCGCTGTCGATTCTGGCATCGATTGCCTGCCTATCGGCGCTCGGCGAGACCATCAACATCATGACTTTGGGCGGGCTTGCGCTGGCGGTCGGCATCCTCGTCGACGATGCCACAGTGACGATCGAGAACATCAACTTTCATCTTGAGCAGGGTGAGGACGTCGAGCCTGCGATATTGGCCGGCGCGCAGCAGATCGCACTGCCGGCGCTGGTTTCGACCCTCGCGATCTGCATCGTGTTCGTGCCGATGTTTCTCCTCGCCGGCATCGCGAAATTCCTGTTCGTGCCGCTCGCCGAAGCGGTGGTGTTCGCCATGCTGGCCTCTTACGTTCTATCGCGCACTCTGGTGCCCACGCTCTCCAAATACTGGTTGCAGAAGCACGGTGAAAACGAAGGCGCAGCGCGGCCCGGCCTCTTGAAACGCTTTCAACAGCGGTTCGAGAAGGGATTTGAGAACGTGCGCGAGCGCTACCATGCGCTGCTCGAGACTGCCCTCAAGCACGACAAGCGTTTCGCGGCGATCTTTCTCGGCGCCATGGTCGCCTCTGCGATCCTGGCCTTCCCCTTCGGGACCTATCTGCCGGGCCTCGGCCAGGACTTCTTTCCGACGGTGGACTCGGGCCAGATCAAGCTGCACCTACGCGCCCGCACGGGGCTGCGCATCGAGGAGACGGCCGCGCTGTGTGACCAGGTTGAGGCGCTGATCCGCCGCACGATTCCGGCGGGCGAACTCTCCAGCATCGTCGACAACATTGGCCTGCCGTACAGCGGTATCAATACGGCCTACAGCACGTCGGCCCCCATCGGACCGAGCGATGCCGATATTTTCATTGCGCTGAAGGAGAAGCATCATCCGAGCGCAGACTATCAGCGGCAGCTGCGCCGCTCGCTCGGGCAGAGTTTTCCGTCGACCACCTTTGCCTTTCTGCCGGCTGATATCGTGAGCCAAACCCTGAATTTCGGTCTGCCGAGTCCAATCGATGTGCAGATCGTGGGCATGAACGTCGCTGCCAACCATCTCTACGCCGACGATCTGCTGCAGCGCTTGCGCAAGATCCCGGGGGCTGTGGATCTGCGCATCCAGCAGGCCGCCGATTATCCACGTCTCAATGTGGACGTCGATCGCACCAAGGCACAGCTCTTTGGGCTCACCCAGCTGAACGTGGCCTCCAACATGCTGATCTCGCTCGCGGGCAGCGTCCAGACGCAGCCCTCATTCTGGATCGATCCCGTCGGCGGAACCCAGTACAGCGTGGTCTCGCAAACGCCGCAATACAATCTTGAAACACAGAACCAGCTTGCAATGACACCGCTCACCAACGGCAGCGGCGGCCCCTCGCAGGTGCTTGCCAACGTTGCGACCTTCCACCGCGGCGTTGCTCCCGCCGTCGTCAGTCACTACGATTCGCTGCCCGTCATCGACATCTACGGGTCGGCGCAGGACTCTGATCTCGGATACATTTCCGATCAGGTCAACAAAATCATCGACGGCGCCAAGGCCGGACTTCCGAAGGGCTCGCATGTCGTGGTGCGCGGTCAGGTGCAGACCATGAAGGCCTCCTTTTTCGGCCTGCTCGTCGGCCTCTTGGGCGCGGTCGTCCTCGTCTATCTTCTGATCGTCGTCAACTTCCAGTCCTGGCTCGACCCCTTCATCATCATCACCGCGCTGCCGGCGGCGCTCGCCGGCATCGTGTGGATGCTGTTTCTCACGCATACGACGGTCAGCGTGCCGGCGCTCACTGGCGCCATCATGTGCATGGGGGTGGCGACCGCCAACAGCGTCTTGATGGTGAGCTTCGCACGCGAGCGCATGGACGCCGGCGATGACCCGGCACATGCCGCATCCCAGGCAGGCTTTCAGCGCTTTCGTCCCGTGCTGATGACGGCGCTCGCGATGATCATCGGCATGATCCCGATGGCATTGGGCTTGGGCGACGGCGGTGAACAGAATGCGCCGCTCGGCCGCGCCGTGATCGGTGGCCTCGTGTTTGCCACCGTCGCGACGCTCTTTTTCGTGCCCGCAGTCTTTGCCATCATCCACGGGCGCCAAGGCGCGCCGCACGCCGCACAACCTTCCGGAAAAACTCATGAGTGATAATGCGCCGAGCCCTGCAAGCGAGCCTTCACACATCACCCGTTACGCCTGGATTGCGCTCATCGTCGCGCTCATCCTGGCCGCCTGGGGAGTGATCAGCCGCGTGCACGCGCGTTCAACGCTCGCCAAGGAAACCGGCAATGAGGCCATCCCACAGGTCACCACGCTCAAGCCCGCCCGCAGTCCGGCCTCCGAGGATTTGGTGCTGCCCGGCAGCGTGCAGGCCTTCATCGAAGCGCCCATCTATGCGCGCACCAGCGGGTATCTGAAAACCTGGTACACGGACATCGGCTCGCCCGTTAAGAAGGGGCAACTCCTCGCCGAGATCGATAGTCCCGAGGTTGATCAGCAGTACTCCCAGGCGCAGGCGGATCTGGGCACGGCCCACGCCAACACCCAGTTGGCCGTCTCCACCAATGAGCGCTGGAAGGGGCTCCTCGCCACGCATTCGGTGTCGCAACAGGACGCCGATACCAAGGCTTCCGACGCGGCGGCGAAGCAGGCCGCCGAGGCCTCCGCCGCGGCCAACGTCGCGCGATTGCGCGATCTTGAGTCCTTCAAACGTGTCATCGCGCCGTTTGACGGCGTCGTCACGCAGCGCAATACCGACATCGGTGCGCTGATTGCGGCCGGCCAGAACGCCGGCGCCGCACTGTTCCGGGTCGCCGACACGAGCAAGCTGCGCATTTATGTTCTGGTGCCGGAGCCGTATGCGGCGGCGACGGTGCCGGGAATGACGACGGACCTGTACTTCACCGAGCACCCGGGGCAAAAGTTTCCGGCGAGTTTGGTGCGCACGGCCAACGCCCTGGATCCCGCCGTGCGCACGCTGCAGGTGGAACTGCAGGTCGACAATGCCAACGGCGTGCTCTTTCCCGGAGCGTACGCCGAAGTGCATTTCAAGGTGCCCGGCAGCAATCAGAGTCTGAGCGTGCCGGCAAACACCTTGCTCTTCCGCGCCGCTGGCCTACAGGTGGCGACGGTTGACGGCTCCGATCACGTGCACCTAAAAACCATCGTGCCGGGGCGCGATTTTGGCAAATCGATCGAAGTGGTCTCCGGCCTTGCCGCCGAGGATAACGTGGTGGTGAATCCACCCGATTCGCTCATTGACGGCGCGGTCGTGCGCATTGCGCCGCCGCCCAAGCCCGCATCGCAGGCACAGGGCGAGAGAAAGCCCTCGTGAGATGGCGTCTGGCGCAGCTCGGACTCTTGGGAGTCGCGGTGCTGGGCGGCTGCTCGCTGGCGCCGGCCTACAAGGCCCCGTCCACCGCAGCGCCCGCGCCGTCTTATCGGGAAGCGGGCGACTGGAAGCAGGCTGAGCCTGCCGATGCGGTGGCCCGCGGGCCATGGTGGGGCATTTTTCAAGACCCGCAGCTCGATGCGCTCGAGAACCGTGTCAGCGCTTCCAACCAGGATTTGAAGGCGGCGCTGGCGCGTTTGGAAGAAGCGCGCGCACAGACGCGCATCGCGCGGGCGGGCTACTTTCCGACGATTACGGCCGATGCGAACGCGGCCCGCGAGCGCCAATCGATCAATTCGCCCACGTACAACCCCCTGAAGCCGGGCGCGTTCAATGATTTCCAGCTCGAGGGGGATTTTTCCTACGAGATCGACGTCTTTGGGCGGGTGCGCAACACCGTCGCTTCCGCGCGCGCCACTCAGGAGGCGAGTGCCGCCGACCTTGCGGTGCTTGATTTGAGCACGCACGCGGAACTCGCCAGCGACTACTTCACTCTGCGCAGCGATGATGCGCAGGCAAGCCTCCTCGATCACACGGTCGCTGATTACGCCCAGGCACTGCAGCTCACCGAGAACCTGTACAACGGCGGTGCCGCGCCACTGTCGGACCTTGAGCAGGCGCGCGCTCAGCTGGAAACGGCTAAAACGCAAGCAGCGGACATCCGCCTGCGCCGCGCGCAGACCGAGCACGCCATCGCCGTGCTCATTGGCGAACAGGCCTCAACTTTTCACATCGATCCGGCTCCGCTGCCGGCCGCGATCGGGCCTCCCGCGATCGATCCCGGCTTACCGTCGGCGCTTCTCGAGCGTCGGCCTGATGTTGCCGGCGCCGAACGCCTCGTCGCCGCGGCGAATGCCCGCATCGGTGTGGCGCGCGCGGCTTATTTTCCGGTCTTCAGCTTGACTGCAGTGGCGGGTTTTGAGAGCACGGCCATATCGAACTGGATCACCGCCCCGAGTCGGCTGTGGTCCCTGGGTGCTTCCAGCCCGGCGGCTGCCCCTGCGGGCGTGCTGACCTTGTTTGACGGCGGACTGCATCGTGCGCAGTCGGCCTATGCCCACGCCCAGTACGATGAGCAGGTGGCTGACTATCGCGGCACCGTCCTCACCGCCTATCAGGAGGTGGAGGACAATCTCGCTGCCCTGCGCGAGCTTGAGAAGGAGAGTGTCAGCGAGGCGGCCGCGGTTGCAGCCACCGCAAGCGCACTGCAGCAGGCGCAGTATCGCTATCAAGGAGGCATCGTGACCTATCTTGAAGTGGTGACCGAGGAGAATGCCGCGCTCAGCGCACAGTTGAGCGCCGCCGACATCCAGGTGCGGCGCTTGAACGCGAGTGTGCTTCTCGTGAAGGCGCTCGGCGGCAGCTGGGAGAATCCCAGGGTGACTCAAACAACGCAGACGGCACATCAGGCTCCCTGATTCGAGATGCCCGCGTTCTCAGTCCTTGATCTTGCGCCCGTCGTGCGGGGTGCAACCCCGGCGGACGCGCTGCGCAATTCACTTGATCTTGCACAGCATGTCGAGCGCTGGGGCTATCGGCGCTACTGGGTGGCCGAACACCACAACATGATCGGCATTGCGAGCGCCGCAACCGCGGTCGTCATCGGCTATATCGCCGGCGGCACGCGCACCATCCGCGTCGGCTCGGGCGGCATCATGCTGCCGAACCACGCGCCGCTCGTGATCGCCGAGCAGTTCGGCACTCTCGAGTCGCTGTATCCGGGAAGGATCGATCTCGGGCTCGGCCGCGCGCCGGGAACCGATCAGCGCACTTTGCGGGCGCTGCGCCGTCATCCGGAAAATGCCGACAATTTTCCCGCCGACGTGCTCGAACTGCAGGCGCTCCTGGGTGCGCTGCGCCCGGGACAGGCCGTGCAGGCCGTACCCGGCACGGGGCTCAATGTGCCAATTTGGATCCTGGGATCGAGTCTGTTCGGGGCGCAACTGGCGGCGGAGTTAGGCCTGCCGTACGCCTTCGCCTCGCACTTTGCGCCGGACGCACTGCTGCCGGCGCTGGAAGTATATCGGCGCACTTTCAAACCTTCGGCGCAGCTCACCGCTCCGTACGCCATGGTGGCAGTGAACGTCGTCGCCGCCGACACCGATGCCGAAGGGCGCCGCCTCTTCACATCCGTGCAGCAGCAGTTCACCAATATGCTAAGGCGCGCACGCGGTCTTTTGCCGCCGCCGCTTGAGGACATCGAGTCCTATTGGTCGGCGGCGGAGAAGGCGCAGGCCTCGGCCATGCTGCGCTATGGGTTTGCGGGCTCCGCGGACACCGTGCGCCATGCCCTGCAGGGCTGCATCGCCGAGACGGCCGCGGACGAAATCATGGTGGCGTCGGCGATTTTCGAACATGCGGCGCGGCTGCGCTCCTATGAGATCCTGGGCGAGATTGCCAGCGAGTTCAAAGAGCCGGATTCAGGCGCGGCTGTAAGCTGAGGCCGCAGTCGGGAGCGCTAACCTCGCCCGCAGCGAACTAGCGCAGGCTGATATCGACCGTGTTGTCCGGTAGCTTCACTCCCCCGTGCACGACGTGCAGGGAAGGGACCATTGCGCGGTGCACTGACCTCTTATCCAAGACGGAGCTGTCGGTCGGTTCAGTCGCAACGTCTGTATCGACATCCGAACTCTGTGTCACGGCGATGTTTGTGGAGATGTCGAGCATCGCAAGCTGGATGTTGGTCTGCGAGGAAGGCAGATTTGCCTCGATTGACGTCACTACGCTTTGATCGTTGACAGGCGCCTCCGTCGCAGTCAGGAGCGTGAGGGCGGTCGCATTGGCGGCTGCATCGACGAAGACGTAATTGGTGGCCGTCAAGCCGCCGCCATCAATGGCGTAACGACCGGGCGCGCTTGCGGCTCCCGCCGTCGTGATCCAGGCGAGTGATCCGGTCGTGGCTGTAAGCTGCGTTTCACCCGCTACAAAACCGGTCAATGCACCGCTCAACCCCAATGGGGTTTGACCGGCCGTGAAGCTTGCTGTCGCGGCGGTATAGGTCAAAGTCGCCGGCGTGATGTTGGCAGTCATATCCGTCGGCTCGGCCAGGACATAGTTGCCGGCGCCTGCACCAACCAGAGCGTCTGTCGCCGTGACTGGAACCCCGGCACCCGCATCGGGCGACGTGAAGTGTCCGGCTTGAGTGAGCGTCACCGTGTCACCCGCGACCATACCGGTCAGAGTTCCGCCCGTCAGAGTCGTATCGGTCGTTCCGTTATAGATCCTGCTCGCGGCGACTTCGCCGCTCACCGTCAGCGTCGCCGGAATAATCGTGAACGCCGAAGCATTGGCCGCTGCGAAGGACAAGACATAATTGCCATTGTTCGCCGTAAGCCCCGCGCCGGTGATGGCGTAGTTGCCGACATTGCTGCTGGCCGTTGCCGCAGTGGAATAGATCTCGGATCCTGTGGTGGCGCTGGCGAGTGTATCGCCGCCGACGAAACCCGTGACGCTACCCGAGAGTAGCGGATTCGCTTGCCCATAGGCCCTGCTTGCGCCCGTTGCCGTGACGGTCAACGTCGCTGGCGTCAGGGTTAGCTGGGCATTCACGTAGCTGATGTCGTAGCCCTGCTGATCGGAGTACAGATCAGCGTCGTAGACGCCGACATTGACGGCGCCGTTGTAGGGATTATTGAGATTGTAAAGGTGCCCGGAAGTGGCCGCTCCGGTAACCGAGTAGTTTGCATTGGTGAGACCTGTCACAGGAGTGCCCGTGTAGGCGTGCGCAGCGTTCTCGGCTGTGACCGTGAGCGGAGTGAGGAAGCTTGCGAGCAGTGGCGCCGTGTTGCCCGCGTAGATGCGCCAGACATCACCGCTGCCGCCGCTATCGGCGATATTCCAACCAGCGCTCGAGAAGTTTGACATCGTCATTATCCCACCGGAGCTCAAGCCCTGCGCACCGGTACTCGTTCCGGCGCCAATGCCGATCGCATCGATGTCGCTATTCCAGAAGCTGCCAGTGACCGTGCCTTGCCCTTGGTTGCTCCCGACGAGGCCGCCGACGCCGTTGCCGGCGCCCGCAACGCGGCCCGTGGCGTAACTGTTGCTGATCGTGCCGTCGTTAAGCCCGACCAGGCCGCCAGAATCCAGCCCTCCGCCGGATACGCCGCCGGTCGCGTAGCTGTTGCTGATGACGCCGCCATCATTGTTACCGACGAAACCGCCGACGTAGCTGCTCCCGCTCACTGTCCCAGTGGCGTAGCTATCGGTGATCGGCGCATTGCGGTAGTTGAATCCCACGAGGCCGCCCACGCTGCTACTGCCTGTGATGCCGGTGACTGTACCGGATGCGTGACTGCTGCTGATCGCGCCGCCATAGTTGATTCCGATGAGACCGCCGACGCTGAAAGTGCCCTGTATGGCTCCCGTGGCGTAGCTGCCGGTCACGACGGCGCCGGGATTGTCATATCCGACGAGGCCGCCCACGTTCCTGACCCCGGTTACGTCGCCGGTGGCATGGCTGTCGATGATCGAACCATACTGAGACCCGACGAGACCCCCGACAAAGAAGCCGGTTCCGGTGACGCTGCCCGTGGCGTAGCTGTTCGTGATGACGCCACCACTCTGCCCCGCGAGCCCGCCGACATTGCTAGCTCCAGTGACGTTGCCCGACGCGTAACTGTTGCTGATCGGAGCGCCATCGTTGCTGCCTTCCAAGCCGCCGACATTACTGCCGCTGCTCGTGACGTTGCCCGCGGCGTGACTATTGCTGATGGCACCGTAGCCCGCTCCTACGAGTCCGCCGACGCTCGAGCCGCCCGTGACGTTTCCCGTAGCGTAGCTGTTGGCGACCGTACCGGTGTGATCATTGCCCGTGTAATCATTGCCGACCAGCCCGCCAACATCCGAACCGGTCCCAGTCACGCTGCCGATGCCGGCGTGGCTGTTGGTGATGGAACCCGCGTTCATGCCGACCAATCCGCCGACCGTCCACCCCGTACTGTTGACACTGCCGGTGGCGTAGCTGGTAGTGATAGCACCGTAATTCAATCCGACCAATCCGCCCACGTTGCCGTAGCCGTAGGCGCCGCGACTGCCGGCCCCGATGACGCGGCCCGTGGCGTAGCTGTTGGTGATGACGCCGTTCTCGGCGTTGAGTCCGTTTTCACCGACCAGTCCACCCACAGTCTCTGCTCCGGTCACCATGCCGGTCGCGTAGCTGTTGGTGATCGTCGACCCGCCGTAATTGAATCCTACTAGGCCACCCTCTCTGCCGGTTTCATCAAGCATGTAGGCGGGTTCGGTGACTGTGCCGGTGGCATGACTGGAGTTGGTCGCACTGGCGTAGCTGCCTCCGACGAGGCCGCCGACGTTCACGGCACCGCTTATTGCACCCGTGGCAAAGCTATTATTGATCGTGCCGTGGTAGTTGTATCCGAGGAGTCCCCCGATGTTGTAGCCGCTGCCGTAGCCGAGGCCGCCGGCTGTGGCGGTGGAATAACTGTTGCTGATCGCGGCGTTCTGGTTGTATCCCACCATCCCGCCGACGTAATTGTTGCCGTTCACTTGCCCGCCGGTATGGCTGCTGCTAATCGCGCCTCCGTTGTTGAAGCCCACCAATCCACCGATCTTCGCGAACCCAGCTACACTGCCAGTAGCATAGCTGTTGCGGACAGCGCCCTCGTTGATCCCGATCAGTCCGCCGACATTGATGCTTCCATAGACACTGCTGCCGACGAGGCCAACGTTTTGCACGACGGCTGCTGAGCTGGTGGAGCCGAACAGGCCGACATTGCTGGCTGCCGGCAAATTCATGGTGAGGCCGCTGATCGTGTGGCCCAAGCCATCGAAGCTGCCGGAGAAACTGGCGCTGCCGGTGCCGATCGGGACAAATCCACCGGAAGTGCTCCAGACGTCGCCGATAATCGTGCTCGTGTCCGTGCCCGCCGCATTGACGTTCGCGGCCAGTGTGTAGTTCGCGCTGAGCGCCATTGCAATCAACTGCAGCTGGTGCGCATTGGTGATCACGGTCGAATATTCCGATGCGAGCATCGGGAAAGTAGCGCCAAGTACACCGTTGGCATTGTTGAGCGTGCCATCGGTGTCGACTATGACCCAATTATTGTCCGTGGCGCCCGGAGTTGCTGTGAAAGCAAACCCCGAGAAACCGGCGACGGTCTGCATTTGCGCCGTGCTAAGTCCCGTGACGCCGATTGACGAGCCACTTCCAACGCCGGAAAGCGTGGGGTTTGTAGTTGTATTCCAGTAGCTTGCGCCGATTATGTCGCCTTGATTGATTCCGATCAGACCGCCGCTGCTACTACTGGTGTCACTTACCGTGCCGATCGAGTAACTGTTGCTGATCACCGCGCCGTCGGTGTACCCCACTAGACCGCCGACATTGAGCGTTCCGCTCACGCGGCCAGTTGCATACGAATTACTGATCGCGCTGTAGCCGGCGAAACCCACCAGTCCGCCCAGATCGATACTACCGTTCACGGCGCCGGTGGCGTAGCTGTTCGCTATAGTGGCGGCGACGTCTTCCGATTCACCGACCAGACCGCCGGCTCGGCTTCCGCTCACACTTCCCGAGGCGTGACTGTTGCTGATGGATCCGCCAAAATTAGATCCTGCCAAGCCGCCGATGTCGAAGGCACCGCTCACACTGCCGGTGGCGTAGCTGTTGACGATGGAGCCGTAAAAGTTGTATCCGACCAATCCGCCGATAGAATTGTGGGCACCGCCCACGCTCCCTGTGGCGTAACTATCACTAATAGTACCGCGGTCGTTGAGCCCGACGAGGCCGCCGATGTACAGGCTAGTCCCTGTCACGCTACCTGTGACGTAACTGTTCTTGATGCTGCCCTCGTAGCTCCACCCGACGAGGCCGGCGACAAAGGTGCGTCCTGCTACGCTGCCGCCGACGAGGCCGATGTTTTGCACGAGGGAACCCGGGCCGATATATCCGAACAGGCCGACCTGGTTCGTGGTCGGCAGATTGCTTGTGAGATTAGTGATGGTGTGGCCGAGGCCATCGAAGGTGCCGACAAACGGTGTCGCGGAAGTGCCGATGGGCGTGAATCCCGCGCTGCTGTTCCAGACGGAGGTTGCCGAGGCGTCGATGTTGCTGCCGAGGGCATAGTCGCCGGCAAGGTTGCCGTTCAGGCCCTGCAGATCGGTTGCGCTCACGCTGCCTGGCATGCCCAGGGTATTGATCACCGTGTAGGTCGTACCGGCGATTGACAGGTGGGGTGTCGTCCCCGACAGGGTGATCGATGCACCGGCCAGATTGAACGTGCCTGTGCCGGTGGGCGTTTCGACAGAACTGCCGGTGGTATTCGCGGTATTGGGATTGATGATGAGGCCTGCGTTGTTGCCGCTGGCGGTGATGTTGGCATTGACGTTGACGTTATTGGATGCGGTGAGCGTCAAGGTGGTGTTCGCGCTCCAAGTCACCGCATCATCGACGTTCACATTGCCCGAGCCCGGGGTTGCGCCGGCACTGCTTTGCAGAGTGATGTCCGTCGTGCCGAGATTGTTCGACAACGTCGTCCCGGTGATGTCACCCCCGGTTGCCGTGACGGTGTAGTCCTGGGGATCGATGAGCCAGCTGCCGAAGAGGCCATCGCGTGCGGCAGTCGTGACCCGCGCGCCGCCTGCGACCTCGACGTGTGCTGCGGACGTGTTGATCTCGCCGCCGTTGCCGCCATTTGGAGCGGAAGCATCGAGCGTGCCCGCCACTTTGACAGTGCCTGCCATCATGCCGCCGAGGAGCGTGATGGTGCCGTCATGAGTATCGACGGTGCGTGCTTCGATGACGCCGGTGTTATTGACCACACTCGCCAGCAGTGCCTCTTTCGCACCAGCGCTCATGATCACTTGCCCGCCGTCGGCGCGCATGAGGCCGCCGTTTTGAGCGAGACTGTTCAATACGCTCTGATCGACCTGCAGATGTACTCGGCTGTCGCTGTCCAAGGTCAGCGTGATCGCGCTGCCCGCACCGAGTGCCACCGTACCCAGCTGTGCGCTGATGACGCCTTCGTTACTGACGTGATTGCCCAAGAGCACGACGTAGCCGCCGTCGCTGGCGGTGATCGTGCCCTGGTTTACGACACTGCCGCTGCCGGTGCCGCTGAATGACTTAGTACTGCTTGAGGTGTCCGCCGCAAGGTCGAGCGCGGAGGCGACGAGGCCGCCGACGTTCACCTCGGCGGTGGGTCCGAAGACGATGCCGTTCGGGTTGATCAGAAACACCTGTCCGTTGGAGTGCAGGTAGCCCAGGATCTGGGTGCCGTTCGTTCCCAGAATGCGGTTGACTGCAATGGCGCTCGTCGAGGGTTGAACGAAGTTGACGGTCTGCTGAGGCGCGATGTTGAAATTGCTCCAGGTCAGCGATAGGTTCTGTGTGGCCTGGGTAATTGTCGTGGTCGCGCCGGACTGAGTGATGCTGCCCGTGCCGGCGACCACCTGTCCTCCGGTCGGACTTCCCTGCGCGACGGCGCAGGTCAGGGACAAGGCGGCGGCGACCAACTTCGGAGTAGAGCGCTTGCCGCGTCCCCGGGCGGTTTCTGCTACAGGAATCCAGACGTTGCGAACCGCGCTCCAGACGAGGCGGTAGATGCGGTTCATCGAGCCGTGACGGTTCATAAGACGATGCCCTTATCTCAAGTGTTCTAGGGCATGCCTCAGGCCGATTGCCAATCAGCTTGCATCCCATTGCGGGTGAAGACAAACGAATCCAATTCAATCGGGCGCGTCAACGGACGCGGCCAGGTACCAAGTAGAGTGCCGCGCCGGGGCCGGATCGGGTTGGGCGTCGACGAGCTTCTGCCACTGAATCCTTGTGAAGGCCGTGCGGTCCGTGCGCTCGCCCACTTAGCGGCGAGCTTCGCACAGCCGTCGGCGCGATGCGGTGATGCACCACACGTTGCGCCTCGGGCGGCACCCTTTCTTAGAACCGGCCTACAAGGCCACTGTATGCGCGAGCGTGGGAAAGAAAGCGCGAACCACCTTGCTACATTGCCTGCAACACCGCGTGCGCTCGGTGAGGCACGATGCAGCTGCCAAAGACGCATTGCCACCTCTTTGAGGCAACGAATCGTCAAGTGCGCTCTCAAGCATGCCCGACCTCCAGATGAAGCGCCTGCAAGCGCGCGTCGTGCCGCCGGTGGGGCGCAGCAGGAAGACGCTCATAAAGAGCATTCGATGCTTCTGGAACTTCATCACGGTGTACACTGGCATAACGTATGGATGCAGTACTTCTTTGAGCTCGGAGGCGAAAATGTCGTATGCCCAGTGGCTGGGCCGTAAGCTTCCAGCGAGCCGCATTTCGCATGAGGAGAATAGTCGCGCATGACCGCAAGATTCGTCGGCGTGACCGGACTGCCGCGTGCCGGCTCGACTTTGCTCTGCCAGTTGCTCGCGCAGCATCCCGAAATCCATTGCGAAGGACATAGCTCGCCACTGTGCAATGTGCTGCTCGGTATTCGCCGCATGATCAGCGACGATACGTTTTTCCTGGCGCAGCTTGACGGCAGTTTCGACACCAGCTACGCCAACCTCGCCGCCGCCATGCAGGGATTTCTGCGCGGCTGGCATCATGAATCCGCTAAGAAAGTCGTCGTCGATAAGAATCGCGCCTGGCTGCATGCCATCGAGCTTCTGCTGCACATCGAGCCCAATGCCAAGCTCATTGTCTGCCTGCGCGACCTTGCGCAGATCTACGGATCAATCGAAGCACAGCACCAGCGCACCATCCTCGTCGATTTCATCGATCATCTGGCGGACTTTGATCGCTTCGGGCGCGCCGACATGCTGTTCGCCAAGGACAAGGCCATTGGCGCGCCGCTCATCTCGCTGCACGCCGTGCCGGATTTGCCGAAGAAGGTGCAGGAACATCTGTACTTCCTACGATTCGAGGATCTGATGGATCACCCGGCGTCGTGCATGTCGCACCTCTACGCCTGGCTCGGCGTCTCACCGTTGGTCATCGACCCGGAGAGGCTCACCGTGGGTGTTCAGGAGAGCGACAGCCATTACCGCAAGAAGTATTCACACGCGCAGAGCGCGCGGATCATCAAGCCAAAACCGCACGACATTCCGCCGCGCATCCAGGCGCAGGTTGAAAGCGCCTGTGCGTGGTTTTATCAGCTGTATTATCCGCCGAAGAAATAACCGCCGCTTCGAGCGCAAGCGCTCGAGGAGTGATCAGAAGCCCTTGCTGATCGCGAACCATACGCGCGCGGCGTTGTTGCGGTCGATGAGTGCGGGCGTGCCCCCGATAGGCACGGCGACATAGGCCTTGGCGTTCCATTGCCTGGCGTCCGACCAGTTGAAGCCGAGGCCGGCGCCACTCAGTGTTGCGCTGTTGGGTCCCGGCGCCCAGACGTTATGGTTGATCGTGACATGCTCGCTGTCGGCAAAGGCAATGGCCTGCAGTTGCCCGCTCCACAGCAGGCGCAGGTCGTGGCGGAATTCGGCGCTGGCGAGAACTCCGGTGTCACCGGACAGCGCACCGATGTCATAGGCGCGAACCGTGAACGGGCCGCCCGCCACCATCTTCTCAGCAGGATCAAGATTGGAGTTCGACCACTGGCCGGTGAGCGTGAGATACAGGGCGTCGCCCGCACTCACGTGCTGGAGGCGCGAGAAGGTTGCGTTCCAGATGGAAAATCCGCCCTGCGTCCTGGCCGTGGTGGAATCTGCCAGCTGCGCGGCCGCATTTTCGAAGTTGAGGCGGCCTGAAGTCCATCCCAGGCTCCAGGTATTGACGCCGCCGGAGAGGAGGCTATCGCGCAGATCCCCCGCAACGCTCGCCGTCCAATCATCCAGATGCCGATCGGTGTGTATATCGCTCGCGTCGATGTCGTCGTTCAAGTGCTTGTGGTCGTATTGAAGCTGACCGTAAACATTGAAATCCTGCGTACGTACGAACGGGTGTTTGAGCCAGAGGCTCTCGACATTCGCAATGCCGTGTCCGTCGAGCGGCGTAAGCGTGCTGCCGAGGATGTAGTGCAGTGCCGAGTAGGAGCCGCCCATGCGCGTGCCCGCGCCGTCGAGCAGCGCTTCGTAGCCGACGCTGCCGTAATTCATGCCGCTGCCTGAAGTGAGGCCCGTCAGGCTGAGCGTATCGCCGTGGTGCAGGGGATCGATGAAGCTTACCGTCCCGCCGAGTCGTGCGCGTCCTGTATAGCGGTTGCCATCATTGTCGACCGCGACGTCGCCCGCGATCGCGGAGGTAGCCGCGGTTTGAACTTCAAGATCCGAGGTTCCCACGCTCTCGCCAGGCTTCAATGTCGCAGCGACCGCCACGCCGGGGATATCCGAGAGGAGGAGGAGGGCGCGGTTGAGCGGTGCTTGTCCGATCACCTGCCCGGTCTGCACGGGGGAGAGGGTTGCCTGCAGGAGGGAATCGACGACGCGGCTATGATTATCGAGCGTAACCTGTCCGTAGCGCGCCTCGATAATTTCCACGCGCACCGCTCCGTCCTTAATCGTCTGCGCCGGAATGATCGCTCGCGCGAGCGGATAGCCGTGATTGTGGTAGTAGGCGCTGACTCGGGCGATGACTGCGCCCAGTTCTGGAAGCGTCATGCTCTTGCCTTCCGCGTCCGCGATCAGCGCGTGCAGCGTCGCTGCATCAAACACACTGTTGCCCGAGAGCTGAATGCTCTTCACCAGAAATGGCGCACTGGGTGGTAGCGTGGCGCCACCTGGCTCCTCGATGCTCAATCCGGTTCCGTTGGACGACGGCGCGGGCGGCTCTACCGGCTGCGTCTGCTGCAAAATGGAGCCTGCGTTGGGTACGACGGGCTCGGCTGCGTAAACGGCAGGCGGTGCCAAACACACCAGAAGCGCCGCGGGCAGCGAAAATCTCGACCCGGGTGAGTTAGCGTACATTCAAGTTCACCCGATCATCCGGCAGCTTCACGCCCCCGCGCACAACACGCAGGGACGGAACCATGGCGCCGTGCACCGATCTTTTATCCATGACGATGTTGTCGGTGGGTTCGGTCGCGACGTCGATGTCAACATCCTGTGTCACGACGACGCTTGCGGGGACATCGAGCATCGCCAGCTGAATATTGGTTTGTGAGGAAGGCAAATTCACCTCGATGGAAGTTACGGCGCGTTGAGCCTCAAGCAGCGCCGCAGCGCCAGGGGCAGAGGGAGCGGTGGGGCCGGACGGCGGGGAGATCGGGGTCAGTAGCGTGAGGGCCGTTGCGTTGGCGGCAGCATCGACGAAGACGTAATTCGTGGCCGTCAAGCCGCTGCCGTCGATGGCATAACGACCCGGTCCACTGCCGGCTCCTGCCGTCGTGGTCCAGGTGAGTGTGCCCGTGGTGGCGCTGAGCTCGGTATCGCCCAACACGAAACCCGCAAGCGTGCCGCTCAACCCCGACGGGGTTTGACCGGCGGTAAAGCTCGCTGCGGCGGCGGTGTAGGTCAGTGTCGCCGGTGTGACGTTGAATGCCGTCGCATTGGCCGCCGCGAAGGAGAAGGTGTAATTGCCATTGTCCGCCGTGAGTCCTGAGCCGGTGACGGCGTAGCTGCCGACATTGCTATTCGCGGTTGCGGCAGTCGTATAGTTCTCAGAACCGGCGGTGGCATTGGCGAGTGTATCGGAGCCCTGAAAACCGCTGATGGTCCCCGAGAGTCCGGGATTAGCCTGCCCGTAGATCCTGCTCGCCCCGTTTGCTGTGACAGTTAGCGTTGCAGGGGTGATGCTGAAGGCGGTGGCATTTGCCGCTGCGAAGGAGAAGGTGTAATTGCCGTCGTCCGCCGTGAGTCCTGAGGCGGTGATGGCGTAGCTGCCGACATTGCTGCTCGCGGTTGCGGCAGCGGCATAGGTCTCAGCACCGGTGGTGGCATTGGCGAGCGTATCGGATCCCACAAAGCCGGTGACCGCGCCCGAGAGCGTGGGATTGGTATGCCCGTAGATCCTGCTCGCGCCGTTTGCTGTCACGGTCAGCACCGCCGGAGTGATCGTCAGCTCTGCATTGACGTAGCTGATGTCATAGCCCAGCTGGTCGGAATAAAGGGCAGGCGTGTACGTGCCGACATTGGGCTCGCCGCTGTACGGATTGTTGATATTGAAGATATGCCCCGAGGTGGCGGCTCCGGAAACCGAATAACTCGCGTCAATCAGAGTTGCGACAGAAGTGCCGCCCGTGTAGGCGTGCGTCTGGTTCGACGCGGTCACGGTCAAGGGAGTCAGAAAACTCGAAAGCAGCGGGGCCGTGTTGCCTTCATAGATGCGCCAGATGGAACCACTGCCGCCGGTGTCGGAGATATTCCATTGGCCGAAGGAGAAGTTTGACATCGTCATCATGCCGGCGGTGGTGAGCCCATCCGCGCCGGCGTTCGCGCCGCTGCCGATGCCGGTGCCCACAATGTCGCTATTAAAATAGCTGAACTCGATTTCGTTGCCGTTGTACCCCACAAGGCCGCCAACATTGCCGGTGCCGGTCACGCGACCGGTCGCGTAGGTGTTCACGATGACGCCGTAGTTGCCTCCCACCAAGCCGCCCAGATTCCCGCTGCCGCTCACCGTACCGGTCGCGTAGCTGTTCATGACGGTACCGTTATTACTGCCTGCGAGGCCGCCGTTGCTGTTATTGCCCGTCCCGGACACGTTGCCCGTCGCGAAACTGTTGCTGATCGCGCCATCGTTCGCGCCGACGAGGCCGCCCGAGAATTGATCTCCGTGCACGCCGCCCGTCGCATAGCTGTTGCTAATTGCGCCCTGGCCAATATTTTTCCCGACCAGGCCGCCGACCCCGTAATCACCGCCGTTCACGCTGCCCGTGGCGTAGGTGTTGCTCACCGCGCTGGAGTTAAATCCGATGAGGCCGCCGACGCCATAACCGCTACCGCTCACATTGCCCGTGGCGTAGCTATTGCTGACCGGACCGTAGTTGTGACCCACAAGGCCGCCGACCGCGTCACCTGCGTCGACAACGGTGCCCGTGGCGTGACTGTTGATGATCGTGTTGCCATTGGCGCCCACGAGCCCGCCAACGCCGTAGCCGCTGCCGTTCACATGACCGGTGGCATAGCTATTGCTGATCTGAGCGTTGCCTCCGTAGTTGTTGCCAGCCAAGCCACCCACGCGGCCGCTGGCAGAAGTGACGCTCCCGGACGCATTACTGTTACTGATAATGCCGCCGTAGTTGTATCCTACGAGCCCGCCGACAACGAAATTCCCGTTGACCGTGTTAGTGGCGTCGCTGTAGACGATAGTGGCCCGATTGAATCCAACCAGGCCGCCGACATTGTTGGTCCCGGTGGTACTGCCTGAGGCATAGCTGGCGTCAATCTCGCCATAGTTCTTTCCGACTAAGCCGCCAGTATTCGTGCCTCCTTGAACGACGCCGCTTGCGAAACCGCCACTGATCAAGCCCGTGCCGTTGCGTCCGACTAAGCCCCCGGTGGTGCCGCCCATGCCGGTTACGTTACCGGTCGCGTCGCTGTCGTTTATGGAGCCGCCTGCGTTATTGCCCACCAAGCCGCCGATGTCCAGGCCACTGCCGCTGACGCTTCCGGTCGCTGCGCTGCCGCTGATCGTTCCGGATTGGTAAATACCCACCAACCCGCCGACGGAAGAGCCGGTGCTTATGACATTGCCATTGGCGTGGCTGATGCTGATTGTGCCGCTTGCGGAGCCAACTAGCCCACCCACGTAGTTGCTGCCCATCACGATGCCTGTGGAGTAGCTATAGCTGATTGTGCCGCCGCTTCCGAAGCCAAGCAGGCCGCCGACGTAGCTGCTGCCGGTCACGTTACCTGTGGCATGGCTAAAGCTGATCGTGCCGCCAAGGTCATTTCCTACCAGGCCGCCGGCATTGACGTTTGTGCTGCTGACATTGCCGGTCGCGATGCCGCCGTTGATCGTGCCGCTGTTGGAACCGACCAGGCCGCCGACATTGGTTTCTCCGGCGACAACGCCGCTGGCGAAGCCACCGGTGAGCGTCGCAGCACCGTAATTGAGTCCGACGAGGCCGCCCACACTGCTGGCGGCTGTGCCCGTGACTGTGCCGGTTGCTTGACTAAAAGTGATTGTGCCGCCGTAGTTGTTTCCGACGAGCCCGCCGACATTGCCGGCGCCATTGCCGCTACCAGTTACGGCTCCAGTGGCATAGCTTTCGGTTATCACACTGCCTGCATTGTTGTATCCGACGAGGCCGCCCACGTTCGTATTGCCGGTCACGTTTCCGCTGGCATGGCTGCCGCTGATCGAACCGTATTGGGACCCGACGAGGCCTCCGACGTCGTAGCTACTTCCGGTCACGCTGCCCGTGGCGTAACTGTTGGTGATGACACCGCCACCCTGGCCAACAAGCCCACCGACATAACCCACTCCGGCGATGTTTCCCGACGCATAACTGTTGCTGATGGCAGCACCGTAGTTATTTCCCACAAGGCCGCCGACAGCATTGCCGGTACCCGTTACGTCGCCCGTGGCGTGGCTGTTGCTGATCGCGCCGTAGCTTGAGCCGACAAGGCCGCCGACGTTATAGCCGCCGGTTACCGTTCCCGTGGCGTAACTGTTATCAATCGTGCCGGTGCTGTTGAGACCGACCAGCCCGCCGATCTGAAAACCGCCTGTGCCCATGACGTCGCCGGTCGCGTAGCTATTGTTGAGCGTACCGCCCAAATTGCCGACCAACTCGCCGGTATTGCCGCCTCCGGCAACGCTGCCGCCGAGTAAACCTACGTTCTGGAGTACCGAACTGGCGCTGGTGTATCCAAAAAGCCCCACATTGAACGATGCGGGCAGATTAATGACGAGGCCGCTGATGGTGTGGCCCAAGCCATCGAAGCTGCCGGTGAAATTGGCAGTGTTGTTACCGATCGGGACAAAGCCGCCAGGCGTGCTCCAGACATCGCCGAGCGTCGTACTCGTATCGGTACCAGCCGCATTGATGTCTGCTGAGAGCGTGTAGCTCGCGCCAAGCGCCATGGCAATTAGCTGTAGCTGATGTGCATTCGTGATGACAGTCGAATACTCCGACGAGAGCATTGGGAAGGTCGCGCCCGAGGCGCCGCCGGCATTGTTCAGCGAACCATCGGCGTCGACCATGACCCAGTTATTGCCGGTAGTGCCGGGAGTTGTGGTGAAAGCGAATCCGAAGAAATTGGTCGCTGTTTGCATCTGCACTGTCGTAAGCCCCGTGGCGCCCGTCAGTGTGCCGCCGCCGACGCCAACGGCGAGCATCGGATTGGTGCTGGTATTCCAATAGCTCGTGACGATCGTGCCGTGGTTATACCCGACCAGACCTGCGGTGTAGTTTGACCCGCTTACAGTACCCGTCGAATAGCTGTTGCTGAGGGTCGACCCGTAGTTGGACCCTATGAGACCACCCACAAATACGCCTCCGCTTACACTGCCGGTGGCGTAGGAATTACTGACCACGCTGTCGAAGTCGAATCCCACTAGCCCGCCAACATAGTTGGCCGAAGTGCTCACGCTGCCCGTGGCGTAGCTATTGCTGACTGTGCCGTTGGAATCGTTGGTCCCGACCAACCCGCCAACGTAAAAAGTGCCGCCGCTCACGTTCCCCGTGGCATAGCTGTCGCTGATCGATCCGAAGTTGTATCCTACCAATCCGCCGATGCTGGTTTCGGTACCGCTCACGCTGCCTGTGGCGTAACTGTTATTGACGGTGCCTTGGTCGTTGTCGCCAATGAGGGCGCCGACATCGCGGCCTCCAATCACGCTGCCGCCGATGAGGCCGACGTTTTGGACTACTGAACCCCGACCTGTGAAGCCGAAGAAGCCGACGTAGTTCGTGTTGGGCAAATTGATGGTGAGGCCGCTGATCGTGTGGCCCAGGCCGTCGAAGCTGCCGTTGAAAATGGCGTTGTTGCTGCCAATCGGGACGAAGCCACCAGACGTGCTCCACACGTCGCCGAGAGTCGTGCGGGTGTCGGTGCCGGCTGCATTGACGTTTCCCCCGAGCGTATAGCTCGCGCCGAGCGCCATGGCAATTAGCTGCAGCTGGTGCGCATTGGTAATGACGGTTGAATACTCCGATGAGAGCATCGGGAAGGTCGCACCTGAGGCGCCGCCGGCGTTGTTCAGCGTGCCATCGGTGTCGACCATGACCCAGTTATTGCCTACGGCGCCGGGAGTTACCGTGAAAATAAATCCTGCGAAATTGGTTGCGGTCTGCATCTGCGCCGTCGTAAGCCCTGTGGCGCCCGTTACTGTGCCGCCGCCGACGCCAGGAAGCGTCGGGTTCGCGCTGGTATTCCAGTAGCTGGTGCTGATCGTGCCGAACTGGTTGTCTCCGACCAATCCGCCGGTGTTGCTCACACCGGTTACCGTGCCGGTCGAGTAGCTGTTGCTGAGCGTCGAGCCGTAAGTAAGCCCGACGAGACCGCCGACATCGGTGGGTCCGCTGACGCTGCCGGTGGCGTACGCATTACTGACGGCTCCAGCGCTCATGCCCGCTAAGCCGCCAATACGGCCACCGGTACCGCTTACGTTGCCCGTGGCGTAGCTACTGGTGATGCTGGCGCTGGCGGCGTTTACCCCGACCAACCCCCCGACATACGTCGATCCGTTCACATTGCCGGTGGCGTTGCTGTTGCTGATCGGCCCGCCGTTGAGCCCCACCAGTCCGCCGATGTACGGGCCGTTACCGCTTACGCTTCCGGTGGCGCTGCTGTTGCTGATGGGCCCGGTGCTGGCTCCCGCCAGCCCGCCGACATCGTTGTTGGTACCGCTCACGCTGCCGGTGGCGAGGCTGCCATATATCGCGCCACCAATGCTAAGTCCAACGAGTCCGCCAACTCCGTTGCCTCCACTCACGCTGCCCGTGGCGTAGCTGTTGCTGACCGTGCCGTCATTAAGTCCGACAAGGCCGCCAACGATGCCGGCGGTCCCACTCACGCCGCCCGTGACATAGCTGTTGCGGACCATGCCGGCGCTTGCTCCGGCCAAGCCGCCGACAAATTCATCGCCGATTACGCCTCCACCGACCAGTCCTATGTTCTGGACAACGGAGCCTGCACCGATAGATCCAAACAAGCCCACGTAGTTTACGAGTGGCAATTTGATGGTGAGATTGCTGACCGTGTGGCCCAGGCCGTCGAAGGTGCCGCTAAAGGCAGTTCCTTGGCTGCCAATCGGCGTGAAGCCTGCGCCGGCGTTCCAGGCGGAGGTTGCCGAGGCGTCGATGTTGCCGCCGAGCGCGTAACTTGCGGCGAGGTTGCCGTTCATCCCCTGCAGGTCGGTTCCGGTAACGCTGCCCGGTGCACCCAGAGCGTTGATCACCGTGTAAGCCGTGCCTGCGATGGACAGATGCGGCGTCGCCCCGGATAGCGTGATCGAGGCACGCGTGAGATTGAATGTGCCGGTGCCGCTGGGGGTTTCCACGGAACCGCCGGTGGCATTGGCGGTATTGGGATTAATGACGAGGCCTGCGGTCGCGCCGCTGGCGGCGATGTTGGCATTGACGTTGACGTTGTTGGATGCGGTGAGGGTGAGGGTGGTGTTGGCGCTCCAGGTCACTGCATCATTGACGTTCACATTGCCCGCGCCCGGCGTCCCGCCGGCACTGCTTTGCAGAGTGATGTCCGTTGTGCCGAGATCGGTCGACAGTGCCGCCCCGGTGATGTCGCCGCCGCTTGCCGCGACGGTGTAGTCGTTCGGGTCGATGAGCCAGCTGCCGAAGAGGCCGTCGCGCGCGGCGGTCGTCACCCGAGCGTCGCCTGCGACCTCGACGTGTGCCGCGGAGGTGTCGATCATGCCGCCGTTGCCGCCATCGGGCGCGGAGGCATCGAGTGTACCGCCGACTTTGACGGTGCCTGCCGTCATACCGCCGAGCAAGGTGATGGTGCCATCGTGAGTGTCGACGCTGCGTGCTTCAATGACGCCGGTGTTGTTCACGGCGCTCGCAAGCAAGGTGTCGCGCGCACCTGCTGTCATGATCACCTGTCCGCCATCCGCGCGAATGAGACCGCCGTTTTGAGCGAGACTGTTCAATACGCTCTGCTCGACTTGAAGGCGTAGCCTGCTGTTGTCGCCGAAGGCCACCGTGACCGCGCTGCCGGCGCCGAGTGCCACGGTCCCGAGCTGTGCGCTGATGGCGCCTTCGTTACTGACGTGATTGCCTAAGAGCACGACGTAGCCGCCTTGAGTAGCGGTCAGGGTGCCTTGGTTTAAGACACTGCCGGTGCCCGTGCCGCTGAAGGACTTGGTGTCGCCCGTGGTGCCGGCCTCAAGATCGAGCGTGGAGGCGACGAGACCGCCGACGTTCACCTCGGCGGTGGGCCCGAAGACGATACCGTTCGGGTTGATGAGAAACACCTGTCCGTTGGCATGCAGATAACCCAGGATCTGCGTACCGTTGGTTCCCAAGATGCGGTTCACCGCAATGGCGCTCGTCGAGGGCTGTACGAAGTTCACCGTCTGCTGAGGGGCGATGTTGAAGCTTGCCCAGGTGAGCGACAGGTTCTGCGTCGCCTGGGTAATGGTCGTGATCGCGCCGGCCTGAGTGATGCTGCCGGTGCCGGCAACCACCTGTCCGCCCGACGGACTCGCCTGCGCGATGGCGCAGGTGAGGGACAACGCAGCGGCGATCAACTTGGGAGTGGAGCGCTTGCCACGCCCGCGCGCCGTCTCTGCCACAGGAATCCAGACGTTGCGTACCGCACTCCAGACGAGGCGGTAGATGCGGTTCATCGAGCCGTGACGATTCATAAGACGATGCCCTTATATGCAGTGTTCTTGGGCATGCCTCGGGCCGATTGCCAATCAGCTTGCATCCCGTTGCGGGGGTGAGAGAAACATTCCATTAGCGGCGCCGTTGCGTCACTACCGGGGAAAGCGAAGGTTCGAGCAGCCGCCAGCTCCTAGAGAAGCCTCGGCGTGATGGCCATCAGGCAACAGGTCATTGAACCCCCCGACACCCGCGCGCTCTGTGCGGTGACAGACTTAGCGGGCGGTAACCCGCAGCTCTCGGGCCGATGTGTGATGGACTGCACGCTTGTACTGCGCAAACCCACGTCGGAGCAGGATCGGCTTGAGCGTCATCGAGCGTCGGCCATTGAATCCTTGCGACACTCGTGCATCCATGCACCGGCTCACTCATCGGCGAGCTTCACACAGCTCACAAACCGATGGGGTGATGCACCACACGTTGCGGTGTAAGCGGCTGGCTAACTCCGGTTAATCTTCGCATTGGCTGGAAGAGGAGTGAGCAGAGTGCGTTGACGATCGCGCTTCTGTCCGCTATGAACGCCAATAGTCAGTAAGCGATCTGAGAAGCTCGTCTTGAGACATGACACGAAGATGGCTCGAGACGCATGAAATGAAACACGAAGACACGAAATACAAGATTGCGAATTCAGTGAGGTGATGGATGCGTCGCCGGCAGCTTCTGCGAACGATTCAGCGGCCGCTTTCGCTTGCCGTCCGGCGCGACCCAAGCGGCATTCCCTTCCTCGCGCCGGAGATACAACTTCTCTACAAAGCACGCCCGGTACGAGTGGAGGACCGGGCGGATTTTGATCAGGTCGCGCCGAGGCTTGATCCCGATGCACGTATTTGGCTTAGGAATGCTCTGACGGGCATCGTTCCGCAGC
>Ga0209006_10000608_pt1 | contig 33294 bp, 34 predicted proteins | sample JacPin_JW_Ref_O2_FD_188567 | JGI IMG/M metagenome (GOLD analysis project Ga0209006, IMG submission 188567) | Forest soil microbial communities from Algoma, Ontario, Canada - Jack Pine, Ontario site 1_JW_Ref_O2 (SPAdes) (version 2) | ecosystem: Environmental > Terrestrial > Soil > Boreal... | reverse complement strand
ACGGAATAGTCCTTCGGGTCGTTGAACTATAAGTCTCGCCGGATCTTCGGCATCCTGCCACGCGCCAATGGGCGCGATTGAACTGCGTTGGGGCGATGTCCCGCAAGGCTAACGGCGTCACCTTTTAAAGCAGCGACCGACAAACTTGGATGCGAGCCAGACGCGTGAGCCCGGCTCGCCCAGCGAATTAGCGCGTCGAATACGGAGCTTAGCCCTTGAGCTTCGGCCGTGATCCGGTATTCGACGCGCGGCGGCACCTCTGCGTATACCGCACGTGCGACTAAGCCGTTCGCCTCCAGGTCGCGCAATTGGGCGGTCAGCATGTGTTGAGTGACACCTGGAATCGCGCGTCGCAATTCGTTGAATCGGTGCATGCGTTGATTGAGTAGCCAGAGAATCTCCAGCTTCCACTTGCCACCTATCAGCGCGAGCGCGCGGCGCACCTCATCACGCATGGCAGCGGCATCCGCCTGCCCCGGTACAGTGTCACTGATAGTATGTTTTTTCATGCTAGGTATGGTTGTTCATCCTAATTGACTGATCGACTGTGCGCCCATAAATTGAATTCCAATAGGCCACAGGAATCCGGGCCGAACATCCGCCTCCCTCGTCAACTTGGCATAGGTCGTATCATGCATTCATCGGTCGCTGATCAGTCTTCTCACCCCACCAAGGCGCTCGCCATCTCCCTGTGGATCGGGCAGATCCTCCTGGCTGCGCTCTTCGGCATGGCCGGTTTCATGAAGAGCTTCTTACCGGTTCCGGCGCTGGTCGCCCAAGGCATCAATTACGCGTCCGACTTGCCGCTGTGGCTGCTGCGCTTTATCGGGGCGGCCGAACTCTCGGGCGCGATCGGTATTCTGCTGCCGGCGCTGACCCGCATCCGGCCGCGACTGACACCACTCGCCGCGCTCGGCTTCACGACCATTCAAGTTTTGGCGATCTGCTTTCACGCCAGCCGTGGCGAGCTCGCACGGGCGTTGCCGCTCAATCTGGTGCTGCTCAGCCTGTCGCTGTTCGTCCTCTGGGGTCGTGGCAAGCGGCTCCCTATTCGGCCGCGGCCGTGACGCGGCGCGGTCACCCATCCACCGGCTAACACAGGCAGCGCGTAACGCCGAGTCGGCTTTACCAACAAGTTCCGAACTTTCCGCAGCACTGATCCCGAAAGATCGATAAGTCCCACGACTGACAAACGAAGGAAATAAGTCATGCTCAATTCCGAAACCGTGATTCACCCGACGCTGCAACACATCGGGCTGCTTACCGGGAACTTGCAGCGCCTGGTCGACTGGTACAAGAAAGTCCTCGGAATGCGGCCGATCCACGAGTCGGTAAATCCGACGGATGCGCCAGCCGACAGCCCCGCCTCGCACCTCAAGGCCGCGTTCCTCAGCAACGACCAAATGAGTCATCGCTTCGCGGTGATCGAGGTCCCCGGCCTGGTGGCCGATTCCGAACGCTCGAAGCATCAGCGCCTGCAGCATGTTGCCTTCGAATTCGGGACGCTGGACGAACTCTTGGGAACTTACGCGAGACTCAAGGCGCTCGGCATCGTGCCGCAGTTCTCGGTCGACGAAGGGCCGCAGACGGGCTTCTACTATGAGGATCCTGACGGCAATAGCATCGAGATCAATGTCTGCAATTACCCCGAGCGTTGGGCCGCGATCGAGCACATGCAGACCTCGGCGGAATTCAACCGCCGACCACTCGGTGTGTACCTCGATCCCGACAAGATGATCGCTGCTCGAGAGGCGGGTGCAACGCCATGGGATCTTCATAAACGTGCCTGGCAGGGGGAGTTTGTGCCCGCGAAGCCGTTCGATCCGACCAAGCTACTGTGAACCGGCTGGATGCGGCTGAGGGTGAAACCTCCCCGCAGCAACGGCGCCGAGCGCGATGAATGCCAGAAAGACGACAAGTTGCGTAACAATAAACGGCGGTTCAGACTGAGTTGGGGCGAGTGGACGCAACAAGGGCAGTTTCTGGAAGGCCTGGACGATTCCAACAAAGACGTTCAAGTAGAGGGCCGACAGCGCAGCGACTACGTACAGCCAGCGCCAAGGACCGGCGAGGCGATAGGCGTACAGTGCGAGAATCGCCAATGCCAGCACCACCAGGGAAATCACGCCGATGACGTGGGCTGGCCCGAATTTCGCGGAATGAAAGAGAAACCCGGTCGCAGTTGTAGCCACCGTCGCTGAGAGAAAAAGCGCAGTCCAACCGTTCCAATGTTGGGTCTTGCACATTGCGTACACGACGACTGCACCGGCCATCATCCCGATGAGACTTAGGGCAACATGTAATAGGGTAAAAGCTGCTGTAGACATCCCCAGGATCATTGCGTTCCTCCAGTACCGAACTTCGGCCGTCGTTTGACACGACGACGCCTCTTGGGCCCGAGCCTACTTTCCAGGTTGCGACAACCTTCCACGTCGCCCCGTCAATCACGCTCAAATCACCGGAGCCCGCTTCACCGACGCGTGTAACCGCGAACAATGGTTGCATGGGGACAGGTTAGGGCCCGCGCACTCGCAGCTGGCACACGATACAGCGGACGCGGACACCCCACCGGTCGCGGGGCGTGCCGTTAGATCGAAGTCAAACGACGCTAAGACTTACCTCGACGTTGTTTCGCGTCGCATTTGAATACGGGCACACCTGGTGCGCCGCCTGCACCAGCGCCTCCGCGTCGGCCTTAGTCATTCCCGGAATGCTCACTCGCAGCGCGACCTCGATGCCGAACCCGCCTGGGATCTTGCCGATACCGACCGAAGAATCGATCGACACGTCCGAGGGCAAAACCGCCTTCTTCTGGGAAGCAACCGCTCTCATTGCGCCGATGAAGCAGGCGGCGTAGCCCGCGGCAAATAATTGCTCCGGATTGGTACCGCCGCCCGCGCCGCCCATTTCCTTTGGGACCGCGAGTTTCACATCCAGCAACCCGTCCGACGATATAGCGCGTCCGTCGCGTCCCCCGGTCGCCTTGGCATGAGCTGTGTACAGAACGCTTTCAATCTTCATTGATATCTCCGCTGTTACTAGGCCGCAGGACATTCCGCAGCGCTCTGAGTAGCCAGTTCCCGGATCGCCGCCGCAATCTGATCGGCAATCGAGATCACCGCGCGCTGATGACCCCGCACCAACTCATCGTACCCTCGACTGACGTCTTCGTAGGCATGAGTATTGCACGTCAAGGTGATCGCGCGAGTGCCCTCCATGGCTCTCACCCGCCAAGACGCGGCGATAAACGCGTAGCGCGCTGGAGCTGATTCAAAGCGCTCTACATCAAGGCGCACCGAAATGGCGGTCGGCCAGCCACGAGAATCTAATGTAGGCGCCCCAAGCTGGCGTTCTAATTCCAGCGACAGCGCGGTTTTGATTTCGTCGCTGAGCGAGGCGACCCACAATTCGTTATCTAACAATGCCATCTCACCGCTCCGCTCGCGCACTACCAATTCGAAGCGATCCACTTGCGCCGGGATGTGTACCGACTCGACATCAACGTTGCGATGGATGATCCGCGGAGCGATGTCGGCATTCGCCGCTGGCGGAATGAGTGTGTGATAATGCATCGGTGCCGATGCGCACGCTGCGGCCAAGACGGTCGCGCAAATCACCAGCGGTCGGCCGCCCGCGCTCACGGCGCAGCCTCCTTCGCTTCGATCGGCGCCTCGGCACTCGTGTTTTGGCTGCGCCGACCTCGAATCAACGCCTCAGGGTGTCGGTCAAGGTAGTTGGCCAGAGAGCGAATGGAGCGCATGGTTCGGCGCGCCTCGCCCAATGTCAGTTCAACGCTGGCGCGCCAAGGGGAATCCTCAGCCAACGCTCGATCGATTGACCGCAGTGTATCGTGCATCGCGCTGACGGCAGCCGATGCGCCCGGCAGCAGCTCGCCATTGATCCGGTCAAGAGTTCCATGCATGCCCGTCAAGTCCGAATCCAAATGTCGCGCGATTTCTTGCAATGGAAGCTCGTCGATTTTCCTTACCACATGGGCGAGCCGCAATTGCAGTTCGTCGATTCCCCCTTCGGTCGTCGGAATTTCCAGGGGCCGTGAGGTGGCGTTGAATTGAGCAGTATGGACCCCGGGGATGAAATCGAGCGCCAGGTAGAGCTGCCCCGTGAGCAGGTTGGCCGGGCGCGGCTGCGCCCGCAGACCTCGCGCCACCAACCGTCCCACCAATTGTGCCATTTTATCGTCGCTTTCGGCCATGCCTTGTTCGACGAGAGTGTCGTATGCCCGTCCCATGCGGCGCGGATACACCACTGCGGTAACAAGTGCCGGAAAGCTCTGATTCCGTGCGTCGTAGTCGAGATCCACCGAAAACACGGTGCCGATGTTGACGCCGATAAACTCGACGGGCGCGCCCGGCGACAGTCCACGCAGCGATTGCGCAAATCGCATGCGCACATAGTGCGGCTCGCCGTCCGGCGGCGCCATGGCCGTGGCCTCGTCCTTGAATAAAACGTACGTCGCCCCCGGCGAAGTGGGCGTAGCGTTCCCGACGTCCGGTGCCGTGTCGAATGCGATGCCTCCCACGATTACCGATGCCAACGATTCCGTTTTGAGTTTCAGCCCCTTCGCGCTCAAGGATACGTCGATGCCGCTGGCATTCCAGAATCGGCTTGAAGGGTTAATGAAGCGATCGTTCGGCGCGTCGATGAATAGAACCAGCAGTGCGCCGCTGCCGTCCGGCTCTAACTTTTCATCGATGACCCGCCCGACAGCAAGGCGCCGAAAATAAACCGGGGCGCCTAGGCTCACCGATCCGAGATCGTCGGTGCGCAGGACAACGCGCTTGCCGGCCCATCCATGGGCCAAGGGCGGCGGAGATTCAAGCCCAACAAATTCACTGCGTCGCGTTTTGGATTCTCCCGTCTCTGCGCTGATGAACGCGCCCGACAGCAGAGTGTCCAATCCAGATACCCAACCGACACCGATTCGAGGCCGCACCACCCAAAACTGCGCGTCGCTTGTCGCGACATCTGAAGCGCTCCTGGCGAGATCTGCGGTGACCAGCACACTGTTTCGATTCGCACTCAGAGTGATGGCCGTGACATGACCGATGGTGACATTGCGATACTTTACCAACGTCTTGCCGACCTCCAATCCTTCGGCTGTTTGAAGGCTAATGGTGATTCTGGGTCCGGTTGTCCGCCACGAATTGATGACCAGCGACAAGCCCACCAATGCCGCCGCAATGGGCACCAACCATACCAGCGATGGCACCCAGCCTTTTGATTTGCCAATTGGGAGCGGCGGTATATCTTCCGAATTCGGCGAAAGGGAATGCTCAGACATTGCTGACTTTCGCGTCCCATATCAAGCGAGGATCGAAGCTCAACGCGGCTAGCATGGTGGTCACAACGACAGAGCAAAAGAACACGATTCCGATCCGGGGTTCCGCAGTGCCGAGCGTCTTGAACTGCAGCAGCGACGAGGTGAGCGCAACCACGACGACATCGAGCATCGACCAGTACCCGATGAACTCGACGACTCGAAAGAGCTTTGCGCGCTCGCTTCTCGCAGACACGTGGCCTTGCCGCACCGACCACAGCAATAACCCCAGCGCCAGAAATTTCACAACCGGTACGGCAACGCTCGCAATGAAAATCAAGGCGGCGATGTCCCAAGATCCGGCACGCCAGAAACTCACCACGCCGCCGAGTATTGTGCTGTCCTCGCCACCGCGTATGCCGCTTGTGTGCATTACCGGCAAAATGTTCGCCGGTATATACAAGAGCATGCCCGCGAGCAGCCACGCGAGGGTCCTTTCCTCGCTTCGTGGTAGGCGCGCGCGAATCCTGCACGCGCAGCGCGTGCAGCGCGCGTCACTCGCAGACGAGGGCCGTGGCAACACCAGGCCGCAGGTGCCGCACAAGACGAGTCCGAGCGCTGCGGCGGTGAACTGTCGACTCATAAGGGTGTGTGCAGCGCAAGCCCCCACCATGCCCGCGGGTCATAGCGGCTCAACAGCGCCAATAGAATGGTCAGACCGCCAAGCGCCCAAATCCCCTCACCTGGTATTACACGCACCCAGTTCGAGAGTTTGACGATGGCCACCAACGCTCCAAGAAGAAAGACCTCTGTCATGCTCCACGGGCGGAGGCGATGCAACGTGATCAGAATGACTCGCGATCCGGGAGCGCATCGCCCCGCGCGCGCGAACGACAATAACCAGAGAAGCATCGCAATCTGTAGCGCGGGAACCCACAGTGTCGTGACCGCCAAAACGAGCGCGGCTCCGGCGAACCAGCCGCGCTGCATAGAGAGCACCGCCGTCCAAATGTTCGCCTCGACGTGCATTCCGCCGAACTCGATGGCCAGTACCGGCGTTACATTGGCAATCACAAGACAAATCCCGGCTGCGAGTGCCAGTGCCAGTACGTGGTCGGTTTCCGGGTGCCGCGTTCTGGCAAGTACGGCATCACAGACGGTGCAACATGCGGCGGCGTTGGCTTGGAGCAGCATATTCCGATGGACCGTATCGCAATCCGGACATATGAGCAGGTCTGTTGTGGCGAGTGGCACGTGCGTGACTGTGGGGTATCGACGCTCGCGGCTGACTCACGGCCCTGCGGCGCGCCGGCCCAACGCCTCGCCGTTCTCAGCGACCGCCGCCAGTATTACTGGAACGGCGCCTGGACGGGCCCCGTATACCTGTGTCTGGCGATCTTGTCTTGGTCCTGGACGCCTTGGTTAGCTTGGCCCGAAGACGCAATAGGCCCACCATGAGTTCATCGCGCTCTCGGCCAAGTTGTTCCAGAGTACGGTTGCCAACCTCTTTCAACACCCCGTCAATGATTGTTTTCTGCAACTCCGGGGTGAGATCTGGCCGTCCGAGATCTTTCCAACAAGCGGCAATCGGCCGCGCCAGATGCTCCATAAAATGATGGATTCCGCCCTTGCCGCCACCCAAATGAAAGAGCATGTTGGGGCCCATGATCCCCCAACGAAGTCCGGGTCCCCAACACACCGCAGCGTCGGCATCGGTAACGTCGAGAACATCTTCCTTGATCAGGTGGGCAATCTCACGGTACAGCGCGGCTTGGAGGCGGTTCGCGACATGCCCTAACACTTCCTTGCGCACATGGATGGGTCGCCGGCCGATGGAGCGGTAGAACGCAATCGCTGCCTCGATGGTTTCTGGCGCGGTCTTCGCTCCCCCGACGACCTCGATCAGCGGCACGACGTGGGGAGGATTAAAGGGATGGCCAATGACGCAGCGCTCAGGATGCGCGCATTGCGCCTGAATTGCGCTCATCGCGAGACTTGTCGAGCTGGAAGCAATGATCACGTGAATGGGCGCAGATGCGTCCAGATCCGCGAACAGCTTGACCTTGAGATCGATCTGCTCGGGGGCGCACTCTTGCACGAAGTCGGCGTGTTCGACGGCGAGCGATGAATCATGCGTGAACGAGAGATGCTCGGGCGACCCCTTGTGTGATAGACCCAGCACTTTGAGCGCCTGCCAAGCCGTATCCACGTAGTGCCGCAGTTGCGCCTCAGCGCCGGGACTGGGGTCGGAGGCTATCACATCCAAACCTCGCGCCAAGAACAGGGCAGTCCAGCTCGCGCCGATGGCGCCTGTTCCAATAACCGCAACGCGACGAATTGGTTTATTCAATTGAAATCTGCTTTCGGCGTTATCGGCATTCATGCACACACCGCGCCATCGCGTTGCAGCCGGCCGCCGAACGCACGTCACACGATTCCCTGGGCAAAATCGAGGCGGCGTTCGGCTCCAGAGGATACTTCGTTAGCCCGACTTTCAGCTCTTGAGCTTCACGTTTACGCCATTGGCCGAGAGCGTGAATCGCAAGCCGACGGACGTCGACACCAGTTTGATGACAACCCCATGTTCGTTCTTCAGGTACGTCGCGGATCCGCCACCCCCAATCGTGATGCCGGCCGATGCCGCGACATAGTTGCCGGCGAAATCGGACAGTTTCGTCAGATGGTACACATTCCCGGTCGCTGAAATATTGGCGGCCCCCGCATCGGCCACGGATACGCCGGAAATGCTGAATTTATGGGTTCCCTGGCTAAATGTCAGATCTCCATGACCCCACACATAGCCGACGCCCGCGGCGACGCTTCCGCCGCTGAGCACGACGGTCCCATCCGGCTGAGCGTCCGCGGCCACCGGTTCGTCGGCAATCGCCGTGCTGGACAACAGAACAAACGCCATCACTGTCATCGCAAGATTACGCATAAACATGTATTCCTCGTGATTGATATAGGGATTGAGTGGGATGTGCAACTGATCACGCTGTTCGCATCGAGCATGCTAGGGTCGCTCGAGTTCGGATGCTTGCTCGATATTGCTGCGGGTGTTTCGCCCGTGCTCGGGTACCGGCGTTTTGCACGTCGGCCCCTGTCGCCTGCATCATGGTTTTCAGAGTCGACTTTCACCGCGAATCGGTGTGATGGGCGTGAGCTTCACACGCCTAGTCTCTTTCGCATTGCTTAACCTCACCGATGGAGATGCATGGGATGAGACAGTCCTTGAATTCAACCAGCGCCCTTGCGCGTGCCATCGTGGCACTGTTGTGTACCCTTTCCCTCGGTTCGGTACGCGCGGCGGATGGGGTAGACACCCGCGTGGACGGCGCACGCATAGCAAATGCCGATCGCGATCCCGGGAATTGGCTGACCTACGGGCGCACTTATAGCGAACAGCGCTACAGCCCCCTCAAAAAGATCTCCTCCGACAACGCCAATCGGCTCGGGCTTGCGTGGTTCGCCGACCTTGACACTAATCGAGGGCAGGAAGCGACTCCGCTGGTGATCGACGGCGTCATGTATGTGTCCACCGCGTGGAGCATGGTCAAAGCCTACGACGCCCGCAGTGGTCATTTGCTGTGGTCTTATGATCCCGAAGTACCTAAGGAACTAGGCGTCAATGGTTGCTGCGACGTTGTCAGCCGCGGCCTTGCGGCGTGGAACGGAAAGATATTCGACGCCACTTTTGACGGCCGAATCGTGGCGCTCGACGCCAAGACAGGTAAGCCCCTGTGGAGCACGCTGACCGTCGAAAGGGACCAGCCTTACACGATCACACAGGCGCCGCGTGTCATCAAAGGACGCGTCATCATCGGCATGAGCGGCGGTGAATATGGCGTGCGGGGGTACATTTCCGCCTACGACGCTGAGACGGGCAAGATGGCCTGGCGCTTCTACACCGTCCCCGGCGATCCGTCGAAGCCGTTCGAGAACGACGCCATGGCGATGGCCGCCAAGACATGGTCCGGGGAATGGTGGAAGCACGGGGGCGGCGGCCCCGTATGGGACGCCATTTCCTATGATCCGGATCTGAATCTGCTGTACTTCGGCGTCGGCAACGGCCTCGAGTGGAGCCGAGCGAGACGCAGCGCCAACAAAGGCGACAATCTCTTTCTGGCGTCGATTGTTGCGCTCAACGCCGACACTGGCGCCTATGTGTGGCACTACCAGGTCATCCCCGGAGACGAATGGGATTACGACGCGGTTGCTCAGTTGGTGCTCGCGGACCTGACCATCGATGGCAAGTCTCGACAGGTATTGATGCAAGCAAACAAGGATGGGTTCTTTTATATTCTGGATCGCAAAACCGGCGGGTTGATTTCAGCGAAGACCTTTGTTCCCATCAATTGGGCGAGTGGCATCGACATGAAGACCGGCCGCCCCATCGAACATGCCGACATTCGTTACAGTACCACTGGCAAACCCATCGTCATGATGCCGGGGCCCGATGGGGCGCACTCGTGGCACCCGATGGCATACAACCCGGGGAATGGCCTCGCCTATATCCCGGCGCAGACGATCGGTAAACAATTTACTCCGATCAAGGACTTCAAGACTTCGCCGATCGGTTGGAACCTCGGGGTCGATGTTGCCGGAACGCCTGGGCTCAAGCAGGGCTTTCTGCTTGCCTGGGACCCGGTAAAGCAGAAGGAAGTGTGGCGCGTGAACTATCGCGGTCCCTGGAACGGCGGCATCGTAACGACCGCCGGCAACCTCGTGGTGCAGGGCAATGCCACGGGCGAATTTGCCGTGTATCGCGCAGACAATGGTCAAAAACTGTGGTCGATGGATGTTCAATCACCAACGATGGGAGGACCCATGACCTACGAGGTCGGCGGTGAGCAATACATTGCCGTATTGAGCGGTTGGGGATCGGCGTTTTCCCTGCAGGCAGGCAAGGTTGCCGCGCAGTCCGGCAATTTGCGCAATGTCAGCCGGGTGCTGGCATTCAAGGTGGGCGGTACTGCAACTCTGCCACCCCTCGAGCCGCGCACGCTCGTGATCAATCCGCCGCCGGAACCCGCGGACACGGCATCTGTCGCGGACGGCGAAGCCGTGTTCGGCCGTTACTGCAGCGCCTGTCACGGAGAAAACGCGGTCGGCGGCGGCGTGGTCCCGGATCTTCGTGCCTCGAATTTTCTCGGCAACGATTTTTGGTACGAGATCGTGTTGAACGGTGCTCTGAAGGATGCCGGTATGGTGTCCTTCAAGAGTGCGTTGGACCGCGACGACGTGACCGCGATTCGTAACTACGTCATTCACCGCGCGAATCAAGACAGCAAGGGACAAGGTCAATAGGGATCCACCATGAATCACTGCGTGTTGAAGCCGATCGCGGCAGCTGTACTGTCGGCGACGACCGTCGGCGCGATCAGCGGTTGCATTGCGGGTTACGGCAGGGCAAATATGACTAGCGCAGCGGGGCCGCTGCCGCCAAAGAATCCGGACACGGCGCCCGACAGGCTCGCGACATACTGCTTGCCGTCGAATTCATAGCTGATCACCCCGCCACCGACCGACCCACCGGTATTAAAGCTGTACAGCGTCTTCCCCGTGCCGGCGTCGATGGCAAGAAAATTATCGTTGAAATCACCGGTAAAAAGCACGCCGCCGGCCGTCACCGTGACGCCCGCCACCAGCGGCGTCGGCCACTGGCGTTTCCACCGCTCCTTGCCGGTGGCCGCGTCGATGGCTTGCAGCCAGCCGCGTGCCTGGTCTCGGGAATCGGGCGATACGGCGCCGCCGTAATAATGCGCGTTTACCGTAAACTGCGGCGGCTTTGCGGCTATCGTGAAAGTACCGCACCAATCCACCGTGGCTACGTATAGCGCGTGGCTTGAGCGGCTGTAGGCGGGTCCATTCCATTCCATTCCATACCGCCCAGCAGACCCGGACAGGAGTGCGCGCCCTCGACAGTCGGCGCTGCATCCCAGTTGGTGCGGCTGGTGACGGGAATCTCATAAAGTTGTTGGTGCGTTTCACGATCCAGCACGCGCAACAGGCCGTCCTTGCCGCTGATGGCGATGAGCTCACGCGTTGTGCCGTTCACGGGTTCCTTGAACAACGGGCTCACTTGACTGAGGTCACGGTCGTGTTCGTCTGCCGGCCCAAACTGATGGAACCACAGCAGTTTGCCGGTCCGCACGTCGAGTGCCAAGGCGGAATTGGTGTACAGGTCGTCGCCGGGTCTTGCGGCTTTGTAGAAATCCGGCGCAGGATTGCCGACGGGCACGTAAAGCACGCCCCTTACCGCATCGAGGGACAGCGGCGTCCACAGGCTGCCACCACCGTGCTCAAGGGCCTGAGGGTTGCTCCAGGATTCGGCGCCCGGTTCATTCGCGTCTGGAATAACGTTGAAGCGCCACAAGGGTTCGCCGGTATCGAGATTGAATGCGCCAATCCAATTCTTTGTGCCCCAGTCAGCTCCAGCGGGACCGTAAATGATTTTGCCTTCAAAGATCAGCGGAGGCATGCTCAAGTACTGTCCGGATGTCGAGTCCGCGATCTTTCGGCTCCACAATAGCGATCCATTCGACATGTTGAGCGCAATGAGATAACCATCTGGAGTGCCGCGCACCAACCTACCATCTTTCAAGGCGACGCCGCGATTGACTTTCGACAGCGCGCCGTCCTTCAAAACCCAGTTATGAATCCAGCGTTGACGGCAGTTCGCCGCATCGATGGCGACGGTCGCCTCGTTGAGCGTGAAGTACATCGTGCCCTTGTAGACCAGCGGGCTGGACTGGGCCGCAACGACGCTGTCGGAACGATATATGCACACAGGTCGGAGGTGACTGGCGTTCGCCTCGGTGATTTGCTTGGACGTGACGTAGCGCTGGCCCTCGTAGTCCTTGCTCGCATAAAGCCAACTCTCACGGTCGGTGGCGGCATCGCGTAGTTCCTCACCGGTCGGCCCTGTTCCCAGCGGCGCACTTCGTGACCGATCGTCCGCTAACCCCGCTGTCGGCGCCACGCCCAGTGTGGACAAATAGGCAATCACGTTCGCACGTGCCGCCGAATCGGTGATCGCGACTGCCATCAAGGTGCCGGGGACCTTGACAGTCGACGAGGCCAGGAACTCATCAAGCGTCACCGCATTCCAAGTAATTCCGGCGTTGGTCATTGCATCCGAATACTTGTAACCGGGCAGGCCACCGGATCGACGCTCCAGCACGCCGGCCAGCGAGGGCCCAAAGCCGTTCTTGCCTACGACTGCGGTGTGGCAGTTCGAGCATTGATTTTCGAACACGGTCTTGCCGGCTGCGGCGTCGCCCTGCGCGTAGGCGCGGTGACACATCAGACTCGCAATGCTCGCCATCAATGACCATCGACGGGTGTTCATGGATTGCGTTCCTTCCGCAGCGCCTCGTTGTATCGAGAGGTTAGCCAGTCGCGGCTCACCGTGGACTTACGAATCCAGGGATTCTTACGGATATGGCTTGGGTTCGGGCGCGCCCGCACATGTGTGCCTGCCGTGAATCGCGCCCCTCTAATGTGTGTGCCTGTCATCGCCGCGTCAATTTGCGAAACAGTTACCGGAGTAATGCCATTGGATCACACGACGTACCTTGCCTTAATATCGCCGCCTCAACGCTTAGCCTTGGCGGCTTCCGTGCTCGGCGTGATCACTGCTTTCGGCGCGGTCCGAAGAGCCGAGGCGGTCGAGATCGAGGTTCAAAAGGACACCGACTGGACGGTCGTTGTGCGCGGCTTTATCGCGACGGACATCAACTGGGACCAGCACGACTTGGGGTCCGCCGAACCCTTCCTGCCGTCGCCCAACGATTCATCGCAGGCTAGCAATCGGGCACTGCGCTACAGTGCCAGTCAGTCGCAGATCGGCTTTTACGTAGCGGCTCCGCCTCAAGACGGCTTTTCGACCGACGCCTATACAGAGATGGATTTCTTGAAGGGGCCTATCACAGGACCCGACGAACACATCGTCAGCCCGACACCGCGACTGCGCCTCGCGTACGGCCGATTCCACTGGAACGATGACCAAGACATGCTTACCGTCGGACAGACTTATGTGCTGTTCGGTGATTTATATTCGAGCATTACCTGGGACAATCTCAATCTCTCGCTCGGCGGCATCATAGGGCGCGAGCCCCAAGTCCAATACAGCCACACAACTTCCATCGACGCCGACTCGAAACTCACTTTCGCGGTGAGCGTCAATGCGCCGAACTCGGGCTTGTTCAATGAGGCGACCGGCACGGCGGAAGCGAGCGGTTCCCCCTTCGTGCATGCAAAAGCTGGCTACCAAACCGATGCTTTGGGCAAGGCAGACTACTACGGATTTGAAAAACATTCCGACGTTCCGGCCGAGATTTCAGTGAGCACCTTCTACGGGCGCGAAAAGATACCGAGGGTCGTCCTGGGAGGCACTCAGGACGTCGATGCCTGGGGCATCGCGATGAATGGTGTATTGCCCGTCATTGGAATTCGGGGCAACCAGCGCGCTGGAGCCGCCTCGATTGAGTCTCAGGTCTGGCTGGGGGAACACATGGACAACTACTTTGGAGGGAATGGTCAAGGAGTGTACGAGACCGCCGACGGACGTGTCGCAGGCATCAAGGCGCACGGCGGCTTCGTGGAGGCCAAATACTTTTTCACGAATAACCTGAACATCACCGCTGGTTACTCGATCGACGCCAACGACTTGAATCGACTAACGGACGCGGGAGTTCCGTTTCGAATCGCCTCCGGATTGTTCAGCGCAAACACCTTCGGATCGCCGGGGGTCAATAAGGCGCGGGACATCGATGTAGCGCTCTGGTACCACCCGCTTGCCCCAGCGTTTTTTGGCGTGGTCTGGGATTCGCGTAAGGCGAATTACAACTCCGGCGTCAACGGCAGCAACAATCGGCTCAATCTTTCCATGTTCTACAATTTCTAACGTTGACGCAACACCACGTCCGGGAGTGCTGCCGCCTCGGAAGATGTCCAAGCGATGAAGCGCATTGCCGCACGCACCGGGCGTCGGCGGTGCGCCAGCCACGCTTCCACCTGGTAGCTGCGATGCTCGCCGCGCACGCACCATTCGCAAAAGTGCTCGCAATTATTGCTCAGGAGCCGGTAGCCGTCCTCACCCAGCCGGGATCGCGCACGCTGAATCACCTCCCGCCAATCGAATTTCGGTGGCGCATGGGGCCTCACCCAGATGGGGCGCCCGTGGGAGAAGCCGGCAATCGGTATTTCTTCCACCGGCGCTTTGCGGAGGCCGTGAGCCAGTCCTGCGTAGTGCACCACCTGACCGTCACCGACGTATATTCCATGATGCAGAAAGCCGCGACGCGGCGTGAGAATATGAGAGCCCAAAGGAGGTTCCTGCTTCGCGTCCATTCGCTGCGTCACTAAAACTGCAGGGGCCGCCAGTAGTGATCGACCAACAATATCGTGAACAAGAGCAGTAGATAATTGATCGAATACCGAAATGCGCGCATCGCGGCTTCCAGGGTCGGGTGTGCGTTTAGTTTAAGTACCCTGCGGGCAAACACGGCGTTAAGTGCCGTTGCGCCGGCAGCGTACAGAGGTCCGCACATGCCGGTGAGGCACGGGAGCATCGTCACCCAGACCAATAAAATGGTATAGAGCACGATGAAGGTGCAAGTGAAGTCCACGCCGTGAGTCACCGGCAGCATCGGCACACCGGCTTTCGAGTATTCGGCGCGTCGCGCAATCGCCAGCGCCCAGAAATGCGGCGGCGTCCACGTGAAAATGATCAGAGACAGCAGCAGCGCGTTCGCATCGACACTTCCGGTCATCGCCGCCCATCCAAGGACCGGAGGCGCCGCGCCAGCCGCACCCCCTATGACGATGTTCTGCGGCGTCGCATGCTTGAGCCACCGCGTGTAAATCACCGAGTATCCGACCAACGACGCCAGCGTCAGCATCGCGGTGAGCCAATTGACGAGCAGCCCAAGGATCATCATGGACCCGATGCTCAGGATGGCCGCAAAGGCTAAGGCAGCGTGCGCAGTCAACTGCCCGCTCGGCAGGGGCCGGTTGCGGGTCCGGGTCATTGCGGCATCCAGCCCACGATCCAGCAACTGATTCAATACTGCGGCCGCGGCCGCGGCGAGCCAAATGCCGGCGGTCGCGAACAGTACGAGATCGAGGCGCGGACGGTCGCGGATCGCGAGGAACATGCCCACGACCGCGGTGAATACGATAACCGCGACGACCCTGGGCTTCGTGAGTTGCCAGTAGCTTCGGCCCTGCCGGATCCACGAAGAAGCAAGATCTGCCGGTCCCGCGCGCTCTATCGACCATGGCACCATGTTGGCGAGTCAGCTCAGCGCGATCGCCAGTGTTTGTCTCACGCTCTCGTAAATCGCCTGCGTCTTGGGGTTGGGCTGCACACCGAGAACCCTGGTTAGCAAGTCACGACACCTACGGTAGACCTGCAGCGCCTCGGTGTGATCACCCAGCTCACGATGGCAAATCATAAGTCCCCGGTAGAGGTCTTCCGCCATGCCATCCAGCGCGATTCCAGTGTGATAAATGTTCGCCGCCTCCTGCCAAAGACGCCTGCTCTCGTAGCTGCGGGCAGCTTCGCGAATGGAACGGAGAAATTTGTCGCGAAGGGCCTGCCGAGTCTCCATGGCCCACGATTTGTCGGATTCTTGCTCGAGAAAATGGCCTTGATACAGCTTCGTCGTTCGCGCCAGGCGCGACGCCGCGTCGACTCCGTGCTCCGCGCTTCCCTGAAGTTCCCGTTCAAAGGCCCACATATCCACCCAGAAATAATTTCGATCGAGACTCAGCTTGCCGCCCGACATGATCACCGCACCCGGCGCGCCGAGTAGCTGCCGCAGGCGATACAGGCCGCTCTCGAGCGCGTGATAGCCGGCGTCACCGTCGGAATCCGGCCACAGCGCGTCCGTCAATGTGCCGGCGCTCACGTCGGTGCCCCCGAACGCAATGAGAGCCTGGAGCAGCTCGAGAGTTTTTTTCTGCATGCGGCGCGACAAGCGCAGCGGCACATCACCTGTGAGCACTCGGAATGTGCCCAGGACGTACACTTTAAATGGCCACGGCCAATCCTGATCCGCGGTCTTCGGCGCAGGCAGCTGATGGTGCTCAATGAGATTACGGGCCGACTCGGCTTCGATGCCGGCACGGATTGCTTCCATGCAGAGTTCCGCGATCGCGGTCGGCAACAGGCTGACCACCTGCGACGCGGAGCCCGAATATTGCGTCGGATCCAGCGCGGCGGCGAGAAGTCGATGGCACTCGGCACCGTCCCCGCGACACATTGCGACATACGCGGCGAGAAGATCGTAGTCGCGGCGCCATGTGGCTGGCGGGCAACCGTCGAACAGCGCCAACGCCTGACTGAGTAATTCGGCTGCGCCGGCGCAGTCACCGAGCGTCGCACGGCACCCCGCCAGAGCGAGACGCGAGATCCTCTGCAGGGATTGCGCACACGCACCGTCGGCCTTTAGGACGGCGGAATCCCAGTAACTAGCGGCCGCCGTAACATCGCCTCTAAGGAGCGCCTGTTCGGCCAGTGCCTGCGAAAGCAGCGCCAAGCCGAAGCTGTCCGTCGACTTGACGACCCGACGCATTTCTTGAACGCACTCCGCCATCTCATTGCGGTCACGGCGTCCGAAGGCGAGTAAGTGGCGGGCTTGATATTGCAGAGGATCGCTCACATCTACGCGAGTCTCCGTCGCGGTGCCCATTGCCCTTTGCAGCGATGCATCCGCGTCCGGGTAAGCGCCGGCGAACCAAGATCCGTACGCGATGGCGTTGAGTGTGGATACCTGGGCCATCGGCGAGCAGCCCGGTGCTTGCAGCAGCGATCGCAGCCGCCGAGTCATCTCTAGCAGCGAGTTGCTATCGAGCATCGAACAATGCGCAGCCAAGAGTGATCGCCCGGCGTATAAGCGATGATTGATCTCAACATCGCATTCCAGGAGAACCTGCAGTCGCGCTATGGCGAGCGCCGACAATTGAGGCGCCGATCTCACGCGGGCTTGCGCAAATAGCAAGCTCGCGTACACCCGTAACTGCGCCTCACGTGAGGGGAGCGCAGATATGGCGCCTAAGTGCGCCTCCAATCGATCGATCCAGATCAGCGACGGCTCAAAACCCGACCATTCAAATTCATAGGATTCCAGCGCTGCGGCCGCCGCCAGCAATTGCCCGCTCCGGTCCCCGCCCACCTCGAACCCGTCCCAGGCATTCTTCAGCAGCGTGCGCGCCGCATTCGGGCTGCTACCAATCGACGCAGCGCCGCGCCAAAAAGACAGCCAAGGATCAGTCGAAGAAATTTCCGCGGGAACCCTGTCCAACCAGTTTCGCAGGACCGCCGCGCCGCCCTGTGCAAGCAGGAGCGACCCATGCCGGCATACCAGCCGCACCAGCGACTCCCAGTTGTGGGTTTGCGCGATAAAGCTGACGAGAACATCCAGTTCATGCCAGTCGGCCAAGTGGTTAGATGCGGAGTCGACAAGGGCTTTGAAGTCGCCCGGCGCCAAGGTTCCATTGATTCGAGTCAACAGAAATTCGCGAAACAAGGGCGCGTATTCGTAAGTCAGAGGGCTGCCCGCGTATCTCTTGGTAAACAATTGACGGCTCGCCAACTTGTCGAGTATTTGGGAGGCGTGCGCAATGCCGCTCAGTGTCTCAGCCTGCGGTCCCGAAAACCTCGGTAGCAAGGCCGTCGCGACGAGAATCCGCCGCACCGGCGGCGTGGCTCGATCGAAGATTTCGCCGGCATAGTAGCCAAAGACGGCTTCTCGTAATTCGTGCTCCACCGACTGAGAATCAGGCGCATTGCGACGCAATCGCTCCAGGGTGATTGCGATTCCCGCGGCCCAACCGCCGCACTGACTGTGCAGCACTTGCGAGACGCGCTCATCCGCGGAAACGCGGCCGGCAATCGCGCGGGTTTCTTCCGCCGTGAACTCCAGATCCCGGGAGTCGAGAATCCCCAGGGAGCGGCTGGCGAGCAAGCGCGAGTAGAGGCAGGGATGCTCGCCTCGGCCGATCAGAATGAGATTGAGGCCCGGCGGAATTTCGCCGGCCGCGTCCGCGAGTAGCGCATGCAACGAGGCGTCGGGAGCGACCTCATGACAGTCGTCAAGGACGAGCACGCCCGGCTGAGGCAGTCGTTTGTACAATTCCCTGAGGACACGCCTGTTGGAACCGGTGCGGACCGCCGATCCGCCCACGAACGCGGCGAGATGCTGCAAAAACATCTCCGGGTCATTGTCCTCCTCGTCGAGGTGGTGCCAGACGGACGGCAGCTGCCGCGCCTCGAGATAGCTGGCGACCAAGGCCGTCTTTCCAGCGCCCGGGGGTCCTCCGATCCACAGCATCGGCAGACTGCGCCACTCATCCAAGAGGGCAAAGAGCCGCTGCCGTGGCAGCAAAGGGGCACGCTTCGTACGGTCAGTGACTGTTGCTGCGACGGGGTTTTGGCGCATCATGGGTTCTCCCGCAGTACTCGACACGCGGCCAGGGTAATCGCTACCCCCCGCCGAGTAGTGATGGCACGGTAATGATTAGGTCAAGAATCGGTTATCGAGCGGTGCTACGCGGTGGCAGGCGGCGCCTTGAGGCGCGGAGCCCAGCGAAATCCGAGGTCTATGGCGAGCGGGGACACCAGGAACGATGCGGAGATCGACAACAGCGCCAGGGCATAGCCCCGCTCGGCGAGCAGGCCATGTCGATGCGCGCTGGCAAAGATGACATAGCCGATTTCATCGAGCGGCATGAGCAGCAACCCGCCGAGCAGCGCCGAGTAGCGATCGACCCGAAAAGCCCGCGCGACCCAGTACACGACGCCAAGTTTAATGACCAGTACCGCGCTGACGTAGAACAGCAGCTCAGCACGAAATGCGGCGACTTCATGGAGATCAATAGCCATCCCCACGGCCACGAAAAACACCCCCATCAATATCCGGCGGGCAGGCGTCACCGCCGCGTTGACCTGGGTCGAGTGGCGGCTGGTGGACAGCAACACACCTGTCAAAAAGGCGCCGAGCGCCGCGGAAACTCCCACTTTTTCCATGATCCAGCCGGCAGCAAATACGCCCGCCAGAACGACCAGAGCGACTCCTCCGGAGCCCATGTCGCGCAGAGTCGACCTGATGGCGAGAGGCACGAGAACGCGCCCCAACAAGAATACCCCGGCGAGGGCGGCGCAGACTTGCAGCGCCGCGGCCGCGGGCATCGCATTGCCGACAGACCAGGATGATTTGCCCAGCAAGGGGATAAGCGCGAGAACCGGGACCAACATGAATCCCTGGAACACATCCGCCGCAATGGTCAACCGACCATGGGCGGTCGTAACCTCCCTGCGCGCCTCGAGAATCGGCAGCGGCACAGCGCTCGAACTCATGGCAAGACCCAGGCCGATGACCATGGCGGATTGCCAATTGACTTTGGACACAACTAGCAGAAAGACGGCAATCGCGACACTCGCCGCCAGATACTCGATCGATCCGAATCCGAGCACCCAGTTGCGCATCGACCACAGCATGCCCGGTTGCGTGTCCAGCCCCACGATGAAAATCAACAGCATGACACCGATTTCACCGAGCGCCTGTAGATCGCTGAGATGGCTGGTGAGCAACGGCATGGGCGAATGAGGTCCCAAAACGATCCCGACGACGAGAAGTGCGCCAATGCTCCCAAGCTTGAGCCGATGCGCGACCCCTATTGCAGCCGCGGTAACGGTCAGCAGCACGGCCGCAGCGAACAGTAGTCGATCTGTGCTCATCTAATCGCGTGCGGCGGCTCCGGCCGTAAGTGGGGCGACGCAAGAATCAATTTGACAGCCGGAGCGGCGCAAGCAATCAGCATGACGCACGGAACTGCCGCCCAGAGCAACTCCAAGGCGGTGTTGCGATGCAGTGCAGATGGCCTATCCAACTCACGGCGGTGATTGCAGATGGCGAGAATCATCGCAGTGAAAACGCCCGCCGCCGCTGTCGCGCACATAACCAGCATGATGACTCGCATCGGCTATGCCAGTACCTGGGAAAGCGAGCGTCGGTAGGTGCTCGGCGTCTGACCAGCCAACTTGCGAAACGCGGCGGTAAATGAGCTTGTCTCGTGAAATCCCACGTCGAGCGCTATCTCTGTGATCGAGATGTGGCCCTTCGCGAGCAGGCCCTTAGCCCGCTCCACCCTGCGCATGGAAAGATATCGGTGCGGAGAAACTCCGAACGAGTGTCTGAAGCAGCGGCAAAAGTGATAGCGGCTCAAGCGCGCCAGCGCCGCCAGCTTAGACACCGGAATATGCTCAGCGACATGATCTTCGACATACTGAGCCACGAGACGTCGCTGCCAGGCCGTGAGTCCTCCGCGAAGCCCCGTCGGCGACGAAGGAGCAGCCACATCTGAATGCAACAGCTCGTGCGCAAGCACGACCCCCAATGCGTCGGCGTACTGCTGACAGGTGTCACGCGTGTCCTCGACGAGCGCCTTGACCTTCAGCACGGTCTGCCACAGAACCGCACTCTGAAAATGCAATCGCGGCGCAAGCGTTTCGCTGCCCAAGGGATGCCCCGCACTGATCGCCGCACAGCATGGGTCAATGTAGATGTAGATGACGTTCGACGGAAAGTCTGGATCGTGCCACTCACGAAAACTGCTTCCCGCCGGCACGAAGGTGAGCGTTTGACTGAGGTTCTGCCGATTGCATATCGGGAGACCGTCCACGATCGTTTCGCCGTCGCGCCGTGCCATCCGTTCGTGGGCAACCAACAGGTGCAGCGGTCCACAGTAACAATTCTCGAAGCGCACGTGCGCCAGTCTAAAGACGGTCTCCACCGTCACACCTCTGCACACGGAATTCCGCCGTCGTTCGAGCGGCGCGGGCTCAATACGGGTTATGCCACGCGCGTACGTTTCACACTCCTGCCGTTCACGTGAGCCGTCCATCACACCTCCAGTGACGGCAAGCTACACTCACGTGACTCACCTTTGACTTACGCAGCGTCAGGTTTTCTGATCGCTGCGCAGCCACTCCTCGCAAATGGCCTCGCCTAAGGCGATGACTACTGGTCCTATGAATACACCGAGCAGCCCAAAAGTCTCCAATCCGCCGAGCGTGCCGACAAGCGCTCCCATAAAGTTCAACCGAGCGCCCTGCGCCATCAGGGTTGGCCGCACGAATTTGTCGCTGACAAAAAGCACCGCGATGCCGGCGATACCGATCGACATGGCGGACCAAGCGGAATCGTGAGCAAGTAGATCCATACAAACGGCGGCAACGGCGCAATACCCGAGGAATGGGAACATCGCCAAGATGCCGGTAACCGCGCCCCATGCCACCGGTGACGGCACATGTGCCAGCGCATAGGCGATGCCGAGCGAGACCCCGTCGATCAAACCGACCAAGAACATACTGTTCGCGGTCGCGCGCAACGCGGCGACCGCAATGCCGATATATCTGATTCCGGGCGCACCGAATCGCTCACCGAATCGCCGGGCGAGCAGGCCTGCCAGCGATTCCCCGTGGCGAAACAGGGTGAACAGCACAATCACTGTAAACGCGGCGACGAATGCATGATACGCGACGAATTGTCCGACGAACTGCGCACGACGCATGAGTGAGCCCGCGTCCGCGCGGCTGAACCACGCGGACAGGCCACCCGGAACGCCAGCGCCACTATTCCAAACCTCCATCAGTCTCCGGCCGACCAGGGGCAGATCGCCCATCCAGGATGGAGCCGGGATTCCCCGTTGATCCAACGCGGCGAACTCCGTCAGCCAGTCCTGAGCTTGTTCCGCCAGGACGCCGCACGCGAAGACGACCGGCCCCAGCACCAGCAGCGTGATGAGCGCGGCGAATAGCAGCGGCAGGATGTGTGCGCTCAAGCTCACGGAGCACCTGCGCACCGTACGACGATACAAGGGCCAGTTGGCCACCGCAAAGATCGTTGCCCAGACGATGGGCACGACAAAGCTTCTGATCAGCCACAGTGCAAGCCCAAGGAGCAGGAAGGCCGCGATTCGACGCGAGTTGAAGCTGGGCGAAAGCCAGTTGCTCACGAGATCTGAGCGGGTTGCAATGCAGCAGCAAGTCGCTTGGTGAATCCCCTAATGCGCCATGCGGCGATGAGCAGAGCCACGCCGCACCCGATCGAAACAACGGCGAGCAGCGCCAAAATGGCCGCCACCGTCGCCGGTGGATTGATGAACGCGACGGCGGAGGCGGCGATGCTCAAAATCCCACACACGCAGGTCCAAGCCCAGGATATGCCGGCGTGCCTCATTTGGATCGACGAATAGATGACCACCACCCCACTCGTCGCAAGCAATAGCCCGACCCAGATCGCGATGAAGGTCAGCGATAATTCGGGGTAGGCGTAAATCGCGGCCACGCCGAATCCCGTGGTGACAAGGCCACCGGCCAGCAAGAGCCACCAGGACGGGAATGTGGACTTCGTCTCGAGCGCGTGGATGATTTCCATCATCCCGCTCATAATTGCTCCAAGCGCGATGACCAGAGCGATAACACCCAAAGATTCGAGGGGACGGCTGAGAATCAGCACCCCGATTCCGAGGGCGAGCAAGCCGCGGGCGATGAGCGCCCACCAAGTGCGCCGGTGTTCTCTCCTAATGGCATCGATCAATTCACGTCCCTCCAGTGACGCCACGCCGCGCGGCGATTAGTATTTCTCAGTCAATCCCGCCTGTTCAGAGAAAAATTTGGCCAAATCGCGAATCTGCTCATCCGTAAGGGCTTTTGCCATCGCATCCATGATGGGATTTTGGCGGGCGCCGTTCCGATATTGCACCAACGCCTGTATCAAATAGTCGTACTCCTGACCAGCCAAGCGCGGAGTATCCGGAGCGATGGGTTGCTTGCCGCCCGGTCCGTGACAGGCCGCGCATACCGCATCCGGTTTCGGATCTTCCGCGTGGTGATCGGCGGCGGCCGCCGACATTCCGGTCGCGAGCAGCACGAGAACGTGTAAACAGCGATTCACATCAAGCATGCGCGAACTCCGCTTCATCTGTCGCCGCCGGCATAGTAGGCCGCAATTGCCGCGACCTCGCTATCCGTCAACGTAGCGGCGATGCTCTGCATCGTGGGGTGCGTACGAAGGCCCCGCTTGTAGTCTTGAAGCGCCTTGACGATGTAAGGCGCCTGTTGACCGCCGAGCTTCGGTACAGAGTAGACCGTTGGAAAGGCCGTGCGGTAGCGAGCAATGCCGTGACAGCCGCGACACATGGAGAGCTTTGGGAGTGCGCGATCCGTTGTGTCATCCGCCAACGCGGGAACGGTACAGAGAAGGATTGCCGCCGACATGACGGTGCCGATTATCGCGTGCGCCTGCCGTCTGCGTTCGGAGGTCATAGGCAGTACACCAGGACGAACAGGATCAACCAGACAATGCCGACAAAGTGCCAGTACCAGGTTGCCGCCTGCAATCCCAGATGATGTTTGGCGGTAAAATCCCCGCGCACGCTTCGCGAGAGCATCACGATCATGAATCCGGTGCCGATTGCGACGTGCACGCCGTGCAGACCCGTGAGGATGAAGAATGTTGCGCCGTACGCACCCGTTGCCAGCGTAAGATTGAGCGCCGTGTACGCGTGGTAGTACTCTGAAGCCTGCATTCGCAGGAACAACAGCCCCAAGACGACGGTCGTCGACACCAAGGCAATCAGCCGACCGCGGTTACCCCGGGCGAGCGCACGGTTGGCGAGGGTAATGGCGACGCCTGAACTGAGCAGCATGACGGTGTTGAGCAACGGTATGCTCCACGGCTTCATCGAGGAAAACGTTCCATCCAGGCCAGGACCGCTCGCCGGCCAGCCGCCCGTGAACGCCGGCCAGATCAGCCTGTGAGTATCGCCGGACGCGAGACCCGGAACCGCGATGAAGCGTTCATAGAAGAGCGCAGCAAACAACGCCCCAAAGACCACGACCTCGGAGAAAATGAACCAGGCTAATCCGGTGCGGACCGCCCCTTCAACCCGGTCGCTGTACAAACCCGCCCTGCCCTCCCCGATGAGCGCACTGAACCAATCGAAGAGCATGGCGATGAGCACCGCCGCGCCGATGACAAGAATGTACGGTCCGGCTGTTCCTCGATTGAGCCACGTCGTGCCTCCCACGGCCATCAGCAGCAGCGCCGCGGACACCGCGAGCGGCCATCGCGCCGGCGGGGGATCGAAATAGGTCTGGGGTCCGGTCAAACCACTACTCATGAACCGCGCTCATTGGATGGCGGCCGTCGGCCGGGAACCTCGAAGAACGTGTAGGACAGGGTCACGCTCGGGACGTCGTTCGGCAACGATCGGTCTATCAAGAAGACTACCGGCATGATTCTTACCTCGTGTGGTGCGAGCGTCTGGATCGAGAAGCAGAAGCATTCCAACTTTCGAACATAGGCTGCCGCCCCCATGGGCGCGTAGCTCGCGATCGCTTGGCCGCTGATGACTCGATCGGAGTTGTTGCGCACTTCATATGACACGCGCACCAGCTGCCCGGGATGAATCTGCGCCGCGGCTTCAACCGGCCGGAAGGCCCAGGGCAAGTCATCGCGCAAATTGGAGTCGAACTGCATCAGCACGATGCGGCCGGCATCGGCCTGAGTCTCGGCGGATACCGCGTCCGCCGATTGCAGGCGATTGAATCCCGTAATTCGGCACACCGTGGAATAGAGCGGTGGCAGCAGATATCCCACTCCGAACATGGCCAGCGCCAGAATGATGAAGCGGCGAAGAATCGTTCGATTGCGCTGGATGACTTGCATGCGGCGCGCTACTCGATCACCGGAGGTGTCGCGAACGAGTGCTTCGGCGCCGGCGATGGCAGTATCCATTCGAGCCCGACGGCACCCTCCCACACCCTGCTGCTCGCGGGTCTGCCATGACGTATGCACTTCAAGATGACATAGAGAAACAGCAATTGCGAGAATCCGAATCCAGCTGCACCAATGCTCGCAATCATATTGAAGTCGGCGAATTGCAGCGGATAGTCGGGAATTCGCCTCGGCATGCCGGCCAGTCCCAAAAAGAACATGACGAAGAACGTCATATTGAAGAAAATGACGGACAGCCAAAAATGCACGCGCGCGAGCGTTTCATCGTACATGTGCCCGGTCCACTTCGGCAGCCAATAGTAGGTTGCTGCGAACAGTGAAAACAGCGATCCGGCCACCATCGTGTAGTGAAAATGCGCGACAACGTAGTAAGTGTCCTGGAGCTGGACGTCCACGGCGGCGACCGCCAACACCACTCCCGTTACGCCGCCGATCAGAAAAACGAAGATGAACCCCACTGCGAACAACATCGGGGCCTCGAAAGTCAATGATCCCTGCCACATCGTCCCGAGCCAATTAAAAAGCTTCACCCCGGTTGGCACCGCCACCAGCATGGTCGCGTACATGAAGAATAGCTCCGCGCCGACGCCGAAACCGACCGTAAACATGTGGTGTCCCCACACGAGAAAAGCGAGGAGTCCGATCGCGCAAGTCGCGATTACCATAGAACGGTAGCCGAACAGCGGCTTGCGTGAAAAGGTTGAAACAACCTGGGAGATGATTCCGAAGGCCGGAAGAATGAGGATGTAGACCTCGGGGTGGCCGAAAAACCAAAATATGTGCTGAAAGAGCACGGGATCTCCGCCTCCTGCGGCATTGAAGAAATGCGTACCGAAGTGCCGGTCCGTGAGCAGCATGGTCACGGCACTCGCCAGCACCGGCATGACGGCAACCAGCAGAAACGCCGTGACCAGCCATGTCCAAACGAACATGGGCATTTTCATCAAGGTCATCCCGGGCGCGCGCAAGTTGAGAATCGTGGTCGCGATGTTGATGGCACCGACGATCGAAGAGATACCGAGCAGGTGCACGGCGAAGATCGCCATATCCATCCCCGGGCCCATTTGCACCGATAGGGGAGCATAAAAGGTCCACCCGGCCGCGCTTGCGCCGCCCGGGGCGAAAAATGACGCGACCAGCAGAATCGCGGCCGGCGGCAGCAGCCAAAAGCCAAAATTATTGAGCCGCGGGAAAGCCATGTCAGATGCCCCAATCATCATTGGCAGCTGCCAATTGGCGAATCCAACGAATGCCGGCATGACCGCGCCGAACACCATGATGAGGCCGTGCATGGTGGTCAGTTGATTGAACAACTCCGGTCGCAAGAGTTGAAGCCCCGGCTTGAACAACTCGGCGCGAATGCACAGCGCCATCGCGCCGCCGACCAAAAACATGGTAAAGCTGAAGATCAGATAAAGCGTGCCGATCTCCTTATGATTCGTCGAGGTCAGCCAGCGCATGAGACCATGGGGTTCAGGCCTCGACTCCGTCTCGGTTTGCGCCAAAGCTTGCATGGGTTTCAATTCTCCTCGCGACGTGCCGCCGCGATCTCTTTGGGTTGAACGGCATCGTCCGTGGCATTGCCAAATGAATTGCGCACATACGTAATGACCGAAGCGATATCCACGTCGGATAACTGACCCTTCCAGGCCACCATCGCCGGATTTTTCTTGCTGCCGTTGACCACGATATCGATCGTCCCGGCGATGGGCCCCGCCGCGATTCTTCCGTGCGCCAGTGCGGGGAAAGCAGGGGGCAGACCTTCACCGCTCGCCTGGTGGCAAGTCACGCATGTGCGTCCGTACACCTTTTCGCCATCGGACTTGAGCTCGTCGAGGCCAAATGTTTTACCGGCGGCGCTCGCGTCGGCGGCATTGGTCGCTTGCTTGGCTGTCCGCTGCGCGGCCAGCCACGCCACGTATTGTTGCTCGGGAATCACATCGACGACGATGGGCATGAAGCCATGTTCCTTACCGCACAGCTCGGCGCATTGGCCCCGATATACACCGGGCTCATCGACCCTGAACCAGGCGTCGCGAATAAACCCCGGAATGGCGTCCTGTTTGACTCCGAATGCCGGTACCCACCAAGAATGAATCACGTCATTGGCGGTCACGAGAATACGAATTTTCTTCCCTGCCGGTACCACCAATGGATGGTCCACTTCGAGCAGGTAGTTCTCGTCTTTCGGTTCGAGATTGTCGATCTGCTTTCGCGATGTCGATAGAGCGCTGTAGAAGCCAATGTCCTCATTCAAATAGTCGTAACGCCACTGCCATTGGTAACCCGTGATTTTGACGGTGATGTCTGGATCGGACGTGTCCTTCATCGCAAATACCGCACGTGTGGCCGGGATCGCGATTCCGATCAAGATAAACACGGGGATGATCGTCCAAGCGAGCTCGAGGGGCTTATAGCCCGTCACCGTCCCGGGCTTGCGACCCTCGGAGCGGCGAAACTTCACGATGCAAAAGAATAACGCAGCGAACACGACGACACAGATAAGGGCGCAGATCCCCAGCACGAGTGAATGCAGGTCAACAATTAGGTGCGCGACCTGCGTTTTGGGGGGTTGGAAGCCGTACGCACTCTGTGGAATCATGGGAAGCCCGTTGTCACCGTTGGGTGCCGCTGCTTTCGACCAGAATATTCATTGCACACTCGCGGCAGGCACACCGATTCTAGGATTCCCTCCTGCTGCACGGCGACTGCACAGCCACCAAGCCAGGCCGATATATGTTCCTGTTACGGTAATCAACCGGGCAATTTGCGGACCGGCCTCAAGTGCACTGGCACCCATTTGATTGAACATCAGCAGCGCCTGGATTCCATGCGTGCTAGGCAGCAGATAAGAGAACCAAATTAGCGGTCGTGGAATGGATTCCAGCGGGAACGCAAAGCCGGATAAAAACAGCATCGGGATCGACACGGCTCCAATGACCTGAAATGCCCGTTCACGGTCCGCCATCCAGCAGCCGACGATCACGCCGAGGGCGGCGATCGCCAATGCATATAGCGCGCCGACGGTGATTGCCGCGGTTAGATTTCCGGCGCGCGGCAGATCGTGGAACCAGAACACAAAACCGATCCAAAAGAGGATCGCGCACCACGCGAACAGCCAGAACCCGGCGAGCATCCCGCCGAATGCGGACAGGCACAAACGACCCTCAGGGGCGATCGTCCAGCGTCCCCGCTCAATCCACGTGCCCATGACCACACAAATCGAGATCATGATGAGCTGATGCACGATGAGGCCGGTTGATGCGGGGGCTACATAGCTGTCATAGCCTTGCACGGTGTTGAACATGGGCTGCTTCACGAGCGGCGGTCCAGCATGGGCCGCACGCAGCAGCGCCGCCGGCGGCAGATGGGCTTCGACCAGATGCGCGGCCAGCGGCGCCGCGGCGGTCGTGGCGAGCACTTCGGCAGCGGTGCCGAGAATCGAGCCGTCGACCACGATATACCCGCCGTTGCCCATGATGGTGACGCCGGTCGGCGTGCCCCGCAACACATCCCGATGGAAGTTGGGTGGGATCGCGACGATTCCGCCGATATCGCCCCGCTGCAGCAACGGCACCGCGTCGTCGACCTGACGCGTGACGCCGATCACACGCACTTCGCGGGTGGCATCCAAATCGCGCTCGAACTGCCGGGAAAGAGGGCTCGCATCGTAGTCCGCGACCGCCACCGGAATGTCCCGCACGACCTCGGGCAGGTAGGGCAGTGGGTAAAAAAAGCAGTAGACAATTATGCCGAGAACGGCCGGCACCACCGCGCCCTTGTCGCGCAGCACGCTGCGCACGGTGTGAAGGAAGGCCGCCCACGTATTCATCGCAGGCCCCAACCCGACGGATCCGCGCAGCGCTTCGCGAGCAGCGGCAGTGCGATAGCGAGAGGAGCGATGATGAACGCGATCCACAGCACCATCATGGGTGTCAGCGACGTGCCGACGGAGGCGCCGATATTCCACTGTTGCTGCTCTATTTCGAAGAAATAATGGTACGGCAGCATCTGACTCCAGATCTTGGCGCCGGTAATCATCGAATACAGCGGATACGTGAACCCCGTGAAGGAGACGGCTGTGACATTGGTTATGGCGCACACGGCCAGCGCCACTCGCAATGTGCCGGTAAGGCCCACCAGCAGGGCAGGGATCGCGCAGCACGCCAAGATCAGGCTGCCGAAGCCTACGGACCACATGAGCAGACTCCCGTTGGCCGTCCATCCGCGGTAGCCCGCCAGCCAGACGATGACGGCGAGTGCCAGCGCTGAGAAGCAGCACAACAGGGGCAGAAGCTTGCCCACGAGCGCGGCGACTATACTGCCACGCGCCGACTGAAGCCACGCACCTGCCGTGCGATCGCGAAACTCACGCCCGATCGCGAACGCAGCCGCTCCGAGCACAAAGAGATGCAGGGTCGTGGGCAGGAATGCCCCGGTCAAAGCGCGCTCGAACGAGAGCTGCGGCCCGTACAAGCTGCGCAGCTCCGCATGCACGAGCGCGGCACGCCGCTCCGCACCAGCGAAGCCCCCACCCAAAGACGCCAAGGCTGCGAGCGCCCTGTCGCCCACCACGGATGCCGCGGCACCGAGCACATCATTCGCGATGGCGGAGCCCGCCGCGTGAAATTGCTCATCGGTATATAGCACCACCGGCAGTGGATCGGTGCGCTGTGCGCGGCGCTCCCAATCATGCGGCACGTGGACGATTGCATAGACGCGCCGTTCTCGCGCAAGCGCCCAAGCATCCTCGAGGCTGGCTGGCTGCGCCGCTATCGCGGTCGAGCGTGTCGCCTCGATGGCAATGCTCAAGTGACGAGACGCCTGCGAATGGTCTTCGTCGACGAAGGCCAGCGGTAGCTTTGTGTTGACGCCGGCGGAAAAAATCCACCAAATGAGTGCCAGCGTCACGGCCGGAACCCAGCTGATCAATGCCCAATCCCACGCATGGGTACGCAGATACTGTATCTCCCGCGCACAGGCGCCGCGTACGCCTGCGATGAACATCCGTCAACCCCGTCCGACCAACACGGACATGCCGGGCCGCAGTCCCTCGACTTTCTCGCTCGGGCGCGCGCGCACCTCGAAGGTTTTGATGTCATAGCCGCTCGATTGGCGCGTCGCGCGCCACGTCGCGTACTCGCCCTTGGGACTGATGTAATAAACTGAAAATTTGACCGATCGCCCGCCGAGCGCGGGAATTGTGCCGGTGATCTCGGTTCCGATCTTCACGGCGGCGAGCTCGTTCTCGCGCATGTTGAAGACCGCCCACTCGTCGTCCAGATTGACTAAGGTCAAGATCGGAAAACCCGGCGGCGCCAGTTCGCCCTGCTGCAGGACGACCTTGTCTACCTCCGCGGAAATTGGCGATTTCAAGGAGATGTCCGCCGCCAGGGCATCGATTTCGTCCACGGCGGCCCCCGCGCCGCGCGTGATCGCAGCCGCAGCCGCCCGCTCTTCCGTGCGAAAGCCGTTCAAGGTCAAGTCATATTGTGCCCGCGCCGCGCTTGCCGCGTCCGTCGCCGAGAGGTAGGCGGTCTCGACCTCGTCGTCGTGCTGTTGCGACGTGAGTCCCTGTTTGTAAAGGGCGTTGACCCGATTGAAGGTTTTTTCCGCGAGGGCGGCGCCCGACACCGCACGCTCCCAAGCAGCGTGCGCGGTACGGATTTCCTCGCGGCGAACCCCGGTATCGACGAGTTGCTGCCGCGCCGACGCCGCAGCCAAGGCGGATTGCGCCTGCGAGACCTTGGCCTGCACCTCCGGGCTATCGAGCAGTACCAGCGGAGTTCCGGGACGTACCTCATCGCCCTCGCGAACTTGGAGCTTGGCGACCCGGCCGAGGATCTTCGGAGAAACGTCGATGTAGCGTGCGTCGATCTGACCCTGCAGGGGCGCAACGATGTTGCGGTTTGCGAGGTACAGACCATAGATTAGGAACGTTGCTATGGCGAGGACGGCGATTAATGGTGCGAGCCTGCGGAGCGAGTGCCCTGAGGCGGTCGGCGGATGGGAGTCGTTCGGGGGCATGGATGCGTTCATGGGAGATTCACGTCCGCTTGTTGAATGAATTCCGAGAAGGCCTTGGTTTGCCCGGACACCTGCAGCAACTGCACGAGGGCAATCACGTAGTCGTAAGCCGCCACCGCGCGGGCCGTTTGCGACCTCGCGAGCGAATTGCGCGCATCGCTCACGTCCAGGCCCGTGGTTTGAGCCTCTTCAAATCCGCGTTCGCGCAAGCGCAGATTCTCCTCGGCCAACGCAATCGTCGAGTCAAGGAGCTTGAACTGCTCGCGCGCCTGCTCGACTTTGCGGTAGGCCGCCTCGACCTGCGTCGCAATACCCGTGTCGGCGGCGGCTTCCAGGGACTCGACCTGACGCAGGCTCGATCGCGCCGAGTCGATTTTGCTGGCACGGTCCTCGCGAGAGAAAAGCTTGAAATTGACCCCAATTCCAGCTATCCAATCCGGCTCGATCAGCGTCTGGTATTTCTTTATAAAACTGTAGTTGCCGAAGGCGAAAATCTCCGGCTTCCAGCGGGCCGTTTCCACCGCAATGCCCTGCTCCGCCTGGTTGCGCCGGGCTGCGAGCACCGCCAAAGTTGGGCTGCCGCTCTCGGCTTGATGCAGCCACTCGGCGATCGGCTTTAAGGGTTGCGTGGAAATGAACAGCGGCGTACTCGTTCCGAGAGCGGCGTCCTTGTGCAGGAGCCGCCGCAGGCTCGCCTCCGCGATCTCCCGATCACGTAGTGCGCCCACCTGTTCGCGGGCGGCTTCGTCGCGCGCCACTTGTGCGCTCAGGCGCTCGACGCGCGGAATGAGCCCTTGTTGCTCGAAGTGAATCGCCCGGTCGAGCTGGCGATCCGCCTGCTGCAACACCGAAATACGCGTACGCTCGACATTGGCCGCGAGCACAAGTCCGAAGTACTCCTTGGCGAGCAACACATCGAGATCCTCTTCTGTGTGATTCTGTTCGGCCTTTGCGGCATCGATACCCGCCGCCAGCGCCTTCTGAATGGCCGTGATCCGCCCGCCCGAATAGATCGACCACGTGGTATTGACGGATGAGCGGGGACCGCGCAGATTGTCGCTGAAACTGAGATTGCCAAGCGGAGTTCCCTCGAGGGTGCCCGTCTTTTCCCCAAACACCTCGGTAGCATTCACGGACACATCCGGCAAACCGAGCGAGGCCGCCGCGCGCGCCTCATACTGGCTTCGGCTGACGCCTGCGGCGCTTGCCTTGAGACTGTCCGACACTTCGTAAAGCGTTGCCCTGGCTTCCTCGAAGGAAATGAGGTTCGGGTCGGCGGCGCGCGCGTGCGCACAGAAAAGACCGGCGAGAAGAAAAAGCGCGGCGGGCCCCACCCGCCGCGCAAGGCCCGGACTGGGTCCGGGGGGATGGGACTGTGAATGGACGTGCACCGAATATCATGCCTCTCGTGTCCGAGTGACCCCGCCGGCGCGTGCCGACGTTTGCAACTCGCGATCCTGGGTACGCGACACCTTGAAACAGGACCGCTCGCGGGTGGCACACGGATACACCGGCTGGTCAGTCGCCGCGCTTGACGCGCGCCCACTCGAACCTCAAGACTGCATGTCCCGCGAGGGTGATGGCATCGAGATAGGCGCGCCACTGCTCGCCCTGAATGGTCTGCTCCGAAACCAGTGCGGTATGGACTGCGTCGATCCTGCGGCACAACTCGAGATGGCAATTCTTGCTGGGATTGGTCATCAATACGATCCGATTTCGCACCAGCACCATGCGTTCGGCTGTCTTCAGTATCTCTTGGTCCGCGTAAATGGCGACCCCGTCCATGGACCTTGCCTTGTGCACGACCAGCGGCGCGCACGTCGCCAGGGCAATGTACTCCGCGATAGACTCGCGCAGTGCTTCGAGCCATTTCTCACGATTGTTGGAAATCACTGATGCCTTAAATTGACGGCGCGCAACGCTGATTGAGACCAGCGGACTGGCAATACCGGCGATCAGTGCCGTGCTCGCGGTAATAAACGTGATGGTAAGCTCGTTCATTGCCTCAATCATTCATGGAACCGCTTCGTGACGCAGCGGTGCCGTCGCCAAGAGCACTTCGCGAAGGAAATTGCCGAACGCCGCGATGAAGCACAGCATGGCGAATAAAAAAAAGGAGGCGACCGGGACCGACGCGTCCAGTCCGAATAGATAATCAACGAATAACGTGACGATCAC
>Ga0209006_10000607_pt1 | contig 33297 bp, 32 predicted proteins | sample JacPin_JW_Ref_O2_FD_188567 | JGI IMG/M metagenome (GOLD analysis project Ga0209006, IMG submission 188567) | Forest soil microbial communities from Algoma, Ontario, Canada - Jack Pine, Ontario site 1_JW_Ref_O2 (SPAdes) (version 2) | ecosystem: Environmental > Terrestrial > Soil > Boreal... | reverse complement strand
ACTCCGACCACACCGGCCACACCGGCGACGGCCGCCACCGGCGCCTCGCCGGCTGCCAGTGCGGTGCCGAACAAGGAACTGCTTAGTCACGGCTATCGTATGACGACGATCAAAGGCCAGGTCGTCTATTGCCGCTCCGAGTCCGTCACCGGCTCGGCGTTCAAGAACAGCGTCTGTCTGACCGAAGAGCAGATCAGGACCCAGCAGAAGGATGTCGACTCCGTCCTCCGACAGACCCAGGGAACTGATTGCTCCGGGTGGACGGCCAGGTGCACACCCAACGCGAAGTAACAGCCGGCTCCGCCGGCACCCCCGCAAGTACAGTCTCACCCGCGCTTACTCGACGCACCTGCGCCGCGCTCTGGCTCGGCCTGGCGCTGATGTGGTTTGCTCCGCTCAACACCCCGCATCTGTTCGAACCTGACGAAGGCCGCTACGCGGAGATCCCGCGCGAGATGGTCGCCAGCGGCGATTGGGTCACGCCGCGGCTCGATGCGATCAAGTACTTCGAGAAGCCGGCGCTGGGCTACTGGGCCACGGCGCTGGCTTATGAGACCTTCGGTCAGCACCCCTGGACTGTGCGCCTGTGGCCGGCGTTGTCGGGTTTTCTCGGGCTGATGCTCACCTTTGCGCTCGGGCGCCGTCTGTACGATCAGCGTACCGCGCTGCTCGCCGTGCTGGTCCAGGCCAGCGCGCTGCTGTACGTGGCGATGGCGCGCATCGCGACGCTCGATATGAGCCTGAGCTTCGGCCTGCAGATCGCGATGACCGCGCTGGTGCTGCTGGTTCGACCTGCGCCGCGCCAGCAGAGCGGCAGCTGGCGGCTGCCGCTGCTGCTGGGCGTTGGCGTTGCGCTGGCTGTGATGTCCAAGGGTCTGGTCGGCATCCTGATACCCGGCGCGGTCGCGGTGCTGTTCATGCCGTTGCATCGTGACTGGCGCCTGGCGCTGCGCGCGCAGCCGTGGTGGACGGTCGGCGCGCTGCTGCTGCTGGCGGCGCCCTGGTTCGCGCTGGTCTCGGCGCGCAATCCGGAGTTCGCGCATTTCTTTTTTATCTTCCAGCATTTTCAGCGCTACCTGAATCGCGCGGATTTCGATCGCTACCAGCCGGTGTGGTTCTTTCTGCCGGTGCTGGCGCTCGGATTCCTGCCGTGGACGACGCTGCTGCCGCTGGCAGTGCGCCGCGCCTATCGCGCCGCGCACTCGGGGGAGCGGGAGAGCTCGCTGCTGCTGATCTGGGCCGCATTCGTACTGCTGTTCTTCAGCCTGTCGCAGTCCAAGCTGGTGCCCTACATCCTGCCGATGCTGCCGGCTCTGAGCCTGCTGACCGGGCGCGCGATTGCGCAGCTGCCAGCGGCACGATTTGCGGCGCATCTGCGTGCGCTGGCCGCAGCCGCGGCCGCGTTCGCCGCCGTGCTGCTGCTGCTGTGGCGGGCGCCGCCGATGGCGGCGCTGGTTGCGCGCGCTTCGACGCTGAGCATCGTCGGCTTTGTCATCGCTTTTGCGCTGCTCGCGCTCGGCGCCGGATGCGGTGCGCTGCTGTGCCGCCGCGGCGCGGTGCTCGGCGCGGCCGCCGCGACCGCCGCGGGAGGCCTGCTGCTGGCGCAGTCGGCGCTGCTTGCGGCCGACCAGCTGCCGAGGATGCGTGCGATCGTGGATCTGACACAGCAGCTGCGGCCGTGGGTGAGCGCGGCGACCCGGATGTACTGCGTCAACGGCTACCTGCAGCCGATCCCGTTCTATCTGCAGCACACCTGTACGCTGGTCGGCTATCGCGGCGAACTCGATTTCGGCCTGCAGCAGGAACCCTGGCGAGCGATCGCCGATGTCGCCCGGTTCGAGCCGGAATGGCAGCAGCAAAGCGATGCGCTGGCGATTCTGCGACCTGAGGATTATCAGCAACTTGAAGCATTGGGCGCGCCGATGCGCGTGATATACACTGCGCCGTCCTATGTTGCGGTGCTCAGACGATGAAAAGCGCGGATCTGGCGCTGGTGTTGACCGGGGTAATGCTGAACGCCGCGGCGCAGCTGCTGCTGAAGGCCGGCGCCCGTGCCATCTCCGGCGTCGCTTTCAGCGTTGCCAACGCCTGGACGCTCGCCGAGCGCATCGCCTTCAACCCGCCGATCCTGGCCGGCCTGGGCTGCTACGTGGTCAGTGTGGTGTTCTGGATCCTGGCGCTGTCGCGCGTCGACGTCAGCATTGCCTATCCGATGCTCTCGATCGGTTACATCGTGAGCGCGCTCGCCGGCTGGCTGCTGTTTTCTGAAGCCGTCAGCGCCTCGCGCGTGGCTGGCATCGGCGTCATCATCATCGGCGTGTGGCTCGTGGCGCGCAGCTGAGGCAGCGCTGTTTCCCCAGGTGCAATCGTGAGCCAAGAATTCCTGCCCTTTACGCGCCCTTCGATCGACGAGGAGACCATCGCCGGCATCGCCGAGGTGCTGCGCTCGGGATGGATCACCAGCGGCCCGCAGGTGCGCGAGTTCGAGGCGCGGCTGTCGGCCTATTTCGGCGGCCGGCCGGTGCGCACGCTCAGCTCCGCCACCGGTGCGCTGGAAGTGGGCCTGGCGCTCGCCGGCGTCGGCCCCGGCGATGAAGTCATCACCACGCCGCTGTCGTGGGTCGCCACCGCCAACGTCATCGTGCGCGCCGGTGCGCGCCCGGTATTCGTCGACGTCGAGCCGCACAGCCGCAACATCGATCTATCGCAGATCGAAGCCGCCATCACCCCGCTGACCCGCGCGCTGCTGCCGGTGGACCTGGCGGGCTTGCCGGTCGACCGCACGCGCTTGAATGCCATCGCACGCGCACACCGGCTGCGCGTGATCGAAGATGCGGCGCAGTCGATGGGTGCAAGCTGGCAGGGCGAGCGCATCGGCGCCAGCGGCGACCTGGTGTCGATCAGTTTTCACGCTAATAAAAACCTCACTACCGCCGAAGGCGGCTGCCTGGTTCTGAACGACGCGGAGGAGGCCGGCCGCTGCGAGCTGTGGCGGCTGCAGGGAGTGGAGCGCTTTGCCGACGGCGAACTCGACGTCACCCTTGCCGGCGGCAAGCACAACATGACCGACGTCGCGGCGCGCCTCGGCCTCGGCCAACTCGCGCGCCTGGAAGAATTCAACGCCCGCCGCAAGGTGCTCGCGCGCCGCTATTTCCAGTGCTTCGACCGCTCGCTGGGCTGCGAGCTGCCAGTCGAGGATTTCAGCAACAGCAACTGGCACATGTTTCAGATCGTGCTGCCGCCGCACATCGAGCGCGGCGCCTTCATCGCCCAGATGCACGCCGAAGGGATCGGCGTCGGCGTGCACTATCCGGCGATTCATCTGCTGACGCTGTACCGCCAGATGGGCTTCAAGCCCGGCGATTTCCCCATCGCCGAGCACATCGGCCGCGGCATCGCAACGCTGCCGCTGTTCCCGGCGATGCGCGAGCAGGACGTCGAGCGGGTGTGCGCACAGACCGCGCGCACGCTCAAGGCCCTGTCGGCGCGCTCGCGCCCCGCCGCTGCGATTGTGTCCGGCCGCTAGCGGCGCGCAGCATGCCGAAGGCTGCACCCGAGCTGAGCGTTGTCATTCCCGTCTACAACGAGGAAGAGGTGCTGCCGGCGCTGTTCGCGCGCCTGTATCCGGCGCTCGATGCGCTCGGTCGGGCTTATGAAATAGTGTTCGTCAACGACGGCAGCCGCGACCGTTCCGCCGCATTGCTGAAGGCCGGGTTCGAGCTGCGCCCGGACGTCACGCGAGTGGTGCTGTTCTCGAGCAATTTCGGCCAGCATCGCGCAATCCTGGCCGGCTTCGCCCACAGCCGCGGCCGCTACGTGATCACGCTCGATGCCGATCTGCAGAATCCGCCTGAAGAAATCGGCCGGCTGCTGACCGAACTCGACGCCGGTCACGACTACGTCGGTACCATTCGCATCGAGCGCCAGGATCTGGCCTGGCGCCGCTACGCCTCGCGGCTGGTCAATAAGGTTCGCGAGCGCACCACGCAGGTCAAGATCACCGACCAGGGCAGCATGTTCCGCGGCTACGGCCGAGCCGTGGTCGACGCGGTCAATCAGTGTTCGGAATACAACACCTTCGTGCCGGCGCTTGCCTACACGTTTTCGATGAACCCGACCGAGATCCGCGTCGCGCACGAGGAGCGCGGCGCCGGCAAGTCGAAGTACTCGTTGTTCAGCCTGATGCGGCTGAATTTCGACCTGATGACCGGCTTTTCGACCGCGCCGATGCGGCTATTTTCCGGCATCGGTATCGCGATCGCGCTGCTGTCGGTGCTGTTCGTGCTGTACCTGCTGGTGCGCCGCTATGTCGTGGGTCCGGAGGCGGAGGGCGTGTTCACGCTGTTCGCGATCGCGTTCTTCCTGCTCGGCGTGGCGCTGTTCGGCGTTGGCCTGCTGGGAGAGTATGTCGGCCGCATCTACGACGAGGTGCGGCACCGGCCACGCTACATTGTCGGCACTGTGCTGGAGCGGCGCGAGGACCAGACGTGAGCGCGGCGCTGGCAAGCCAGGCGGCACGGGCGGTGGTGTTCGCCTATCACGACGTTGGCGTGCGCTGCCTGCGCACGCTGCTTGCCGGCGGCGTCGAAGTGCCGCTGGTGTTCACGCACCTTGACGCCCCCGACGAGAACATCTGGTTCGACAGCGTCGCGCGCCACGCACGCTGGCACGGCATCAGTGTGCTGACGCCGGAAGATCCCAACAGCCCCGAGATGGTCGCCCGCATTCGCAAGCTGCAGCCCGATTTCCTGTTCTCTTTCTATTACCGCTCGATGCTCGGTGCCGAATTGCTGGCGCTACCTGCGCGCGGTGCCTACAACATGCACGGCTCACTGCTGCCCAAGTATCGCGGCCGGGTGCCGGTGAACTGGGCGGTGCTGAACGGCGAGCAGGCGACCGGCGCCACGCTGCATGCGATGGTCGCGCAGCCGGACGCCGGCGATATCGTCGACAGTCAGGCGGTGCCGATCCTGCCCGACGACACCGCGATCGAGGTGTTTCGCAAGGTCACGGTGGCGGCCGAACTGGTGCTGCATCGCTGCCTGCCGGCGCTGCTCGCCGGCAGCGCGCCGCACACGCCGCAGAACCTGGCGGCCGGCAGCTATTTCGGCCGCCGCACCGCGCGCGACGGCGCGATCGATTGGCGCCGCGGCGTCCTCGCGGTGCATAACCTGATCCGGGCGGTCGCGCCGCCTTACCCGGCGGCCTTCAGCGAAGCCCAGGGCATGCCGCTGCGCATCCTGCGCTCGCTGCCGGCCGCGAGCGAGCTGCGCGCCGATCCGCCGGAGCTGCGCTGGCGCGACGGCGACGTCTATGCACTGTGCCGCGACGGCGCATTGAAGCTGCTGCAATTCGAGCTTGGTGATGATGTCGGCAGCGCCGAGGGGTTCCATCGCCGTTATGGCGAGCGGCCGCTGACGCTCAGGTCGGTGATGGAGTGAGCCGATGAAAAACGTCCTGATACTCGGCGTCAACGGTTTCATCGGCCATCACCTGTCGACGCGCATCCTCGACACCACCGACTGGCGCGTCTACGGCATGGACATGTACAGCGATCGCATCACGCCGCTGCTCGACAATCCGCGCCTGCATTATTTCGAGGGCGACATCACCATCAACCGCGAGTGGATCGAGTACCACGTCAAGAAATGCGACGTGGTGCTGCCGCTGGTGGCGATCGCAACCCCGGCGGTCTACGTGCGCGAGCCGCTGCGGGTATTCGAGCTCGATTTCGAGGCCAACCTGTGGGTAGTACGGCTGTGCGTGAAGCATCGCAAGCGCGTGCTGTTTCCGTCCACCTCCGAAGTCTATGGCATGTGCCACGACAGCGAGTTCGACCCGTATGCGTCCGAACTCATCTATGGGCCGATCGACAAGCCGCGCTGGATCTACGCCTGCTCCAAGCAGCTGCTGGACCGCGTGATCCACGCCTACGGCATGCGCGAGGAGCTCGACTACACGCTGTTTCGGCCGTTCAACTGGATCGGCCCCGGCCTGGACAACATGCACGCCGCCAAGGAGGGCAGTTCGCGCGTGATCACGCAGTTTCTCGGTCATATCATGCGCGGCGAGAATGTGCGGCTGGTGGACGGCGGCAATCAGCGCCGCTGCTTCACCGGCATCAGCGACGGCATCGATGCGCTGATGAAGATGATCGCCAACGCCGACGGGCGCGCCAGCCGCAAGATCTACAACGTCGGCAATCCGGCCAACAGCCTGTCGGTGCGCGAGCTGGCGCATGAGATGTTGCGCGTGGCCGCGACCTACGCCGAATACCGGACCAACGCCGCCAAGGTGCGCCTGGTCGATACCACCGCCGCCGAGTACTACGGCAAGGGCTACCAGGACGTCGAGAACCGGGTGCCGAAGATCGACAATACCCGCGCCGATCTGGAGTGGAATCCGCAGGTCACGATGCAGCAGGCGCTGCGGCAGATATTCGACGCCTATCGAGGTCAAATTGCGCACGCTGCAAAACTGCTCGAGTAACCGTCACGGCGAGTGCGGCAGCTCCTCGGGACGAGTGTCTTGCAGCTGGCGCTGAAAATTGATGTCGATACGCTGCGCGGCACCCGCGAGGGCGTGCCGGCGCTGGTCGCGACGCTCAAACGCGCGGAAGCCGACGCCACCTTCCTCTTCAGTCTCGGGCCCGATCACACCGGCCGCGCGCTGCGGCGCATTTTCCGGCGCGGATTCTTCGACTTCGCGCAGAAAGTGTCGCGTACCTCGGTGCTCGAGCACTATGGGTTGCGCACGCTGCTCTACGGCACGCTGCTGCCCGGGCCGGACATCGGCCGCCGCGCCGGTGACGTGATGCGGCGGGTGCGCGATGAGGGTTACGAGGTCGGCGTGCACTGCTTCGATCACACCACCTGGCAGGATTTCGTCAGCCGGCGCGGCGAAGCCTGGACCCGCGACCAGATGCTGCGTGCGGTGCACCGATTTCGAGAGGTGTTCGGCGTCAAGCCGCAGGTGCACGGCGCCGCCGGCTGGCAGATGAACGCCATCGCACTCAAGCTCGAGGAGGAATTGGGCTTCGACTATGCCTCGGACACCCGCGGCCTGTCCGCGTTCGTGCCGCTGCTGTCCGCGCAGCACCGCAGCGCCTGCCCGCAGCTGCCGACCACGCTGCCCACGCTCGACGAGCTGATCGGGGTGGACGGCATTACGCAAGACAATGTGCACCAGGCACTGCTCGAGCGCACGCGCAATCAGCGTGCCGGTCACGTATTCACGTTGCATGCCGAACTGGAAGGCATGAAGCTGCTGCCGGTGTTCCGGCGGCTGATCGAAGGCTGGCATGCACAGGGCTACCAGCTGGTGTCGATGCGCACGCTGTTTGCCGGGCTTGACGTGGCGGCGCTGCCGGCGGGGCGCGTGCAGTCCGGTTCGGTGCCCGGCCGCAGCGGCCTGCTGGCGGTGCAAGGGCCGGCCGACTAGTATTATTTTTTCACGGATCGCGAAGATTCCGACAGGGGGTTAGCATGGCGACGGCGTCGCAAGCCGGAAGCGGCAAGGTGTTCCCGAACGCGACGGCAGCGCTGGCCGACATCGCGCGCGATGGCATGACGGTGCTGTCGGGCGGTTTTGGCCTGTGCGGCATCCCGGAGCACCTGATCGCGGCCCTGCGCGAGCTCGGTGTGAAGCAGCTGACCGTGATTTCGAACAATGCCGGCGTCGATGATCTCGGCCTGGGCCTGTTGCTCAAGTCACGGCAGATTCGCAAGATGATTTCCTCCTACGTCGGCGAGAACAAGGAGTTCGAGCGCCAGTACCTGCAGGGCGAGCTCGAGATCGAGTTCAATCCGCAGGGCACGCTGGCCGAACGCATCCGCGCCGGCGGCGCCGGCATCTACGGTTTCTATACCCGCACCGGCGCCGGTACCCAGGTGGCCCAGGGCAAGGAGGTGCGCATTGTCGACGGTGAATCCTACGTGCTCGAAACCGGGCTGACCGCGGATCTGGCGATCATCAAAGCCTGGAAGGGCGATCGCGAGGGCAACCTGATCTATCGCAAGACGGCGCGCAACTTCAATCCGGTGATGGCTACCGCCGGACGCGTCACGGTGGCCGAAGTCGAGCAGCTGGTGGAGGTCGGCGCGCTGGATCCGGATCAGGTCCACACCCCGGGAATCTTCGTGCAGCGCATCGTCCAGGGGATGAATTACCGCAAACCGATCGAGCAGCGCACGGTGCGCAAGCGGAGCAGCCATGCCGTGGTCGCGTGAACAACTGGCCGAGCGCGCGGCGCGCGAACTGCGCGACGGCTTCTACGTCAACCTCGGCATCGGTATTCCGACGCTGGTGGCGAACTACATTCCCCCGGGCATGAAAGTGGTGCTGCAGTCGGAGAACGGCATGCTCGGCATGGGGCCGTTCCCCTATGAAGGCGACGAGGACCCGGATCTGATCAACGCCGGCAAACAGACCATCACCGAGCTGCCGATTTCGTCCTATTTCTCCTCCGCCGACAGCTTCGGAATGATTCGCGGCGGCCATATCAATCTGTCAGTGCTCGGCGGCATGGAAGTGTCCGAGCGCGGCGATCTGGCCAACTGGATGGTGCCCGGCAAGGTGGTCAAGGGCATGGGCGGAGCCATGGACCTGGTGGCGGGAGTGCGCCGCGTGATCGTGCTGATGGAGCACGTCGCCCGCGACGGCTCGCCCAAGTTCAAGCCGAGCTGCGAGTTGCCGCTGACCGGTGCCGGCGTGGTGGACATGCTGATCACCGACCTCGGCGTATTCAGCCGGCCCGACCGCCATGTCGGATTTGATTTGATCGAGCTCGCCCCGGGCGTGACCGAGGCTGAGGTGCGAGCGCGCACCACGGCCCGATTTCGGATGGCTGCGGGCGCCCGGCCTTGAAACCAGCGCAGTGCGGGCGCACTTTCTGATGGCGCAGCCGCCTGTGCGAACCTGTTGCCGAGGGCATCACCATGACTGAGGACGTTTTCATCATCGCCGCCCGGCGCACGCCGATCGGTGCCTTTCTGGGCGCTCTGAGCGGTGCCACGGCACCGCAACTGGGAGCCGCCGCCGTGCGTGCCGCCGTTGCCGACGCGCGCGTGGCTGGCGACAAGGTCGACGAAGTCATTCTCGGCTGCGTGCTGCCGGCGGGACTGGGCCAGGCGCCGGCCCGGCAGGCCTCGCTTGGCGCCGGCGTGCCGCAAAGCGTGCCGGTCACGACCGTCAACAAGGTGTGCGGCTCGGGCATGCGCAGTGCGATGCTCGGCTGCGATTCGATTCGCGCGGGCTCTGCGCGCATCGTGATCGCGGGCGGTTTCGAGTCGATGACCAATGCACCCTATCTGCTGCCCAAGGCGCGGCAGGGCTATCGCATGGGTCATGGCGAGATCCTCGACCACATGTTCTACGATGGTCTGCAGAATCCCTATGACGGCCAGATGATGGGTCACTTCGCCGATGCGACCGCGAAGAAGTACCAGTTCACGCGTGCCGATCAGGATGCGTTTGCCGCCGAATCGGTGCGGCGCGCGCAGGCTGCCTGCAACAGCGGCGCTTTCAGTGCAGAGCTCACGCCGGTGACAGTCAAAGGCCGCAAGGGTGATCAGGTGGTGGAGCGCGACGAGCCGCCGTTCAACTGCGACATCAGCAAGATCCCCAGTCTCAAACCCGCATTCGCCAAGGACGGTACCGTGACCGCGGCAAGCTCATCGACGATCGCCGATGGCGCCGCCGCGCTGGTGCTGGCGAGTGCCTCGGCGGTGCGCGAACTCGGCGCCACGCCCCTGGCGCGGGTCGTGGCCTATGGAAGTTTCGCGCATGCGCCCGAATGGTTTACCACCGCACCGGCCGGTGCCATCCAGCGCGTGCTGGAGAAGGCCGGCTGGGCCGCCGGTGAGGTCGATCTGTATGAGATCAACGAAGCTTTCGCGGTGGTGACCATGGCCGCGATGCGCGACGTCGGGCTCGATCACTCACGCGTCAACGTCAACGGCGGTGCCTGCGCGCTGGGACATCCGATTGGTGCCAGCGGCGCCAGGATCATGACGACGCTGCTGCATGCGTTGAAGGCGAGGGGGCTGAAGCGCGGGGTGGCCTCATTGTGCATCGGCGGCGGCGAGGCAACAGCCATTGCGCTTGAAATGGTCGGCTGAAGATCCGCCTGATCGGCGCACAATCAGCCCAAAGTTTGCCATTTTGTGCTCCTTATCGACGAAGTTCGCCTTGAAATTTATCGCGCGATTTGAGGTAACCGCCGATCGCTCACCATCAGCGCGGCGACCTGCAGGCGCGTCCGGGACAGTCTCGGATCGCTGCTGACGGCGAGTAGCGCGCAAATTGCGCGCCGGATGGGGCCATCACCGCCCTGTGCGGCGCGCCAGAACCACTCGGTGGCCTCGGACACAGCCCGCTGCTCGGCCAGCACGAGCGCGTAGTTGAATTGTCCACGGAAATAGCCGGACTCGGCCGAGCGGCGATACCAGTCAGCGGCGCCGGCCAGGTTGCGGGCGCATCCCCAGCCCTCCTCAAGACAGCGGCCGGCGAGATTCATCGCGCGCGGGTGGCCCTGGACGGCGGCGCGCAGGTACCAGTAGAGCGCCTGCACCAGATCCTGCGCGATACCCCGTCCATCGAACAGCAGGTTGCCGAGGTTGTATTCACCCCAATCGTGCTCTCGTTCGGCCGAGCGGCGGTAGCACGCCGCAGCCTGGGCCAGATCTGCCGCGGTGCCCCAACCGTTCTCGTGACAGCGGCCGAGCATGTTCATCGCCTCCGCATCGCCCTGCCCGGCGGCGCGCCGGAACCAGCGACAGGCCTCGCTCTCATCGCGCGCGACGCCACTGCCGGCGAGCAGCATTCTGCCCAGACGCAGCTGCGCCGCCGGCAGACCGTACTGCGCGGCGCTGCGAATCCACGGCGCGGCCTCGGCGGGATCGCCGCTGAGCAGCGTGTGCAATTCGTGACAGCGCATACGCTGCAGCCGCATCATCCGCAGCTGGCTCGCCTCTGCGGCCGCGGCGCGCTCGAAATGCTGCGGCGTCAGGCTCATGAGGGCTTACAGCTCCGCCCAGCGCCTGAGCAGGTTGTGATAGCAGGACGTGAGGCGCAGCAGCGGCTCTCGCTGCGCCGCATGCTGCGTCAGATCGCGGATCGCCATGTCAAGTTCGAACAGCAGATGCCGCGCGCCATCGTCGCGCACCATGCTCTGCACCCAGAAGAAAGCGGCGCAGCGCACCCCGCGCGTGACCGGCTCCACGCGATGCAGGCTGCTCGCGGCGTAAACGACCATATCGCCGGCGCCGAGCTTTACCGCATGGGCGCCAAAAGTGTCCTCGATCACCAGTTCGCCGCCGTCGTATTCCTCGGGCGAGCTCAGGAACAGCGTCGCCGACACATCGCTGCGCAGCCGGTAATGCATACCGGGGATCTGACGCACCGCATTGTCGACGTGCGCGCCGAAGCTCATGCCGGGCTCGTAGCGATTGAACAGCGGCGGATAGACGTGGCGCGGCAACGTCGCGCTGACGAACAGAGCGTTGGCCTCCAGAGCCTGCACGACGATCTCCCCGGCTGCCCGGGCGGCAGCATCGCTCTGGGGCAGCTGCAGATTGGCTTTGACCTGCGCCGACTGATGACCCGCGGTCAGACGACCATCCGCCCAGGCCGCGGTGTCCAGGCGATCGCGGATCGCCTCGAGCTGCTCCCCGGATAGCAGCCCTTCAATACGGACGATCATCGTTACCGAGGCTCAGCCGCACCGACAGCATGACGCTGCGGCCGGGGCCGGGAATCACGTGGTTTTCAGAGGCACTGGTGTAGTACGAATTCAGGAAATAGGTCTTGTTGAACAGATTGAAGCCGTTGAGCTGCAGCGTCACGTTGTGCGTCGCGCGATAGGACAGCATCGCGCTCCACACCACGTAGCCGGGCATGCTGGCCGTCTCGCCGCTGTCGGCGAAGCGCTGGCCGAGCCAATTGAGGCCGGCGCCCGCTTCCCACGCTGGCGTGAATTCGTACTCGGTCCACAGATTGAAAGCGTTGTGCGCCGTATTCGGCAGCGCCTTGCCGACGTAGGCCGGCGTGCCTGAAGAGACGGTGCGGCCGTCGAGATAGGTGTAGCCGCCGAAGACCTCCCACTTTGCCGTCAGATGACCCGCAGCACCCAGCTCCAGCCCGTCGACTCGCTGATCGCCGTTCAGCACCGTGACGGTGGGATTCTCCGGATCATTGGTCTGTGCGTTATTCACTTGCGTCCGAAATACCGCGGCGGTGACGGCGAGCGCGCCGTCCAGCAATCCGCTCTTCGCGCCCGCTTCATAGGTATTCGCCTTCACCGGGCCGAGGTTGGCGGTCTTGGTGGTCAGCGCCAGTGCCTCGGCGGAAGGATCGAAAGAAGTGCCGAACGACAGGTAATAGCTTTGCAGCGGCGTCGGTTTGATCACCAATGCGGCGCGCGGACTGCCGACGCGATCGACGTGATCGAGATGCAGCACCGCGCCGCTCTGCACCGTGAGCTGGTTGTAATCGGCGGCGAAGCGATCGAAGCGAAATCCGGCTGTCAGGTCCAGGTAACGGCCGAGTCCCAGGGTATCGGTCAGATACGCGGCGCTCGAGTTGGCGACCGTGTCCTGAAGCGAGGACGGCGGCTCGATCGCCGGCAACGTCTGGTTCGGGTTCGGATCGAACAGCGCTGTCTCGGGAATCCAGTTGTTGTTGCTGTTGAAGGGATTGAGGTAGCGGGTGATGTCGGAGGTCTGGCGCGCGATTTCCACTCCGGTGATGAGCGTGTGCGTCAGCGCGCCGGTGGAAAAGTGCGCGCTCAGATCGATCTGCTCGGTGAGGTTGGTCTGCACTCCCGAACTGTCGGGCGCGTCGCGTCCCACCAGGATGCTGCCGGGTGGCGTATCGGGCGCCGGGACGTTGCCGCCGTAGTTCGGCATTGTGTCCTGGAAGTCGAAGCTGTAGTGCGCGTAACGCAGCGTGTCGGCGATCGACAAGTTGGAATTGAAATCGTGCTTGTAGCGCGCCGTGCCGATGTCAACGTCGGTGGTGGTGCTGTCGGAAATGAGACCGTAGTAGGCGTCGCGCGGCACCGGGGCCGGTTCGCCGTAGAGGAACGGAATGCCGGCGTCAGGGCGATTGTCTTCCTGCTGATGCAGGTATGCCACGGTCAGCGAATCAGGCTTGCCCATGCCGAAGGTAAGCGACGGGGCCACACCCCAGCGTCGGTTGATCACGTCGTCGCGATCGGCCACTTCGGAGGACTCGCCCATCGCGTTCAGACGCAGCGCGGTAGCCGGCGCGAGTGGCACATTGATGTCGGCGGTGGCGCGATACAGGTCATTGCTGCCGAAGTGGGTGCTCAGGTCGATGAGCGGCGTGGCGAGCGGGGACTTGCTCACCTGGTTGATCGCGCCGCCGGTCGATCCGCGCCCGAACAGCACCGCCGATGGACCCTTGACCACCTCGACTGACTGCAGGTCGAAACTGTCGCGCGAATAGACGGCGGCGTCGCGGATACCGTCCAGGAAAAAATCGTTGAATGCGGAAAAGCCGCGAAGGTTGACGGTATCGCCGCGCGCCGCGCCCTCGCCGGCGTTGAGCGTGATACCGGGTACGTTCTTCAGCGCATCTTCCAGCCGCGTTGCGGCCTGGTCCGTCATCAGCTGTTCACTGACGACGGTGACGGATTGCGGTGTGTCCTGCAGATCCTGTGGCAGCTTGTCGCGCAGCAGGGGCCTGACGCCGCTGACGGTGACCTCCTGCAGCTTCTTGTCGGCATCGTCCGCAAGCGGCTGATCGCCAGCTACCGTCTCGGCGTGACTTGCGCCGACACCGAGAATCGACGACGCACACGCCAGCGCGGTGCCGAAGGTGGGGCGCACAGGGGTGGCTCTCGGAGCTGCATCGGTACCGGCGGCGCGCATCTGCAACCTCGACTTGCGCGCCAGCGGCGCTGTTATGAATACGAATGATAATGATTCGTATCTACAAGTCAAGGTCAAGGTGGCGCCCCCGACCTTCCTAACGCATGGTAAGCACTGCTTATCTGAATCGGGGTTGCCAATGAGCGTCCACGTCGGAGAAAAGAGCTATGAGATGCCCCCGCGCGACGGGTTCACGGTCACGCTTTTTATAACGGTCGCCGACATCAATCGATCAGCGGATTTCTATGAAAAGGTTTTCGGCGGCCGCGTTCTGAGCCGAGGCGACAGCAAGGGAGCGTCCGGGCACATTCAGATCGCGAACACATGGCTCATCGTGAACGTCGGCGGCGGTCCCACCCCGGACAAGCCGACGATAACGCTGAGCGTCCCCGCCGACCCGGACAAGGTCAGTAGCTTTATGAACATCCGCGTGGCGGATATTCAAGCGTGCTACCAGTTGTGGAAAAGTCGGGGTGCGCAGTTCCTCACTCAACCGCTTGCTAAGTACGGAGAGATTCGCTGCTACATCCGCGATCCCGACGGATACATCATCGAAGTAGGACAGAGCACCGATGTCGCGGACGGTTAACGGTTTGACGGCGCCCAGCCTGCCGTAAGAGCGCCCGAGGCGCAGGCATGCCGCGAGCATTCAAAGTCGGCGATCACGTGACCTGGAACTCAGAAGCCGGTCACGTCAGCGGCAGGATTATCGCTGTCCATACCGGCGACGTGGCGTGGAAGGGCTACACCCATCACGCTACCAGCGATGATCCGCAGTACGAAATCAAAAGCGACAAGTCCGACCATATCGCGCTGCACAAGGCTTCAGCACTAAATCATGCACAATGAGTAGCGGTCCCGAGCCGGTCAGCATTCAAGTCAATGCGACCATCCGTGTATCAGCTCTGATGCAGCAGCCGCCCACGGCTCGGGTCTGCCTGGTGCTGGCGCATGGCGCGGGTGCCGGTATGACACATCCGTTCATGGCGCAGATTGCACAAGATCTCGCAACCGGCGGCGTCGCCACACTGCGATATCAATTTCCGTATATGGAACGCGGCGGCAAACGACCGGATGCAGCTGCGCTCTGTCACGCAACTGTTCGCGCAGCCGTTCTCAAGGCGCGCGAATTAATGCCAGCGGCCGCGCTCATTGCGGGTGGAAAATCGTTCGGTGGTCGAATGACTTCGCAAGCACAGGCGGCCTCGCCGCTAACAGGTGTCCGCGGCCTGGCTTTTCTGGGCTTTCCGCTGCATGCCGCAAACCGACCGTCACCTGAACGAGGCGAGCATCTCCTGCAGGTCAGAATCCCGATGCTGTTTCTGCAAGGTACGAGAGATGCGCTGGCCGATCTGACGATGATGCGGCGCGTGGTCAAACGCTTGGGAAGGCTTGCAACATTGAAGGTGCTGTCAGGCGCAGACCATTCATTTCACGTTCTGCGACGAAGTGGACGATCCGATGCGCAAGTGCGCGCCGAAATACTGGATTCATTGATCGATTGGATAGCCTCGGTGAAGTGAGGCTCGGCTATAGAAACTCGTTGCGTACTTCGACCCTACAGTATCGCTTGCCAACACATCGCGAGCGCTTGTCAGTCGGCTGCCAGCAACGAGCGCCGCCAGGTGGTGCCGATCGCAATCACCAGCCCGATCGCCGCCAGATGGAGCGCCAGGTCGATCACGGTGATATCGAACGGATGGAAGAACTGCAGCATGAATGCAGCCGTGGCGGCCACGCCCAGGGTGCCCAGTGCGGCCACCGGCAGCGGTGCGATCGGCCGCGCGCGCCGTAGCATCCAGAACAGGGCAATGGCCAGCGGTACGCTCGCCGCGGCGATGAAAGCGAAGCAATGCGGACTCTCGCCCGCGAGTCCGTCCGCGTGGTGCAGGCTGAAACCGTTCTGCAGGCAGCCCAGTGTGCTGACGCCGAGCCATACCGATAACGGCAGCACCGGCAGCAGCGCCCAGCGCGGCGAGCGTCCCGGCACCGACAGCTCGAAGGCGGCGATGATCGCGCAGATCGCGGTCGCCGCGGTGGCGAAGTTCTCCACCGCGACGCGCGCTATCGCGATGCGCTGTAGGAATATGCCGGCTCCGGCGGTGCGCGCAATCAGCACGCCGCCCACGGCGCCGACCACCACCAGCCACAGCAGTGCGCGCAGCAGCGGCGAGTGCAATCGCCGCACCGGCTGCAGCTGCGCCGCCAGTGATTCGATCACGTTGTCTGTCTGCCTCGCCGCCAACTTCGATACTCCCGTTACTGCCGCCGGCGGCGGCGCCTGAGCCTTCAGCGCTCGCGTCCTTGCATCATCGCCCGCAGCGCCTTGAGCGCCCGGTGCGTATTGACCTTGAGCGCGGCCACCGACTGGCCCGAAGCCGCCGACGCCTCGGCGAGGCTCATCTCCTTCAGCTTCAGCGATTCCAGCGCTTCTCGCTGTCGCGCCGGCAGCAACCGCAATAACTCCTCGACCTCGTCGGCCGAACGCACGGCCTCCAGATCGTTATTCGCTGCAGCATCCGCAAAGGTTTCATACAGCCCGAGCTCCGGGCTCTCGTATTTGGCGATGCGGATACGCCGGCGCAGCGCGTCGATGCTACGGCGCCAGGCAATCGCCGCCAGCCACGGGCTGAACGGCCGGCTCGGGTCATAGGTCTGGCGTACCCGATGCACCGTCAGCAGCGTGTCCTGGACCATTTCTTCGATATCGGCGCGGTTGCGGCAATGGCCGCGCACCAGCGCGCGAATCAGCGGCGAGATTTCACGCAGCAGCCGCTCGTAGGCAGCGCGGTCGCCGCCCTGCGCGGCGCGCATCAGCTGCGACCAGGCCTGGTCGCGCTGCTCCGGGGTCGTGTCGGTAGGCACGCCAGCCAGTGTAACCTTTTGCCCCGGACGTCGAACTTACCCACGTGGCTCCAATCCCGGGGTCGCGAACATGAAGGGGATCATCATGAATCGATATCTAGTGGCCGCCTCCACCCTGTCCGCCGCCGTGGGACTCGCGCTGGCGCTGCAGGCGCCGGTTCGCGCTGCCGATGCACCGATGGCCGCGAGCGATACGGCGCAGCCGATGAAAGATAAGCTGGAGAAGTGTTACGGCGTCAATGCCGCCGCCAAGAATGACTGCGCCGCCGGTTCGCACTCCTGTGCCGGTCAGGCAACGATGGCGCGCGACACCAAGTCCTTCGTGCTGCTGCCCGCGGGCGACTGCGCCAAGATTGCCGGCGGCTCAACCAAGGCGATGTAACACGCGCGTGCCGGGCAATCCCCATAGCGCTGGCGAGCACGGCCCGATTCCCGCCGCGGCGGGAATCGGGCTGCGCTTCCCGCACCATCAGCAGGTGGTGCAGGGACGGCCGAGCGTGGCCTGGTTCGAAGTGCACGCGGAGAATTTCTTCGGCGGCGGCAGCGTGCGCCGCGTGCTCGAGCGAGTGCGGCGCGACTATCCGCTATCGCTGCACGGAGTCGGATTATCGCTGGGCAGCGCCGAGCAGCTCGATGCGCGGCACCTGTCTCGCATCGGCGAGCTGGTCGACAGCGTCGAGCCGGGCCTGGTGTCCGAGCACCTGTCCTGGAGCGTCGTGGGCGGTGAGTACCTGGCCGATCTGCTGCCTCTGCCGATGACCGAGGAAGCGCTCGAGGTGGTGTGCCGTCACGTCGAGCAGACGCAGGCGGCGCTGCGGCGTCAGATACTGATCGAGAACCCATCGAGCTACCTGCAGTTTCGTCATTCGACGATTCCCGAATGGGAATTTCTCAGCGCCGTTGCGCAACGCACCGGCTGCGGAATTTTGTGCGACGTGAACAACATCTTCGTCAGCGCCAGCAATCACGGCTGGAACCCGCAACGCTATCTTGATGCGCTGCCGGCAGCGGCAGTCGGCGAAATCCACCTGGCCGGTCACGCGCTGCGCACGCTCGAGGGCGGCCGCACCGTGCGCATCGATGATCACGGCTCATGCGTCAGCGCCGAAGTCTGGGCGCTGTACGTACAGGCGCTGCGGCGCTTCGGCGCGAGGCCGACCCTGATCGAATGGGACACCGACATTCCGGCGTTCGAGGTGCTGCTCGATGAGGCGGCGCAGGCGGCGCGGCTAATGCGCGCGGTCGCCGCGGGACACCATGCCTGCGCTGCTTGAGCTGCAGCGCTCGCTGCGCGGGCAGCTGCTGGGCGAGGCGCCGTCGCTCGCCGATGCACCGGCGCTGGCCGATGTGCTGCTGCCGCAGGGGGACGCCGGCGCGCTGTGCCTGGCGATCTACCGCAATACCCTCCTCGGCACCCTGGTGAACGCATTGCGGCTGACGTTTCCGGCGGTGCAGCGACTGGTAGGCGCGGAGTTTTTCGACGCCGCTGCGCGCGAGTTCATTCGCAGCCATGCTCCCTCGAGCGCCTGCCTGAATGACTACGGTGCAGAATTTCCCCGGTTTCTGAGCAGCTTTACGCCGGCCGCGGGATTGTCGTATCTGGGCGATGTCGCGCAACTGGAATGGGCGGTGGGCCGCGCGCTGCATGCCGACGATGTGCCGCGCTTCGATTTTGCGCAGCTCGCGGCACTGGATGAAGCTGCGATGTCACGAGTGAGTTTTGCCGCCCACCCGGGTTTGAGCCTGCTGCGGCTTATGTTTCCTGCCGACGCGATCTGGCGTGCGGTGCTGGATCAGAACGATAGCGCGATGGCGGCGATCGAGCTGAATGGCGCACCGGTGCATCTGATGATCGAGCGCGATGCCGTCGGCGTGCAGGTGCGGCGTTTGGATGCGTCGGCCTGGGACTTCACGCTGCGGCTCGCCGCCGGCACGCCTTTATATGAACTGATCGACTGCGGAGCGAACGAGCAGATCCATGGCTGGCTCGCTGAGCATCTGTCCGCAGGACGATTGATCGGAGTGACGCGCTGATGAACACCCCAGCCACCCCATTCGCCGCGCCCCGGACCGGCGTCCCCGGCGCGATCGAGCGCGTGATCGGCGCGCTGCAAAGCGTGCCCTACAGCCTGCTGGCGTTGCCGCTGCGCTTTGCGGTCGCCACGGTGTTCTGGAATTCCGGTACCACCAAGCTTGCGAACTGGGATGCGACGCTGCAGCTGTTCGAAGAGGAGTACAAGGTGCCGCTGCTGCCGCCGGACATCGCGGCGCATCTGGGTGCCGCGATCGAGCTGAGCACCCCGGTGCTGCTGGTGCTCGGCCTGCTGACGCGTCCCGCGGCCCTGGTGCTGCTCGGTATGACCACCATCATCGAGGTGTTCGTCTACCCCCAGGCCTGGCCGACCCACATCCAGTGGGCCGCGATGCTGCTGGTGTTGTTATGTCGCGGGGCGGGGACTGTCTCGGTCGATTATTGGCTGCGCCGGCGCTGGCTTAGCGCGGATTCCCGCTAGCGCGACCCTCGATGTGGCGCCTGCGCAGGGGCTGCGCTATGCTTAGATGCAATTGCGACTAATTCGCATTTGTCTTTGAGCAAGCCGCGAGGTCCGCGTCGATGGATTCCTGTCGAGCCTGGCATGAGGCTGCCCCGATCAGCGAGCGGGAACTCGGCGCTGTCATGTCGTTGTCACAGCTGCACAAAGGGGCATGCGGGGTCGTCAGCGCCGTGGATGCAGCCGCCGAGTCGGCTGGCCCTCTGGCCATCGGCGACGTCGCCGGCTCGACCATCGTGCGGCGCCTGATGGAACTCGGTTTCATCCCGGGTGAGCGCATCGAAGTGGTCGCAGAACTGCAACCTGGCGGCGATCCGATTGCGGTGCGCATCGGCTGTTCCGTATTCGCATTGCGCCGGCGCGAGGCCCAGACGGTCATGGTCAGGCTCGAGCAGACCTCGGACGCGCAGCCGCGCTGAAGAGTTTCCCGTGACGCGCCACACTCCCGCTATCGTCAGCCGCCGGGTGGCCCTGGTCGGGGCGCCCAATTGCGGCAAGACCGCGCTGTTCAATCGCCTGACCGGCAGCCGTCAGAAGGTCGCCAACTACCCCGGCGTGACCGTGGAACGCAAGGAGGGTGCGTTTGTCGGCGCTCGGCGCGATTTTCTCTACCGCGTGATCGATCTGCCCGGCGCCTACAGCCTGGTGCCGACGACGCTCGATGAGGCGATCACGCGCGATGTCGTGACCGGCCGGCTTCAAGGCGAGACGCCGCCGGAGATGATCATCTGCGTGCTGGATGCGACCAACCTGCGCCTGTCGCTGCGCCTGGCGCTGGAGCTCACGCGCCTGTCGATCCCCATGGTGGTGGCACTGAACATGAGCGATCTGGCGCGGCGGCGAGGCTTCAAGCTCGATCGCGCCGTGCTGGAGCGCGAACTCGGCGTGCCGGTGGTGCAGACCGTGGCAGTGCGTCCCGGCGGTGAGGCGGCGCTGATCGCGGCGCTCGATCAGATGAAGATTGCAGCGGCACGCGCCGCATTCACGCTGCCTGCCGATTCCAACGAGCAGCTGGCCGCAACGCAGCGCCAGGCGCGCGCGATCCTGACGGCTGCCGGCTACGTCGAACCGCTGCGCGATCGCGCCTTGGCGCGGCTCGATGCGATCGTGATGAATCCGATCGTCGGTCCGCTGCTGCTGGCGATGCTGCTGTTTCTGGTGTTCCAGGCCGTGTTCAGCTGGGCGCAGGCGCCGGTCGCCTGGATCAATGCCGGCATGCAGGGGCTGGAGCAGCTGCTGCAGCGGTCGATGGCGGCCGGGCCGCTGCGCAGCCTGATCGTCGGCGGCGTGATCGCCGGTGCCGGCAGCGTGCTGGTGTTCCTGCCGCAGATCCTGATTCTGTTCTTCTTCATTCTGTTGCTCGAGGACAGCGGCTATCTGCCGCGCGCTGCCTTCCTGCTCGATCGGCTGATGGGCGGCGTCGGCCTCTCGGGCCGCTCGTTCATTCCGCTGCTGTCCTCGTTCTCGTGCGCGATTCCGGGGATCATGGCGACGCGCACCATACCGAGCGTGCGCGACCGGCTGGCGACGATTTTGTTAGCGCCGATCATGACCTGTTCGGCCCGCTTACCGGTGTACGCGCTGATCATCGGCGCTTTCATTCCGGCGCGCAGCGTGGGACCGGTCAATCTGCAGGGGCTGGTGCTGTTCGCGCTGTACGTGGCCGGCGTGGCGGGCGCTGTCGGCGTGGCGCTGGTCATGAAACGCGCCACCATGCGCTCGAGCTATCACCCGCTGCTGATGGAGCTGCCGGAGTACCACTGGCCCACGGTGCGCAATCTGCTCACCGGGCTGTGGGAGCGCACACAGATCTTCCTGTCGCGCGTCGGCACCATCATCCTGGCGCTGATGGTGCTGATGTGGTTCCTGGCGAGCTACCCGGCGCCGCCCGACGGCGCCACCGGGCCGGCGATTCGTTACAGTTTCGCCGGCATGCTGGGCGCCGGGCTTGAGCGCATCTTCGCGCCGCTCGGTTTCAACTGGCAGATCAGCGTCGCGCTGGTGCCGGGCCTGGCCGCACGCGAGGTCGTGGTCGGAGCGCTCGGCACGGTCTATGCGTTGTCGGGCGCCAGTGCCGGCGCCGCCGCAGGCAGCGACGTCGAGACGGCTCTGCGGCCGATGATTGCGCACAGCTGGAGCCTCGCCACCGCGCTGTCGCTGCTGGTCTGGTACGTGTTCGCGCCGCAATGCCTGTCGACCCTGGTCACTGTGCGCCGCGAGACCAATTCCTGGCGCTACCCGCTGATCATGGCCGGCTATCTGTTCGTGCTGGCGTATGTGTCGGCGTTCGTCACCTATCGCGTCGCGCTGCTGTTCGGCGCCGGAGCCTGAAGCGATGTGGCAGCAGATCATCATCACGCTGCTGGTTGTGTTCGCGGCTGGCTACGTCGTCTGGACCTTTCTGCCGATGATGCGGCGCCAGCGGCTGCTCGATGCACTGGCAGCGCACGGCATGCTGGTGCGCGCCGCCGAGCAACACCGCGCGCGGCTGGCGATGCCGGGGTGCAGTAACTGCTCAGCGGCAGGCGAGCACGCGCCCAAACTGGATAAGGGGCGCGGCGTTCAGAGCTGAAGCGGCTATGCGGCAGCAATCGTTGCGAGAGATTGAACTTATAGAGTGCAATTTTTGTAATTAAAAATTTCGCTCTATAAGTCCAATCTCTCCGGATGGTTGAATCCGGACACAGATACTACGGCTCATGACGCCGGGACCCTATCGGCCCCGGCGCCTGCTCATCCGCTACTGGATCGTATAGGCGTACGGTATCGCCGCCAGCTCATCGCCGGTGGTCTGCTCATACGGCGGTACGTTTCCAACGTAGTCATTCACGTACAGATTGCCGCTCACCACGGTGCCCGAGGCGCCTGCCGGCGTGATGGTCACGTTGATGACGCCACTCTCGCCGGCATCGATGATCACCGGCGTGAAGCTGCCGAAGCCTGCCAACCCTTCCACCGCCACCAGCCAAAGATCACCGGAGTCGCTGGTCACTGCCGGATCGAAGTTCTTCATCGTCACCGTCATCGACGCGTTCACGAAGCCTTCAGGCGCTGCGCTCGAGTACGGCCCGATCTCAGTCGGGTTGGCGAACCACACGCCCGGCGTTACCACGCCTCCCGTCGGGGTGTATGAGCCGGCCGCGCTGTGGCTGCTCGTGGGCGCCGCAAACAGGCGCGGATCGCCCTGGCCGGCGCCCCAGTCGAATAAGACCGGCAGCGTCGCGATCGCCGCCGCCTGCACGCTCGATGTCTCCGTGGGCACCAGCCACTCCGGTGTGTTGGGATCAGTGCCTATCCCGAGCGGCAGCGTATAGCCGCTGCTCGAAGCCGGCGGAAACAGTTGTGCCAGAGGCACGCTGGCCGTGGAGTTGAGCCGCGCGTCGATGAAAAACTGCTCTGGCGCCACGCCATTGTTCCTGATCGTCACCGGTATGGTCACCGGCACGCCCGCCGCCAGTTTCGTATGGACGTTGTCCGGCACGCCATGCGCCCTGACACTGACATTGTCCAACTGGATGTTGCCGCTGAACGGCTGCGAAATTTCATCGCCGATGACCGGCTCGGCGAACTCCACGATCAGTGTCCAGGTGCCGGCGACCGGATTGAGCGTGTAGGCGGTCAGCGATGAGCCATTGTCGTCCTCACCGAAGCCGACGGCCACGCCATCGGGATTGATCAGGTACGAGCCAACGATATCGCCGGCATCGTTGGTCAGCGAGACATTGGCCGTGATGCTGCCGTGACCAGGGCCGACTTTGAACTCGTAGTAGTCAACCTGGCCCTCACCCGGTGGCCGGCCATTGCCGCCGGTCAGCACGCCGCTGAAGCCGCCGCCCCGGCCAAGCTCGACCAGGCTGCGCAGCGTGACCGGGATCGAGTTGCTCTCGGCGCCCACATAGTTGTCAAAGCCGCCGCCTGATGAAGTCAGCACGATCGATCCGGAGGCATCACCCGGCTTCGACGGTGTCGATGCCGTGACCTGAATGGTCTGGCTCTGGCCGGGCGCAAGGAAAAACGAGCCCGGGGAGACGGAGCCGAACGGCGCAAAGCGTTGCGTGGACACCTGCCACGGAATGACCCCATTGGTGCCACCGACCGATGCGACGTCGCCGAAGATCACGCCCGTCCAGGTGCCCTGGGTCGGCTCGCGGACGTCCGCGTTGCCGAAGTTGCCGACGCCCTGCGGCAGGGAATGCGCGGCGAGGCGGCCCAGCGGGTCGATCAGGATGAGCCGTACCCGTGAGTTGTTGCCGTTCGCAGGGTTGCCCGGATAGGCGATCGAGGCGTTCAGCCGGTCGGCGCCCGCCGGGACCTGGAAGCGGAAGGTGCCGTAGTTGTTCTGCAGCGGTTGGTAATTCGCGAATTCCGGGCTGCTGCCATCGATCAGTGTGACCGAACCGGACTGAACGTTCTGGTTCGGACCGAAGCTCCTGCCGCTCACCTGCACCAACTGGCCCAGTGCGCCGGTGTTGGTCACCGTCACGGGCCAATGCTCGGTGGTGCCGGGATTATCGATTGCAGTGAGATGACTCTGCGACAGCAGCAGCGACTGGCCGACCGCCGGCTGAGAGCTGAACCTGCTGGTGTTGATCGACTCGGCGAGCAGCACCGCCTTGTAGCTGTTCAGCAGCCCGGCACCTTGCTCGGTGGCGACGGCTCCGAGGTCCGTGGCAGTGCTGGTCAGAATCTGCTTCACCAGCGCCGGCGAAGGCGAGACGCCGTGGTGGGTCTTGCGGTAGGCCTCGATCACCAGCGCCGCGGCGCCTGCCGTCAGGGGCGAGGACTCGCTGGTGCCGCCGGATTCCTCGATGTTGGCGGATTGACCCTGAAAGTTCGTGCACTCAGCGAAAATCGGACTGGCATCGCACGAGGCAAAGCTGATATCACCGGGCGCCACCAGGTCAAGGGTGCTACCGGTCTCGTCGAAGCCACCGGAGCTGAGCGAGCTGATATTGTCATTCAGCCAGCCGCTGGTCGCGAAGTAGCGTGCCGCGGCATAGTTGACCTGGGCGTACGCGCGAAAGGTGGTCGAGGCACCCACGGCGATCACGTTCGGGTCGCTGGCGGGCGAGCCGATGCTATTGGTGGAGCCGGCGTCGCCGGAGGCGACCGTCACCGTCACGCCCGCCCTGACGGCTGCATCGTTGAATTGTTTGGTCGCATCCTGCGAGGTGATGTCGGGAAACGGGTTGCTGCCGAACGACTCGTTCAGCACGTCCACGTGGTCAACGAACACCGCATAGTCAATCGCCTCGAGAAAGTTCGACTCCGTGGTGTACTCAAAGGTGCCGAATACATCCAGTCCGAGCAGTGCGGCGCCTGGAGCCACGCCCTCGATGCGGATGTTGCACGGGAACGGATAGGACTGGGCAGCGAAACCATCGAGGTTGTAGACGTGGATACCCTGACCGGCGATCGCATTGGCGTCGAGGAATGCCTCGTCGCCGCCGGTCGGCTGCCCCGGCCCGTCGCCGCTGAAGTCCTGGTAGTCAAAGAAAACCGTCGTGCCGTCGGCACGGATGAAATTCACGTTGTAGGGGTCGAGACCATCGGCGATCCAGGCGACCTTGACGCCGGCACCGGTGATGCCGAGCGAACGCGCGGTGAGGGCCTGCGGGTTGTCCGAAGCCGTGTTGGTGGTCTGCAGCGCCTCCGGATCGAGCAGCACTCTGCCATTGGCGCCGCAGGCGCCCGGAATGATGTTCGGCCTCAATGACGTGCTCAGGGCTGGCGCGTTGGCAAGGGCAGCCGCAGCGGCGGCGGTCGCGGCAGGGCGCGGCGCGCGATGGATCAGCACATCGGGGATGACTGCTGCCACCGCCGGATTGGCTTTCAGCCGCGCCACCTCACCTTCCGACACCGTGGCTGCGAGCGCGTTGAGCGTGCGGAAATTCTTGATGCGAGCGGCATTGACCTGGCCGAGCTCGCGCATCACCGGGGCCTGGTCGTTGGCCGCATCGGATCCGGAGAGCTGATTCTTCATCAGCACGATGACGGGACGATCGGGACTGACCGACAGTTGCGCGGCGACTTCCGCGGTCAGCGGCGCAGCAGGATCCAGCTGCGCCGTCGCCGGCGCGGCCTGCGCGCTGTGTGCAGATTGTGATATGTAAAATAGAGCCAGCACGGCTCCCGAGACCATCGAGCCTTTGAGTTTATTACGCACGGATTTCCCCTTCGGTACGCACCGTCTGCGGGTGACGAAAGACCTGTTGTTGCCGCGTCGACGCACGGTTTTCCCCCTATGCAAGGGGATTATTGTGCGAAAGCTTCCCTACTTCGCTTTCAGCTCAAATTTGCATCAAGCGTGAGTCGCGGTCAATGGCGATTGGACAGTGCCGCAGCATCGATTCGCTTCGCTCACGCCGTGCCGCGCGCGCGCTCCACCACGGCGGCGAGTGCCGCCAGCAGCCCGTAGGCGATGAGCGCCATGACCGCCATCCCAGCCGGCTCGGTGGGCGGCGGCGCGAACGCGTTGTAGATCTCGAGTGCCGCCATCGCGGCGACGAATGACCACAGCCAGCGATCACCGTGTGCGCGTTGTGCCGGTACGTAACGCGCGTACAGCCACGCCCCGATTCCGAGTGACACCAGTTCCAGCGGCAGGCTGATCCACAGATGGCGCCACAGTCCCAGACCGACTTTCAGCGTGTTGTCGTAGAGCGGCAGGTCGGGGACATGCACCAGCAGGTCGAGCAGCCAATGCGAGAACGATGCCGCGGCGACGATCAGCAATGCGCGCAGCCGGCCGCCGCGCAGGCAGCAGGCAGTGACCGCACCGAGCAGCAACGAAAGCAGCAGTGCTCCTGCCAGGCCGTGCGTATACGGCATGTAATACAGATCGAGCGGGCTGCCCTCGGTGAAGCCGGGCACGATGCGCAGCTTCTCGATGCCGCCGAGCACCAGCAGCGACCAGCCGACATCGAGCCATTGCACGGCGATGAACAGCAGCCAGAGCGGCACTGGTTTGCACAGCGGCTTGAGGCCGAAAGCCGGTCCGTAGTGTCCGATGAACATCAGCGCTTAAGTGGGCGTCATCGTGTCGGGTGGTTAGAATATAAGTCGGCGCATCCTGATCAGGGGAGACTGTATGGGCCGATCAATCCTCGCAGTGCTCGGCGGATTCATCGCCTGGTCCGTGCTCTGGCTATCGTACAACATCGGGCTGCGTGCGATGGGCGCGCTGCCATCCGACGACACGCAGCCGCTGGAGGCGGTGACAGCGCTCATCGCGCTGCTCATCGGCAGCATCATCCTGTCGCTGCTGGCGGGGTATGTCGCCGCGATGATCAGCAGATCGCGGTCCTATGGTCCGATTGCGATTCTGGCGGCGGTGCTGCTCGCGGTCGGCATTTTCTTTCAATCCCAGTACTGGCAGCTGATGCCGTTATGGTATCACCTGACATTTCTTGGCCTGCTGCTGCCGGTGTGTTTTCTCGGCGCGCGGCTGCGATTCGCTACCAGTACGTGAGTGAGTGCCAGTGCTGCTCGGTCGGCGCCCGCATCATCCAGGGGGCCTGCAGCACCACTTCTTTGCGCCGATAGTCGATGGTCAGGTTCTGCAGCGTGCCGAGCACATCCATGCCGATCAACAGTGCCGGCTCGCCTTCCAGGCCCCAGGTCTTGAATATCTGAAAATCGCCGAAGGTGACGTCGAGGTTGCTGATCGTCGCATTGCCCAGTTGCACGCCAGGGACCTCGCCCATCATTCCCTGTTTCCACATCTGGGTGGCATCAACCACGTCGGTCTTGAATGCCACGCTGTCCTGACGGCCCTTGATCAGCGCCGCCAGCAGCGCCGGATTGCCGATGGTGCGCGTGCCACCGGTGTCGATGACCGCCTTGACGGGTACGCGGCCGACGTGAGCGTTGATCATCAGCAGGCGGTAGGAAACGAACTCGACCTGAATAATCGGATACAGGCCTCCCGGGGGCTGGGCGGTTGAACGCGAGACCGTGACTCGGTCTTTTTCGAAATCGGCGGAGACCTTCATACCGTCGAAACCGTCCATACCGAGAATACCGTCGATCCCGTAGAGCACCGGGCCCGACAACACCGGCAGGTCCAGGTCGTGGAAATGCAGATCGCCGATTTCGAGGCTGTCAACGTGCACGGTGGGCGCCAGTTCGGAGCCGGCAATGCCCGAGATCGGCACGCGCCCATCCGGATCCTCGACCCGATCGAGTTTCGCCAATGCCGATTCCGCCAGCACCGTGCGCGTGGCGCCGGTATCGAGCATGAAGCGGAACGGCCCGCGGCCGTTGATCATTACCGGGGCGATGATGCGGCCGATGCGATCCAGATGCGTCGGGATTGCGTACTGCTGCTGGTCGGCCAGGTCGCTGCCGGTATCCTTCGCAGGCGAAGCCGCTCGCCCGGCTGCTGCCGGCGCCGATGCCGGAGCCGATGGCTCGGCAGCCGCGGCCGGCCATGCACCGAGGCTCACCGCGGCTACGGCCAGCAGCACAATGATCGCGGGGGATTCTGAAACAGCCCCAGACATGGCGCGCCTCCGCACACGAGCCTTGAGCGGTTTTTATATCGTGCGCCCTTTAGCTTGTGGGCACAACACGGCGGATTTACAGCGTCAAATGTGACCTGATACGCGGTATTGCAGCTGCCGAAATTGGGCTCGCCGGCAGGCACGGCGCCCTGGCTTCAAGGGCCTGGCGGCGCCCAGGTGGCGCCGCCAGGTTGTCGTCCCCAGATCCTCGAACCTTAAGCTAGAAATGGGCCTTGACGCCGAAGAAGAACTCCCTTCCCAGGTAGTCGTAGGTCGGGAAGGAGCTCGGCGTCGTGCCGTCGTTGACGTCCTGCGCAACGATCGGCGGGTCCTTGTCGAACACGTTGTTCACGCCCATTCGCAGCTCGATCTTGGACGTCACCGGCCAGATGGCCGACAGGTCCAGATAGCTCATGCGGGTGATGTGCGCGTCCTGGACGTCATACTCGCCGAAGGTGGCGAAATGCAGGCTCGGGTCGTTGGTGTTCTGGTCCAGAGCGACCCCGCCAATGAATCTCCAGTAAGCCGAGACCAGCACGTGGCTCCACGGAGCCTCCCAGCTCAGGCGCAGATTATGGCGCCAGGTCGGTGCCGGCCCACCGCAGATCGCGCCATACAGGCCCGCGCAATCGTAGGTATGCAGACCGACAAAGGGTGTCGTCTCATCGTGTTGCAGCCAGGAGCCGCTCAGGTTCGCCGACAGTGTTCCCCAGGAGTTCAACGGCAGGCGGTAGTTGGCCTGAACGTCGATGCCCGAGACCAGCGCCGCACCGCCGTTGATGTCGGTCTGCAGGATGTAGCCGCCGCCAGCCACCGTGGCACCGGTGAGCGAACCGGTGACGTGGTTACGTACCACCAGGCCGCAGTCCTCGGCGGAACCCGTCGCCAGACACTGATCGAACACGAATGCTCCGGGCGGCGCCGTGACTTCACCCGACAAGGCGATGTGGTAGTAGTCAACACTGGCGTTGAAGTTCGGCAGGAACGTCGGCGTGAAGGTGATGCCGAGAGAATAGGTCTCCGCCGTTTCCGGTGCCAGATTCGGATTGCCGCCCAGCACCTGGCCGCACTGATCGGACACGCACTGTTGCAGCGTACCGGTGTACACCGCCCCGAGTGCGCCGCCATTGCCATACTGCGCCGCCGATACACCGGTATGGGCGCAGGACGCGGCCGATGCCGTCGCCGCCAGCGTGATGACGCCACCGGCGCCCACCGTCGGCGCGCACGGATCCACGCCGAGGAAGCTCTGCTGGCCGTAGGACTGCGGATTGAACAGTTCGATCAGATTCGGCGCGCGCACCGCTTTGTCGAACGAGTAGCGGAACCGGAAGTCCGAAGTGGGCGCGTACTGCACCTCAAATTTGTAGGTGTTGGTATGGCCCTGGATCGAATAGTCCGAATCGCGATAGCCGGCGTCGATGGTCAGATCGTGGATGCCGGGCTTGTCCTGGATCAAGGGCATGCGCGCCTCGATGATCCCTTCCTTGACCTCATAGCTGTCGTCGATCGCCACCGCAGCGCCGCTGAAGCCGGCCAGATCGCCGGACAGCTCAGCACCGTCCGGAGCGAAGGCCAACGCCTCCATGCGCCGCTCGAGGCCGAGGTTGATGGCCACGCCGTCACGCGCCCAGGGCGATTGAATGTTGTACTTACCCAGATCGCCGGTGACGTCGATGTGCTGAACCTCTTCCCAGTTCTGCCCATAGGCGGTGCCCGGCGTACTTAAGTACCCGGTCTGGGCCGGCGTTACGCCGCCCTGCGTGAAGATGTTGTACGGCACGCACGCACCGCCGCTGATGCAGACCGGGGCGCCGGTCGGGCCCGTGGTCGCCTGCAGCGCCAGGTTGATCTTCGAGTAGTCGAGGTAATTCTCGTTGTTATTGAAGAACGTAGTGTAGGCAAACTGCGCGTATGCGTCGTATTTCCAGCCGTCGATGATGTCGCCCGTGGCGCCGCCGACCACGCGGAAATTGTTGTGCTCGTAGTAGCCGATACGGCCGCCGCCTTCGATATTGCGCCGGCCGATGTCGATCGAGTTGCTGACGGAGCCCGGGTCGGCCGCGTCGGCGGCAACCATCGCCGGGGTACACAGGATGCCGCGCTCCTGGGCACTGAGCAGCGGATTGCTGCAGTTCACCGGATACAGATTGTCCGCGGTCACCGGGTTGCTGGATTGAAACAGCGCCGAAGGCGCGATCACGACCGTCGTCTTGTCGTTCATGTAGCCGAATTCCAGGTACGGCTTCACGTGATCGTTGATGTCCAGGTGCGCGAACATGCCGGCGTTGTAGCGCTCGTCCTGGCGCTGCAGGTACTCGTAGTTGCTGGAATTGAATTGCGACGGCGGCGAGGAGCCGGGCTGCGGGTACGGCAGGAATGAGGTACCGACCACAGAATACGGCGAGCCGTTGATTGTGAACTTATTCGAGTTGCTGCTGCCGATACCGGTGAGCCCATTGGAGGGCAGCCCGAAGTCGGCATTGTTGATGAACTCGTCGTTGGCAAAGTCGCGGGCGCTGCCTGCCACCGGATCCTGCTGGTGGTAGGTGAAATAGCCGGTGATGTTGCCATCGCCCCCGGCCATGTTGGTTCCCATGATGACCGAAATGTCGCGATGCTCACCGTCGGTGAGAGAGCCGGACGGTATCGGGGTGAAATCGGTTGCGATCTCCTGGTTTTGCGCCCAGGTCTCGTGGTTGCTGTGCTGGTAGAAGCCGTACTCGCCGTCGACCTGCACACCCTCGAAGTTCTTCTTCATGATGAAGTTGACGACGCCCGCGATCGCATCGGAGCCGTAGGTGGCCGATGCACCGCCGGTCACGACGTCGACGCGCTCGATCAGCGCTGCGGGAACCTGGTCAAGGTCGGATGCCACGTTCGGGTTGGCGGTATTGGGATCGCCCGGCCCGAGGCGGCGTCCATCGACCAGCACCAGGGTGCGCTGCGGACCCAGGCCGCGCAGATCCGCGGTCGCGATGCCACCCGGGGCACTCAGCGGTGCGGAATTGTTACCCAGGTCCACGCCCGGGTTGATCATGATCTGCGGCAGGCGGTTCACCAGGTTGGTGGTGTCCGTCTGACCCTGCTGTTCGATCTCTGTGCTGGTCAGCACTTGAACCGGGCTCGTGGCAGAGATGTTGGCTGGCACCGGAATACGCGAACCGGTGATGACCACCTCCTGCAGGGCCGGTTGCTCCGCGTTCGCAGCTGCGGTCGCGGCATCGTCGGCCTGAGCCGACGTCGCTCCCAGCAGCACCAGCGCACCGCTCAGCAGCGCTGAGCAGACGGCGCTGCGCAGCGAAGTTCTGATCCACGGGCTGGCGTTCGGAGAATAGGATCCGAATAAGTCTGACATTAGAAGAATCTCCCCATTAGCGAACTGCGTGCTTGCGTCGGCGAGGCCGGACGAGCACCCAATCGATCGCGTCTAGTAACCTTGCAGCAACGAGACCCGCCAAGACCCCAACGAACAGCGAGACCGAAGCTGCTCCCCTGACAATTGCCCCTAGCATAAACCCAACATTTATCACGACACAACACACTGTTGCATGAGGGCAACAACAATCGTTACCGCGCCGCTACGGTGCAGCGGCTTGTGCGGCTGATCGGGTTGCGCTTAAGTACGCGGCTGTCTGCGTCAACCGGGCCGCTGCGCGGGGCGAAATGCCTTGCCCGCAAACAAGCGCTTTTTATCGAGGGGCGCAGGGAAAAACCTGGCTCGGGACGCTGCAATCCGGGTGGCCGCCGGGACCGGGATGACCCCGGATCCGGTGCACCAAACTGGGTCCGGCGCCTGGCGTTTGTTAGTCGCAACAGCTGGCCGGCGCTGACGAATCCGGAAATTAATTAATCGAACAGCGCCTGCGTCACCCAGTCTCCCTGGTCGATATGCCGCCGCTCACACTCCCCGCCGGCCAGTTCGAGCACCGCCAGTACCGGTGCGATCACCGGTGCCGGGGTGGTGATGATCGCTTCCGATTGCGGTGTCGCATTGTGGCGGATGTAGATGATTTGCCCATGCCGATCGATGAACAGCATATCCAGCGGGATCAGCGTGTCCTTCATCCACATGCGCATCACGCCGGGCCGCGGCAGCGGAAACAGCATGCCCTGATCCTTCGGCAGCGAGCGCACGAACATCAGCCCCTGCTGCGAGCGGGCTGATGTGTCGGCGATCCAGATACTGAAGCGTTGTACGCCCTCGTGAGTTTTGATCTCGAGCGCTGATCGCGGGAATGCGTCCAGGCTTTCGAGCGAGCGGGCGGCCGGCGTCGCCAGGGCACCGAGCAGCAACGCGATGGCAAATAGAATCCGCGCTGCCGCTGAGCGCAGCACCCCGGTGCGCTCAGCGGCGGGCCTGTACCGGCTCATCGGCGAGATCCTCCACCAATACGGGTCCGGCGAAATCAAACCGGCTCAGCAGCAGCCCGCTCGTGCCGGTCAGAGCGGTAGCCGGGGCGGTGCAGAAGCCGCGCGCGCTGAGCCGGCGCAGATGCAGTGCATTCGGGCCCGCCATCGTCTGTTCGCTGAACTCAGCGATCGTGCACTTGCCGTCACCGGCGGTGGAATACAGTCTGTGTTCGCCCTCGAAGATCACGGTGACATTGGTCGGCACGTTGTGCGCCGCGCGCACGCCCGGCGGGGCAGCGATGCCGAACACGAAACGCAGACTGTGGTCGCCGCGCGGTCCCGGGCCGGCGAAGGTCAGACGAACGCCTTGCTGTCCGGGGCGCGGTCCGCCGTCGCATTGCAGATCCGCATCATGCCAATCGATATCCAGATTGTTCTCCCCGCGCATCCGCAGCCGCAGATATCCATCGTGTGAGGGCAGACAGTGTGCCGCGGCGGCCGCCGCTGGCGGTGCAGCCGGTGCAGCCGGTGCTGCCGGTGCTGCCGGTGCTGCCGGTGCAGCTGCCGCTGCCGGTGGCGCCGGCACTGTAGTGGGCGCCGCCGGTGAGGGCGCCGGCAACGGCGCGCTCGCGCTGCGCGGCAAGTCCTGCCTGCCGCACGCGGCGCTGCCTAACGCAATGGCATACAGCAGGCCGCGCATTAATCGCATGGCGTGATGCTGTGTAGAAGGCCTCGCGATGTCAACGTGGCGTGAATCAGAGCCTCGTGCAACCATTCCTCTTGCGATGCAGCGCACGGGCGGGGAGCGGCCTTGCTGATAGACTTTTACTCTATGATGAATCGTCGCAGGGCAGCCATGCCTGACCAACTCATTGAGATATATCCAGAAATCCCTGCATCTCTGGCGCGCTTACCCGAGTTGGCGAGCAATCTGTTCTTCAGCTGGCACCGACCGACCCGAGCCTTGTTCGAAGACCTGGAACCCGAGCTCTGGCAACAGGTGGGCGGCAATCTGCGCCTCATGCTGCGCTGCATTAATCAGGAAAACCTCGACCGGGCCGCGGCCGATCGGATCTATCAGGAGCGATACCGGCAGGTCGTCGAATCGTTCGACGCCTATCTGTCGGCGCC